>Ga0182024_10004519_pt1 | contig 31952 bp, 27 predicted proteins | sample P32metaG_FD_120480 | JGI IMG/M metagenome (GOLD analysis project Ga0182024, IMG submission 120480) | Permafrost microbial communities from Stordalen Mire, Sweden - P3-2 metaG (Illumina Assembly) | ecosystem: Environmental > Terrestrial > Soil > Wetlands > Permafrost | place: Sweden: Stordalen...
GCATTGCCTCCGCCTCCACCTACGCCGATGACCTTGATCTTGGCGTCGTTGCGGGCCTCTTCGTTGAAGCTGATGCGAATGCCGGAATCTTTGCTCATTGTGTCCCACCTATTCGAAAAATGTTTCAAAGTTTCAAGGTTTCAGAGTTTCAGGGTCTTTGAAACCTTGAAACATTGAAACTTTGCTTATGCTCCCTTGCCTACCAACAGCGCTTTCAATCTCGTTCCCCAGCGATCTTCCTGCAGGCCGCGCGCGATGCGGGCGCGCTGGCCGTAGTTCACCATGCCCAGAATGGTCGCGAACTCTGGCTCGGATAACGTAGACGGCATCTTGGCCAGCGGGGCCGGCCATGAGAGCCGCACCGAGCGGCGCAGCACCGATTCCGCTACGTCGAAAATTCCGGGCAACCGCGACGCTCCGCCGGTGAGCACGATGCCGGCGATGCAGACATCGAACATGCCACTCTGGCGCAGACACTCGCGCATCATCTCGAACAGTTCGCGCGCGCGGGGCTCCAGAATCTCGGCGACCAGGCGCTGCGGCATGAGCCGCGATGCGCGGTCGCCGACGGACGGGACCTCGACTTCATTGCCTTCGGGAATCAGCGTGACGATCGCGTTGCCGTAAATCTTCTTGATCTTCTCCGCCTCGGCAAGGGGCGTGCAAAGCCCTACCGACAGATCGCTGGTGAAGTGATCGCCACCTACCGGAATCACTCCGGTGTAGGCCACCGCGCCCTGCTGGAAAACGATCAGTTCGGTCGAGCCCGCGCCGATGTCGGCGAGGCACACGCCGAGTTCGCGCTCGTCGTTGCGGAGCACAGAATCGGCGGCGGCGAGAGGCTCGAACACAGTGTCGTCGACGTGCACGCCAGCGCGGTTGACCGCCGTGATCACGTTTTGCGTTGCGCTAGTGGCGGCGGTCACCATGTGGACGCGCACTTCCAGGCGGGCTGCCATCATGCCGAGCGGATCGTGCACTCCCGCCTGATCGTCGAGAATAAATTCCTGCGGCAATAAGTGGAGAATCTCGCGATCGGCGGGCAACGGGATGGCGCGAGCCCGGTCGACGGCCTGCTTGATCTCGTCGCGTCCAATTTCGCGCGGACGCGTGCCCAGGCTGATGCCGCCGTGGCTGTTGATGCCGCGCACGTGCGCTCCGCCGATACCCACGATGGCGTGCTCGACTGCCGCACCGGCGATGTCTTCGGCGGCTTCGACGGCTTTCTGAATCGCCGCCACTGCCTTGTCGAGTTCCACGATCACGCCCTTGCGCGAGCCGCGCGATTCCGCCTCGCCGTGCCCGCGATAGCGCAGGCCAGTGTCGGTCACCTCCGCCATCAGCGCGCAGGTCTTGGCGCTGCCCACATCGATCGCGGTAAGAAAACTTCCCTGCTGGTTCCCCATTGCTTATGAATTCCTCGACGTCGTTAATAGTTCATCAATCGTTAGTCTGAACTCGTGTTGGCTTGCTGTTTTGCAATCGCTGCACTGGGTTTCGGAATCGCAGGATGCACCGGCGCAGACGGCGCAGATTTTTTCGCTTCCGCCTTCTGCGGCGCCCTGTGCGTGGCGGCGGCTACGGCTTTCGAACTCGCTGCCGGGGCTTTGGGCGCGACCTTCTTCGGAGCAGGCGCTTTGGCCTTCGCAACCGTCTTCTTCGCCTTAGGCTTGGCCGCTGGCTTTTTAGCAGCCGCCGCTTTCGGATCCAGTTTCTTCTCGGTCAACTCAAACGCAGGCTTGGGCAGAGACTTGTCATGCGGATTGAGGCGCGTAATCAGCGCCGCGGGCTTCACACCCGCAGCGGCAGCTGCCCTCGCGGCCGAAGCGGCCAGCGCAGGCTGCTTAGGTCGGCCTTCCATATCCGGATTGACGATCACCTGATTGTCATAGCGCAGGTTGACCGATTCGAGTTTCTGGAATTGCTGCCGCCACTCCTGCACATGGCTTACGTAGGTTTTGTAGCGCTTCAGATAATCCGACGAACCGAGTTCGACCAGCACGTCGCCGGCGGGATCGTTCACTCGGACCTTCAAGTTCTCGAGATCGGAGAGATCCACTTCGCTCAGGTCCTGCGAGTAACGGGCGCCGCTGGAATCGAGTTCCTGCACCAGTTCGTTGTAGGCCTTCATGCGCGGGGCGCGCGTGGAAAGCGGCTCACCAGGATTCATCCCAAGAATGACGGGGAAGGAATATTTGTGCTTCTGCGGCAACTCCATCAGCGTGCCGCCGGCATCGATTAGGGAAATGCGCGGGCCGACGCGGGCGAACGCCACCGGAGTGCGCTCGTGGATTTCAACCTTCAGGCGGTTGGGCACGAAGCGCATCACGCTGGCCGATTCGACCCAGGGAATCTGTTCGAGTTGCGCTTTCTGCTGGGCCAGCGGGATAAAGAAAATATTGCGGCCAATGTCGGCGCCCATCACTTCCATGATTTGTGCCTTGGTCACGTTCTGCATGCCGGTGACGTCGATGTTGTCGCTGGAATCGACGCGAAAGCGCCACGAGCGCTCGCCGTATTCGTAGAGACCGGCGGCGGCGATGGCGGCGGCGCACAGGATCACGGCGGCAATCGATGCCCACAACAGGCGGCTGGCAGTTTTCTTGGGAAGCGAGCTGCGGCGGGCGGAGACACGCTTTTGCCCGCGCAGGAAGGGAGATTCCTCGTCTACATCCATGTCCACCAGCCGCGCATCGTCTAACTCCTCGCGCGCCGGCTCGGGGCTGGGTGGGTACAACTCTTCCTGCAAGATGGTGCCGCTAGGTTTCCGCGCCATCAGTTCAGGTCAGTTGTCGTGAGGAATCGCTGAGCTTTTTCAATATAACTTCATTTCTCGAAATGAGATAGACAAAAAGTTAAAGGATTTGCACAGGTGGGAACCGGATTGGGTACGGAGGGCTAAACCCGACGGCCGAGGCGGCCGCCGCCACATGAAAAAAGGGGGCGCGGCTGGTATTCCGCGCCCCGCTTTGCCGGGGAGGCAAAGTTCCAGGAGGAACTACTGAATCTTGGTGGTTAAACCGGCCCGGCGGAGGCGGTTTCGATATGAATGACCGGCACGACCGGTATCTTGATCATCGGCATCCGCGGAACGTTCACCCGAACACGGGGGCAAACCACCGGAGCCGGCATCGCTTTTACAGCAATCGGTGCAAAAGCCGCGGTCGCAATCCTGATGTGCGCAGTCTGTCTGGCGATCTGGGCTTCCATTCGCGCTCGATTCGCCTCCAACCGCGCCAGTTGGCGCTCTTCGCGGGCCGACATAACATCGAAACGTTCAACGCTTGTTTCGGAGGAGCGTGCAATCCTGGTCTGAACTTGAGTCAACGTCGTGGCGAACGGGCAGGACGCGGTCTCGGTCCGCGCCGTCAGCAGCCGCGCCTCGGTCAGAAACTGGCCGGCGTGTCCCGAGGCCTGCGCCAGTACGGCCGCCGAGCCCTGCTCGACGCGGTCCGCGATCTGGTGCGCCCACTCTAGGCCGCCATTGTGGTAGCTCGCGTTCAATCCGGCCGCCAGGACTGCCGCGACCAGCCATCCCCATGCTTGTGTCATTTTCATTGCTTTAACCCTTTATGGCTGATAGACGAAGGACTGCAAAATCCGTTAGCAAGAGAAGATACGGAGAGGCGCGGCAAAAGTTCCGGACTAAGGGCAGAATTCCATTCCACGGGGTGGAAAAAGTATGCTTTCCGCCTTCTTCCCCCCGTACCACGATCGCCAAGATTGGCCCGGAGTTCAGTTCTGTAGCGCCGAGGGGCGAATACGAACTGCGCGAGTTCGAAGTGACGGCGAACGGCCGGTCTTTATCTTACCCGCCCTGCCCTTCCCGCTCTTTCAGTTTGTCGAGAATCATCGGCCCGAACTGCGAGACGCTGCCAGCGCCCAGGGTCAGGATCATGTCGCCGTCTTGCGCGACTGCGGTGGCGGCATCCACGGCTTCGGCGGGGGAACTTACGTAGCGGCCGTTCTTTGCGTTTCTCTCGCGGATGCGCTGCGCCAGGGTCTCGCCCGTAATGCCTTCGATGGGCTTCTCGCTGGCGGCGTAGATGTCGAGTACGAAGAGCGAATCGGCGTCGTCAAAGGCGGTGGTGAATTCCTCGATCAGGTCGCGGGTGCGGGTGTAGCGGTGGGGCTGGAAGATGACGTGAATCTTGCGGAATCCGCACTCGCGGGACGCGGCCAGCGTGGCCTTGATCTCGGTAGGATGGTGGCCGTAGTCGTCGATGACGCTCACGCCGGCGGCGCGGCCGCGCAACTGGAAGCGGCGATCGACGCCGCGGAACTGATCGAGGGCGGAGCGGATGGCTTCGACTCCAACCTCCAGGCCGATGCCGACGGCAATGGCCGCTGTCGCGTTCAGCACGTTGTGCACTCCGGGCACGTGGAGCGTGAACTCGCCCAGATCATTTTTCCGATAGGTGACGCGGAAGTGGCTGAGTGGACGGGAATCGCCGGGGGGAGTTTCCTTCCGGGTATCAAGCTTGATCAGAAAGTCTGAGCCGCGCTTGGTGCCATAGGTCACGGTGCGGCGCTGCACTTCGGGCAAGAGGCGGCGGAGCAGCGGATCGTCGTTGCAGGCGACGATCATCCCGTAGAACGGCACGCGGTCCATGAATTCGAGAAACGTTTTCTTCACGTCGCGCATGTTGCGGTAAGTGTCCATGTGCTCGCGGTCGATGTTGGTGACGACCGACAGGATGGGCGACAGCTTGAGGAACGAGCGGTCGCTCTCGTCGGCCTCGGCGACGAGATACTGCGATTTGCCCAGGCGGGCGTTGGATCCCATGGCGTCGACGCGGCCGCCGACCACCACGGTGGGATCGAGTCCGCCAGCAGCCAACACCGCCGCGACCATAGAAGTCGTGGTGGTTTTGCCGTGCATGCCGGCGATGGCGATGCCGTACTTCAGCCGCATTAGTTCCGCCAGCATCTCGGCGCGCTGAATGACCGGGATGTGCAGGTTGTGCGCTTCTGTGACTTCGGGATTGTCGGCGGCGATGGCGGAACTGGTAACAACGACCTCGGCACCCGCGATGTTTTCCGCGCGATGTCCTTCAAAGGTCGTCGCGCCCAGACCGGCAAGCCGCTGCGTTACGGACGAACTCTTCAGGTCGGAGCCGGAAACTTTGTAGCCAAGATTGAGCAGCACCTCGGCAATGCCGCTCATGCCGATGCCACCAATGCCCACGAAATGAATGCGCTGAATTTTGGCAAACATAAAGTCAACTTCTTAGCCACGGATTTACACGGATTCTCACTGGTAAACCTACAACCAAGAAACAGAGCAAAAGATGTATCCGTGAAGATCCGTGTTAATCCGTGGCAGATTCCTCTATCCCGGCGATAAGCGCTGCCATTGTTGCGATATCGCTCGCGGCGTTGGGATGCGCCAACTCCCGCGCTGCGTTGCTCATCTGTTTTAGGCGCTGCGAGTCTTGCAGCAAGGCCGCGATCGTTTCCGCCAGCCAGACGCCTTCCAGCTTTGACTCCTCCACTACCACGGCGGCTCCATGGCGCGCCAGGGCTTCGGCGTTGACGCGTTGATGATCATCGGCCGCGCGCGGGAACGGAACAAACACCGCGGGCTTCCCTGCTGCCGCAATTTCGGCGACCGTGCTCGCACCCGACCGGCAAACCACCAGATCGGCACGCGCGAAGGCCGCCGGCATGTCTTCGATGAACTTGAAAACTTCCGCGGATTCGCCCAAACCGCGGTAAGCCGCCAGCGCGTCATTATAGTCACGCTCACCAGTCTGGTGCAGAATGTGAATGCCCGGAGCTTCGCGCTGCAGAACGGGCAGGCATCGAATCATCGCTTCGTTGATGGCGTGTGCACCCTGGCTTCCACCGAACACCAGCAGAGTTGGAGTGCCTCCGCGCTTGGGTGGAATTTCGAAAAACGCCTGGCGCACCGGCACGCCTGTAACTTCGGCGTGGCGAAAATATTTTGCGGTTTCCTCGAAGTGCACGGCCGCGCCCGAAACAAATCGCGCAACCATCCGATTGGCAAATCCCGGCACGACATTCGGCTCGAAGGCCAGCGTCGGAACGTGCTTGATCACGGCTGCGAGCATGGCCGGACCCGAGGCGTATCCACCGACGCCGATCACCACGTCGGGGGCAAACTCGTTGAGCATGCGGCCGGCGTCCCAAACGGCGCGCGGCAGGTCGAAAGCCGTCTTCAACCGCGTGGTCAGGCTGACGTTTTTCAGCGCGCCCACGCGCACCAGTTGCAGTGGATATCCCGCTGCGGGAACGAGGCGATTCTCGATGCCGCGCGCCGTTCCGATGAACAGCACTTCAGCGTCGTAAGTCTTCTTGAGTTGATTGGCGATGGCCAGCGCGGGGATGACGTGACCGCCGGTCCCGCCGCCCGCCAAGATTGCGCGCATGAAGTGACTATAAACTACAAACAACTGGCCTCGGATTTCACGGATTCACGCGGATCGGAAATACGGAGTTCCGAAATCGGCGTAGATCCGTGAAATCCGTGGCGAGTTTATTTCTTCGCCAGATTCGCTGGCAGCGGATTGTCGGGCCGTTCCGAGTCCCAGAAAATCGAGACCACCCACCAGCGCTTGCCGTCGTTCAACACCTGGAAGGAATTGACGCCGCGGTCAAAAGGCTTATCGCCCGGACTGCGGTGCGATTCGTAACTGCTGAGGACCTGTGTCATGTTCCCGTAGCTCTGGGGCAGGTTCACGATCGCGTTTTCATAAAACGATTCTTTGGAGAACACGGAACCCGCGTCGCGGATGAATTCATCGACGTTCCAGGACATCACGAACGTCGCTCCATCGGGCCCCTTGCCCACTTGGGTGAAGCGAGCCTGAGGAAGAAAGATGGAACGGAAGCGGTTCCAGTCGCGAGGGCCCGCGGGGCCGGAGATCACGTCGTAGGCGGCGTGCATGATGGCATCGAGCGACTTCACGTCTTCGGGCTTGGGGGCGGGAACTTTGGCCGCTAGGTCGGACGCGGAGAACATCGGCAGAGATGGCGGCAGTTGCGGCGGCGGGGCAGGCTCCGACTTCTGGGCCACGGCCAAGCCACACACCAGCACAGCGCACGCAACACTCCACCCGATGACGTGAGATCTGCCGCTCATATCACTCCTGTATTCATTCCGCTTGCTTGGTGATGTTCAACAAGACTCCGACGCAGGCCAGTGTCACGAACAATGACGATCCTCCGTAGGAGACGAGCGGCAGCGGAATTCCCTTCGTGGGCATCATGCCCAGCACCACGCTGATATTGATGAACGCCTGCAGAACAACCATGCTGGTGATGCCGACGGCCAGGTAGCGGCCGAAAAGATCTTCTGTGCGCCAGGAGGCGCGCATGCCGCGCCACAGAAAGATGGCAAACAACGTGACAACGAACAGAGCGCCGACCAGTCCCAGTTCCTCTGCCGTGACTGCGAAGATAAAGTCAGTGTGCGGCTCTGGCAGGTAGAACAGCTTTTGCTTGCCTTCCATCAGGCCCGTGCCGGTCACGCCGCCCGTGCCTACCGCAATCAGCGATTGAATGATGTGGAAGCCGGTTCCTTGGCGGTCGGCATAGGGATTCAGAAACGCCAGGATGCGGTCGCGCCGCCAGCTGACGTGAAAGATCAAGAAGTACAACGGCAGCAGTGCCGCGCCGAAGGCGTAACCGAAATACCGCATCCGCATGCCGGCAACGTACAGGATGCAGGCTGCGATTCCGGCGCAAGCAATGGCAGTGCCGAGGTCCGGTTGCGGCACGATCAAGCCCAGGCAGACCAATACCGGCGCTCCCGCCGGCAACAGTGTGTTGCGCACGTCGTCGATGGTCTTGGCGCGGCTCTCCAGAAAATATGCGAGAAACAGAATCAGGACGGGCTTGGCCAGTTCCGAGGGCTGGAACGAAAAGCCGCCGGCGTGTATCCAGCGATGCGTGTTATGCGAGCGGTCCAGAAAGAAGACGGAGATCAGCAACAGCGTGGTGAACCCCATCACCGAAAACACCAGCGCGGGATGCTTGTAGCGACGGTAATCGACGCGCATGGTCACGACCATGGCCAGGAGCCCCGCGACCGCCCAGATCAACTGTTTCGACAGGAATGCATACTCGGAACCAAACCGCTCCCGGGCCATGACCGCCGACGCCGAAAATACCATCACCAGCCCGACAAACACCAGCAGCATGGTGACGGTAAAGAGCCAGCGATCGACACTTACGCGCTTTGCCATGGGATTTCATTTCACCATGGACAGGCGGAGGTACGGAGGAGGAAATTGCGGTTGTTGGATTCTGAGTGTTGACTGATTTGGTTCGCAGAGCGCGGTGTCACTGGAGAACTTCCTCGAGGTTGTCATCCTGAGCGAAGCGAAGGACCCATGCACTCCCCGGCAGCGCCGTGAATGGCGGGGAGTGCATAGATCCTTCGCGGCCAACATCGCCGCTCAGGATGACAAGTTTGGATGAGGGTTACGACTTCGCCGTGTCGTTGGCCAACGACCGCACGATTTCCTTGAACACCTTCCCGCGTTGCTCGTAGCTTTTGAACTGATCGAAACTAGCGCAGGCGGGGGCCAGCAGCACCACGTCGCCTTGCACGGCGACGGCGTTGGCTTTGCGGACGGCGTTCTCCAGGGTCTCGGCGTGCACGACTTCGGGACCTTTAATCTGTGACTCGATCTTCGCCGCCGCCGCGCCGATGGTGTAGACGCGTTTGACGCGCTGGCGGAGCAGGTCGTTGAGTACCGTATAGTCGCTGCCTTTGTCCTTGCCGCCGAGAATCAGGTGGATGTTCGCGGGGAACGATTCCAGCGCTTTGATGGTTGCGTCCACGTTCGTGGCTTTGGAATCGTTGTAGTAGTCGACACCGCGGATCGTCGCCACATATTCCAACCGGTGCTCGACAGCCTTGAAATCGCGCACGGCCTGGCGGATTTTCTCAGAAGCACAGTTCATGAGCACGCCAGCGCAGACCGCCGCCAGCACGTTCTCGAGATTGTGGGCGCCCTTCAGCGGGATCTCGGAGACCTGCATGATCTCGCGCTGCTGCATGGCTGAATCGCGAAACACGATTTTGCCATCGCGCACCCACGCGCCTTGCTGCACTTCTTTCTGGCGGCTGAACCAGAAGACCTGCGCGCGCGTGCGAGAACCCATCGTCGCGGCGGTCGGATCGTCGGCATTGAGGACGGCAAAATCGCTTCCCTGCTGGTTTTCGAAGATGCGGGCTTTCGCGTCGGTATAGATTTCAAACGTGCGATGACGGTCGAGATGGTCCGGCGTGACATTCAAGACGACCGCAACTTTTGGGCGGAATGTCTGAATCGTTTCCAGTTGAAAGCTCGATATCTCGAGCACGATCACCGTCTCCGGCTTGGCGTGCTCGGCCAGTGAAATCGCCGGCGTGCCGATATTGCCTCCGACCAGCGCGGGAAAGCCGGCGGCCGTCATGATCTCGCCCGTGAGCGTCGTGGTTGTGGTCTTGCCGTTCGATCCGGTGATGGCGACGATCGGGCCAGGCAGGAACTGGGCCGCGAGTTCAATCTCGCCAATCACAGCCTCGCCCAAGGCGCGTGCCTGCTCCAACTTAGGGGCGTCCACAGGAACGCCGGGGCTGACCACGATCAAATCCTGGCCGCGAAAGGTACGGTCGCCGTGGCCTCCGGTCTCAACGGTGATGCCGTGGTCGAGAAGCACGGGAATTTCGTTGCGCAGTTCGTCGCCGCTCTTGGTGTCGGAAACCGTTACGCGGGCGCCATGCGCCTTCATGAATAGGGCTGACGCGACCCCGGACTTGCCGAGGCCAACCACCAGCACGCGTTTTCCGTTCAGTTCCATCTAGACCATTTCACCACAGAGTCACAGAGACACAGAGAAAACCAAATACTATTTCTTCAACCCTTCACGATTGATGTCGATTTGTGAGTCCGTCGACTGCTTCTTCTTTTCTCTGTGTCTCTGTGACTCTATGGTGAAGCCTCTCTACCTTAGTTTCAACGTCGTCAGCGCGAACAGGGCGAAGATCAGCGAGGCGATCCAGAAGCGCACGATGATCTTCGACTCCGACCAGCCCAGCAGTTCGAAGTGATGATGCAGGGGTGCCATTTTGAAGATGCGCTTCTTGCGCAGCTTGTAGGAGCCGACCTGCAGGATCACTGAGACTGCTTCGATCACGAACACGCCGCCGATGAACGGCAGCAGCAGTTCCTGTTTGATGATGACGGCGACTGTGCCTATGGCGCCGCCCAGAGCCAGCGATCCGACGTCGCCCATGAATACTTCCGCGGGATGCGCGTTATACCAGAGAAAACCGATCGACGCTCCGACCATGGCGCCGCAGAAAATGGTTAACTCCGCCACTTGTGGCATGCGCTGCAGTTCCAGATAGGTCGCGAAAGTCGCGTGGCCGCTTACATACGTCAACACTGTGAGCGCGCCTGCCGCAATGACTGTGCAGCCAATGGCCAGCCCATCCAGCCCATCGGTCAGATTCACCGCGTTGCTTGAGAACGTGATCAACAAGGTCACGAACACCATAAATGGCAGGAAGGCCAGCGGCCAAAAATGCGAAAAATGTTCCCAGCTTTGCACCACCAGATCGGGATGGTACTGCTTGAAAAAGGGAACAATCAGCTTGGTCGAATACATTCCGAAGGCCTGCATGGCAATCAACATGGAGGCGATCACGATTCCGGTCGCGAGTTGCAGCGCGAGCTTTGCGCGCGCGGTCAGGCCAAGGTTCCGGCGATGCGCCACCTTGCTGTAATCGTCGGCGAAACCGATAGCTGCAAAGGCCAAGGTTGAGAACACGGCGATCCATACGAAGCGATTGGTCAGATCGGCCCACAGCAGCGTGGGGACGACAATCGCGATCACGATCAGCAGCCCGCCCATGGTGGGCGTGCCTGCTTTTTTCTGATGAGCCTTGGGACCCTCTTCGCGGATGTATTGTCCGATCTGGAATTCACGGAGGCGGCCGATGACCAGTGGGCCCACGATCAGCGCGGTGAATAGAGCGGTCAGGCTGGCGAACGCCGTGCGGAAGGTGACGTAGCGAAAGATGCGGAATGGCGCAACCGAATGTTGCAGCTTGACGAACAACAGCCAGTAGAGCAATCAGCCTCCGTCCTTCGCAGAAATCAGTGTTGCTTGCCGCGCCGCGCTTTCCACGTCTCCAGTGCCTTCTCGAGTTTCACACCGCGGGAAGCTTTCAACAGCACCACGTCTCCGTCGCGTGCCTCGCGGGCGAGCCATTCGCCGGCTTCCTCGGGTGTCGCCACGAACTCGGCTTGCGTTCTCTGATTGCGGGCGCCGTCGACCATTGCCTGCGCCAGGCCGCGCACACCAACCAGAACGTCGATGTTCTTTTCGGCGACATGCAGACCCGCGGCGCGGTGCATCTCTTCACCGGCCGGCCCGAGTTCCAGCATTTCTCCCGCGACCACAATACGGCGCCCGGCCTTCATTGCCGCAAGAGCGTCGACCATGGCGCGCAACGCCTTCGGATTGGAATTGTAGCAATCGTTGATGACGGTGATGTTACCCAGTTGGAGAACCTGTCCGCGCTTGTCGGGCGGCGCGAGGGTGGCCAGCGCTGCGACCGCTTCCGAAGGCTTCAGTCCGCGAGCCAGGCCGACGGACACCGCCGCCAGGGCATTCAGAATGTTGTGCTCGCCGACCAGTGGCAAGCGCGCGTGCTCGCGCGCGCTGCCGATTGCCACGTCGAATTCAGAGCCTTCCGCGCCGCGAGTCTGAACGTTCTCAGACCGCACGTCGGCTGTGGCCCGCGTTCCGTAGGTGATCACCTTGCCCTTGAAGTCGCGGCCGAATTGCGAGACGTACTCGTCGTCGGCGTTGAGCACTGCCGTTCCGCTGGCGGGAAGTGACTCGATCAGTTCGTATTTCGCCCGAGCAATCCCGGCGAGCGAATCGAAAAACTCCAGATGCACGGGAGCCACGTTGGTTACCACGCCGATCTCGGGCTGCGCGATTTTCGCCAGCGCGCGAATCTCCCCGGCGTGCGACATGCCCATTTCGATGACTGCGACGTCGTGCTCCGGTTCCAACTTCAGGAGCATGAGCGGCAGGCCGAAATGATTATTGAAATTGCCTTCGGACTTGAGCACGCGGAAGTGCGCGCTGAGGACGTGGGCGATGGCTTCTTTGGTCGTCGTCTTGCCCGCCGAACCGGTGACGCCCACTAGGGGCTTGCCCCAAACCTTGCGCACCGCGGTGGCCAGCGTTTGCAGCGCCGCGAGCGTGTCGTCGACGGCCAGCAGCCGGGTCTTATCCGGATAGCGGTGCAGTTCGTTCGTCTGGACAACCGCCGCGGCCGCGCCTTTTTCCAGAGCCGCGCCCACAAAGTCGTGGCCGTCGAGGCGTTCTCCCTTCACCGCAAAGAAGAGTTCACCGCTGCGAATCGTGCGCGTGTCGATGGAGTAGCCCTGTGCAAGTTCCTCAAGCGGGGTCGGGCGGACAGCCGAGAGCCTGCCCTGAGCCTGCCGAAGGGCGGCTGTCCCTACATGAGTCGTGGCAGAAATAAACTCGGCGATTTTCGAGAGCGTCAACTTCATGTTCAGTTTTTATCCGCAACCTGCTCGCATTCGAAGCCAGCGGCCCGTAGAGCCTCGCGAGCGACTTCGACATCGTCAAAGGGATGCGAGCCTTCGCGCGTGACCTGCACCTTCTCGTGTCCTTTACCGGCCAACAGAAGAATATCTCCGGGATGCGCCTCTGCGATCGCCAGCGCAATCGCCTTATGGCGGTCGACTTCGACGGTATACTTCACGCCGGTCTTCTGCAGCCCGACGAGCGCGTCATTAATGATTGCGCGCGGGTCTTCACTGCGCGGGTTGTCTGAGGTAAGGACGACAAAATCGCTGCCCCGCCCGGCGGCCTCGCCCATCAGCGGACGCTTGGCGCGATCGCGATCGCCTCCGCAGCCGAACACCGTCAGGACTCTAGCGGTTCCTCCGCCGCGCGAGACGAACTCGCGGGCCAGCGCCGTGAGATTGCGCAGGGCGTCGTCGGTATGTGCGTAGTCGACGACTAGTGTGAACGGCTGGCCGCAGTCAACACGCTCAAACCGTCCCGGCACATGCGTGAGTGACTCGACCCCACGGGCAATCGCTTTGGGCTCGCAGCCGCGCGCATAGCAAGCGGCCGCCGCGGCCAGAATGTTGTACACATTCACGCGCCCGATGAGCGGAGAGAAAATGGGAATCGTATCCTGCAGCGTGGCCATGTCGAAGCGGGTGCCGCGCGGGTTGACGTCTACGTTCTGGGCGTGGAAATCACCACGCTCCCAGCCGTAGGACAGCACGACAGGACTGCGCTTGCGGCTGAATGCGACCAGTTTCGCGCCGTATTCGTCATCGAGATTGGTCACCACGGCGCGGGGAGCGTCGGTGCCGCAGCCTTCGAACAGCACTCGCTTGGCCGCGAAGTATTCGTCCATGGTCTTGTGATAGTCGAGGTGGTCGCGGGTCAGGTTGGTGAACACGGCGACATCAAAGGGAACGCCGAACACGCGTTCCTGCGCCAGCGCGTGCGAAGAAACCTCCATGACCGCGTCGGTCGCGCCCAGTCCGAGGGCCTCGTTGAGCAGGCGAGCCAGTTCGAGGGCTTCGGGAGTCGTGTGCGGCGCCGGATAAATCTTGCCTGCGACGTGATATTCAATCGTCCCGATGAGCGCGCTCTTGCGACCAGCAGCTGTGAGGATCGACTCGATCAAAAATGCAGTTGTGCTCTTCCCGTTTGTCCCGGTGATTCCAGTAACCGCGATGCGTTCGGCCGGACGTTTGTAGAAATTCGCGCTCAAGCGTGCCAAAGCTCTCCGCCCGTGAGGCACGACGGCCCAGGCCACACCTTCGCGGGGCTTTTCGGCTGGCGAGTCCGTAACGACCGCAACCGCCCCGGCCTGAATCGCCTGGTCGATGAAACGGTTGCCGTCGGACGCCTCCCCGTGCATGGCCACGAACACGCACCCGGGCTTGACGCGGCGCGAGTCGTATTCCACACCACTGACGCTGGGGTCGCCGCTCTGGGCGAGAACCTCGGCGCCATCCAGCAGATGTTGGAAGGTCATTGCTAGGAATTATAGGCCACCGAGAAATTGTTGCGTTGTGAGAGACGTGCTGGATGCGCGCTTTCCTCCGCAACGACGATTACCAAGGTCATTTTTCGGAGTCGCGCACGGCACGCTAACATTGCTTCATGAGCACCGGAATCGGTCCCGCCAGATTAAAGTGTGCACAGTGCGAACAGCCCGAAGCTTCGTGCGAGTGTGAAAAATTCTGCTGCCTTTGCCAGGCCGTCATCGATGTTCGCCTTTGCAACGACGGTCTGATGTACTGCGAACCCTGCCGTACAGCCTGCGAACACAAGACCTCCGACTAGCGGCGGTCGCACGCTGATGACGCCGGCATGTCGGGTTTCGCGGGTCTGCATATTGCCGCCATTCAGTGTGCCATAACGTTTATGTTGTCGCACAGGTGGATCGTCTCAGATGGGCCGTCTCCGTTGGATCTCCATGAAATCCTCAGCACAATGATTTGGCAGGCTGTGACCTTTTGAGGGACAATAGTTTGTTTGCCCTTTGTAATTGTTGTCTGCCCTTATAAGAGGAGACCCCATGGCTACCACGATGCACGTCAGCGACGTCGCCGAGTTGCTGAGCGAAGGCCGGACGCACTTTAATCTTTCTCCGGCGGTGCTGGTGGAGCACTCTATCCGGCGCAACGAGGCGAAACTGGCAGCCAACGGGGCTATCGTCGGATATACGAATCGCACTGGCCGGTCTCCCAAAGACAAGTTCATCGTCAAGGATGAGACGACATCCAATACGGTCGCCTGGGGCGCCGTCAACGCGCCTTTTGAGCCGGAAAAGTTTGACGCTCTTTACGCGCGCGTGATGGAGCATCTGCGCGGCCGGGAACTCTTTGTGCAGGATCTGTTCTGCGGCGCTGATCCCGCCTACCGTTTGCCGGTTCGCATCGTGAATGAATATGCCTGGCACAACCTGTTTGTGCGGCAGTTGTTTCTGCGCCCCACCGCGGAGGAACTCAAGCATCATCATCCCGAGTTCACCGTCATCTCGGCCCCTGAATTCAAGGTCGATCCCCAGCGCGACGGCGTGGCGTCCGACGTTTTCATCCTGTTGAACTTCACGCGCCGCACCGTGCTGATCGGCGGAACTTCGTACGCAGGCGAGATGAAGAAGTCGATCTTCAGCATCATGAATTTCCTGCTGCCACCGCGAAACGTGTTCCCGATGCACTGCTCGGCCAATGTGGGGCACGATGGTGTGAGCGCGCTCTTTTTCGGCCTTTCGGGGACGGGCAAGACCACGCTGTCGGCGGACCCGACGCGCGATCTGATCGGCGACGACGAGCACGGATGGAGCGCCGACGGCGTCTTCAACTTCGAGGGCGGATGCTATGCCAAATGCATCAAGCTCTCAAAGAAAAATGAGCCTCAGATCTGGAACGCATTGCGCTTCGGCTGCGTGCTTGAGAATGTTACGCTCGATCCGCAGACGCGCATCCCCGACTACAACGACGACAGCAAGACCGAGAACACACGCGCCGCGTATCCCGTGGACTTCATCGAAAATGCGCTGATCCCCGGGATTGGCGGGCATCCGAAGAACGTGGTGTTTCTCACGGCGGATGCCTTCGGCGTTCTGCCTCCGATTTCGAAGCTGACGCCGGAGCAGGCGATGTATCACTTCCTGTCGGGCTATACGGCGAAGGTTGCAGGTACCGAAGCGGGCGTGAAAGAACCTTCGGCGACGTTCTCGACGTGCTTTGGATCGCCGTTCCTACCGCTGCCTCCGAAAACCTATGCCGAAATGCTCGGCCGGCGTTTGCGCGAACACAGCGCACAGTGCTGGCTGGTAAACACCGGCTGGCAGGGCGGCCCGTACGGCGTGGGCAAGCGTATGGATATTCCCCACACGCGCGCCATGGTCGACGCGGCGGTCGAAGGCGAACTGATCAAGGAAGACTTCGAGATTGAGCCAACGTTCGGATTCAGCATTCCGAAGCGGTGCCATGGAGTGCCGCCCCAGGTGCTCAATCCCCGGAATGCGTGGCCGGATAAAGCCGCTTACGATAAAGCCGCCGAAGACCTGCGCAACCGCTTCGCTAAGAACTTCGAGAACTTCGACGCGCCGGCGGAAGTGAAAGCGGCCGGGCCCAAGGCGCAGCGCTAGCGAGCATTTTTTGTCGCGGGTTCGGGAGCCCTTTCCATCAAACCATCCACTCCACCGATATCCTCCCCAGATGGAAAACTCGCGAGACGCCGCTTCCTCCGGCGCATTTTTTCTGTAGCTGCGATTTTGTATTTCCTCGGGACTGTTTTAGGTGGAATGGGCCTCGGTTGGATTGCCGTCCATCCTCCAATCCACCCAGCAACTCCCCAAGAGGAACAGACTGTACGAGCATCAGCGCACACTGCGTCCGAGGGATTTGCCAGTGCTTCCCTTGCGACTCCAGACGGAGTGACATTGAAGGGCTGGTTCTTGACTCCCCGTTCGTCGAATGGCAACGCCGTAATCCTCTTACACGGCGTCTCCGATAACCGCCTTGGCATGTACGGCTACGGAGAGTGGTTGCTCGAACACAACTACGCGGTCCTGCTTCCCGATGCCCGCGCCCATGGACTCAGCGGGGGATTAGCGACGTACGGCCTGAAGGAATCCGACGACATCCACCGGTGGGTCGACTGGTTGGAGGACAAATATCATCCGCGCTGCGTATACGGCTTGGGAGAATCCATGGGCGCGGCGCAACTGTTGCAATCTCTGGCGAAGGAATCTCGCTTCTGTGCGATCGTTGCAGAGTCCCCATTCGCAACATTCCGAGAAGTCGCTTACGCTCGGTTTGGCCGCGAATTCCATACCGGGCCATGGCTCGGCAGCACGTTTTTTCGGCCGACCGTTGACGTGGGATTTCTCTATGTGCGCCTTATGTACGGATTGAACATGGAAGATGCATCTCCGAAACAGGCAGTTGAACGCACGAGGACTCCTGTGATGCTGATTCACGGCCTAAGCGATCGAAATATCCCACCTTTTCACTCGGACGAGATCCACGCACGTAATCCAACTGGCGTGGTCATCTGGAAAGTACCGGGCGCCGTTCACACTGGAGCACATAGAGTCGCGCCCGAGGAATTCGAACGCAGAGTCCTTAACTGGTTCGAGTCCCACCCTTCAACAGCGCCGAGTCCCTGACGCTTACAGCGTCACCTCCATCTGCAGCGCTTCGATCATTCCGTTGAGCGCGCTCTGGGCGGCGTCGCGCTTCTGTTGCATCTCGGTGATTTCGCGTCGTAGAGCTTGCACGCGATCTTCCTGTTCGTTGAGTTCGCGGACGTAGCGTTCGACGAGGGCCTTCTCCTCGGAACTTCCCTTCAGGGCTTTCATGTTCTCGCGCACCCGCTGTTGATCTTCGGAAATGCTCGACACTTGGGCGCGGCGGCCGGAGATCACGGCGTCGAGCACAGTGATGTCATTCTTTTGGAGAGCAATCTTCCGCAGCGCTTTTTCCACGTCCGCATTGATCATTTTCTGGTCGAGGAAGAACTTGATCTCGTTGTCGGTTACATTCGTCAGCTGGTAGCTGTTGATGATCGGCCGGTATTCCTTCACCAGTAACGTGGTGGTCTTCTTTGGTTCTACCGTCAGTTGAAAGCGGTGGAAGGAGGCCGAACTCTCCGTCGGTTTGGCGTCGTCCGCGAGCTTCCAGCCGGGGCGCGCGGGATGCTCAATCACCACCGTCCGTGTCGACGTGTCGCGGTTGCGAATGGTGTAGGTATCCTCCTGGCGCTCCTGCGTCGACTGCGTCATGGTGCCGTGCGCAATTACGACTTTCGTGACGCGCTGGTGATCCGCCTTCTGCTTGGCGTCGACCAGTACGCCGAGGTCAGCCGCATAGGAGAGCAGCCGCTTCTCCCCAGGTTTAATTGCGTCCATCAGACCCTCGCCAGCAAAAGCTTCGCCCTCGAGCACGTTGAAGCTGCCACCGTCGAGCGTGAGATCACTGGTGTTGTTCAGCCACAGTGCGCGCAACAGGGACGTATCCGATGGATTCCAGACCGAAACTTTCTCCGCATCAATGCGTGCCTGCAGGATGGGCACCAGCGCCGACTGATTCTTGCGGATGGTAACGCGGTCTTTGAGCTTGTATTCGAAGAGGTCTCCGAGTTCGCGGGTCTCGCCGACAGTCGTGCCCTGCTCGAGCGATTCGGCAATCATGGTGGCGTCAGGCCGAGGAGCCGCGACCGCTGGTGGAGGAGCGCCATTCGTGCGAAAGACGCCAGTACCCATGCCTCCGCCGCTTCCGCTGGTGATTCCGCCGAGGACGCCGCCCATTGATCCACCGGGCACGCCGCCGGGAACACCGCCGATCACGCCGGTTGCAATCATCTTCGGAGAACGAAGCTCACCATTCACGATGTCCGCTTGCCCTTCGATCGTCGCCTCATGCGTCTGCGGTGTGAGCATCGCATTCTCCGGCAGCGCGACCACCGGCCGACGCGTGTAATACGGCTGCGAGAGTTCCTGCACGAAAGACTGCGGCGCGCCCGCGATTAGCGACAGCTCGACATCCTTCCAGTCTTCGCCCACCGTGTTATCGACAATGGCCCATCCCTGCAGCAGCGGCTTGCCCTCTTTCGGAATCACGATGCGGTAGGTGCTCTTCCACACCGGCACTTCACTGATGTAGCTGACCAGAAGATTGCGCTCGCCGTCACCGGCAGTCGAAATGGTCATACGCCGGAGGTCCTGATCGCGCGTGGAAGCGACCAGACCGAGGTATTTGCCTACTTCTTCGTTCACCTCTTTCTCGGTCACGCGCACGCTGGTGGCAGGTGTCAGGTCGAAGAGGCGCACCTCGCCGCTGTCACTCACGAGCGAAACCTGGGTCAATCCGATCCTGCCCCTAGATGCCTGTTCGTCGGTTCCGTCAACCTTCGGCGCATCGTGCCCAGTCAGCACTTCCCGTTCTTCAATGCTCAACAAGCGGCCGGAAGCCGCCAGGGAACCGCTGCGGACTTCCACGCGCGCGCCCCGGAGGGCATCGAGAAACTGCGCGGTCGTCGGATTCTCGCCGACCGGCAGGCGCAGCGAGCCCAGCCGCTTCTCCAAGGGCGCGGCCGAGTTGTAGCTGACGCCGGTGATGCGTCCCTTGCCGAGGTCGAGCACGGTGAGCGACTTCAGCACGTCGTTCAACTGCGCAGTCGTGAAATCGATGTTCACATCCTGGCTGCCCCGAACATGTCCGGCGTGCTCGAAGTAACCGACGCCATTCTTGTAGAGAATCACGCGAGTGACAGGCAGCCGCGCTGCCGAATCAGCGGAACTTGCGGGTGGATTAGATGGCGCAGAAGACTGGCCAGATGAAACCGCGACGAGCGCCAACCACAACACTGCAGTTTTCGAAAAGCGCATGGCTCCTCCGTCGTACTGGGTCCGTCGAGCAGGGGGCGTCGTGAACTGGCAATCTTGTGCCAGTGCTGGCCCTAAATCGACTTAGACACCGAGTGTGGGTACCCGAGCGGAGGTATCTGCAACCGTGGATGCAACTGCTGTGTTTTGAGATGGCTGAAACGAGGCGTAGATATGACCGGACGCCGCCGGGCATCGCCCCAAGCGAAGCCGAGGAGCAGAAACCCAAAGGAACAGAGCCTAGGCCTTCTTGATCATGCGGCTGATCCAGATCAGGAAAACGGCTCCGATGATAGCCACGATGATCGTCTGATGAAGCCTCCGGCCTGGAAGCCCAGTATGCCCACCAGCCAGCCACCGACCACCGCGCCGACGATGCCGAGGACGGTATCCATAGCGACACCGTAGCCGCCGCCTTGCATGATCCTGCCAGCGGCCCAACCGGCGATCAGTCCGACAGGCACCCACCAAATCAAATTTGAAATCATCTGGGACCTCCTCTGCGGACCGAAGGAGAGTATGGTGGGGGCGACAGTCTGTCAAGCGGGCCCTCTCGCGGGCCCCCTCGCGGGCCGCGGTCCTGTGTTTAAATCAAGCTATGTTCGCCCGCAAGATCCGCGTGGAATATGGGTCCGACGGCCACCAACTTCCCTGCCCGCTGAAGTGGCTCGACAGTTTCTCCATGCGCAACTTCACCAATGCCACCGTTTTCGACGATACTCTTCCCGTTGCGGACGGCCAGATGGAGATCGGCTCCGCAGTCCCGCTAGACCAACTCAAGGACGCGATGGAGGACTGGTTCCGGCGGAAGGGCTACCTGGCCAAGGACTCGCATTTGTCACTGGCGGAGAACTAAAGACCGGATCACACTTACCCGCAGTCGGTACTTTCCAGTATTGAATCAATACCCTTGGACATGAGAAAGTGCTTGGGCCAGATATTAGATTGGCAAGGAAGCGGCAAATCTCGCAGGAGAAGGTAGATTCGGTGGGGATTTTTGACCGATCCGAGAAACACCCCAGCGGAACGGGCAGAATGTTTTCAGTGGCTTGGCCCGCCTTCACGATGGCAAGCGAGTTGCATACCCAAAACGAGGAGGTGCTTCATGAGCTACAGAGTATTGCAGCTGTCCCCCCAATCAAGCACCCGTACCAATCGCAGGAGAATTCTAGAGTCCTGGAAAGCCCCGTCAACCAACGTGCTCGACATGGGTTTTCTGCCGTCGTGGTTTGAGTACGATCCGGAGCTCGACGAGGGCAGCGCTGACGCCCGCACCAACTGGGGTGCGATCTCAGGTTTGGCCCTTTCGATTGCGTTCAGCGCGACCTTCTGGGTAGGAGTCGCGTGGGTCGTGGGGCGAGTCTGGAAGTAGACCGGATCTTGCATCTGGCACAGAATTGAAACGGGGCCGACGCCAACCAAGCGCCGGCCCCGTTTTCTGCTGCCCTGAGGCCCTGAAGGCCCTTTACTTGTCGTACTGCAGGAGCGACATCACTTCATACTCTTTGAGCTTGTCGCGACCCTTCAGAAATTCCAGTTCCACCACAAATCCCAGGCCTGCGATCTTGGCGCCTAGCGAAGCGGCGAGTTTAGCCGTGGCCTCGGCGGTGCCGCCGGTGGCCAGCAAGTCGTCCACAATCAGGACGCGCTGGCCTTTCTGAATGGCGTCCTTGTGAATCTCCAGCGAGTTCGTCCCGTACTCGAGCGCGTAATCGTACTTCACGGTTTCCGCCGGAAGCTTGCCCGGCTTGCGCACGGGGACGAATCCGGCGTTCAGTCGATAGGCGAGAGCCGGAGCAAAGATGAAGCCGCGGGCTTCCATGCCGAGGACCAGATCGACGTCCTGCGAGATGTAATGTTCCGCCAGCTTGTCGATGAGCGTAGCGAAGCCGGCCCTGTCCTTCAGCAGCGTGGTGATGTCGTAGAAGAGGATCCCCTTCTTGGGAAAATCGGGGATCTCGCGAATCAAGTGCTTCAGTTGATCGGCATTCATGCCCGCAACAGACTGCATTTACCACGCTCCTTAAGTTCGAGGTTTCAGAGTTTCAACGTTTCAAAGTTTCAAAGACAAATGCGGGGGATTTTGCCTTGAGACACTTTGCAACCTCGCAACCTTGAAACGTTGCAACCTGTCTCACCACGCTCCTTCAATGCGAAATGAACTGAGCCCGGCGACTGGACTGGCTTCGGATACGTCGACCACATCCACGCGGGCCGCTCGTGGACCTTCGCGCAGCCGGCCGTGCAATCCAGAGAGCTGGTCGCGAGTGCCCTGGGCGAGAACCTCTACACTACCGTCGTGATTATTGCGCACCCACCCGGCGATCCCGAGGATATGAGCCTCGCGCTCGACGAACCAGCGGAAGCCGACCCCCTGTACGCGTCCGCGCACGAAGAACCGGCGGGCTTCGATGGGCTTTTCAGTAGGGGTCATGCAACGTTCAGGGTTTCAAAGTTTCAAGGTTTCAAGGTTTCAAAAGTTTCAACGTGACGAACTAGCCTTGAAACCTTGAAACTCTGAAACCTTGAAACTTTACGCTCTGGACAGGTACGCGCCTTCCGAAGTATCAACCTTAATCTTCTCGCCTTCGTTGATGAATGGAGGCACCTGCACGACGAGTCCCGTCTCGGTTCTGGCAGCCTTGGTCACGCTGGAAGCGGTGGCGCTCTTCAGCCCGGGCTCGGTCTCGACCACCGTCAGGATCACGGTTTGGGGCAGCTCAATGCCAACCGCCTTGCCGTCGAAAAACTCCACTTTGATTTCGAGATTGGCAATCAGGTAATCGACGGCGTCGCCCAGGATTTCCTTGCTCAGGTGGGTTTGCTCGTAGTTGGAGGTATCCATGAAGTAGTAGCTGTCGCCGTCGGCGTACAGGAACTGCATATCGACTTCGTCCACGTTGACCTTCTCGATCGGGTCCGGGGAACGGAAGCGGTGCTCGAACATGGCGCCGGTTCGCAGGTTGCGCAACTTGGCCTGAATAAAGGCGCGCAGGTTGCCGGGGGTGCGGTGTTCCACGCTGAAAACGGAATGCAGATCATTGTTGTGCCGAATGATCATGCCGGGACGAAGCTGGGTGGCAGGGATCGACATCGCTTGAAAAACTCTCCTTGTACGATTGCAGTTCTGAAGCCGGCGGAAGACGAGCAGGCCACAAGTTCCGCCGCCAGCCTACTACGCGAAGAAGGCTAAAGCGTTATTTTACACTCAGGCTCGCCCGAAAAGAAACCTTCCCGAAGCCGTTCTCATCGAAGAGGGGCGGATGGCGCGCCTCCGGATTGGTTTCGCCGAGTCGCTGAACTGAGACTAGAATAGCTAAGACTAGAATCAGAGCGAGGCTGAATTCACGCGTAGCCCTTGCGAACATGCCCGCATTCTGGGCGGAAAATTGAGGTCTTCATCATGCGAATCGGACGTTACGAATCTTCAGAAAGCAGCAACGTCGGCACGGCAATCACCTTCCTCCTGATCGGTCTGGGCGCAGGAGCCCTGGCTGGGCTCCTGCTCGCGCCCAAAACCGGCAAACAGATGCGCCGCGACCTGCAGCGCGGCTTCGAAGATGCAAAGGATACGCTGGGCGATTGGGCGGACGAGGCAAAGAGCAAGGTGCGCGAGGCCGGGGATCGCGTCCGCGATGTGGCCAGCAAGGGCGTGGATCTGGCCGACGATCTGCGCGAAAAAGTAGAGCCGCTGCGCCGCGCCATCAATCGGAGCTAAGAAGAGCGGCGGCGGACGTCAGACGTCGGACCTCAAGGCAGTGCAGCCCCAGGTCCGACGCCGTTTCTGATTAGTACAGGTGAAAGTCCACCTCGACCGCAATCTGCGTCGCTACCGGCTGACCATTGAGCGTGGCCGGACGGAAGCGCCAGCGGTTCACGGCTTCGATCGCCTTCTCATCCAGACCCATACCTAGGCTCTGCCCCACGCGGATATCGTAGGGGTGCCCGTCTTTCCCAACCACCAGCAGCAAAAGCACGATTCCCTGCGCCTTTGATTTGCGGGCTTCGTCGGAAAAACTCGGCTCGGGATTAAAGATGACCTGCGGCACCGTTACACCCCCTCGGCCCGGCGAAAGAATTCCGGGCGGCCCCGGTCCGACTCCGGGACCCGACGACGACCCAATGCCGCCACAACATCCCGGCCCGATTCCCGTCGGGCCGCCGGGACCGTTCGAGAGAATCGAAAACTTGGAAAACGGATCTCCGATCTGCGCGCCTTGCGGCAGCTTTACATCCGGAGCCAGCACGACCGTCTCCGGGATAGCCAGCTTCGGCGGCTCTTTCGGCAGAATCACCGTTGGAGGCACAATCTGAGTGTCAAGCGAGGCCTTAGGGATATCCCCGTTCGACGCGGGAAGCGGATCGTGATTGCCGCCTCCGCCGCCGCTGTTTCCTGAAAAGATGAGGGGAATTTCATCAAGCTTCGGGAAACCCCGCGCGATCTCGGGAGGACCTTGGATTACGCAGCTCGTGAAGTAAATGAGCAGTCCCACAATCGCGGCCTGCGCGATCATCGAAAAGACGAAGGTCTCCCGCCGGGTGCGGTACAGCCCGTCGTTATCCCCCGACAGCATCGAAAAGATATTCGGCCCCGGTCCCGGAGATGCAGCGGTCATGGCGCGCTCCTGCCCACGAGGTGTAGTCAACAGCCAACACGCCGTAAGACGCAGCTCCGCCCAAAAAGGATTTCCGGAGCAAGAAAGTAGCGCCGGCATCCTGCCGGCTGTCGCGGGGGCGTCCCGCCCGCGCGCCTGCGAGGGCAAGTTGCCCTCGCGACAGCCGGCAGAGCTTGCCCTGAGCGAAGTCGAAGGGATGCCGGCGCTACGAAATGTTCTTACTTGAAGATGGAGGAGAAAAATCCTCCGACCCGCCGGAAGAAGCCGCGATGCTCAGGCTTTTTCTGCGGCTCCGGCGGCAGCGATTGAATCACGGTATCGAGATGAACCTGGCGCGCCGGCGAATCGTCCACAGGCAAATCTTTGGCCGCCTGCACCGGCGGTGGCAAAGCGGCCGCCGCCGCGCGGTTCTTCGCGTTAAATACCAGCGGCGCATCCACCTGCACGTGAACATCGTTCGGCTGAGAAGTCGGAGGGGGAGCGGTCTCCGGTCCATTCGAGAGCCTCGTACCCGCAGTCGACGCTACGGAGGAGCCTGCGGCTGCCGCGGGAGCCTCGCTCCCGCCGATGCGCACTTTCTCGGGCAATTCCGAGTCGGGCACGTTCGGCGCATACGAAGCTTGCGCCTGCATGAGCGGCGAAGGTGGAGGACATCCACACTCTACCGGCACGTCGCCGTCGACCTTGTCGATCTGCCCCGAATGAAACATGGCCTGCTCAGCCGGCTTCACCTGGTAAATCCGGTCTCCCATTAACTCAGAGACGATGGCCGAAGACGTGTTCCCCTTCAGCGCTCGCACGCAAGTGTTGCCGTGTGCGTCGGCGCTGATGGCGTAGTGAAATTCTCCCGGCCCCGCAAACAGGATGCGGAAGTCCGGCGTCATCACCGTGTCGGCCGAAGCGCGCAGAGAATAGTGCGCCTCGATCGCACCGGTGCTCAAGCCGAGCATCAGGTCGCGCTGGGTCTTCGAGGGCGTCACCGAAACCGTGGTCCCCGGGCACACGCGAACTTCGCCTCCGCCAGTCACGCGTAGGACCGCCGTCTCCGAACCCGCCGTGACCGCAGAGCCGGACGCGATGCGGCTTCCCGCCATCACCGCAGTCCCGGAACCACTCGTCACCGGCACTACCGCCGGACTCTTGCTCAGGGAAAGGCCCGGCACCGTCGGCGGCTCAAACGGCGTCGACTTTTTCCCGGCGTTCATGTCGCCGGCAGGCTTAAGGCGCACCATCAGGCGATGGCCCGCTCCATCCCACGAATACCCATAAGGAGCCACTAAGTCGAGGACGATGCGCGTCACCGGAGGTTGCCGCTGAAACTGATCGACGCGGATCGCGAGGATGTTTTCCTTTTGAATGGGAATCCGCTTCTGCGTCAGTCCCAAGCGTGAGTTGGGCAGATCGATAACCAGCCGCGGCGGCGAATCGAGCAGTTGGATCTCAGGAATCACCGGACTGCTGGAAAGAATTTCGACCGCGGGCACTCCATGCTCATGAACGATGCGGACGCTCGTCACCAGAGGTGGCGGGCCAAAGGTCTGGGCCGCAACGCTGGCAGCCAGCAGCGCGGCCATCATCCCACACACAGACTTGAGCGCAGGTCGCGGCAAAGAATCCCTCATTGGAAGCTTGAAGGAAACATATCAGGCTGCAGGGGTGGGGTGCTAGCGATCTGTTGGGTCGGAAAATTTCAAGGTTTCAAGGTTTCGAAGGTTTCAGGGTCAGTCGCTCCCTGTACCACGGGAAACCCAAACCTTTCAGATCGTGGAGCGTGAGAGCTTTGAAACCTTGAAACTTTGAAACCTTGAAACTCGCCCTTTCATGCTTCGGGCAAAAACTCGTACTCTTCAATGACGGCAGCGACGGCCAGTTTGCCGTCCGCCTGTCCATTATCCACTCGCACCACACGACCTTTACATTGCACGCGGATGCTTTCCGTGAGTGTGATCTCGGGAGGCAGAGTCAGCGTGAAGCCAATCTGCGACCCCTGAGCCACCTCGGTCTCAAGAAAAAAACAGATGCCGCGGGCGCTCACGTCCCGCAGCTGCGCGGGCCGCGTAGTGTTGTCAGAATCGACGCTCACCGGTACGCGGAGCGGAAAACGTCGTGCACCCCTCTTTTCCTGCTGGGGCTCAGCCATTGCATCCTCCAAGCGGCGGTGAAGTTGGCATTTGAACGATGAAGCGAGAATGCTCCGCGCCCGCAGTAAGGTCAATACCACCCTTGGGTCAGAGGATGGCCCGTTCAGGCGAGGCGACCCGATTGCAGATTGTGGAACTCCGGCCAATCTGCAATCTGAAATCTACAATCTGAAATCCTGCTCCGGTGTAAGCTAATGGAAGGAGCCTAGTCCTTGATTTTTGTACTCGACAACTACGATTCGTTCACCTACAACCTGGTGCAATACATTGGTGAACTAGGCGCCGAAGTTGAGGTTCGCCGCAACGACCAGGTCACGGTGGGCGAGGTGGAGAAGATGCACCCCGAGCGGATCGTCGTCTCTCCCGGCCCGTGCACACCGCATGAAGCGGGGATCAGCATTGATCTGATCCGCCACTTCGCGGGGAAGGTACCCGTGCTGGGAGTCTGCCTCGGACACCAGGCGATCGGGGAGGCCTTCGGCGGCCGCGTGGTTCGCGCCGCTCACCTCATGCACGGCAAAACCAGCGCTGTGATGCACGACAACCGAACCGTCTTTCAGGGCCTGCCCATGCCCATGACCGCGACGCGCTACCATTCGCTCATTGTTGAGGAGAAAGATCTGCCCGCCGATTTAGAAGTCAGCGCCTGGACCACCGAAAAAGACGGCACCCGCACCATCATGGGATTGCGCCACCGCCGCCACCCGGTCGAGGGGGTGCAATTCCATCCCGAGAGCGTGCTTACGGACGCGGGCAAGAAGCTCGTGGCCAACTTCCTGCGCTTGTAAGAGAAGCCCGCCCCCTAACTACCGCGTGTGCCCGGGGATTGACAATGTCCTCGCATTGACCAATACTTCCTCCGCTCCGATGAAAAAGCACGAATAACTTGCCATAGGTAGGAATTTCCGAGTCCGAGAAGGAAATCATGTCTAACGGCGGCGGCAATTTGCCTTCATTCAATTCGATCCTTCAACAGGCGCTAACCTTCGGAGTAAAGAAAATAACTCCGTCACGGTTACCGCAGTTTATCGGGCTAGTAATCTACGCGGGCCTCGCGGGGGTGATCTGGGCGGGCGTTTCGCTAAATCTCGATCAACGCCTTGTCGTTGCCGGCATATTGCTGCTTCTGCTCTCGGCAATCATGACGCTTCTCCTGCTGCTGGGCGCGGTTATCCACCCTATCGTGATCAATAGTCTTGTTGTGGTAGTCGTGCTTGGCTTCCTTGGGATTGGGGGCTATGTGATCGTCGGCCTTGCCGCGCCACCCAATGAGATGGAACTAGATGCAAACTTGCTAGATGCCAACTACAAAAGCGCAGAAAAATTCGCAGTTAGCCTGGCAGGTCACAAGGGCGTGCCGACAGACAAGCATGGCCACTTTGTACTTCGGATTCTCCCGTTGGATGTGCATGAAGGCAAAGTCCGATTGCATGTAGAGTCTCCAGATGGCAAATATGCGAGCATCATAGAGGCGACCCTCAATCCAGGCCCCCTTACCACGACCGACCTCCTTCTGGAGGATCTTAATAGGCTAGACAAACCGTTCTTGCCTGGCTCCAATGACCTACCCAAGCAGATTCCACCTGGCGGCAACGATATGCCAAAGCCTGGGCCACTCCCGAAAGAGAGTTGGCGGTTCATTGTCTCCGGAGATTCGCGGAACTGTGGAGATGTGGTGATGCCTGCTATTGCCGGGAATAGCGCACGCTTTGCACCAAGCTTCTACTGGCACCTAGGCGACCTACGAGCAATCTACAAGATCGACGAGGACATCGCGTTCGCAACCGCGAACAACGGCCAGCCACTTAGCTGCAGCGTCTATGTGCAGCGCGCGTGGCCAGACTTCATCGACCACCAGATCGCGCCTTTCGGGAACCTCCCCTTCTACATAGGCATTGGCAACCACGAGACGATACCTCCCGAGAACGAGGACGCATTCAAGCGCCAGTTTAACGACTGGCTGGATCAACCCAAGCTACATCGTCAGCGCGAACTGGATAAAGAGCCAGCGCAGCCCGAAGCCAACTTCCACTGGGTTCAGGGCGGCGTCGATTTCATCTATCTGAACAATGCCTCAAATTTTTTCTCCGACGACCAACAGACATGGCTCATTCGCCTCCTGCAGAATGCAGCGTCCAATCCCGAAGTAAGAAGTGTGGTTGTAGGCATGCACGAGGCGCTGCCCGACAGCATCGCAAACTATCACAGCATGGGCGACAGCGCTACCGAACCGCGGGCCCGTCCGAGCGGGGAAAACGTGTACAAGGCTCTTTTGGCGTTCCGGGAGAGCAGCAAAAAGCCCGTGTATGTGCTCGCCAGCCACTCGCATTTTTATATGGAGAACATCTTCGACACACCCAAGCTCAGGGAGAACGGCGCCAAGCCTCTCGCGGGCTGGATCGTGGGAACGGCCGGAGCGGTGCGGTATCCTCTTCCCGTGTCTGCTTCAAGAAAAGCCAAGACGGACGTTTATGGATATCTAGTGGGCACGGTCGCGCAGGACGGGATTATTCAGTTTGCGTTTCAGGAGATTCGGGAGGCGGACGTACCGAGGATACCGCGTAGTCAATACCCGGACAGTTTTGTGCATTGGTGTTTTGCTCACAACTCGCTAAGCATTGATCCTGATCCCAACCACGCTGAGGCGAATATCACACCGGTATGTGCCGTTACAGGATCGACAAAAAGCGGGGCCCATTGACCGCCGATCACTGACCCTGCTTCCTAGCTTTCTCCACGGCTCTTAGTACCGCTTGGGCCTTGTTCATCGATTCCTGAAACTCGCTGGCTGGGTCGGAGTCTGCGACAATTCCGGCTCCCGCCTGCAGGTATGCTTTCTTGCCCTGCATCAGCAGCGTGCGAATGCCGATGCAGGAGTCGAGGTTCCCAGCGAAGTCGGCATACAATACCGATCCGCCATAAATTCCGCGGCGTGTCGGTTCCAGTTCTTCGATGATCTGCATGGCCCGTACCTTAGGCGCGCCGCTGAGCGTTCCCGCTGGGAAACATGCTGCAAACGCATCCAGTGCGTCGAGATCCTTGCGCAGCTTGCCTTCCAGCGCCGATACCAAATGCATCACGTGCGAGTAACGCTCGACATACATCAGATCTTTCACTTTGACTGAACCGTAATCGCTCACACGGCCAAGGTCATTGCGGCCGAGGTCGACCAGCATGACGTGTTCGGCTCGCTCCTTTTCGTCGGTGCGCATCTTCTGTTCGAGCCGCAGGTCTTCGGCTTCATCGCGTCCCCGCGGATGCGTGCCTGCGATCGGCCGGTATTCCAGTTTGCGCCCCGTGACCCGCACCAGCATCTCAGGAGACGAACCAAGAATGTGGGTGTCACCTGAGCGCAGAAAATAAAGATACGGCGACGGATTCACCTGCCGCAGCGAGCGGTACAAATCAAATGGCGCAACCTCAGGCGTGAAGTCAAGCCGCTGCGAGAGTACGACCTGGAAGATGTCGCCCGCGGCAATGTATTCCTTGCAGCGTTCCACGCCGCGCAGGAAAGTTTCGCGCCGCGTCCCTGCATGGATCTTGAGTCTGCCCGCTTTTGCCTTTGCGGATTTACGCCACAGAGCCGGACTCAGTCCCGCCGCAAGTTTCCGCTCCAGAGCCGCTATGTCGCGCAGGGCGCGGTCATAAGCGCGCCGCGGAGTCTCACGTTTAACGTCAGCAGCAGCCACGATGTGGATCTGGTGCCGCAGGTGATCGAACGCCAGAAGGCGGTCAAAGAACATCAGTTCGGCGTCGGGCAGCGCCAGGTCATCTTTCGCGTGATCGCCAATCTTTTCCAACTGGCGAACCACGTCGTACGCAAAATATCCGACCGCGCCCGCTGTAAATGGAGGCAGTCCCGGAACACTGGCGGGCCGATGCTCCTGCAACAACCGCTTCACCACCTGGAAAATATTGTCTTGCACCGTTTCGCGCTGGCGTCCGCGCTCAATTTCGACGGCCCCCTGGCGGGCGGTCACGCGCATGTAAGGGCGCGCGCCGAGGAACGTGTAGCGTCCGATCTGCTCGCCACGTTCCACCGATTCGAGCAGGAAGGCGTGCGGTTCCTTCTCTGCGATGGCGAGAAAGGCCGAGACCGGCGTGAGCAAATCCGCGCTGACGGATTTCACCACCGGGACAAGCGTGGCCTCTCGGGCCAATCGCGAGAACTCCTTGAAGTCCGGTTGCAGCATTGGTTGGGATCCAAACCGCCGCTTCGGCGGGTTTTTTATTATAGGCGACGCCCGCGAGACGGCAGAATCGTTGCTCAACCAGCCCAACCTGTGATGCAATCACTGCCATGAATCGCCGGAATTTTATTCGTCTCTCCACCGCCGCTTCCGCCGCTGTCTTGTACAGGCCCCTCAGTTTTGCGGAGACGAACCCAAGCCCTGCGGTCCGGCTGACGCTTCGCGCCGACCGGCTCGGCAACAAGATCGGCGACGACTTCACCGGACTGAGCTACGAATCCGCGCAGCTTGGCAATCCCCATTTCTTCTCGGGTGCAAATTCCGAACTGGCGGGCTTTATGCAGCGGTTGGGAACGTCCGGCGTTCTGCGCATCGGCGGCAATACCAGTGAGTATTGCTACTGGACTCCGGATCCCACAAAGCAGACGAACCGGCAAAACCCCGAGAGCATGCGCACCGGAGACAAGGCGAATCCCGTTGCCTTTGGACTAGCCGTCGGTCCCGATACTGACAAGAAAGCTCCTGCGCCCGTAAACATCACGCCGGAGACGATCCGTAATTTGCGGGAGTTCCTCGACGCCTGCGGTTGGAAGCTGATCTACGGCCTGAACATGGGCACCGGCACTGCGGAAGACGCAGCGGATGAGGCCGCCCGCGTGATGGATGCGGCCGGCTCGAAGCTGATCGCATTCCAACTCTGCAACGAGCCCGATCTTTTCTTTCGCAACGGGATTCGCAAGGCTGATTACGATTTCAAACAATTTGCCGACGAATGGCAGCATTTTTATCAAACAATCCGCGCGCGTGTTCCGAACGCACCTTTTGCTGGACCGGATACCGCCTACAACAACGAGTGGCTCGTTCCCTTCGCAAAGCAGTTCAAGCACGAGGCCGTGTTTCTTTCGCAGCACTATTACGCGGAGGGTCCTCCTACCGATCCGTCGATGACGATTGAGCGACTGCTCCGGCCAAATCCGAAGCTGCAGGATGAGTTCGCAGGCATGAAGGCAACCATGCAGGAATCCGGCCTGCCTTTCCGGCTGGCGGAAACCAACTCCTGCTACCAGGGAGGTAAGCAGGGTGTCAGCGATACTTTCGCCTCCGCTCTCTGGAGTGCCGACCTCATGTATCAGCTCGCCACAGCCGGTGGTACAGGCATCAACTTTCACGGCGGCGGTTATGGCTGGTACACACCGATTGCGGGCACGCAGGAAAATGGATTCCTGGCGCGGCCGATCTATTACGGCATGTTGCTGTTTGCGCAGGCTGGCGCAGGGCAGCTTGTCGAAAGCAAGCTCGATCAGCTGGAACACGCGCCCCTGCTGACGGCTTACGGTCTCCGCAGCAATACAGGAGCAATCAAGGTAGCGGCGTTCAACAAGAACATGGACGGTGGCGTGCGCCTCACGATCGATCCGGGGCAACGAGCAAAGCGCGTAACTGCGCTGCGTCTGCACGCCCCGCGGGTGGACGACACCACGGACACTACCCTCGGCGGAGCGCCCGTAGGAGCAGGCGGCGCGTGGTCGGCTGCGCGGGAAGAAACATTGCCTATTAAAAACGGAGTCGCGGC
>Ga0182024_10004520_pt1 | contig 31950 bp, 23 predicted proteins | sample P32metaG_FD_120480 | JGI IMG/M metagenome (GOLD analysis project Ga0182024, IMG submission 120480) | Permafrost microbial communities from Stordalen Mire, Sweden - P3-2 metaG (Illumina Assembly) | ecosystem: Environmental > Terrestrial > Soil > Wetlands > Permafrost | place: Sweden: Stordalen...
CGACGGCCGGCCGACCATCGGCGAAACCGATTCGGAAAAGATCCTGGCCAATGTTGCCAAGAAGAACACCGGCAACACGCGTATCTTCACCTTCGGCGTCGGCGATGACGTCAACGCGTCCATGCTCGACGCCCTGGCCGACAAGAGCCGGGCGATCAGCACCTACGTCCGCGAAACCGAGGACATCGAGCACAAGGTCACCGGACTGTACGCCAAGATCAGCAATCCGGTGCTGGCCAACCTGAAGCTGACCGTCACCGGCGACGTCAAGCTCAACGAAGTCTATCCGCCGCAGCTGCCCGACCTGTTCCACGGCACCCAGCTCGTGGTCCTGGGCCGCTACACGGGCAACGGCAAGGTGAGCGTCCAGCTGACCGGCACCGTCGGCGCGGACAAGAAGGAGTTCGCCTACGACGTGACCTTCCCCGAGCAGACGGCGGAGGAGAAGCCGTTCGTCGAGGACCTGTGGGCGCGCCGCAAGGTGGGCTACCTGCTCGATCAGATTCGCGTCAACGGCGAGAAGAAGGAACTCGTTGACGAAGTGGTGATCCTGGCCAAGCGCTATGGCATCACGACGCCCTACACCAGCTACCTGGTGGTGCCGGATGGTCCGCTGCCCATCGCCCAGCCGCAACCTGGCTTTGGCGGCCGTGGACTGCCGCAGGCGTTGGCGCCGGGCAAGAACGGCGCCGATCCGAAGAAGGTGGCTGACTTCGCTCGCCTGGTTCACGCGGCCGACGACGGCAAGGGCGGCGGCGAAGCCCGTGGCAAGCTCGAAAAGGAAAACTTCAAGGACCTTCGTGACGAAGCCTCCAAGGGCCCTGCCGGCGCGCTTACGCCCGCTGCCGCCACCGCCATTCGCGAGGCTGAAAGGCAAATCGAGATCAACGACAAGGCCAAGAAGGCCCTGGCCGGCAAGGACTACGACAGCGTGCAGGCCGGCGAACTGGGCGTCGATCTGTCGCTCCAGTCCAATTACCTGCGCAATCAAGCGCGCGTCTGCCGCACCGCCTCCAAGATGGTGCAAAACCGCAACTGTCTGGAGATCGGCGGCGTCTGGATCGACGACGGCTTCCAGGCCAAGATGCCGACCGTCACCGTCAAGGCAATGAGCGCGGCCTACTTCCGCATCCTCGAGAAGCAGCCCCGGGTGCGCGAAGTCTTCCAGCTCGGCAATCACCTGGTCTGGGTCACGCCGAGCGGCACCGCCCTGATCATCGATCAGAATGATGGCCGTGAGGAACTGGCCGACGCCGACATCGACCGCCTGTTCGTGGCGGCACAAAAGAAGTAAAGCATCGATTCATCGTTTCGCGCTCGCGTCATCCCCCGAGCGTGAAACGAACCAATCACCAACCCAACCGCGCCGGATCGCCCACCGGCGCGGTTTTTCGTTTGCGGATTCCGGCTCGCCGAATGGATCGGCCAGCATATCTCTAACCATGCGTCATCGTTCCCGTTTAGCCGCGACGCGACGTACTCGGAGCGGAGCGCGGAGCCCAACCGCGCTCCGCTCCGAGTACGTCGCGTCGCGGCTAAACGGTTATCGCAAATCAATCAATTATCGCGGAATCACCATGCCTCTCATCCTCGACGGCAAAAAACTCGCCCAAACGATGCAAGCCGAAATCGCCGCGGACGCAGCCGAGTTCGCCGCCAAGACCGGCATCAAGCCCGGCCTGGCAGCAGTCCTGGTCGGCGACAACCCCGCGAGCCAGGTCTACGTGCGCAACAAACGCAAGGCCTGCGCCCTGGCTGGCCTGGAAAGCTGGCTGCACGAACTGCCGGCCACGACCACGCAGGCCCAGCTGCTGGACCTCGTTGCCCAGCTCAATACGAACCCACTGGTGCACGGCATCCTGGTGCAATTGCCGCTGCCGCCACAGATCGACGAACCGACGGTCATCCGGGCCGTGACTCCGCTCAAGGACGTGGACGGCTTCGGCCCGGAGAACTTAGGGCTCATGATGTCCGGCCATGCTCGCTACTTTCCGTGCACGCCGCTGGGAGTGCAGCAATTGCTGATTCGCCATCAGATCGCCATCGAAGGCCAGCACGTGGTAATCGTGGGTCGCAGCAACATCGTCGGCAAGCCGCTCGCCCTGATGCTGATGCAAAAAGCCAAGGGCGCCGACGCCACGGTCACGGTCTGCCACAGCCGCAGCCGGAATCTCGCCGAGCTGACACGGCAGGCCGATATCCTGGTGCTGGCGATCGGCCACGCCCATTTTCTCAAGGCGGACATGGTGCGGGCCGGCGTTGTGGTCGTCGATGTGGGCATGAATCGGTTGGAGAACGGCAAGCTCGTCGGCGACGTGGATTATGACGCGGTCGCGCCGCTGGCATCGGCGATCACTCCGGTGCCGGGCGGCGTGGGACCGATGACGATTACCATGCTGCTGCACAACACGTTGCGTGCGGCCCAGAGCGGTTGGAAACAAAATGATTAAACTTCAAGCCCGCATGCGAGGTACTCCGAGCATGCGGGGTGAATATTCACCCCGCATGCTCGGAGTACCTCGCATGCGGGCTTGGGGAATAACTAACTCGCCGCCCGCAGATCCGCCAGCTCTTCCTTGACCGGCGAATAATGGCTCGGCTCCATCGTGAACGACGCGGTGCCGCTGGTGAAATTGCGCAGCTCGCTGGTGTAGCCGAACAGCTCGGCCAGCGGGACGTACGCGTGCAGCATGCAGCGGCCCTTCTCCGACGACAGGTTCAGGATTTCGCCGCGGCGGCGGTTGATGTCGCCGGCGAGCGGGCCCTGATACTGGGCCGGGGCGTGCACGACCACGTTCATGATCGGTTCCAGGATCACGAGCCCCGCCTTGGCCTGGGCGTCGCGAAAACTTTCCTGGGCCGCGAGCTTGAACGTGTCCGCGGAACTATCGACGTCGTGGGCCTTGCCGTCATACAGCGTGGCCCGCACATCGACCACGGGGAAACCGTACTTGGCCCCCTTCTGGCAGCCCAGACGAAAACCGTGGCCCACCGAGGGGATATATTCCGTCGGCACCGACCCGCCGAAGATCTCATCGACGAAGTAGATGCCGTTCGGATCCGGCTTCTCTTCCTCTTCCTCGCACTCGGCCGCGATCTCGGCCAGCATTTCCTTGCTGAGCGGCTCATAACGCATCTTGATGACGGCGAACTTGCCGCGGCCACCGGACTGCTTGATGTAGCGCGTTTCGAACTCGATCGCCTTGGCCAAGGTCTGGCGATAGGCGACCATCGGTTTGCCGACGGCGCACTTGACGCCATGATCGCGTTCCAGCTTGTGCACCGCGACTTCCAGATGCAGCTCGCCCATGCCGCTCAAGAGGAGCTGGTTGGTCTCCGGATCGGTGCGGGTGCGCAGGGTCGGATCGTCGCCGACGAGCTTGCCCAGCGCCTCGGCGAGTTTGGTTTCGTCCACGGTCTTGTCCGGCAGCAGCGATTGCGAAATCACCGGCTCGGGGAAACGAATCTCTTCCAGCACGATCTGCTTGTCCACGCTCGACAGTGTATGGCCGGTGGTCGTGTGCTTGAGTCCGACGACGGCGACGATTTCGCCGGCGCCGACCGATTCCATGCGATCGCGACGGTCGCCGAACAGCCGATAGATATGGCTGATGCGTTCATGCTTGCCGACGACGGTGTTCTGGATCGTGTCGCCGGGCTTGAGCGTGCCGGAGTAGATGCGCAGGAAAATCAGGTTGCCGTGCTTTTCGCTGACGGTCTTGAACGCCAGTCCGGAGAACGGCTCCTCGTCGAGCGGCTTGCGCTGCGTGCGTTCCTTCTCCTTGGACCTGGAGGGCACATTGCCTTCGACCGGCGGGCGATCGATCGGGGCCGGCAGATAATCGCGCACCGCGTCCAGCAGCAGGCGGACGCCGTGATACTCCTTGGAGGAGCCGCAATGCACGGGGGTCAGCTTGCCGGAGATGGTGCCATTGCGCAAGGCCCGGCGAATCAACTCCTCGGAAACCGGCTTGCCTTCGAGGAGACATTCGATCAGCTCGTCATCGGCATGCGACGCGGCCTCAAGCAGGTGTTCGCGCCAGACCTGGGCCAGTTCCAGGTACTTGGCCGGGATGTCGAGCCACTGATATTTCATGTGGGTCGGATCGGTCTTGTCCTGGTCCCAGAATTTCATGCGAATGAGATCGATGACGCCTTCAAAGGCGCTCGACTGCCCGGCCGGAATGGTGCACACGGCCGCGACGATGCTCAGCTTGTTCTTCATCTGCTCGACGCAATCGAAGAAGTCGGCCCCCATGCGGTCGAGCTTGTTGATGAAGGCGATGCGCGGCACTCCATGGCGATTGGCCTGGTGCCACACGGTCTCCGACTGCACCTCGACGCCGCCGACCGCGCAGAAAACGCCGACGGCTCCATCGAGGACGCGCAGGCTGCGTTCGACTTCGGCGGTGAAATCGACGTGGCCCGGGGTGTCGATGAGCGTGATGCGCGTATCACCCCACTCGAGCGCCACGGCGGCGCTGTTGATGGTGATGCCCTTGGCTTTTTCCAGGGGATCGAAGTCGGTGGTGGTGTTGCCGTCATCGACGTCGCCGGACTTGTGCTTGGAGCCGCCGAAGTAGAGAATACGTTCGGTGGTCGTCGTCTTGCCGGCGTCCACGTGAGCGATGATACCGATATTGCGCAGTTTTTCGAGCATGGCCTTGGGCCCCCGTTCTTGAGGGTCTGACAAAAACAAATCGAACGCCTCGCGGAAACCGTTCCCGCGAGCGACTTCGATATTATTCGCGTTGGACTGTTGGGAGTAAAGCCCGGTTGAGGCTTCCGCCTCACCGACGGGAGAGCTGGATGCGGCACAGTCCTGTTTTCACGATCCCGAAACGCCGTCCCGGAATCGAGTTAGTTATTATAAAGATTTATGTAATTTGGTCCAGGGGAATGATGAATTTTCGACAAAGATTCTTGCGCGCAGTCATTACGCTCTTGGGTGGCACGCTCTAAGGTACTCCGAAGGGCGTGGGAGCGACGTGGATTCCGGCTGTGCAACCACGCCCTTCGGAGTACCGGAGTACCTCAGGGCGTGCCACTCTTTGGTGCGGCAATTGACTGACAATCTTCGCGAACTTGGGGATCATCGCCATGCACACTCCCAACCTCCCGATGTATTACGAGATCCTCGCCGAACTTGGCCGCGGCACGACGGGGATTGTGTACAAGGTTCGACACAAACTCTTCAATCGCGTCATCGCCGTCAAGGTGCCTGTCCTGGTGAGTGAACAAGATCGTGCCGTGCCGCCAGAATGGTTTATGCGTGAGTGCGAGGCCATGGTGAGGTTGGGCGGTGAGGGCATCCCCGAGATATTTGATGTCGCGGTTGCGCATGGGCAATCATTTTGTTCGCGGGAGTTCGTGGACGGTGAAACCCTGGCTGAGCGGGTCCAATCTCACTCGATAACTCCGCGCGATGGGCTCCGGATCGTCGGCACCTTAGCGCGCACAGTGGCGCGTGTCCATGCGATGGGCTTGGTCCATCGCAATCTGCATCAATCGAACATTCTCGTAGGCGTCGATGGTGTCCCCAAGTTGATCGGTTTCGGACGCTGCGGCCTCCTGGCCGGGTGGAACCCGTCAGATCCCGGTCAGGGAACGCCCGCCCAGATTGATATCGCGGCGCTCCAGAATATAATGCTTTGGATCTACACCTCGCTGAGCGAGCCCGTTCCGCATGGTCTCGATCCGGGACAACCATGCGCGAAGATAACGAGCATGGCCGAGCTGGCCGAATCGCTCGATCAGACGCTGCGACAGCTGGGAACGCCATCACCGCTGACATTGTGGCAACGGTTTCTTCGATTATTTGCCTAAGAGAATTCCGGCAGTTCCCCTCGCTCGCGGCGTGCCAGCCAAGATTGTGCGACACCGTCGGGTCGCAAGTTGCCGCCGGGTGGGTGCAAGCGTCGCAGGTCCGGGAGAACTTCCGGAAAGCCCATGATTTTGCGCCAAAGTCCAGGATCGAAGCGGCGTGCCAGCGTGGCAATACTGTTCCACAGTAGGCGAAATTCGGTCGCTTGGCGTTCATCCAAAGCGAGCATACGGATGAGCCGACGGGCCTCCCGTTTATGAGCGCGTATCGTGCCGTCCTCGTCCACGATCACCGCGTCTGCTGTCAGCACTCGGCAAGGATCCGGGAGAGCAAGACTGCCTTTCAGGACATTGCAGATGGGACACGCCAGAAGGAGATTGTCGTAGTCCGCCTTCAATTCAGGCCGGTGGGCGATCGCGAGAAAATGGTCGATCTGCAACTCTCCCGACGCGCGTCCCCATTGCTCTCGGCGCAGGCAATAGACGCAGCGGAACATGAACTCATCCCGCAGCCAGGGAAGAAAGCGACCGTATTCGGCATAGCCCCTCGGCTCATGCCGACGAATGTGCGGCCTGGAAGGATACACAAATGGCGTCATTCGTCGAGGCTTTCCTGACCCTTGGCCGACTTCTTGAGCAGTTCTTGGTGCAGTTCTCGGGCAGCCTGAATCGGCCAAGGTGCGACTTTGTTTTGATAGCGCAGCATCTCATCTTGCAGTTGCCGTAGCTCGGCGGTCTCCGCTGGCGTGAGGACGTCGTCGATTTCCCTGTCGATCAACTCGCAACGCCTGGCGTTCATCCGTTGGTTCCATGCAACCGCAACCGACTTCTGCTTGCCCGGATTTGGCGCAGGCACCACACAAGCAACCGCTTTGCCGTTGAGTTCGAGGACCGAGCCGCCGCCATCGATGGTCAGCCCCAGGACAAATCGTCTCACCGATTCCTCTTCGACGTCGAGCTTGACGTGTTTCATGGCGAACTCCGAGCAATTTCCTCAGCGGCAACCAAGCAATAAGTGAGATTATATCGCAGCGGCGCCGTCTCCGCACCACCAGTCCGGCGAATTGGGATCGGGCCTGCGGCTACGATGCGAGGGAGCGGTGATCTTGAAGCGAGACTGCAATCCTGGCAAACACCTCGTCCCAATCCCCGAGCCGCCGCTGGCGAAACAGGCGCAGTGAAGGATACCAGGGACTATCTTCACGATCCAGCAGCCAGCGCCAGTCCGGGATGTACGGCAAGGCGACCCACGCCGGCACGCCCAGCGCTCCCGCCAGATGCGCGACCGACGTATCGACCGTCACCAGCAGATCGAGGTTCTTCAGCACCGCCGCCGTGTCGGCCAGGTCCGTCAGCTCCGGGCCCAGGTCGAGCGCCAGTTCCGGTGTCTGGGCGAGCTGCTCTCGGCCCAGCTCTTTCTGCAGGCTGACCAGGCGGACTCCCGGCACATCTTTCAGCCTGGCGAAGTGTCTGAGCGCAACCGAGCGCCAGCGGTCGCCGCGGTGATCGGGCCGGCCCTGCCAAACGATGCCGACGTTCAATTGCGGATTGCGGATCGCGGATTGCGGATTCCTTGGACCTGCATTTGCATCCGCCATCCGCAATCCAAGCAAACGCCGCCAATGCTCCACCAGTCCCGGGTCAACGTCGAGATACGCCTTCGCAGCCACGCTTTCCAGCGAATTGGCCCCGAGCAAGCGCGGCAAGCTGAGCAGCGGAATGTGCACGTGAAAGGGCGGCAACGGGTCGCCGGGAAAGACCTGATCGACGCCGGGACAGCGAGCCAGGAGACGCAAGAGCGGCGGCGAACATCCCAGATAGACTGCCGCCGCCCCGCGCCGCTTCACCTCGGTGGCGAAGCGGGCAAACTGGATCGCGTCGCCGAAGCCCTGTTCCGCGTGCAGCAGGATCGTGCGCCCGGCCAGGGGCGAGCCGTCCCAGAGCGGCTGTCTCAGGGCCGGCATGGTAAATTCCCGGCACTGCCAGCGCCATTCGTATTCCGCCCAGCCCTCGGCGAATCGGCCCATCAGCAGCAAAAGCATGCCCAGATTGCGGTGGGCGTCGGCGAAACTCGGCCTCAGACGGATCGCCTCCCGATAGCTCGCAATCGCTTCCTCCAGCTTCATCTGCTCCTTCAGGGCGTTGGCCAGGTTGTTGTGGGCTTCCGGAATGTTCGGATTGAGCCGCAGGGCCTCGCGCAGCTGAACGACCGCTTCTTCCGGCTGGCCGAGTTCTTTGAGAGCGTGCCCCATGTTGACGAGCGCTTCGGCATAGCCCGGCCTCAGAGCCAGAGCCTGGCGATAGCTGGCCACCGCGTCGTCCAGCTTGCCGAGGTCCTTGGAGGCGTTGCCCATGTTGACGTGGGCTTCGACGAAGCCCGGCTTGAGCTCGAGGGCGCGCCGATGACATTGGGCCGCGTCCGCCGGTTTGCCCTGTTCGAGCAGGGCAACGCCCAGGCTGTTGTGCGCTTCGGCGAAGGTGGGCCTGAGCTGGAGGGCCTCGCTGATGTACTGAACGGCGAAGTCGTGACGGCCGACTTGCAGGGCGACCAGGCCGAGCAGATGCAGCGCGTCAACATGGCGGGGATCGACGGCCAGGATCTGCCGATAGAGCTGCTCGGCCTGCTGAAGATTGCCGGCCTGGTGATGCTGCACCGCGGATTGCAGGGTTTGTGGAAGGGGGGGCATATCAGTAACCCCGTCTGCCTGGCCATTGGTCGTGGCGAAGATCTCTCACGCGCTCGACGATTTCGGGAGGAAGCGATCCGAATTTAGTTTCCAGTTGAAACAACAGGCCCTCAAGAATGCCCTTGAGGTATCCCTCCAGCCAGCCTCTTCGCCACGTCCTGGGCAGTCCCTTGAACAGACCGCTCTCAATCGTGTCCATCATGATTTGCCCCAATTCTCAAGTCGCTTGAAGTTCTGCGTGATCAGTCTTGCAATTGCAGCTCTTTCAATGACTGTGCTTTGAGCAGATCGGCCAATAAACGGTGCAATTGTTCCGCGGGCAGATTCGTCACGCGCTCGACGGTATCAGGAGAAAGCGGCCCGAATTTCTTTTCCAGCAAGAAGAGCACGTTTTCGCGGAGGGCCTCGAGCTTACCCGCCAATTTCCCTCGTTCAAAAGTCGTAATCATAATTGGCCTCACTTGCTGATATTGCTCGGTGTTAATAATTCCTTGAGGCGTTGACTTTGATTCTCGTCCATCTTGACGTACGCTTCCGCGCACTCGGACAGCAGAAAGCGCCGATAGTCATTTTCGCCGGAACGGGCTATGCGTTGCAAGGCCTCCAGGTAAACTTCCGTCTTTCTTTCCGCGGACACCTCCTGATCGTGGGACGGGCTTCCTAGCCCGTCCATCCGGAGCCGCGCGGAATCGATCTGTTTATTCCGGAAGGCGTCGGATGGACGGGCTAGGAAGCCCGTCCCACGACCGTCATCATTTTGCCCGTGCCGCGCGAGCGCGAAGCGATAAATCGGCCAATGTGGACTTGATGCGGGCAAACACGTCGTCCCAAGCGCGGAACTTCGGCTGCCGAAAAATGCGCAGCGTCGGATACCAGGGGCTGTCGTCGCGGTCCAGCAACCAGCGCCAATCGCAGTTGGTCGGCAACGCCAGCCACACCGGCACCGCCAGTGCTCCGGCCAGGTGCACGATGGCCGTGTCCACCGATACGACCAGGTCCAGGCACTTGAGCACGGCCGCCGTGTCCGTCAGGTCGTCGAGCTCCGGGCCGAGGTCGAGCGCCAATCCCGGCCGCTGCTTGAGCTGCTCGCCGCCGGGGCCCTTTTGCAGGCTGATCAAGCTCACGCCCGGCACCTGGCCTAGTTGGAAAAAACGCTCGAGCGGCACGGATCGCCAGCGGTCGCCCTTGTGCTGCGGATTGCCCTGCCAGACGATGCCCACGCGCAGGCCCGGAATGCTCGCCAGCCGGGTTCGCCAACGCTGCATCAGCTCGGGCTCAACGTTCAGATAGGGAACGTCGGCCGGGATGGTGTCCAAAATCGTTTTTAAGACACGCGGCAAGCTGAGCAACGGCAAATGCACATCGAAGGCCGGCAACGGCGAGCCCGAGACGCACAGCTCATCGACGCCCGCACAGCCTTTCAACTGTCGCAAAAGGCTGGGCAGGCACTCGAGCACAACCTTGCCGGCCCCGCGTGCCTTGACCTGTTTGGCGAAGCGGACAAACTGCAGCGTGTCGCCGATCCCTTGCTCGGCGTGCAAAAGGATGGTGCGTCCGGAGAGCGGCTCGCCCTCCCACAAAGGCTGCGGGAACTTGCGCGGCGGATGGCTGGGCAAGCGCCAGCGCCATTCGTATTCCGTGCAGCCACGCTCGAGATCGCCTTCGAGCAGCCAGAGATAGGCCTGGCCCATATGGGCGTCCACGTGCTCCGGCTCATGTTCCAAAGTTTGCCGATAATGCGTCTTGGCTTCCTGCAATCGGCCAGCCATGAAGGCGACGATGCCCAGGTTGTTGTATACCTCAGTGAACGCCGGCTTGAGCCGCAGCGCTTCCTCATGGCTCGCCTGCGCCGCCGCCAGCTCGCCCTGCTGCATGAGGGCGATGCCCAAATTGTTGTGCGCCTCCGCATAGTCCGGCTTGCAGCGAATCGCTTGCCGATAAGAGGCGATGGCCTCATCCAGCTTCTCCTGCTCCTGCAGGGCGACGCCCAGGTTGTTGTGCGCCTCCGGGTTGTTCGCTTGCAGTTGCAGACATTGACGTAAACAGGCGACGGACTCGTCGAGCTTGCCCTGCTTGCGCAGCGCGTGCCCCAGATTATTGAGAGCATCGACATAGCCCGGTTTGAGGAGAATGGCCTGCCGATAACAGGCGACGCCTTCGGCCAGCTTGCCCTGGTTCAGCAAGGCGTTGCCCAGGTTATTGTGGGCCTCGATGTATTCGGGATTGAGCACCAGGGCCTGGCGATGACACGCAGCCGCGGCTTCCAGGTTGCCTTCGTCCTGGTGGGCCAGGCCCAAGTTGTTGTGAGCGACGGCGTAGTTCGGGCTAAGGCGCAGGGCCTCCAGGTAGCACGCCTTGGCCTCGGCGATTTTGCCCTGGTCCTTGAGTACGTTGCCGAGGTTGTTGTGCACTTCCGCGACGCCCGGCTGGAGCCGCATCGACCGCTGAAAGCTGGCGATCGCCTCGTCGAACTTGCGCTCCTTGTGCAGGGCCAGGCCGAGGTTGTTGTGCACCGCGGCAAAGTCCGGCTGCAGACGCAGGGCCTCGTGAAAATGGCCGGCGGCCTCGGCGGGCCGGCCCTGATCGATACGGACCAGGCCCAGGTTGTTGTAGGCTTCGCTGGCGTCCGGGCTGATGCGAATGGCCTCGAGCAAATGGGCTGCCGCGTCGTCGAGCAGACCCATGTCGCGCAGCACGATGCCCATGCTGTTGTGCGCCTTGGCAAAGCCGGGATTCAGGCGAAGCGAATCGGCGATAAAATCGCGGGCCAGGTCCTTGCGGCCCACCTGGTAGGCGAGGATGCCGAGCAGATGCAGGGCGTCCACGTTCTGCGGATCGAGCTGCAGAATTTGCCGATAGAGCTGTTCCGCCTGCTGCACGTTGCCCGCTTGATGATGCTGTATGGCGTGGTGCAGCAATTGCGGAAGCGACTCCATGGTTGATTTCCTTCGAAACCCGATCCAGGTAAGGCTCGCCCTCGAGAATTCGTTGCAAGGCACCCCCTGGGACACCCACATTTCAGCCTTGAAACACCGCAAAATACGTCAGAAATTCGTTGCAGGGGGGGTACGTCATTTTCTGCGAAACGTGACCAACGAATGCAATCCCTCTTCGCGGAATCTCACGTCGGCCCGCAGCGAACGAAATTGCTCCAGCATCTGGTCGAGCGGCGCACCCTTTTCAATCCCCGGATGAAGCTGCGGACGGCGCAACGAGCCATGTCGCTTATTGACAATCTCGTCCGTCTTGCCTTCGTAACTGTACGGCGAATAATCTGGGCTGACCGGAATGAAGCCGAGATACTTCATGGCCGCGCTCTGGATGGTCGCTCCATTGTCGGCCGTTGAAATGATGCCGCCGCGGTAGAGCGGATAGAGCAAATGGGCGTTGGCGATGGCCCGGCGATGGGTTTCCCATTCCAGGTAGAATTTCAGAAACTCCGCGGTGTGCACTCCGGCTTTCGGATTGACATGAAGCGACGCGTTGACGTCGATCTTGGCCTCGCCTGTCTTGGGCCCTTGCTTGCGGCGAACGGCGGCGTCGATTTCATCGTGGATGCATTCCTCGCGGCAACTCACCCACCAGGCGCCATCGACCAGGGCGTAATAGAGACTCGGCGTCAGCGGCTCGGCGCGCCGATTGCCGAACGCGGCGTTCAGAGCGGCTTCGGGACGAACCTGAAACTTTTCGATGGCGATGCCCTTGTACGGCTCCTGGATCGGCGCCCAATCGATCGCCCCTGGAAGCAGATCCATCGCGGTCCGTTTGACCATGGCCAGGACGCCCGCGAACACTTTCGGATCGCGGATCTCGACGCCCATGGTCAACGGCAACTGGCTCACCAGCCGTACATCCTCATCGAGATGCTTGGCATTCAGCCGCGAATCGATTTCGCGCCGGATCATCTGCTCGATCAGCTTGGCGTAGACCGGACTATCATCGAGCCGAACGGTGAACCAATCGCCCAACCAGTTGAGGTTCGGGATGTCGCGCGACAGCCCGTTGAGAAACTTGCCGACCTCCTTGCGTTCGTCGGCGGTCGGCGACAGATGCATCAGAAACTGGGCGACCGTTTTTTCGCTGAAAATGCCGGGATCGAGCTTCACTGTCCCATCGCCGGTGAGGCGGCGCAGCTCGTGGTACTGGCCGGCTTGCGCCAGGGGAAGGATGAAGGTTTCCCAGCGAAGTTGCTTCCCGCCCGGTTCGCCGAGACCAATGCGCATACCGATCGGGTTGAAGAATTGCCGGCCAGCGCCCTGAAACTGCTGGCGGAATTGCTCGTATTCCTCCTGCTCGCCGGGCGTCACCTTGTCGATGTTGATTTCGATGAGCGGCGTGGCGAAGTTGAGCGTGTTGTAGGCGCTCGAAAAGGCGATCTTGTACTCGGCATTCCAGAACGCGGCATCGCCGTCGGGTGAGACGAGCTGCTCGGCCTTGAGTCCCGTGGCGGACAGAAGCGCATTGTGATGGTTCGGCAGCTTGCCGGTCTCCCAGGAGGCGAACAGAGCGCCGTGAGTAACCATGTACAAACCCGTCAAGCCTTCGAGCCGGCGCCGTTCCTTGATGCGCGTGGCCGGGCTCGCCAGCTTGCACACAAACGCGTCCGACAGGTAAAGGAAGCCATCCTCGAGCGGATCGTCTGGCCGCAAAACCGTGCGCGTGCAGCGAAAATCGTGAGCCTCGGCGAGCGACTTCATCCGGCCACGATAAGCGTCGATGACCCGGCGGATGCCGACGGGCGAATTGCTGCAGACAACATACTCGTCGATCACGGCCCGATGCAGGCTCACTTCGCGCAGCGGCGTCACAAAGCTTTCGATGGTGATGCCGTGATGCGTATTCTTTTCTTCCTTGAGTTTGCCGGGATGGGCCTTGCGGACCTCGGCCAGGTTCGCATCGCCCGCGGCCAGGAACAGGTCCTTGCTGGCGACGTGAAAGATGACGGTGACATCGGAGCCCTCGCGCAGATAGGGATCGCTGCCGGTGACCGCCAGGCTCTTGACGACGGTGGGGGCCAGCATGCGCGCCAGCTTGCCGCCCTTGAGGCAGAGCTGTTGCTCGAGCCGTTCCTTGACCTGATGATCGCGGCTCTGCACCTCCAGGGCCCGCACCAGGCTGGTGCCCCACTGGTCCAGAATGTCGCCGATCTCCAGGAACCGGCCCATGTTCTTGAAGTGCAGATAATAATTGTCGTGCGGAACCAACTTCGCAATCGGCTCGGGATTCGGCTTCTTGCCCGCCAGCATTTGCTCCCACGGATGGTTGGCGGCGCCGATGCCCTGGATGTCTGCGATGCTCACCGAGCGCTCCTCTTCCTTGCCTCTGGGCTCGATTTGACGCAGCCGGTTGAGAGCGAGCAGTTCGGTGATCGCGCCTGCCCCGGTGGTGATTTCGTAGAGCCGATTGACCAAGACCTCCTGCACCCCAATCGGCTGCGACGGCGCCAAGGCGGGCACGGCGTACTTATAGCCCGTGAGTTCGCGGGCAAAGCCGTAAAAGCCAAAATCGTCGGCCTGCGTTTCGAGCATCGCGAAGTGCTTGGCCTGATTGGCCGCCCATTTGCCTTCGAGATCGTCATGCTCGGGCCAGGCAAGTTCCTTGTGCCGTTTGGCCGCGGACGGGGGCGTTTTCACCTTCTGGGCCTTGGCGAAGTCCAGCGTAATCGGCACCTCGACCCAGCTGCCGTGCTGCTGGAGCAACTCGGCCAGCGATTTCTTTTGTTTGTTTTCGTCGCCGGTTTGCGTCGGGTAGAGCAAGAGGAGTTTCGCGGGGCCGTTGTCCTGGAGCTTGCCGACGAATTCCAGAGTTTCGACTTGCAGTTTGCCGGTCGGGCCGTCGTCGGGAGATCGGAGTCCGCCGCGGGGAACCTGGACGGTATACTCCACGGTCTTCTTGACTTTACGCACTGCGACGGTCCCATCAGGCCTCATGACTTGTTGATCAACCCAGACCGTTTTGGTCCTTTTCTCGGTCACTGTTGCCTGTGGCGCGTCTGGAACCTGAACCTCACGAACCTCGCGGACTTCCTTCATAAATGTCTCGACCACCGGACGTACGATAACCTTGCCATCCGGCAGCGTTTCCGTCACCATTTTGGTAACGGTAACAGGCACCTTTTTTATGACGATCACTTGCTTGGTCGCCGGCTGTGCCCCCGCGTCCGCCGGCGAAGGCGGAACGGGATCGGCTTTCTCCGGCGGTGATTCCTGAAAGGCTCCCAGCGCACCCAACTTGGGCGGCACAGCGGGCTTTGCGTCCGGCCCATTTTTCTTGGGTGCTTCGGGCTCCGGGAAAGGCGGCGGCAGCTTCGGCTCCCCAGGCTCCGGCGTGATCGGCCCTTGCTTCGGATCGAGCACGCCTTCAGCGCTTTTGGGCGCCCCCGGAACGATGGGCGTTTGCCTGCCGGGCACCGACCTGGCCGGTGGTTCGCCGCCGACCATGGGCTGAGCGGGGGCATCGGCTGGCATCTTTCGCGGCGGTGGAGCAGGGATAGCCCCCATCGGCGGTGCGGCCGGCACAGCCTTCGGATCGCCGAATGGCTGCCCCTCGCGATCATCGGTCATGCACAGATACACGGCCCTGGTCCGCTCATCCTGCGGCACCAAACGTGGCAGCCGGGCGACGTCCCATTCGCTCCACCAGCGTGAGCGGCTTTCCGGTTCCGGCAACCTCATGTCGGCCGGCATCTCCAGCCGTACATGGAAATAGGTCGTCGGCCCCACCTTTTGCACGCGCAGCTCCAGCACTTTCGGCGGGGCGACGGGCGCAGCGACGAATTGCGTGTGGGGACCGGTTTGTAACCGGTCCGTGAGATTCGGACCGGTTACAAACCGGTCCCCACCAAGCAGACTCAGCCCAACCACTCCCGCGACGATCGACAGAATAGTTCGGGCCATGAAAATTACCTCCGTGTCACCCGTTCAAGATTGGAACTCTTGCAATTGTACGTATTCCCCGCATTAACCTTCAAGCCCGCATGCGAGGTACTCCGAGCATGCGGGGTTAATAACCCCGCATGCTCGGAGTACCTCGCATGCGGGCTTGGTCAATGTCTTGCTTTTTTCGCGCCCACTGAGCTTAGGAACCCCAAAAGAATAATAATCTGGTCAATTTCTTGGGTGGCACGCCCTGAGGTACTCCGGTACTCCGAAGGGCGTGGATACCTTGCAAGCGAGCCACGCCCTTCGGAGAACCGAAGTACCTCAGGGCGTGCCACCCGGAACAGAGAATTACTTGAGTGGACCAAAACAGCAGCAGACCCGGAACCCAATGCAGGCCCCGGGTCTTGAATCTTGCAGCCGCGAGAATGGCTACATCTTCTTGTTCAACTTGAGGTTCCAGCCGGCCTTGACCGGGTTGCCCACGGAGCCGTCCGGGTTCTGTTCCTTGTACTCGAACTGGATCGACGAGTAGTTCAAGGAAATCGAGTCCACGGGCAAGGTGCCGCCGCCGCTGCCGCCGGTCTGGTAGGACGACACCAGCAGTTCCGTGAAGTAGATCTTCAGGTACTCCTGCGGGGTGTCGGTGCCGGCCTTGCGGCAGGTCAGCGTGCCCTTGGAGATCTGCTGGCCGCTGGCACAATACTGCATCAAAGTGGGCATGGCCTTGTTGACGTACATGGTGAAATGGAAGTCCTGCATGTTGATCTTGCCGACGCCGCCGCCACCGCCCTGAAACATGGTGCCGGTTTGCGATTCGCCCCAGGACCACGACAGCACGTCGATTTCGCCCTGATGCGTGGAGTCCATCGACTCGCCCAGGACATTGGGGCTTTCGAGCTTCAAGAAAAAGTCTACGTTCGAAGCCATGGGAAACCTCCTGATGAAAAAGGGTTTGTCAGTCAAATGCTGGGAAGAAGCCTATTCCTCCCAGGCGAAATTCTCTTGGCCGCCTACTTACTAATACACTTCGCCCGTGCGAAGCGGACAGAAAAAAACGATTTCTGTCTGCGCTTCGAGTCGGCAACTTTCGCGTGGGGTGGCTCGCTTGCAAAGTATCCACGCCCTTCGGAGTACCTCAGGGCGTGCCACCCGACCCTTTGCGCAAAACCCGTTACTTCTTTTTGGGAATCTCGGCCACGAGCCGCATCGATGCAGTCAAGGTTTCCAGCTGGAAGTGCGGCCGCAGATAGGCGATGGCGCGATACCAGCCAGGCTTGCCGGGCACCGCTTCCACGTCAATGCGGGCGTCGGCCAGGGGGCTCTGGGCCTTGAGCTCCTCGCCGGCGATTTCCGGGTTGAGAATGACGTAGTTGGAGATCCAGGAGTTCAGCCATTTCTCGCAATCTTTCACTTCCATGTAGGAGCCGATCTTGTCCCGCGCCATCACCTTGAGGTAGTGGGCGAAGCGTGACACGCACAGCATGTAGTTGAGCTTGGTGGACAACGCGGCGTTGGACGTGGCCCGATTGTCGAAATACTCCTTGGGCCGCTGACACGTTTGCGTGCCGATAAAGGCGGCGCAATCGCGGTTCTTGTAATGGATGAGGGGCAGGAAACCCAGATTGGACAGCTCGAACTCGCGGCGATCGGTGATGGCGATCTCCGACGGACATTTCATGGCGATTTCGCCGTCGTCCGTCTTGAAGGTATGGACGGGCAGGTTTTCGACCTTGCCGCCGCCCTCGACGCCGCGGGTACGGCCGAACCAACCATCCTTGGCGAAAGCGTCCGTAACGCGGGCGGCGTAGGCCCAGGCGGCGTTCATCCACTGGTACTTCTTGTGATCGGTGCCGTCCACGCCTTCCTCGTAGCGGAACTCGTCGACGCGTTTGAAATCGTCGCCGTAGGGCATGCGGGCCAGCACGCGCGGCATGGACAGGGCCACGTAGCGCGAGTCGGGATGTTCGCGGAAGGACTTCCAGGCGGCATATTCGACGGTGCCGAAGATCTTCGTCAGATCACGCGGCTTGGGCAGACTGGTGAAGTCCTCCAGGCCAAACATTTTCGGAGCGACCGCGGCGACAAAGGGAGCGTGGGCCGCCGCCGCCACGCCGGCGATTTTCTGCAGCATGGCCACGTCTTCCGGATGCCGGTCAAACTCGTAGTCGCCCACGAGCATGCCGAACGGATGGCCGCCCAGGATGCCGTATTCCTCTTCATACACCTTCTTGAACATCTGGCTCTGATCGAATTCGATCGCCCGTTCCAGGTCCTTGAAGAGTTCGCGCTTGCTGACGTTCATGACGCGCAGCTTCAGGAATTCGCCCGTCTCGGTTTGGTCCACCAGGTAGTGCAAGCCGCGCCAGGTGCCTTCCAGCTTCTGGAAATCGGGATGGTGCATGATCTCGTTGAGCTGGGCCGACAGCTTCTTGTCGATCTCGTTGATCCACCATTTGAGGTTGGCCTCCACGTCCTTGGAGATGATCTGGTCGGGCTTAACGGTGTTGGCCAGGAATTCCTTGAACGCACTTTCGGCCAATTCCTTGCCGGCCGTGTCGTCCGGCTTGATGAGATCGACGAACTTCTGCTGGGTTTCCAGCATGCCGTCCAGAAGCGAGGTGCCGGTGGCTGGCACGGGTGCCTCGACGGTTTGCACGCCGGCCTCGGTGGTTTTCGCTGTCTGTGCCTTGCTCATGATTCACCTCAAAAGGGGATGGACAATTCGCGCAACCGGATCGGTCCCGAGGAAGAAGTTATCCCCCGTCAGACTCCTCGGGATTTTTGATGCCGAATTGGCGGCGAATACCCGCCAACGCACCCGGTTCACGCACAAGTTCCTTGATAAGTTCTCGAAACGGCATATTACCAAGTTTCACAGCCCAACGCAACAAGTCGGGAATCGGACTGTGCGGCTCCATGGCGGCCAGATTATCCGCCAGGCGTGCCAGCAATTTATACATTTCCGCACGCGACGTCGGACCGTCAATCTTCATCGGAGCTGCCGCGTCCTGGACGGGAGCTGCATCGGCAGCGGCTGACATCGCGTTGGTTTCCTCCGCCGGAGCCGCCCCCAGATGGCCGAGAAAATTCAGGCACTCCTTGAGCGACTCGCGCAAGCCGGCGACGCTGGGGGCCGCTTCCGCCATTTTCTCGATCAGGGCGTTATCCAGGGTCTCCAGTTCTTTCAGGCAATCGGCAATCTCTTGTGCGGTCTGCGGCGTCGCCGGCTGCACGGTCTCCTTGGTGATGGCTTGACCGGCGATGGTCCCGGTTTCGCAATCGGCCCGGCCCACGACCATGCCGCCAAACTTCACCAGCGGGAGTTTGCGCACCGAAGCGGGAAACCAGGCCCCGCCCTCCCGCTCAAAGAGCCACTCAAAGGGACCGGCGCGCAAATCCAGATCTTCCGGGATCAGCGGGTACATCCGGTCCCAGCAATCCGCGACCAGCAGGTTCAGGAGCTTCAGCCCCTCGACCAGGCCGGAAAACCCGCCTTGCTGGGCCCGCGCTTCGACGAGCCGCGCGGCGATGAGCAGGTCCTTCGACGACTTGCAAAGCGCGTCGCTCGCCAGCTTGACGATGCCCGCCCAGTCCGCTTTTTTCTCAATCGGCGCCGCGAACGGGTCCTCCTTGCTCTCTTCGGTCCGTTTGCGCAGCTCCTCGAGCTTGGCGTTCATCTCATACAGCTTCAGGCCCGCCGGATTTTGGCCGGGAATGGGGGCCGTCAACGCGCCATAATCCATGGGGAATCGCTCTTGGAGTCCAGTCGGTCGCCAGGTCATGAAGCTGAGAAATAGTATATTACGAGGGCGAAATGCAGACCGCAAGGAGATTTCGCAAAAAAAACAACGCCCGGAAAATGGGGCGGCGTGGGTCGGCCGCGTAGCCGCATTCGTGAGAACGCGGGTGAAGCAAGCAGCGACCGGTGGTTCAGCCCGCGTTCTCACGAACGCGGCTACGGGCACCCGGAAGTCGCCGAATCGCCTGCCCTGGTCAATTCCGCGAAGGATCCGGCGCCTGGATCTTCGCCGAAAAGCGCGCGTACTTCACCTCGATCGACGGAGCCAGATCGGAGAGCGCGACCAGGCCGGTCTGACCGTCCTCGAAAAAGAAGACGCCACCGATCCGGCCTCCCTTGAAAAAGGCGCCGTGAACGAAACGCTCGTCGGCCAGCCGCGTCAGATGCAGGCCCACGATGTCTCCTCCGCGAGGAAACATCTGTTCGGCGATCTGAGCGACGATCGCTTCCAGGAGAGGCAACTCGACCGGAGCACCGAGTTCCATGAAGCTACGGTTCTCGCCGAAATGATCGAGAAAGAAATTGTAGAGCGGAGCCAGCTCCTTGTCGTTCAGCAGCTTTTTCTTCAACGTTTGCAGATCCATGATATTATCCTCTTTCTTCTCACCTTGCGATTTGTATAAATCCTCCGAGCGAAACACGACTCCGGTCCAGTCCATCCGTGCCAAATTCGATTAGGGCCGCGGCGACGCTGCCAACATGAACCAGAGCGAGGTGCAGGATGGCACGAACGCTAAACGAAAAAATGGTCACCGAACGACATGTTCCAAGTCCAGCGCATTGCGCACCCACACGTAACCGCGTTCCCGCTCCTCAACCTTGCGTGCCGGCGGCGAACTTGCCGGTTGACGCAGGTCCAGGGTCAGCGGGCACTCCGCTGGCGTGGGCTCGGCCGGCACGTCCATGGGGCCGGGACTGTGGCCGAAGGGAAAGAAGCGAGCGATGCGGCGAGCCTCGGCCTCACGGGCGTTGACGGGGAACACCTCGTAGGATCGGCCGCCGGGATGAGCGACGTAATAGGTGCAGCCGCCCAGCGATTTCTCCATCCAGGTATCGACCACGTCCAGGATCAGCGGCGTGTGCACGCCGATGGTCGGATGCAGGCAGTTCGGCGGCTGCCAGGCGCGATAGCGAATGCCGGCGACGAATTCGCCGTTGACGCCCGTCGGATGCAATGGGAGACGTCGGCCGTTGCAGGTGACAACGTGGCGGGTGTCGGTCAGGCCATTCACCTTCACCTGGATGCGTTCCAGCGAGGAATCGACGTACCGAGCGGTGCCGCCGGCCGTGGCTTCTTCGCCGAGCACATGCCACGGTTCGATCGCCTGGCGCAAATCGAGCCGAACGGCGTGGTGCGTGACGCTGCCGATGAAAGGCAAGCGAAACTCCAGGTGCGGGGCGAACCAGGCCGCCTGCAAGGGGAAGCCCGCCTGGCGCAGCTCCTCGATCACGTCGCGGAAGTCCTGGTCGATGAAGTACGGCAGCATGAAGCGATCATGCAGCTCCGTGCCCCAGCGGACGAGCTTGCGCTGGTAGGGGTCCTTCCAGAAACGGGCGATGAGGGCACGCAGCAGCACTTGCTGGGCCAGGCTCATCTGGGCGTGCGGCGGCATCTCGAAGGCACGCAGCTCGACCAGCCCGCGTCGGCCGCTGCTGCTGTCCGGCGGGAAGAGCTTGTCGATGCAGAACTCGGCCCGGTGCGTGTTGCCGGTCACATCAGTGAGCAGGTTCCGGAAGATGCGATCGACGAGCCAGGGGGCGTGCGTGGGGAGTTTGTCAGGGAATAAGGATGATGGTTCTTGAGGGCTGCGCCCTTCCTCACGCGGAGCGTGAGGACTGCACTGGAACGCCAGCTCCAGCTCATAAATGCTGTCGTTGCGGGCTTCATCGATGCGCGGGGCCTGGCTCGTGGGGCCGACGAACAGGCCGGAGAAAAGATACGACAGCGACGGATGGTTGTGCCAGAAGGCGATCAGGCTGCGAAGCAGGTCGGGCCGGCGCAGGACGGGGCTATCGGCCGGGGTCGGTCCGCCGATGATGACGTGATTGCCGCCGCCGGTGCCTGTGTGCCGGCCATCCAGCATGAACTTCTCGGTGCACAGCCTGGTTTGCCGGGCCTCTTCGTAGATGATGTTCGTGTTCTTGACCAGTTCGTCCCAGCTGTGGGCCGGGTGGATATTCACCTCCAGAACGCCGGGATCGGGCGTGAGCTGGAAGTGCGACAACCGCGGGTCGAAGGGGGGAGCGTACCCTTCGATCAGCACCGGCATGTGCAGCCGGGCGGCGGCAGCTTCCACGGCGGCGACCAGTTCGAGATAGTCTTCGAGGTAGCGTTGCGGCGGCATGAAGACATACATCCGGCCATGACGTGGCTCGATGCACAGGGCGGTGCGGATGAGCGCGGTGTCATCGTCAGCATCGGACCACGTTGGCATGGACGGCAGCGGTGAAGGAGTCTGCTGATTGCGCGCCGGCGCCGCGTGGCCATCGACAGGGAGCGTCCGTTGTCCGCAGGCGACCCGAGTCGGCAACGGCGGCCGGTCGGCGAACGTATCGAGTTCGATCAGGCGATCCATCTTCTCGGACGGTTCCCACAGAAGCGAATCCAGCGGCAAGCGATAGCCCATCGGCGAATCACCGGGGATGAGAAACATGTGCTCGCCGCGAAAGGACCAGCGGCCCGTTTCCCAGGACGGCTGGGCACCATCGTGCCGGCGGCGCAGCGGCAGAGCGTAGCCGACCACTTTGTCCAGGCCCTGCTCGAAAATCTTGGCGAGCGTGGCCCGCTCCTCGGCATTCTCCAGCCGGCTCTTCAGGGGATCGACGTTGACCGGCAGCCGGCGTTCGCGCCAGAGATAGTGCCAAATGTCCTCGTAACCGGGAATGTGGGCCGGAGCAATGCCGAGTTCTTCCGCCAAGGCGACCGCAAAGCGCTGGGCGTCCTGGGGCCCATAGCCGTAATCCCGGCTCTCCTCCGCAATCAGTGCCGGATTGTCCCAGAACGGAACGCCATCGCGCCGCCAGTAGCAGCCCAGCGCCCAGCGCGGCAGCGATTCGCCCGGATACCATTTTCCCTGGCCGAAATGCAGCAGAGCCCCGGGAGCGAACCGATCGCGCAGCCGCAGCAGCAGGGCGCCGGCTTTCTGGCGTTTGTCGTCGCCCAGGGCCGCGGTGGTCCATTCGGCCTCGTCGCGGGCGTCCATCGACACGAACGTCGGCTCGCCTCCCATCGTGAGTCTGACATCCAGTTCACGCAGCTCCTCGTCAATGTGCCGGCCCAGTTTGTCAATGACCTGCCACTGTTCGGGCGTATATGGCTTGGTGACGCGCGGCGTCTCGCGGATGCGCTTCACCGACATATCAAAACTGAACTCTTCGCCGCACGTTTCATCGTCGCCATTGCGGGAAGGGTCCTTGTCCCAGTTGAAGGAGCCTGTAATCGCGGCGGCAGTGATTGGCTCGGCGGCGCAGGCCAGGGGAATGTGCCCTTCACCGGCAAGCAACCCAGAGGTGGCATCGAGCCCGATCCAGCCGGCGCCGGGCAAGTAGATTTCGGTCCAGGCGTGCAAATCGGTAAAGTCCTTTTCCGGTCCCGCCGGGCCATCGAGTGGCTTCTCATCACTGGATAGCTGGATGAGATACCCCGATACGAACCGGGCCGCGACACCCAGCCGGCGAAACAACTGCACGAGCAGCCAGGCCGAGTCGCGACAGGAGCCGCTGCCCTTTTCCAGCGTTTCTTCGCAGCTTTGCACGCCGGGCTCCAGGCGGATCAGGTAGCGAATGCGCTCTTGCACCAGCCGGTTGGTTGCCACGATGAAATCATTGATGGGCATACGGCTGCGTCTTGCCTGGGCGGCGAGTTCGATCATCTTGGGCCCGGCGGGGGCGGTTTCCAGATACGGCCCCAGTTCGCGCGTCAGCACCGGATCATAGGTCAGGGGATAGTGCTCCGCGGCCGGCTCGACGAAGAAGTCGAAGGGGTTGATGGCCGTCATCTCAGCGACGAGATCGACCTCGACGCGAAACTCTCGAGCGGGTTTGTGAAAGACCAGCCGGGCGAGGTAGTTGCTGTACGGATCCTGTTGCCAGTTGAGAAAGTGGTCGCCCGGCTGGATGCGCAGCGAATAGCTCAGGATGGGTGTACGGCAATGCGGCGCCGGCCTGAGCCGGACGATGTGCGGAAGAAGCGTGACGAGCCGGTCGTAGCGATAATGCGTGACGTGGTTCAGGGCGACGCGAATGGACATTGAGGGTTTCTCCTGGTGTATGATTATAACCTATGTTTAGCCACGACGCGACGTACTCGGAGCGGAGCGCCCGCGGTGGGTAAAGCGCTCCGCTCCGAGTACGTCGCGTCGCGGCTAAACGGGATCGCCGTCCGCGACGCGGACCTGCAGCGTCGTGTGCCCGGCCCGGATCACGTCGCCGGTTTTGAGGTCGGCCGTGAACGTCTTGGTGCCGTTGACGAACGTCCCGTTATGGCTGCCCAGATCGATCAGCCGGCAAAGCGGCGGCTTCAGCTCCATCATGAAATGGATCGAGGAGAGGTACTTGTCCTTGACGCGAAAGTGGGCGTAACGCGATCGGCCCACCAGGAACGTATCGCGCTCGGCAAAGCTGAATTCCGTTCCCTGGAGCGGCCCGGCGATGATTGTCAAGGTGATCCGCATGGCAATCATCACATGGTCGTCTTGCTGCGACTCCCCAGCGGAGCGCTCCGCTGGCGAGTCGCGGCTAAACGCTTTCAATCTCCAAAGGAAGCCACGAGGTTGGCAAGGTACTGGGCCACCTGACGTTCCTTGAGCCCATAGTTCTGGGCCACGTCCCGGGCGGCTTCACGCAGGGCCCGGTGCTCGATCACTTCCATCGGCAAATGGGCCTCGTCGGCCTCGGCCTTGAGTCCCGGCTGGCTCAGCACCAGCACGGCCGCGTGGATCGTCATGGCCGCCTTCGCCGCCGAGATGCCTTTTTGCGACAGCCAATGATGCTGCTTCTGCAGCAGCGACTCGAAGTTCTCGGAAAACTGCAAGTCGCTGAGCTGCCCCGTCTGGTATTTCTGCAGCTGCAGATAGAGCGGCCGGGCGAGTCGTGGCAGAACCATCTTCATGAGGTTGTTGTTCATGGTTGCCCTTCCCAAGGAGAAGAGGTTGGCCTGGCTGGCGGACCCTGGTACATTCTACCCCGACGATCGGCTGTCGGCAAAAAATTACGCGTGGGAATGAATTTGTCCATGATCTATTTCCTTGCCCCCAAATTCCCAAACTGGGAAAGCTGGTGGACCTCGGCAATCCCGGCAACAATAACTCTAGTAGGCAAGCCACGCGAATTCCATGATTTTTTCGCCATTTCGATCCATTCACAATCACCATTATTTGGATGGTGTGTGGAAATCGCCGCCGCCCGCTAGGAACTTGATCCCGTGAGGTCAACCGGGAGGGTTAAGGAATGTAGTCCTCACGCTCCGCGTGAGGAAAGGGCGCAGCCCTCAATAGCCATGACGCTTACCGGAGGTTTCGGTCGCCCGAGGAGATGCAGACTCTGGCGATGGGACGACTGTTATTGAGGGCTGCGCCCTTTCCTCACGCGGAGCGTGAGGACTACACTCCATATAATCCTCAGGGGCAATCCACCGTCACCGACAGGAGGTCCATCGATGTGCCGTCTCATCTCATGCAGTCCTCTCGTCCTTCTGCTGCTCGCCGATGCCGCGGCCGCCCAGGTGTCCTTGAGCTGGAAGCTGCCCGTCGGAAGCGGCTTCACTCTGGAGCGAGTCTACCAGCAAAAGCAGACGATCGAGGCGAAGGGCAAGACGTTCAAGCAGGATTCGACCAATACCTGGACGACGCGCCTGGTCGTCAAGAAAGCGGCGGACAGCGAAATCATCCTCGAGCAGACGATCGTATCGGTGACGTCGAAGCACACGCCGCCGCCGGCCGCCGGTTCCGACGACACCCTGTCCACGCAGCTCGCCGAGAAGATGAAAGGCAGCGTCTTCCAGGTCACGATCACGCCCAGCGGCAGGGTGCGCAAGCTGGATGGCTACGACGACCTGATCAAGAAAATGGCCGACGGCAAACCGGAGCTGGAAAAGTCGCTGCGGTTTCTCATCCCGGAGACGGCCCTGCGCGACGGGCTGGAGGAAGCGCTCGGGTTTCTTCCGGAAAAGCCCGTGCAGCCGCAAGGCCGCTGGCAGCGTCAGGCCGTCGATCCAGTGCCGCCGTTCGGGGCCCTGAAGACCGTTTTCGAGTACACCTACCTGGGCCGGCAGGACGGGGCCGATGAGATTGCCTATTCCATGCAGACGACGTTTGTGCCGTCCACGAAGGACCTCGGTCTCATTCGCGTCGTCAAAGGCACGCTGGAGACCATGGACGGCAAGGGCAAGGTCCTTTTCGACCGCGACAAAGGCATGCTGATTCGCGGCGAGAAACAGGTGCGCATTCAGGGCAATTTGACGCTGGAGACGCCCGGCAACACGACCAGCAACCTGGAGTTCACCAGTGAGAATCGCTTGCAGTGGCGCATTGTGCCGTAAATCGTTTATCCGCGACGCGACATCGCGCTCCGCTCCGAGCACGTCGCGTCGCGGCTAAACGATGCCTCACTCCTTGATCCGTTTGAGCAGGATCAAAATAACCCCCTGCTCTCCCGCCTTGCTGACAAATTCCGTCGGCCGATCCTTGCCCTGCAAGTTCAGGCAGAGTTTGAGGTCGTTCTCCTTCAATTCGTAAATTCCCTGGAAGGTGGCGCCTTTCATGTCGCCGCTGAGGGCCTTGATGTCGATCAGACGCGGCATGGCATCGAGGGCGAGGGTGAAGCTTGTCTCCGCCAGCACCTTGTCCTCGCGTTTGACGGTGAACTTGTCCTTCTGGAACACAAAGGTCACCTTGCCGTCCTTCAAGACGCCGGACTCTTCGCCCCCGATCACGGCGGAAGTCACGTCCCAGTTGCCCTGCAGCGATTTTTGCTCTTTCTCGGCCGCGGCGTCCTGGGCGGCCAGGCGGACGGTGAATGCCAGGAGCAAGGCCGCGGTGAAGATGTGGGATGGTCGAGTCATGTTCAGTCTCCTGAGTGGAACAAAACCGATTGGTGGCGAAATGACGTTGAGATTGATGATAGTTTCTTGGCACCCGGCTTGCAAGCGCTTTCCGACGTGTCGAGTTTGGGTAGAATAAATGCATGCGGCAGAATCCATCAGCTAACCCCGGCACAATTCTCTGGTATCGCGGAACTGACGTGCCCATAAACGCCATCCGTCGCTTTGCGCACGCGGTGGCCGAGCGTTTTCACCCAGATAAGATCATCCTTTTCGGCTCGCATGCTTACGGCACGCCCCACGCAGACAGCGACGTGGACATCCTCGTCATCATGACGGCGCGTAACCAGCTCGATCAGGCGGTCAAGATTGAGTTGGCGTGCGACCCACCATTTCCGCTCGATATCATTGTGCGCACTCCGAGGAACGTGAAGGAAGGCAATTCGTTTCTCAGCGAGATCATGGCCAAGGGCAAAGTCCTATATGAAAAAGACCACCCGCGATTGGCTGCGAAAGGCCGAGGCAGATTTTCGGGCGGCCAAGAGACTGTTCCACGGAAAAGATCGCCTGCATGACCAAAGCTGCTTCTTTTGCCAGCAAAGCGCCGAGAAATACTTGAAGGCTCTGCTTGAAGAGGACGGCTTGGCTATTCCGCGCACGCACATCTTGAAGGACTTGCTGGCCCTGTTGGTGGTGAAACATGCTGCCCTGAAACCGCTGCGGCGTGCTCTCACTTTCCTGACGCGATTTGCGGTGGGCACTCGATATCCCGGCGACAATGCATCGAAACGCCAGGCCTCTACGGCCCAGCGTGCGGCTGCCAAAGTGCGCGAGACGTGTAGGACACTGCTTGGCCTGAGGCCACCGCGCCGACATGGTCCAGTTCCCTAAACCATGCGTTGCCTTACGCGCGCTCGCCCATCGCTACAATACTCTCCATCAAAGTAGAATCGGTCATTGTTAAGCAGGAGAAATTGCTTCATGGCGGAATCGATTTTGCCCGCGTCGATCGTGGAAGAAGCCCGGCATCGCTATCTGACCTACGCCCTGTCGGTCATCTCGTCGCGGGCCTTGCCGGACGTGCGCGATGGGCTCAAGCCGGTGCAGCGACGCATCCTCTACGCGATGTATCACGATCTGGGGCTGCATGCGGATAGACGGCCCGTCAAGTGCCTGCGCATCATCGGCGAAGTTACCGGCAAGTACCACCCCCATGGCGACGACGCCGCCTACGAAGCCCTGGTTCGCCTCACGCAGAACTGGGTCCTGCGCATGCCGCTGGTGGACGGACACGGCAATTTCGGCCACTTCGACGGCGACCCCCCCGCCGCCCGCCGCTACACCGAAGCCAAGCTCATGCCCCTGGCCGACCATCTCCTGGCCGAGTTGCGGCAACAAACCGTGCCCATGAGGCCGACCTACGATTCGGTTCTTGAAGAGCCCGTCGTCTTGCCGGCCCAGTTCCCGAACATCCTGGTCAACGGCGCGTCCGGCATCGCGGTCGGCATGGCCACCAACATTCCGCCGCACAACCTGGCCGACGTCGTCAAGGCCGCCATCATGCTCATCGACGACCCGGAAGCGACCGTTGCCCAGCTGCTCGACAAAGTCAAGGGTCCCGACTTTCCCCTGGGCGGCAAGATCCTCACCGATCGGTCCACCCTGCGCAAGATCTACGAAGAGGGCACCGGCAGCATCCGTGTCCAGGGCGAGTGGACCCTCGAAACCGTCGGCAAGAAGCAGCAGATCGCCATCACGTCGATCCCGTACGGCGTCAATAAGGGCAATCTCGAAGCGGAGATCGGCGATATCATTGCCGAGCGCAAGCTGCCGCAACTCCTCAACCTTACCAACGAAACCACCGAAAAAGACGGCCTGCGCATCGCCCTCGAAATCAAAACCGACAGCGATCCGAACCTGATCATGGCCTATCTCTTCAAGCACACCGCCCTGCAGCAGAATTTCGCCTTCAACATGACCTGTCTGGTGCCCGATTCCGAAGGCAAACCGCAGCCGCAACGGCTCGGGCTCAAGGACATGCTGCGCCACTTCCTCGATTTTCGCCTGCTTACGGTGCGTAAACGCTTCGAATACGAGCTGGAACAGCTGCGCAAACGGATCCACATCCTGGAGGGTTTCCAGATAATCTTCAATGCCCTGGACCGGGCCATTCGCATGATCCGCGACAGCCAGGGCCGGGCCGACGCCGCCGAGAAGCTCATGAAGGCGTTCGCCCTCGACGACATCCAGACCGCGGCCATTCTCGACGCCCAGCTTTACAAGATCGCCCAGCTCGAAATCCAGAAGATCCTCGATGAACTCGCGGAGAAGACCAAACAGGCCGACAAGATCGAGGCCATTCTGCGCTCGGAGAAGAAGCTCTGGGGCGTCGTCAAGGACGAAATGGCCGAGCTGGGTGAAAAATACAGCGATCGCCGCAAGACGAAGCTGGCCTCGGGCGAGGAGACGCCGGAATTCGACGAGAAGGCGTACATCGTCAAGGAAAACACCAATGTGGTGCTGACGCGGGCCGGCTGGATCAAGCGCGTCAATCGGCTCGCCTCGGTGGAAGGCACGCGCGTGCGCGATGACGACGCTGTGCTGACCGTGGTCCCCGGCAGCACGCTCGAACACGTCGTCTTCTTCGCCAACGACGGCAGCGCTTGCACGCTCCGCATCAACGAGGTGCCGCTCAGCGCCGGCTATGGCGAGCCGATTGTCAAGTTTTTCAAGCTCGACGATCAGGTCAAGATCATCAGCGCCGCCACCACGGATGAGCGCTTTATTCCGGCGGGCGCGGCGGCGGAAGCTACGCCGCAAGCGACGGAGGATCCGGTCGGACCCTATCTCCTGGTCGTCACTATGCAAGGCATGATTCTGCGTACACCGCTCGCACCCTTCCGCACCGCGTCCAACAAACTGGGCCGTCGCTACGTCCGCTTGAATGAAGGCGACAAGGTGATCCTGGCCATGGTGCTCAAGGACGAAAAGAGCATCTTCCTGGCATCGCAATCGGGCCATGTCATCCACTTCCGGATCGACGAGGTCAACATCCTGGCCGGCGTCGGCAAGGGCGTGATCGGCATCAAGCTGGCCGACGACGACACCTGCATCGGCGGAGCGCTCATCGCCAAGAGCACGGACCTGCTGCAGGTGGAGACGACCGGCGGCAAGACGATGGAGTTCACCGGCCGGCACGAAACCACGTCGCGCGGCGGCAAGGGCTGGGAAGCGGTCAAGCGTACCTCCTTCGCCCGCGTGGTGCCGCCGGCGATCCAGCTCGTCGATTGGGACGAGATCGAAGGCAAGAAGAAGGACGCGCCCGCCAACGGCCAGGAACGAACGCTCTTCGAAGAGTGACCGTTACATTCCTGCCATCTAGATTCAGCACGGCTTCGCTGCATATAATAACAGAGGGAAGAGTTGACTCGATTTGACAATAGGAGGCATACCATGTTGCGCAAAGCGCTCTCCATCGGCACTCTGATGATCCTCGCGGCCGCAATCGTGCTTTCGACGGCCGGCACGGCCAGTGCCCGTGGGGCCGCCGTGTACCAAGGGTATGGCGGCGGCTACGGCCGGTCTTCGTTCCTTCCTTACACTCCAGGTGGATACGGCTACAGTTCGTACTACCGAAACCCGAATTTCGGTTATGGCTATGGCCGCTTTGGGTATGGCGGTTATGGGTATGGCGGCTACGGGTACAATCCGTACTACTATAACCCCTACTATGCGGCGGCGGCTTACACGTACCCGTATTACGCCTATTCGACTTACGCTGTGCCGTACTACTATCCCGTGCCGTACTCCTACCCCTCGTACGGCAGCTATCCGTCCTACGCGAATCCGTATAGCAATTACTCGAACTACGGCTCGGCGAACTATGCGTCCCCGAGTTACTACTATCCGTAGTGAAGTCCTCACGCTCCGCAGTGCAGTCCTCACGCTCCGCGTGAGGAAAGGGCGCAGCCCTCAATAACACGCATGCCGCTCCACTGAGAGTGCGCCTCGGTTGTGCCATGATCCTTGGCGGTCCCCCAGGCAATGTCGCTTGAGGCCGCCTGAGGGAAGCACTCGCCCGTGAAACGCCATGGTTATTGAGGGCTGCGCCCTTTCCTCACGCGGAGCGTGAGGACTACACTCACTTCCCCGGCGGCGGCCCACCCGGCTGGTCCTTGTTCTCCAGCATCTTCAGCAAATACGCCGCGAGCTGATCGTTCGGCTGCAGTGCCACCACGCTGCGAAGGGTGCTCATCGCCTGATCGCGATAGTCCGTCGTCAGATAGTGGTACGCCAGCAAAAAGCGAGCGCCGGCGTCCTTCGGGTTGGCCTTGGTGTACGTTTCCAGGGCCCGGAGCTGGGCGGTGTAGATCTGCGGATCGCGATAAAACGAGCTCATCGTCGCCCAGTCCCAGCCCGGCCCGACCGCGAGCACGCCATAGATCGTGGCAGCGGCGTCCTGGTAGCGCCGCTGGGCGAACAGCACTAGGGCCCGAAACTCGCTCAGCGTCGCATCCTTGGGGAACGTGCGAATCGCCTGGTCGGCCGTTTTCAAAGCGCCATCGTAGTCGCTGGCCAGGAACGCTTGCCGGGCGTCGTCGAGCAGTTTGGCGGCTCCCGCGGCGTTCGGGTCGTCCGGCGGAGGGGGCGGCGCCGACTGGGCGACCTGAGGCACAGTCGGATCATAAGCATCCGTGCCGATCGGCGTCGGATCCGCGGGCACCATGACCGGCTGCGGCACCGGGATCGGCTGGCCGTAATCGTACGCGTCGATGTAGGACGGGGCCACCCAGTACGGGTTCGCATAGGCCACATTCGGCGTGTTCGCATACAGCCAGCCGGCCGCCACGCCGCCGCCGTACCAGAGCCACGGTCGGTTATACCAGCCGCCCCAGTAGCCGTGATGCCAGCCGTCGTAGTAATTATGGTAATACGCGTAGCCGGGCCGATAGTAGTTTGTGCCGCGATTGATGTAGATGCCGCGATTGACCATCACCGGGCGATTCACGACCACCACCGGCCGATTGCCGATGCCGGCCACCGGAGGCCTCACGATCGGCTGCACCACCGGCGGCCTCACAACCACCGGTGGCCTGACGATCGGCTGCACCACGGGAGGCCTCACGACCACCGGCGGTCTGACGATGGGCTGCACCGCGACCGGCGGCCGGACGATCGGCTGCACCGCGACCGGCGGCCTGTAGGGCGGATGATATACCGGCGCCACCGGGCGCGGAGCCACGTAGGCCGGCGTGTGCACCGGCATGGGCGCGGGACGATACGCCGGACGCGCGGCGGGTGGACGCGGGAAGCCGGATATATCGCCGGGCAGCAGCATGAACGCGCCAAACGCCAGCGACAGGATCAGTTTTTTCATGGCAATGTCTCCTGGAAACGAACCCGTTACTTGACGCGTTGATATTTGGTCTTGCGATCGGGCAACGGCTGCCCGTCGATATTGCGATTCATGGCTTCGTGAATGAAGGTATCCTCGTCCGCTAACGTCCACAACATCTTGCCCGAACCCTCCCGCCCGTCGCTGGTGATGCCGGATGTCTGTACGGTCCAGGTGCTGCCTTCCCGGCTCCAGGCCCCTTCGCCGTAGCCGCCCCGCGAATCGAATACCCAGGAATGCAGCCTGTGGCCCGTCGGATCCCAGCCGATGATCTGCGTCAGGGACAGCACTTCCTCACCCTTGGTACGCACCGAATAGTCAACGGC
>Ga0182024_10004521_pt1 | contig 31946 bp, 22 predicted proteins | sample P32metaG_FD_120480 | JGI IMG/M metagenome (GOLD analysis project Ga0182024, IMG submission 120480) | Permafrost microbial communities from Stordalen Mire, Sweden - P3-2 metaG (Illumina Assembly) | ecosystem: Environmental > Terrestrial > Soil > Wetlands > Permafrost | place: Sweden: Stordalen...
GATTCTGAAATACAAAAGCCATCCATGGCCTCCTTGCGCTAGGCAGATCAGATCCTCTGACCTTAAACCAGTATGCTACTCAATCGCTGAATTTGCGCCAACAATTGATTCGCCGGTCCTAAGCCGCTCCGATTTGATCTGGAGGATAGTCAGGCGGTCGAGCAAGTCCCCCGGAGCGATCGGCACCGCCGCCGGGCGGTGTTCGCTTCCCCGCTCATGCGGCGAAGCCAGCGTATCGCGCAGGGCGTCGGCCATGCGATTGAAGATGGTCGGCCAGTCGCCTCGCCTGGGCTGGCGGAACAGCCGCAGCGTCGGGTACCACGGGCTGTCGTCACGGTCGCGGAGCCAGCGCCAGTCGCAGGCGAAGCTGGTGGCCATCCACACCCGCACGCCCAGCGCTCCGGCCAGGTGGACGATCGACGTGTCGCTGGTCACGACCAAATCCAGGTTGGCCATGACGGCGGCGGTATCGATGAACGCGCCGGTCGCATCATCCAGCGGCGGGGAGAAATCCAGGATCGGGAACTTTTTCTTCGCCTCGGCAAGCTGCTCGGTCCCGTGGTTCTTCTGCAAGCTGAACAGCCGCACCCCCGGCACCGCCGCCAGCGGCGCGAAATGCAGCAGCGGCACAGACCGCTCCCGGTCGTTGGGGAACGTCGGGTTCCCCTGCCAGGCGATGCCGATGCGGAAAGGACGGGCCGCAGTGTTTCCCTCTGGTCCCGCGGCAACCCCTGTAGGGTCCGCATTGCGGACCGATTCATCGGCGCTCGGAGAGATGGTCCGCGGTGAGCCTGGGAACTTTTCAAGTGCCGCCGGTGCCCTCACCGGCGGAACGCTGCTTGGCGCGGCGAAACCGCCGGTGGGGGCACCGGCGGCACTAAAAATTCCCAGGCTGAGTGCGGACCCTACGCCACTCGCCTCTGGTCTCCTCGCCCGGTCTCCCTCTGGTCCACTCTCCCGGTACTCCGGCCTTCGGCTCTGAGGCTCAGGCTCGAAGAGGAGAGGGTTAGGGTGAGGGTCTGCTGCCGCGACCGCGGAAGACTCCCCCTCGCCCGAGTCGCGCGATTTTTTCTGAGACCCGCCCGTGCCGCCGCCTGCGCGAGCATTCATCTGCTGCTCGACTACCTCCAGCCGCTTGCGCCACTGTTCCACGCGCGTCTCATCCGCCTTCAGGTACGGCCCATCCGCCGGCACGTTCCCCAGCCTCGTTCCGAGGATGCCCGGCAGGCTCGCCAGGCGGACGTGCGTGTCGAAGCGCGGCAGCGGCTCGCCGCGCGCCACCACCTGTACCGCCCCCTCCAGCGTCGCCAGCAGCTCTCGGAGTTGCGGCTGGCACTCCACGATCACCTTCGCTGCCCCGCACAGTCCTGAGCCTGCCTGCGGTGAGCCCGTCGAACCCGCCTGCGGTGAGCCCGCCTGCGGTGAGCTTGTCGAATCCGTCGAACCCGCCTGCGGTGAGCCTGCCTGCGGTGAGCTTGTCGAATCCGTCGAACCCGCCTGCGGTGAGCCCGTCGAACCCGCCTGCGGTGAGCCCGTCGAACCCGTCGAAGGGCGGCGCAGCAGCAGCGGCACATAGCGGATGAACTGCAACGTGTCCCCCAGCCCCTGCTCGCTGCTCACCAGCACGGTCCGGCCTTCAATTCCGCAGCCGTTCCACTCCGGCTGCGGCAACGGCACGGCACGCTGCTGCGCCGCATCGGCCGGCAGACGCCGCCGCCATTCATGCTCCAGCCAGCCGCGCTGGAAATCCCCCAGGCTCAGCAGGCACAGCGCCAGGTTCCAGTGGGCGTCGACCAAGTCCTCACGTATCTCCAGCGCCTTCTCCAGGTGCGGCACCGCCTCAGCCGGCTTGCCCAACTCATAGAGCGCGATGCCCAGGTTGTTGTGCGCCTCGGCATGCCCGGGCGAAAGCGCCGTCGCCCGGCGGAAATGTCCCGCCGCCCGCGCCGTCTCCCCCAGTTGGCGAAGAGCGGCCCCCAGGCCGTTGTGCGCCGAGAAGCTCCGCGGGTTGGCCCCGACCGCCCGCTCCAGAAACTCCCGCGCCTCCTTCCACCGCTGCCGCGTCAGCATCGTCCGCCCAATCTGGCCCAGCGCCTCGGCGTGCGCGGGGCACACCGCAATCGTCCGCTCCCACGCGGCGATCGCCTCGTCGCCGCGTCCGAGCCGGTCCAGCACCACGCCGCGGTTGTAATGCGCCTCGACCAGCGCCGCCTGCGTTTCCTCCCGCCCCCGGTACTCCGGGGGAGGGCTGGGGAGGGGGCTACGGCTGACAGGGCCCGGCCGCTGCTGCAACGGACCACCAGCCACTGACAACTGACCATTGGCAAGTTCAATCGCGCGGTCCAGCTCCGCCAGCGCCTCGTCGAGGCGTCCGGCCCCGGCCAGGGCCATCCCCAGCTTGCCGCGATACTCGGCGTTCTCGGGCCGCAGCCCCGCCGCCCGGCCCAACTGCTCGACCGCCGCCGCCGCCCGGCCGCGCTGGTGCTCCAGCACGCCCAGCAGGTACAGCGCCTCGGCGTCTTCGCCGTCACGCTGCAGCGCCAGCCGGTAGAGGCGTTCCGCCTCGGCAAGCCGGTTCACCTTGTGGTGCCGCTTGGCCTCGCGGAGGAGGGTGTGCGGCTTCTCCTCCGTTCCCCTCCCCCGGAGTACCGGTGGAGGGGAAATTGGAGGGGATTGGGTGACGGGAGGCTGGGACTTTACCGAGGACTCCGCTGCTGCGGTTACCCCTCCCCACAAGCCGACGGCGCAGCGCAGCGGAGCCTCGGATGCTTCCGAAACGGGCGCGACCTCGCGAACCGAATCCGGTGCTCCGCTGCGCTGCGCACTCGGCTTGTCCGGTCCCTCAATTCGCGCGTTCGAATCGACCTCACTATTACAACATCTCCCTGTACTCGGGGAGATGTTCGGAAAACCCCTCGCCTCCGCGCAATGCGCGAAAAACTCCTCCCGGTCGAACGGCGGAAAATACTGGTCCATCCGGTCCACCTTTTCCCCCAGCACCCCGCTTTCGTTCGGCTCCTGCACCGCCAAAATCGGGTCGGCGTACACCCGCAGCAGCGGCGGCTTCCCCGCAATCTCGTGGCAATCGTAGTGGAACCCCTCCCGCATCGCAGTCTCGATGATCTCAATCATCGCCGGCATCGCCCGCCGCGAAACGGCATAGGCGTGCGAATGGAAGCTCCGCTTGACGATGCCGAGGTCTTGCGACACCCGCCCGCCCGCCTCCAGCAGGTGCAAGCCGAAGTAGAAAACGTCCCACTCCATGCCCTGCAACTGCGGCACGATCCGCGCCATCCGCTCGGCGGTATCGTCGCGGAAGACGGCATCGTCCTCCAGCACGATCACCCGCTCGTGCCCGCGCTCCATCGCCGACCGCAGCACCGCCAGGTGCGATCGCGCGCAGGCGAAATACCCGGGAGTCAGCTCGGGTTTCCCGGCGAACACCGGCTCATCGTCGCGCGCTACAAGCGCCCCGAAGCGCTCGAACGGCACGCCGATACCGCCGAGCCGGGCGGACATCTTCGCCAGCCGGTCGCCGTCGCGGTCGCGATTGATGACGTAGGCGCGGTCGAAGGACCCGAACGCCTGACCGGCGGCAATAGGCAGCGACCCCACCACCAGCCAGGTCATTGCCGGGTTTGGCGACAACTTCGGAGATCGATCTGCCTTCGTGCTCATGCGCAAAACGCAGTTAACGACCCTGCAACCGCCGCCGCGCGGACCGACCGCACCACTTCACGTCTTCACTTTTCACGTCTTCCGTCTTCACCTTTCACGTTCCCCCCTCATCTCACCACGATCGGCATCGCCGACACCGCGATCCCGTCCGCCGCCTTCCCGTCTCCGAGGGCGCTGACCGCCAGCGACGCCACAACGTAGTAATTCCCCGCAGGCGTGGTCTTCGGCACCCTGATCCGCAAGAGGTACGGCCTGGATTGGCCCGGCTTCGTCTTGACTCGTAGCGCAACGGTGGCCGCGGCTGCGCCTCCTGCTCCAGACGGATTGGTGGACAGGGAGATCGTCAGGTTTGCCGAGCCGGCAACCGGCTGGTTGCCGGCGTTCTGCACGAGGAAGCTGACGGTAAGGTTCCCGCCCGGCTTGACGCTTGCGGGCTTGAACGTGACGCCGGAGGCCACCACCGACGTGACCGCCGTTAACGGGCCGACGACGCCGGTCGTGGTCCCGTTGGGCGCGGTGACCACGGCGATCAGGTTCTCGCCGGCGAAACCGGTTCCCGCCAGCGAGGGCAGCGGCAGGTTGAATGACTGACCACCGCCGGGCTTGAGGTTGACCGTTTCGGCGGTTGCCGGCCCCACCTGCGTCGCGTCGAACAGCGTTTTGTCGGGGGCGGCGTAGAACGCGATCCTGATCTGCCCTTTTACGCCGTGGCTGGCAGGTGCCGTGACGCCGATGTTCGCCGTGCCCGACGCGGATCCGCTAAAGAACGTCTCGCCGAGCGTGCCCGTAGGCAAGCGGTAGGGGGAGGTATTCAGCAAGACACGAACATCATTGTTCCCTTCTCGTAGCAGCAGGTCTGGCTCGCTGCTGCCGTCAAACGCACCCACGGTGAGTACGTCGCCCTTGAAGGGCGAGCCCCGCGCGGGCTTGAGCCGCCCATTGCCGTCACCAAGGAGTACGCTCGTTGTGCCGTCTCCCGCGTTATCGACAGCTAAGTCCTCGTTACCATTCCCTGTAAAGTCTCCAACTACCAAGTTCGACGGCGAGTTCCCCACTGCAGCCGGCTTACCTGGTATCGGGGCAAGTATCCCACCTCCAAGATTCTGCAGGACGGTCACACCTTGTTCGCTGAGCGCGGCGAGGTCAGGTCGGCCATTGTTAGTGAAATCGCCGGATACGAAATACCGGAACCCTGTTAGGATCGACCCCGTCGGAGTGAAATGTCCATTGCCATCGCCCAAGAACACTTCAACTTGTGACTCGACCCCTGGGGCCGTCCCTCCGACCGCAATATCAAGATTTCCATCGCCGTTGAAGTCGCCGAGCGCGACCGATTGGCCGGAAAATCCAAGCGGAACGGAGCCAGTTGTGAAGGAGCCGTCGCTGTTGCTAAGAAGAATCGTCAAGTCCTGGCCGTTTAGGTCCGGCCAAACTAGGTCCGTTCTGCCGTTTCCAGTCAAGTCGCCCGCAGCGATAGTTCCCACCGGCGGATTATCGAGCACGATTGGAGAGCCTGGGGCTGTCGAAAACGTCGCATCGCCGTTCCCTAGATACGCGGCGATTTGGTACGGTTGCGAAACCGTCGCAGCAGTTGCCGCGATGCCAAGCTTTCCGTTGTCGGAAAAGTGGCCAGCGGAAACCACGCCGAGAAGGCCCGGAATGGTTTGTGGCCCCGGAGAAAAGCCGCCATTGCCGTCGCCTAGCAGCGTGGTTAGCCCGCCGTTGAACGATACAGCCACATCAGGGTTTCCATCGCCGTTGAAATCGCCCACCACAGCACCATAGGCGCCGGCGATCGAAATAGGCGGGCCGGGAGCGGCGGTGAACAGCGCGGAAAAGCAGAGCCGACTTTCCAGTTCATACACGGTCGGCATCTCGACCCGGCGCCGTCGCACGGCCAATTGACGCTCGTTGACTGGCCCAATGAAAACTTGTCTATGTGGGTATCCCATATCGTCTACAACTCCGCCGTAACTAACAGTCGCAGATACGTTTCAACCAGGCTACACGTATGGGGCAGGCCATGGGTTACCATTATACGTATTGGTGTACGCCAACAGCGCGGTCGCGCTCGCATGTTGGTGACTTCCAAAGAGCTGGGAGAGTTGTGACGCCTCGTTCCACCGGAACTGTGGATCCGAGCCGCGTGTTCCCAAAAACTGCGATACATCATGGAAGAAAATTGGATTTGGGCCTTCGACGTACGAGAGATGGTTGCCCACTACGCTCAACCCGTTCGCACCGGAGTCGGCATAGATGCCAATGGGATAGTTGTTCGTGGCGGCAGCGCCCTCGATCACGCTGGCAGCCGTTCCCTGAAGCGCCAGGTTGTAAATGAGGTTGTCTTCGACAAACGTCCCTTGCCCCTTCTTTTTCTGGAAATCCCAGTTGCAGCCGTCCAGGTAAATTCCGCCCTCATCCGCCAACACCAGGCCGACTTCGTGGATCATATTGCTTTCGATGGTGCAGACGCACCATGTGCCGCTACCCGGCGGCTGCGTGGTCGTCGCGTTGACCCCCGGATCGTACCAGTAAGTGTACTCGCCGTTATAGCTGTTGTGTCCGCGGCCGTCGGCGATGCCGTCGGCGGGAAGGTTGTAAAGATCGACGCCGCGGATGGTGAGGTTCTCGGCGAAGCCGGCGGAAATGCCGGCGGCGTCGGGGTATTCGACGCCGCAGTCGTTGACCGTTCCGATGATAATGGAATCGTTGTCGCTGGCAAATTGCGCGATGCTGGTGTACCTGCCGTAGTTAGTCCCCAGCGCCGACAGGTTCTGGATGCTCTGGACCCCATCCACCAGGATGCCGTTCCCGGAAATGTCGCTGAAGTTGTCTCCGATGATGCTGCTGTTGGAGGTCTGACAGATCAGACCCAGGCCCGCGCCGCCGAGGTGCGAGAACGTGCAGTCCTTGATGACGGTCCCGGAGGCGTCAACGACGGAAACCGCCGGCTGCTCGGTGGAATAAGTCGACCCGATTTGGGTCCCCCCGTTGTCGGAATGGGTGCCGACTGGCGCGGCATTATACACGCCGGTCTGCGTCCCGATGTACCCATTGGCCGTAACTTCCTGAATTCCCTGAGAGACGGCCCAGCCGGCGTAGTTGAAGGTCAGGCCGATCACCTTGAAGTTCTTGACCGGGGACGCGGCTGACGGGGCCGTTGCCCCTCCGATTTCCATCAGCGAGCCAAGACCGGCGGCGGCGCCCGGAACAAAGGCGGCGGTGGGAGCGGCCGCACCCGCCGCTGGCATATAGTAAATGTAGCCCGTCTCCTGGTCCTCGTACCATTCGCCGGGACCGCCAGGGGCTCCGCCCTGAAGCGCTGGGTCGCCGCCGCTCGTGTAGTTGTAGACGTAGTTGTCGATATAATACGGGAAATTGTTGGTGAACTGGGCGGGCGAGTCATAGGCGTTTGGCCAGTTAGCCAAAGACAGCATCCAGTCCGTCCCACTCGGTGTTGACGTCACGTCGTCAATTAGAAAACGCGACTCATCCGACCCGTGAACGGCCACGAACTCCATTGGGTTTGTGGGAACGCTGTTGCTATTTTCGAAGTGCTGCTCGTCCTGAAACTCGGCCTGCAATCCGGGGTACTCCGATGACGGAACCTCCACCGCGGTCGGGAGCGTGGAGTTCGTCGAAGTGACCGGGTTGGGATACCACGTCTCATCGGCATTGATCTGGCCGTACACGTTCACGTATTCGGGCGGGTTAGTGCCCGGTATCGGATTTTGGGAAGTGGGACCGAATTCGGGGTACGAGGCCCGGACGGCGCGCTGGATCGAGGACGAGGCGCCTGTGCCACTTTGGATGTAGAGATCGCGGAACACACCCAGTGAGCCAATCGAGGCGCGATATTCGCCTGAAACGTTGGGGTCCGTCGACCAGACGATCTCGGTCCCACCGTTCAATACGGCGCCGGTGCCCTGGATGGTCACGTTGGAATCCGCCGCCGTGACAACGACTGGCTGGCTAATATCGTAATAACCTGGAGTCATTTGGATGGTGACCTGTCCGCCCGAGGGTATCCCGTGCTTTTTGCGAAACTGTGAAAGGCTGGTGCTCAACAGCGCCGTTGCGAGAGAATCCGGTCCGGGATTGATCACCATCGTGGGGCCGGACGCCGCGGCCAAGTCGCCGCGGAGGTTGTCGCTCGGGGTATACTGCGTTGCGACGTCGGTGGTGAAGCTGAGACTGGTGCCGTCGCCCGCCTCGTCGCCGATTTCGACGGTGCCCGCGTACGACCCGGCCGCTTTGTATGTTTCCGAGCCCTGCACGCTGTAACTCCCGCCGCCCAGGGGCGGACCGTAACCGCATCACGACTCTTACCCAGCCTGATTGTACCCGACCCGCGACATCTCTATGAAAGAGGTCGATTCTCTAATCTCCCGGCGCGAGCAGGGTACCAGCGCGGAGAAACATATGCACGTACATGTATATTTATGCGTTCCGGCCCCCGAAAGGTGTGCGCCCAAGATCCCGTCACAATCGAACGCGATTTATGACGGCGGCGATACCCCTGCGAGTCCGTCAGGAGCACGAAAAATCACGACAAATGTGCAACTCTTCCGTCCATTCTCCGTCCGAACCCGGCGGCAAATCCGCAAGCCCAGGTTGTTGAAAGTGGACCAAAAGCGTTTTTGCGGCGAGTGGGCCGCCGGGCGTCGTGACGTGTGCATGAGGTGCCGAAAAAACCTGCGAACCTGCGCGACCTGCGCCTGCGGCTCGGAAACGGCATTTCTTGAGCGACTCGACCCGGAGGTTGCGCAATCGCCGGTTGCGCAACCTGCGCCCGGCGGCGCGGGCGTCAGCGGCGATATTACGGGAAGGTGCGGGCAGTCGATCGGGCCGTTATCGACGTGTCAGACACAGCCTAATGAGAAACCGTTCACGATTCCGGATCAACCGACGAGCGCAGGGTGACGGCGGCCATGGCGCCGCCGAAGCCCGCGGCGATTGCCAGGCTCCGCTCTACCTTGCGATCAGTTGGCTGCTGTCGGATTTCGACGCGTGAGGATTCCATCGGCTGAGTAGTTTGCACGTTGCCGGGGATGATGCCGGTGTGGTGGCTCATGCAGTTGAGCACGACGGAAACGAGCCCCGATGCGCCCAGGCTGTGGCCGAGAGCGCCTTTGTGGGAATACAGTGCCGCCAGGGGCCGGCCTGGAGGCAGGGTTGCTTGCAGGGCCGAGAGTTCGGCGGCGTCGTTGGCTTCGGTACCCGTGCCGTGAGCGTGGGCGAGGTCGATTGACCGGCCGTCGATGACCCTGGCGAGAATATGTTGTAAGGCGCGGGATTGCGGATCGTTGCCGGTAAGGTGGGTGGCGTCGCCGGCAAAGGCGAACTGCTCGAGGGCGATCGGACGGCGTGTGCCGGGCATCCGCCGGTTGAGGTCCGGCGACTCCAGCACGACCGCCGCGGCGGCTTCGCTCATCACGAAGCCCCTGCGGTGGCAGTCGAATGGGCGGCAGCCGAAGCCGGGCGGGGCCAGCACGCCGAGCCTTTGGAAATTCCCGACGAAAATCGCATGCAGCGACGATTCTGCCGCCACGACAATCACCCGCTTCGTCTCGCCGGAGCGGAGCAACAGGGCGCCGCGGATGAGGGCATGCAAGCCGCTGGCACAGGCGGCGGAAAGCGTCAGCCGGGGGCCGGAGAGGCGGAGCTTGCGGCTGATTTGATCGGCGAGGTCGGCGAGGCCGGTCGGTTCCAAATGGCCGCGGGGGATTCTTGTAGGGTCCGCACCCAGCCTGGGAATTTTTAGTGCCGCCGGTGCCCCCACCGGCGGTTTTGCTGCGCCAAGCAGCGTTCCGCCGGTGAGGGCACCGGCGGCACTTGAAAAGTTCCCAGGCTCACCGCGGACCGATTTGCCAAGGTCGGGAGTAATGGTCCGCAGTGCGGACCCTACGGAATCGCCGGTGCAGGTGGTCACCTCCGGCGTCAACCATTGCTCGATCGGGCCCTTGCTTGTGCCGACCACGAGGGCCGTGTCGGAATATGCGAGCGTGTCGATGTTGATGCCTGCATCGGCAAGGCTTTCCAAGGCGGCGGCGCAAGCGAGCGCCGCGATTCGGTTTGTGCCGGGTGCAGGGTCCACCGGCACGCGTGCGTGGTCCGTAATGAAGCGGCCTTGGATCAGGCCACGCCAGGTGGAATCGAGAGAGCCCCCCAGCGGCGTTTGCAGTCCGAGGCCAACGATGAGAGGAAGCATGGAGGGTCAGTTGTCAGTTACCCGCTTACTAGGCCCTGTCTGAAATCTCATCGGGCCGCGGCGGGCCGGAAATGCCCCGTCTGCTTCGTTCTCGCTCCTCAGCGACTCTTTCGGTTGAGTCGCTTCGTCGCGACGCCTCGCATCCGGGGCATTTCCGACCCGCCGCGATCCCGGTGAGTTTTCAGACAGGGCCTAGTGCTTCGCGTTCGTACAGGATCGGGATATTGTGCTTCCCGGTGTGCGACACGGAGCTGAGCGTGGGGTTGGGCGTAGCCGGCTCGACCGCCCCGCCGCCGTAGGGGCGCCAGGCGAGGCCCAGGTCGCGGACCATTTGGTGGTCGGCCTCGGGGTTGCGGCCGTAGGTCGTCAGGTAGTTGCCGATCATCGTGCTGTCGGCGCCGGCGAAGAAGATCCAGCTTTGCAGGTCGCGGAGGACCTTTTCCCGGCCTCCGGCCACCTTCAGCTCCTTGTCGGGCAGGACGAACCGGCAGATGCTGACAATTTTGAGGCATTCCATCGGCGGCAATTCCGGCTGCCCTTGGAGCGGCGTGCCGTGGATCGCGTTGAGGAAGTTGATCGGCATGACGTCCACGCCGATCTCGCGCAGGGTGAACATCATGTCCAGCCGGTCTTCCCAGACCTCTCCCATGCCGAAGATCCCCCCGCTGCACAGCGAGAGGCCGGCGGCCTTGGCAATCTTGAGCGTGTTGACCCGCTCGCTGAACGGGTGTGTGCTGACGATGTTCCCGTAGTGCCGTTCGCTGGTTTCGATGTTGTGGTTGACCCGGCGGATGCCGCAGTCGTAGAGGAATTTAGCGGTCTCGGGCGTCAGTGCGCCCAGGGTGGCGCAGGCGCGGGTCTTGCCTTCGGTGGCGATCTTGATGAGGATCGGCTTGAGCCAGTCTTCCAGCTCGCGGCGCGTCGGCCCACGGCCGCTGTTGACCACGCCGAAGCTGTCGGCACCGACGGTTGCCGCATGAGCGGCGCTGTCCAGCACCTGCTGGTCGGTGAGTTTGGACTGGCCCTGCACGGCGGTGTCGTAGTGCTCGCTCTGGGCGCAGAACTTGCAGTCTTCGCTGCATCCGCCGACTTTGGCCGCCACGATGGCGCAGAACTTCACGTCGCGCCCGACAAAGCGGATACGGATCTTGTTGGCCCAGTAGAACAGGTCGTAAAGTTCGTCGGGATCAGCTTGTCCGACCCTGGTCAGATATTCCGCGTCTTGACGGTCGAGCAGTTCGCCGCCCAATACTTTCTGTGCCAATTCCGCGATCCGAGGTTGCATGCCGTCCACGCCGGCCTCCATGAAAAAAGTACAACGGTTGAGCGGGGGGAAGGATACCGTCGCGAGGGCGGAAAGACGAGGACGAGAAACGTGAAGACGTGAGGGCGTGAAACGTGAGGGCGTGAAACGTGAAGACGTGGGGGCGTGAAACGTGAAGACGGGGCTCCTACTGTCCCTCGCATTCCCGCTTATATGCCTCGTAACTCTCTCGATCGAAACAGGCAAAGATGATCCTCTCGATGGCGGCATTTTCGCGTAGAAACTCTCGCACCTCGCGTACGGCGACTTGGGTTGCTCGTTTAAGCGGGAAGTCGTAGGCCCCGGTGCTGATGGCGGGAAACGCGATCGAACGGATGCCGTGCCGGGCGGCCAGATCGAGGGAATTGCGATAGCAGTTGGCAAGCATTTCATCTTCGCCGGCGGCGCCGCCCTGCCAGATGGGGCCGACGGTGTGGACCACGTGCTTGGCCGGAAGATCGTGGCCGCAGGTGATCCTGGCCTCGCCGGTCGGGCACCCACCGAGCGCGCGGCATTCGTCCAGGAGCCTTGGGCCGGCCGCGTCGTGAATCGCTCCATCCACACCGCCGCCGCCCAGCAAGGTCGAATTTGCGGCGTTGACGATTGCATCAACGGAGAGCGTGGTGATGTCAGTTTGGATGACTTGGATTTGGCTGCGAGGATCGGGCACGGCTACCTGAAAAGTTTGCCAATGTCGCGGTGACCGTGGACCACCCGCACGACGCGAAGCATCGGGGCGTCGAATCGATAGCGTATCACATACGATTTGACCTTACTTTTGAGCTTGCACGGAACGTTGGCTCAGCATGATGATCATGGCCGGTCTCCGAAAGTCCCTGAATTCTACACCGCGTGCAAATGCCTGATGATCCGCCCGCTCTGGATGTAGATGACGTCCTCGGCGATGTTGGTGCAGTGGTCGGCGATGCGCTCCAGGTTCTTGGCGATCATGATGTTCGACAGGTCGGTGTTGGCGTCGTGGCCGTTGGCCTCCATCTTGGCCAGCATGTCCTGGAGGATTTGGTGGTACAGGGCATCGACCACGTCGTCGCTCCGCAGCACCTGGCGGGCGAGTTCTGCGTCGCCGAGGTTCAACGCCTTGTTGGTGTCGCGCAGGGTTGAAACGACGGTATTGCCCATCACCTTCAGGTCTGCTGGGGCGATGTACCGGCCGGCCCTGCCCAGGGGCAGCACACGCTGGGCCGCGTTGGAGGCGCAGTCGGCGATTCGCTCCAGGTCGCTGTTGACCTTGATCACCGTGGTGATGAAGCGCAGGTCCCCGGCAGCCGGCTGGTGCAGGGCCAGAAGGTCGATGGCGGCCTTTTCGATCCTGACCTCTTCATCGTCGACCTTGCTGTCGTCGTTGACCACCTGCTGGGCCAGGCGGACGTCGGTGGTGGCGATCGCCTCCACGGCGTGCTCCACCAGTTGCTGAACGGTCGCGCTCATGCGGGCGAGCCGGCCCTTGAGTTCATCGAGTAAGTCCTGCAGATGTCGAGACATGGGGTGGTCTTCTTCCGATGAGGGGCTGGCTTGGTGGCAACTCCCGGGTCAAAAGAGTTGCCTGGGCGGCGAAGGTATTTGCTCGCGCCCCCATACAAGGGATGCCCATAACTCAGGTATACGAAAGAACTCACGGTCAGGTTTTCAACTGGTCATTTGCTGCCAAGGCTTTGCACGAGCTGTTTCATGTCGCCGATGCGGGTGATGCGCAGGCCGAAGTTTTCGCCGACCTTGACGGTTTCGCCGACGCCGATGGTCTTGTTGTTGATAAGCAACTCGAGGGGTTCATTGCTGCTCTTGACGAATTCGATGATCGCCCCCACGCCCAGGCGCATCACTTCTGACAACAAGAGCTTGCGCTCGGCCAGCTTGACGATGACGGGGACTTCCAGGCGCAAGATACGGTCGAGCCCCTCGGTCGGGGGCACTGCGTTGTGGCTGGGCTCGGCGTGCAGGACGGGCAAGGTATACCTCGGGACGGACCAATATGACGGATTATCGGTCCGGGCAAGGAAAACTCAATAGGGGGGGTGTAAGTGAGTCGCTAAATCCGCTCCCTCACGGTCGCGGCTCGTGAATATCTACACCTTCTTGAACAGCAGGCTGGCGTTGTGCCCGCCGAAGCCGAAGCTGTTGCTCATGGCATATTGGACCTTGCGGTGGCGTGCTTCGCCGGGAACGAAGTCCAGATCGCACTCGGGGTCGGGGCTATCGAGATTGATGGTGGGAGGCACCAGGTTGCGATAGACGGCCAGGGAGGTGATGATCGCCTCGACGCCGCCGCTGGCGCCCAGGAGGTGGCCCATGCAACTCTTGGTGGAGCTGATGGCGATCTTGCGGGCATTGTCGCCGAAGGTGGTTTTCAGGGCCCGGACCTCGGCTACGTCGCCAAGCGGAGTGCTGGTACCATGGGCGTTGATGTAATCGACTACGTCGTTGGCCACGCAGGCGTCTTTGAGGGCCAGTTCCATCGCCTTGGCAGCGCCGCGGCCTTTTTCGTCGGGGGCGGTAATGTGGTATCCGTCGCCGCTCATGCCGTAGCCGGCCAGTTCGGCATAGATCTTGGCGCCGCGTTTGACGGCGTGCTCATATTCTTCCAGAAGGACCACGCCAGCGCCTTCGCTCATGACGAAACCGTCGCGGTCCTTATCCCAGGGCCGGCTGGCAAGGGTGGGCTGGTTGTTGCGGGTGGACAGGGCGCGGGCGGCGACGAAGGTCGCCAGGCCCAACTCGGACAAGGCCGCCTCGCTGCCGCCGGCGATCATGATGTCGGCCAAGTCGTACTGGATGAGCCGGCCGGCGTCGCCGATGGCGTTGGAACCGGTGGCGCAGGCCGTGGAGACACAAGTATTGGGGCCGTTGAGGTGGAACAGGATCGAGACGTTGCCACTGCCGGCATTGGCCATCAGGCGCGGCACGGTGAAGGGACTGACCCGGCTGACGCCGCGCGCCACCAGGATCTTGTTCTGCTCTTCGATGGTTTCGATGCCGCCGATGCCCGTTCCGATCAACACCCCGCAACGGAAGGGGTCTTCGGCCTTGAAATCGACGCCGGAGTCCTTGACGGCGGACAAGGAGGCTGCCAGACCGAACTGGGCAAAGCGGTCCATGCGCCGCGGCTGGATCTTCTCGTCGGTGTACTTGGCGGCTTCACCGGCGTAACTTGTGACGTCGAATTTGCTGCACTCACCGCCGATATGCACGGGATAAGCGCTGGTATCCCAGCGCGTGACGGGCCCGATGCCGCTCTTGCCCAGGCAGAGGCTTTCCCAGACTTCATCGACCACCTCGCCCAGCGAGGTGACCAGGCCCAGACCGGTTATGACGACACGGCGTTTGCTCATATGGTTGCCCAGTTGCTGGTTACTAGCTGCTAGTTGCTAGTGAGGTCGCCGGGTGGCGCCGATCAACTAGCGACTAGCGACTAGCAACTTGCAACTCCCGCTTCACTTATTTCCCTGGTGCTGCTTGATGTAGTCGATGGCCTGCCCGACGGTCTGGATTTTTTCGGCCTCTTCGTCGGGGATGGAAAGCTCGAATTCGTCCTCGAATTCCATCACCAGCTCCACGGTGTCGAGCGAGTCGGCATTGAGGTCGTTGATGAAGTGGGTTTCGCGGGTGATTTCGCTTTTGTCCACGCCCATCTGCTCGCTGACAATTTCAATCACTTTTTGGTCGATATTCTCTTCTGCCATAATGTCCTGCCCTGCCAAATTGTAGGTTCGAAGCCGCGCGGCCCCGGAGTGGGGAAAAATATAGCGGTGGATCGATCAATTGCAATCACATGACCATTCCGCCGTCGACACATAGGACCTGGCCCGTGATATAGGCGGCGTCGGGGCTTGCCAGGAAAGCCACGGCGGCGGCGATTTCGTGCGGCTCACCGAAGCGGCGCAGCGGGATGGCGGCCTTGGCCGCATCCTTGATTTTGTCGTTCAGGCCGTCAGTCATTTCGGTGGTGATGAAGCCGGGGGCGACCACGTTGCAGGTAACCCCCTTGCCCGACAGTTCGCGGGCGACTGACTTACTCAGCCCGATGAGGCCGGCCTTGCTGGCCGCGTAGTTGGCCTGTCCGGCGTTCCCGCTCACGCCGGACACGCTGCCGATGTTGATGATCCGCCCGCTCTTGGACCGCATAATAAGCCGGGCCGCGGTCCGGATGGCGACAAACGCGCTCTTGAGGTTCGTGTTGACGACCGAGTCGAAGTCGGCGTCGTCCATGCGGAGCAGCAACCCGTCGCGGGTGATACCGGCATTGTTGACCAGCACATCCATCCGCCCGTTCTTGTCGCCGGCCTGTTCGATGGCAGCAGCCAGCGCCTGGGTGTCGGAAACATCGCAGACGACGGGTTCAGCAGACCCGCCCGCGTCACTCACCGCGGCGCAGACTTCCGCCAGTTTTTCGGCATTGCGCGCCAGGGCGATGACGTGCAGGCCGTCCCTGGCCAGTCGCTTCACGATGGCCGCGCCGATCCCCCGGTTCCCGCCGGTCACCAGGGCGACTCGTTTTTCCGTCATGTTACGCTCCAGTCCTTTGTCCTTGGTCATTGGTCCCTTGCCACTTTGTCACTTGTCATTTGTCGCCTGTGATATATTCGTCTCAACAGGAACAAATGACAAAGGACCAAGGACTCCCTGCGGCACAAATGACTACTTCCTGATCGCATCCGCTTTTTCCAGCGACTCAATGGCCAACCGCCGGTTGATTCGCTTGGCCAGACCGGCCAGGGTGCGGCCCGGGGCCAGTTCGACGAACCGGGCCCCCGTAACGCCCATAATGGCGACCATCGTGTCTTCCCACAAGACCGGGGAGACAATCTGTTCGACGAGAAGCTCCTTGATCCGGTCCACGTCGTCGTGCGGGGCGGCAGTGACGTTGGAGAAGACTTCCTTCTCGGGCCGGCCGATGGCGGCGCGGTCCAACTCAAACTTCATCCGGTCGGCCGCCGGCTGCATCAAGGGGCTGTGAAAGGCGCCGGCCACTTTCAACGCGGTTGCCCGAAAACCGGCGCCCGGCACCTCGGCGGCCTTGAGTACCCGCTCGCAAGCCCCGTTGGACCCGCTGACGACGATCTGGCCGGGGGTGTTGAAGTTGGCGGCCACCAGCACTTCGCCCTGCGCGTACTTCTCGCAGAGGCCCGACACCGTCGCGCGATCGGCGCCCATGATGGCAACCATCCCGCTGGGCGACGCCCCCGCCGCCTCCTGCATGTACCGTCCGCGCGCGGCGACGAGCTTGAGCCCGTCCTCGAAATCGAATGCCCCCGCCAGGTGCAGGGCCGTGTACTCGCCCAAGCTCAGACCGGCGTAGGCGGTGACCGCCGCCGGATCGATCATCCCGGCTTCGGTTGCCGCCCGGAAGCAGGCGATGCTGGTTACATAAATCGCCGGCTGGCTCGCGTCTGTCTGATTGAGCCGCTCTTCCGGGCCGTTGAAGCAGATGGATGCAAGATCAAACCCCAGGACGCGGTTGGCCGCCTCAAACGTCTCCCATGCGGCCGGGTGGGCATCGTGGAAGTCCTTGCCCATTCCCACGGCCTGCGCCCCTTGCCCGGGACAAAGAATATACAAAGGGCTGTGGTTGTCTTCGGTCGACATTGTTTCGGTCGGTTGCCAGTGGTCAGTTGTCAGTTGTCGATGGCGAGTCGCTGGTAGCTGCGTTTTCACAACTGACCACTGACCACTGACAACTGACCGGATTTCACATCCTTACAACAGCATTCGCCCAGGTCAGCCCCGCGCCGAAGGCAACAAATATGACGATGTCGCCGGGTGAAAGATGGCCGGCTCGGCACGCCTCATCCAGCGCGATGGGAATGGAGGCCGCCGATGTATTGCCATATCTGGCGATGTTGACGAACGCCTTCTCCGGCGGCATGCCGAGCTTCTCCATGGCGCTGTCGATGATCCGCTGGTTGACCTGGTGCGGGACGATCAACTTGACCTGCTCGGCCGACAATTCGCAGGCCTTCATCGCCTCGTGGATCAGCTCTTCGAATTTGTGGACGGCGAACTTGTAGACCTCGCGCCCGCGAATCTGCATGAACTGACCGCTGTTCTCGAGCATCGCCTGGGTGACGGGGAACCGGCTGCCGGGGACGCACTTCATGACCTCCCCGCCGGTGCCGTCGGCATGGAGCGAACTGTAGATGAGCCCCCGGTTGACGTCGTTGTCGCGTTTGAGCACGACCGCACCGGCACCGTCGCCGAACAGGATGCAACTGTTGCGGTCCTTGTAATTCGTGATCCGGCTCAGGGTCTCTGCGCCGATCACCAGGACATTGCGGTACTGGCCGGCCTTGATGAAGTTGGCGCCAGTGTTGAAGGTGTAGATGAACCCGCTGCACGCCGCCGACATGTCAAAGGCCGGCACCCCGGCCAAGCCCAGTTCCGCGCCAACGAAGCATGCGGTGGAAGGGAAGACCATCTCCGGCGTGATTGTGCCGACAACGATCAACTCGATGTCCGCAGGCGTCATTCCCGCCGACTCGATGGCCCGCCGGGCGGCGGCGGCGGCGAGGGTGGCAGTCGTTTCGTCCGGGCCGGCGATCCGCCGTTCGCGGATCCCGGTGCGCTGCACGATCCACTCGTCGTTGGTTTCCACCATCTTCGACAAGTCGTCGTTGGTCAGACGCTTCTCCGGCGCCGCACTGCCGGTCCCTGCGATGATGGCTCCGAATTGGGGCATCTTCATTCTTCTCCGCCCGGGATGCTGGCGGCGATCTTTTCGATGATTTTCCCGTTCACGCCGCTGGCGACAAGTTGCTTCCCGACTCGGATCGCGTTCTTGATCGCCCGGGCCTCGCTACGGCCATGGCAGATGAGACAATAGCCTCCCACGCCCAGCAGCGGCGCTCCGCCGTACTCCTGCCAGTCGTGGCGCGTGTGCAGCCTTTTCAGCACCGGCTTGAACTGCTGCAGCATCTCCGGGCCCTCTTCCTGCAACTCGGCAGTGATGGTCTGGAACAGCCCCTCGGCCAGGCCCTCGGTAAATTTGAGCACGATGTTCCCCACAAACCCGTCGCAGACGACGACATCGACCACGCCCTTGAACAGGTCGCGGCCCTCTACGTTACCGACGAAATTAAGCTGCGGCTCATCGCGCATCAGCTTGCGGGCGTTCTTGACCATCTGCGTGCCCTTGGCATCTTCCTCGCCGATGCTCAGCAGCCCGACGCGCGGGTTGTCGATCCCGACCACCGCCGAGGCATAGGCCCCGGCCATGATGGCATACTGCTGGAGGTGGCGCGGTTGTGGGGCGATGTTCGCTCCAACGTCGCAGACCACGACTGGCCCATAGAACGTCGGCAGGATGACGGCGATGCCGGGCCGGCTGACGCCCGGAAGCGTGCGCATCTTGAGTTGCGCCGCAGCCACGCACGCCCCGGTGTTCCCCGCGGAGATCACCACATCGGCCTGCCCCTTCTTGGCCAGATCGCACATGACGTTGATCGAGCTCTTGGGCTTGCCGCGGATGGCCTCGACCGGCGATTCGTCCATCTCGATGACTTCAGTGGTTGCCACAACCTGGTAGCGTGCCTTCTGGGCATCATCCAACCCGCTGGCAGCCAAGGCGCTGCGGATGACGGATTCGTCACCGACCAGGTAGATGCAGTCGTCGCCATCCATCAGCGGTGCGGCTTGCCAGCACCCCTGAAGGATCGGGTCGGGGGCCCGATCGCCGCCCATCACGTCCACCGCAGCTCGCACAAGTCCTCCGTGAAGCGGGAGATAAATCAGGAGAAAGGAGGGGTTGCAACTCGAAAGGGGTTGGTTCCCCTCTTTTCGCCGCGGCCCAAGTGAGCCGCGCTTGATTCTTAAGTCGCTTCCGGCTCCATCTGCAGGGCCAACTTCGGGTTGACGTACCCGCAGTTGTCGCAGGCGCAGTGCGGGAGCTTGGCGCTGGAGCACTGCGGACAAGTGACGTAATGAGTCGGCCGCAACGCCTGATGCGATCGTCGCTTACGCTTGCGCGACTTGCTGTGTTTCTGAACCGGAAGCATGGCAAAACTCCTGTGCTAAGGCGGAAACACCCCGGGACGGCTGAAACGTCCCCGCGACAATAGAAAGGCTCGTCCGGATAGCACATTCAAATCAAGACACCAGAAAAAGCCAGCGGCGGGTTCATCGCCCGCCGCTTCCAAAGGTCGGTTACGTTAGGATTGCCGGGCGGTTCTGTCAAGGGACTGGCATGCTTGACTGGCTGCGGGGCCGAAGCCCGTCCTCAGCAAGACCCCCGTCAACGCCGAGGCGCGACGGGGGTCGGAGGTCACCATCTTAGGCCCATAGGGATCATCGGGCCACAATGACGACCGAAACGGGGTGTGGATTGAAAAGCCCGACCCTGCGGGCCACCGCGAAGCATTGTTTGTTAAATGACCGCGGTCACCATTCCACGTGCTTATCCCACCCGGTAGAGGAAGCTGGCTGCGACGCACCAGATTCCCAACCCGATCCCGATCAGGCCGAGCGGGATCTGGTAGACGACCAGCTTGCCACGCAGTTGCTGGCCCCGCGCCAGGGCTTCCTCGTTCTTGCTCAAGGCGTACTTGGTGATCAGCCCGAAGCCGAGGAGGAATCCCAGCGCGAATTCCAGCACGCCCACGGCCATGAAGGTGATCCAATACACCGGCCAATGGGCCAGCAGGCCGAGACTCAGGATAGCCGAGATGATCGTCCACACCCCCCAGAAGCAGACGACCAGGCCAATCCAGCCCTGGTAAGGGACGAGCTTGTCGATCGCCTGCTTGGCGTCAGGCCGTTTGGCGACGACGAAGCTGGCAGCCGCGAGAGCACCACAGACAATCAGGACGATGGCAGTAAAGAGAAACATGGGGACCTCCATTCATGAAGCAAGACCGCGGAAGCCGCCACGAGCCCCGGCAACATGCCGGGTCGACTGCGACTTCCATTCACACCAGCGGAATGAAGGAGGAGGGAGAATGTGACCGGAGGGGACAAGCGGAAGGTTAGCGGTGTTCAGGATTTGCTTAACGGCCTCGCTTGCGAGGCGTGGACCGCTGTGCTGCAACGGTCAACGCGTGTGCCCTGCAGGAAACGATTTGTCACCACCGGCGCGGCAGGTAGCTGAGGAAGAATCCCAGCCGTGACTTGCAGGCTCGAAAGTTGAACTCGCCGGACCGATCGCGGTCATGCACCGCCGCGTTCCGATACTCGCGCACTTCGTGGGCCTTCTGGAGTACGTCGGCGGGGATCCGGCATTCGATGGCAACCCGGTTCATTAGAACCTCCATCCGCGTCCGGCGCCGCCGCCGGCTGGGTCGCGCCGACGCCCAGAAGTCGCGAACAACGGCCTCGAATTCGGCGAAGAGTCGCAGCAAGTAGGTGAGTTCGAGGTTAGACGCGCAGTCGCGAAGGGGCGTTGGCTTGATCGGTTCGGCAAGGACCGTCACATCAGCTCGCGCAGCGCGGGACGTCGCACCCACTGAGAACCGGGCTGCTTCAAGCTCGTCCTGAACGGACTTAAGGCGGGCGAATGCTTCCCAATAGTTCATCTGCCGCCGTTAGGATCCCTCGGTGAGGCTCTTCGCGAGTTCCACAAACGTGTCCGCGCCCCATGGGCTTGTCAAGGTCACGTTCGAGTCGGTGATGACCTGCCACTCGTCCGCGGCGGGCACGAGCTTGACCCGGTTCAGCGAGGGCCACGCCTCAAGATCGACCCGCCCGTCAGCACCCATGACATGGCGCGCGATCGGGTCCAGGTGGACCTCGCCTTGCGGCGTTCGGACACGCAGGGTCGGCACCGTGTAGCGGCCGAGTTCACGCTCTTCAATGACTTTCACGTCCCGGTGAGTCGACCAACCTTGCGCCTCGGCCCAAGCCGCGACCTGATCAACGAGGTGGTTGACGCGGTCGAGCCATTGTTCACGTTGGTCCTGGTTGGTTGCCGGAGCTTGGAGGGTCATAATGGTTCCCGATTAGTCTGCCAGATCGGTTCTCCGCACTGCATGGTTTCCATCCGAGGTGCGGCGCTATGGATCATAGCATACTTTACCGCTGGGGCGGCGAGACTCCCAATGAAATCAAAGTCGAGCCACCCACATCCCGGTTCCACTAACCTCCCAGAGCTTTTCGCGCAAACGCCCGCGCCTTCTCCAGCGCCTCGCCCAGCTTCTCCGGCTCCTTCCCGCCGGCTTGGGCCAGTTGCGGCCTGCCGCCGCCTTTGCCGCCGGCGGCGGTGGCGGCTTCTCTGACCCAGTCGCCGGCCTTCAATCCTTTGGCGATCAAGTCATCGCTGACGGCGGCAATGAAGCTCACCTTGCCCGGCTCGGCAGAGGCCAGCAGGATGCCGTAGCTGCCAGTCTTTTTCTTCAGCGAATCCACCGCGGCCATGAGCTGGTCGTTGGCAGCACCGGGGATCTCGCCGACGACCAGCTTGCCGGGGCCCAATGCGACAGCGCTCTCCAGCAGCTTGCCGGCGGCGGCGGTGGCGTCGCCGTTGGCGCTGCCTGAGCCGCCCGCCGACCTGGCTGTCTTCTCGAACGTCTTGTACCGGGCCTGCAACTCGGCGACGGCCGCCTGCCCGCGGCGCTTGGCGCGGAGCGGCAGTGTGCTGGCGGCGACCGCCTTTTGTAAAGAAGCGATTGCCGCCGGCAGCTCGGCGTCCGGCGCCTGCCTGGCTTGGGCGATCAAGGCGTCGAGCGCCTTCGCGTGGCCGGCGGCTTCCGCCGCGGCATCGCCGGTCAGGGCGACGATCCGGCGGACACCCTTGCTGACCGACTCATCCGCCGTCACTACAAACCCGCCGGCTTCATCGCTGTTCCCCAAGTGCGTGCCGCCGCAGAACTCGATGGAGAACTGCCGCCATTTCTCATTTTGCGGGTCGGCCAGCAAGTCCTTCACCGGCGCGCCGATCGACACCACGCGCACCATCGGCGGGTATTTTTCGCCGAACACCGCTCGCAAGCCATTGATCTTCAGCGCCTGCTCCTGCGGAGCTTCCTCGGCATAAACCGGCAGTTTCTTTTCGATTGAAGCACTGACCAGCGATTCAACCCGTGCCAGTTCTTCCTCGGCCATCGGCTTGCCGTGCGAAAAGTCGAAGCGGAGCTTTTCCGGGTCCACCAGCGAACCCTTCTGCTGGACGGTATCGCCCAGTACTTCGCGCAAAGACCAGTTGGCCAGATGCGTCGACGTGTGGTTCTGTTCGGTCCGCCGACGGACGTTATTGACCGCTGCGGTGACAGTATTGCCAGCCTGCAGGCGGCCGTTCTCAAGCTGCCCGATGTGAAGCACGTAGCCGCCGACGGCCCGCGTTTCCTCGACGGCAAAACGGGAAAGCGACGCCGTCTTCAATTCCCCGACGTCGCCCACCTGGCCGCCCATCTCGGCATAGAACGGCGTGCGGTCGAGGATGACCGCCACGCGCGACGCCGGTGCGTCCGGGTCGGCGTCAACGGAATGAAGCGTTAATGGCGCTTCGTCGCGAAGTTCAACGCCGTCCCAGATCGCCAGGACTTTGGCGTGGATCAGATCGTGGTAATACTTCGGTTGGTCGTCGGTCGGCGCCGCGCCGCGCTTATCCAACTCGGCCAGGATGCCGGGAGGGAGGTCGGCAAGCTGCCCGGCAACGCCCCGATCGCCCGCGCCGGACAATTCCTGGTGCGCCTTCAGCCGTCGATGGTAATCTTCCATGTCCACGGTCATGCCGCGCTCGGCGGCCATGACCTGGGTCAGATCGATGGGGAACCCGTAGGTCGTGTGCAGATCGAATGCATCCCTGCCGGAGATCACCAGCGTTCGTTCGGAATTCTCTTTTGTGCGGTTGGCCGCCTCTTCAAACAGATCGATCCCACGGTCGATGGTCCGGCCGAAGGACAGTTCCTCGTCATTGATGATCGAGGCAGCCTTTTTCGGGTCTGTGCCAAGCTCGGGGAATGCCTCTCCCATCGAATCGACAACCACCGGGACCAGCGTGTGCAGGAACGGCTCGCGCAGGCCCAGTGTCTGCCGGCCGAAACGGACCGCCCGCCGGAGGATGCGCCGCAGCACATAACCGCGGCCCAGGTTGCTCGGCACGGCGCCATCGGTCAGCGCGAACGTCAAACAGCGCACATGGTCCGCGATCACCCGGAACGCGATGTCGTGCCGCAGTTGCGCGTCGGCGGCCTCGGCCTCAGGGTCAGCGGCATTCGTCTTGGGGAACCTTCCCCCATACACGATGCCGGTCAGCCTGGTCAGCGCGCCAAAAAGGGGCGCGAACAGATCGGTGGCGTAGTTGTCCTGCTTGTCCTGCAACACCTGGCAGACGCGCTCCAGGCCCATGCCGGTATCGACGTGCTGGGCGGGGAGCGTCGTGAGTTTGCCGTTTCCGTCGCGGTTGTACTGGATGAAGACCAGGTTCCAGATCTCCATGACACGCGGGTCGGTGCCGTTGACTTGCGGGCCGCCGCTCTTGTCGGGGGTTCGGTCGACGTAGATCTCGGTGCAGGGGCCGCAAGGCCCGGTCTCGCCCATTTCCCAGAAATTGTCGGCCCCAAAATAATGGATGTGGTCGTCGGGGAGGCTGGCGACTTGCTTCCAGAAGTCGGCCGCCTCGGTGTCGCGGGGGACGCCGTTCTTTTCATCGCCCTGGAAGCAGGTGACGTGGAGCCGGCTGGGGTCGATCTTCCAGACCCTGGTGAGAAGTTCCCAGGCCATTTCGATGGCACCGCGCTTGAAGTAGTCGCCGAAGCTCCAGTTTCCGAGCATTTCGAAGAACGTGTGGTGCCGGCGCGACCGGCCCACGTCGTCCAGGTCGTTGTGCTTCCCCCCGGCCCGGATGCACTTTTGCGTGTTGGCCGCCCGGGTATACGCGCGTTTCTCGACGCCCAGGAAGATCGGCTTGAACTGGTTCATCCCGGCGTTGGTGAACAGCAAAGTCGGGTCGTCCAGCGGCACGACCGGCGAAGACGGGACAAACGTGTGCCCGTGCTTCTCCACGAAGAAGTCGATGAACTGCCGGCGGATTTTTGCCGAGGTGGTCATATGTCGGTGGCCCAAGGGATAATACGTCCGTCGGCAAACGCCTTGTGACGGAAGAGATGTGGGATTATTTACGAATGACCGGGGGTGTTCAAGCAGGGGGACTGCGTCGAGGGAAAACACCGAGGGCCTTGAGTTCAATCCAACTTGGCGCATCCGTTGCACGCCCTAAGTCGCGCAACGCGCGGTCGGACATGGCGTTGCACCAGTTCTCGACGGTCTCATACAGACGGAGCCAGTCGGGAACAAATTCAAGAATGTGCGGCGGTGCGTAAAGCCCAAGGATCGGCCGCAGGTCAATGTTGTGGGCCGTTCCTGCGGCGATAAGGTCGACCTGACATTCGGCTGGGAGCTCCGGCACGAGCGATCTCAAGTTGAGTCGCACGTACTCCATCACGCGAACGATTAAATCGTCATCGGGCCAGAGACGAGCCACGACTGGCACTTCAATCAGCGTATACCCACGATCAACGCGGCTCGTAGCCATTCCGGCCTCCCCATTCAAGTACCTACGCCTTCGGCGGCCCATTGCGGTCCAGGATCAGCGGAACGATCTCCTCGGGCGGGAGGTTCAGCGCCCCGATCGCCTCGGCGGCGGCGGCGCGGACTTCCGGGGTCTTTTCATTGCTGGCGGCGTTGCGCAGTTTCACAATCAGGGTGCCGTCCAGCCGATTGCCGAACGTCTTGGCGCTGCCGGCCAGGGCCTTGTAGGCGGCGATCTTCAGATCGTCGGCGGTCTTGTCGTCAAGCGCCTTTTCCAGCAAGGCTGGCTGGGTCGCCTTGGAATCCAGCATCCCCAGCACGCTGGCGGCGGACTTGGCATTGTCCGGACGCTTGTCGTTGAGCGCTTCCAGGAGCGTGTCCTCGGCGCCCAACAGGTCCAGCACCGGGTTGCGGTTTACGGCCAGCTTGGTCAGCACGCCCGCGGCGCGCAGCGAGCAGTCGGCTGCGGACTTCTCGTCCAGCGGGAGGCCGGCGGTGCGCTTGCGGGCGTCTTCGATGTCCTTGACCAGCAGGTCACCGCCGGTGCTGGTCGTCACATAAAGCGTGTGGGTCGGATCGCTCAGGGCGATCTTCCACCATTGCGAGGCCTTGGAGCGGACGATCACTACCTTGGCAGCCCGGCGGAGCCGGGGGTTGGCCGCGGCGTCGTTGAACAATTCGCGGACCTGCCCGAGGTCGTCGTCCTCGGTCAGCAGGATGACGTCGATCGACGGGAGCTTGGCTGACTCGGCCAGGGCGGTCGCCGCGGTGAGGCCGGTCTTGACTCCGTACGCCTTGAGGGCCCCCTCCAGATCGCTCTGCACCGACTGGCTCGGCGCCAGGACCAGTACGTTGGCGACACCGGTCTGCGCCACCGCTTCGGCCAGCAACGGGACAACCTGCTGCTGACCGATGAACGGCCCCTGTGGCAGTGCGCTGCCCAAGGCCATTGCCGCCTCGAACCGCACCAGCCGATCGGGGTAATTCATGGCGTCGATCAGCGGGCCGCTCTCGCCCATGTTGCTGGGGCCGACCATCGCCTGCAGCGACCGGATGATCTTCATCGCAAGTGCCGGGTTCTGGTCGTTCAGGGCGCGGTCCAGGACTTTGTTCACGTAGCGCGTGCCCAGCCGGCCGTTAAAGTAATCGGCCGGAGCGTCGGCGTAGACCACACTGGCCGTCTCCCCGGGCTTGAGGTCCACCTCGCGCTTGTTGTCGGCGGCGAGCCAGAGGCTGGCGGCATCGCCATGCAGACCCAGTTTCATCGCCTGCTCAGCGCTGCGCATCGACATGATGTCGCCGAACGTACTCTGCGGCGCTTCGGTGCGGACCAGACCCTTGTCGTCCGCCCAGGTCCAGACGTAGGCGACGGGGTTGCGGTTGTCGGCGGTGATCGTCGCACTGTTGTAATAGTAACGCTTGGACAGGTCGAAAAAGGCGTCGCCGGCGGGCGAGCGCGGGTTGACGCCGAGCTGCGACAGCGACACCGCGACGTTGGTCTTCACCGACTCCGACATATTGGGATCCTGGATCACCCGAAGCAGGTACGGCGCGGCCTCAGGATTGTGGATCCGGCCAATCACGTCGGTGACGGCGACGAGGAACGAGGGGTCGTTGCCGACCATGGTGGCGGCGACGAGCGGGTTGAGGACTTCCCGTCCCAATTCCTGCAGGGCGTCGCGGATAGCGCCGTGCAGGTCGGCCATGCGCGGGTCGCGCAGGTCGTCGAGCATGATCGGCACCGCCATCTCGCCGGACAGGCGCAAGTGCTCGACGGCATCCATGTGGAAGCGCGGCCCCTTGTTAAGGATCGAGATGTTCCGGTTGATTTCGGCCGGATCGTGGGCCAGAGTCTGCCTGGCTTGGCTGACTTTGGTGATCAGACCGGTCAGGGCATCGTGCATCTCCGGGATGGCCGACTTGTTGGCCAGGAACAGGTTGACGTCGAGGCGGTTACCGCGTTTATCGGCCTCGGCGCGCAGAGCGTTATAGACGTCCAGAGGCTCGCGGGTGAGCATCTGGCGGACTTCGGCCGCTGCCAGGTCGTAGCGAGCGATGAGCGTGTAGTGAAAGAAGTTCTCGACGTTCTGCTGAAGGGTCTGGTCGGGCTTGGCCTCGGCGGGGGCGGCGGGCTGGGTGGCGGGCGTTTCGGTGCCGGGCGCCGCCGGCGTGGCGGGCGTGGCCGGTGTTTCGGTGCCGGGCGCGGCGGGTGTGGCAGGCGTGGCCGGCGTTTCGTGGGTGGCCGGGGTCGCAGGCGTGGCAGGAGGGGTTGCCGGGGTTTCCGGAGCGGCGGGCGTCGCGGGTGCCGCCGGCGGCGTGGGGGCTTCCATGGCCGGGCCGCCACCTGCCGGTGCAGCCGGGGCGGGGGCCGCCTGGCCGTAGAGCGATGGGGCGGCCAGCGCCACGGCCAGGGCGAATCCGGCCAGTCCGGCCGGGGCAAGCCAGCGGAGCCAGTTATTTGAGGTTGATCGATCGGAGGGCATGACAGTGGAGTGTCGAGCCGAGCGGGCCGACGAGGTGGGTCGGATCATGGTGCGGGCCTCCAGAAGAGTTCAGGCGGGAACCTGCGGGTGACGTTAGAATGCAGCCTCCAACTCCGCCGTGGGGCTGAAGGCTTCAGGTAACCGGGTGAGCTCACCGGAATGAGGCCAAACCCGGGTCTAACGCGACGATTTAGCTTACGAACCTGCCCCGTTTGTGTCAAGAAAAGACCTATCCCCACAAATCCGGCGCGCCGTCGAGTTTTCCACGCGAATTGATCCACTGGACGATTGCCCGTCCGCCGAACAGTTGGGCGTCGTTGTAGTGCAGGCTGAGCCGGCGGTCTTCCAGGCAGGTAAGGGCCGCGAGCCAGATCCGCTCGCGGAACTGGTCGCGGGTGGTGGCCGGGTCGATTTGCTCGTCGTGCCAGCCGCGCAGCCAGAGGTAGTACATTTTCTTTGTGATGTGATCGCGTACGGCCGGCTCGTTTTCTCGCACCCAGCCGATGCGTTCCCGAATATGGGCCAGTGCCTTCTCCGAAGGAGGCGCGTCATCGTCTTCGGGGACGATCACGCCGGGCACCATTCGGCCATTGGGGAGCAGCAGGTTGAAGAGCCAATGCTTCCGTCCGGCATCGCGGGTGACCCGGCCGAGCACGGGGTCGTCGAGCCGGTCGGACTTGGCAAGTGGGTATTGGTCCAATGGGCGGCTCGTTGAAGGACCCGGTAGCGCCGAGGAAGACTTGCGGCGCGGTGGACTTGTTAAGGCACGGGAGCGGTGGCGTCAAGCAGATTGAGGAAGACACTTTCCGCTCAGGTTCGAACCGTCGTCAACGCACGGCTACTGACCGCTCGGGGCGGTGGTTGGCGAGGGATCGCCCTTGTGCCCCGAGCCCGGTAGCAGGTTCCCGCCGAAGCCTTTGAGCAGGGCTTTTTTGCCGGCCTCGCCCAGGGCCTTCTGCATCGCCTTGTCCAAGGCGGGACGCGGGGCGGACTTGGTGCCTCCAATGGGGAAGTCCAGCTTATCAGGCATGTACTGGAGCAGCTTCTTGTCGGGGATGAGCTTGGCCAGCAGTTCCGGCGGGGCGCTGGCGGTCAGGTTCATCACGCCGTTGGGGGACAGGCCTACTTTGCCGGCCAGCTTGAAGATCGGGAGCTTGTTCTTGCCGCCGAGGAGGTTGAAGTTCTGGATGGTGAGCCGGCCTGCGCCGAGTTGGAAACGGGAGTCAGGGACGTCGCCGCGCAGGTTGGCGCGGAAGTCCTTCACGCCGACGCTTTCGATGGCGTCGACGATCGGGCCGCCGAGCTGGACGTTGGTCAGGGAGACGGTGAAGTCCATGAGGGCGGTCTGGGCTGTGGACTCAGTGGTAAGCTCTTCAACCGGCAAGCGGTCGCAGTGGTGAACGACGAAGGTGAGGTTGCCGCTGGTCGCGTCGGTGTCGTCGATGACCGGGAGATAAGTGTTCAGGGATGCGGCGAGCACCTTGTTGAGGGCGACGGTGTTCAAAACTTTGGTTTCCGGAGGGATCGTGAGCAGGGCCGAGGGGGCAGTGACGTCAAGGGTGATGCCGGAGAGGTTGATCGTGCCTCCGTTGCACATGGCCGTGGTTGTCAGGGCATCGGCAGGGCCGGTGGTCGGCCCGGTCGCAGGTGCCGTAGCGGGCGCGGAGCCGGGAGCGAACGCGAGCTTGATGACGCCGTGGTCCATGTAGACCGGGACCTGCAGCTTTTGGATGTTGAGGCCCATCGTGTCGAGGAAATCGACGGCCAGCGCGCCGCTGGCCGATAGCGAGGCGATGGACTGCTCGAAGGGCAGGTCCGCCGGGTAATTGCCCCAGATCGCGAAACGTTCGGTTTTTCGTCCTGCCAGGCGCAGGTCTTTGAAACGATCGATGGGATGCGGTTCGGCCGGCATGGGCCTGGGTGCCAGCAAAGACCTCAGGATGGGCGTCAGTTGCTCGCCGTCATATGTGACGTCGGCAATGACGTGGTCCATCTCGCGCTGGCCGGTCAGGTCGTGGATGGTTCCTGCCAGGTTCAGATCCAGGGCATGGCTGCTTTCCATCGCGAGGCGCACTTTGCCGATTGACAGGACCGCGGGGCCATGAGTGCCGTCCAGGGAGATGGCGTTTTCGACGAGCAGATTTTTCTCGCTGAAGGTCGGGGTCTTGTGATCGGTGTCGAGAACGGTGAAGTTCTGGACCGATCCTTTGCCGTCGGCCTTGATGATTCCATTCTGCGTGGCGAGGGTTTGCTGGAAGGAATAGGTGCCGAGGTAGCTCGGCGCAGGGGCAACGCCCGACAGGGCGTCGAAAAGATTGGACAGCGTGAGCAAGTCGCCGGCAAGCGAGACCGTGGCATTGATCGAGGGTGACTTGCCGGGTGGCAACGCGGATGGCTTGGAGGCCTGCCCTGAGCCCGCCTGCGGTGAGCTTGTCGAATCCGTCGAATGGGTGGCGAATGCGTCAGCCAGGTAGGCGGGGTCTTGAATGACGACCGGCTGGCCGGCCAGCGCGATGGTGCTGCCGGCGCCAGTGGCCAGCAGTTCGGGGATGAGCAGTTGGCTCACCTGCTGGAGGACCGGCAGGGGTTGCCCGTCGGGGCCGAGCGCAACGGCGGCGGGGTCGGCGACGATGATCGCCTTGGCTTTGACGGCGACGTCGCCCAGCTTGTACTTCACGGACCCGGCCGCAAAGGCAAGGTTTTTGCCCTGGATGTCGGGGACCAAGGTGAGCTGGCTGTCCTTGTTGGTGACATCCAGCTTGATGGCAACGCTGCCGGCAGTCAACTTGGCATGCACAGGCGGCGGCGGAGCCGACGGCTGACCCTTGGGCGCGCCTGGGGCCGGAGACGGGGCCGATCCTGCGGGCGACAGGGCGTCGGCCATGGCTTGCAGTTTCCCCGCGTCGGGAACGTCCACGGTGGCGGACAACTCCCGCAGCATCTGCAGCACCGGCACGGTCCGGGCGTCCTTGCCTGCGCCGCTCTTGAGCCAGATGAGCGCCTTGGGGACGTGGGCCGTGACGACCGATCCGGTGGCATCGAACTGGCTCACCGCCAGTTGGTGCAAATCGCCCGGGGCGCTGGCGCGCAGAACAATTCGCAGGGACTCGTCATTGACGCCGGGACCGTCTCCGCTCACCGTCAGGCTGATGGCTTCGAGGTCGACAGAAAGGCCGATCGCATCGGCCTGGGCGCTTGCCAGGGCAATCGTGCCTTCGAGACGGCCCTTGGTGAGTTTCATGGGTCGAGCCGACTGGCTCGGAGATGCCGTTATGTCTACGGGCGCGGCGGCCAGTTTGGAGGCGATGTCGCTGAACGGGGCCAGTTCCATCGCCACCTTGACGCCTCCCTGTGCTGACAGGGTGCCGTCTGGCCGCTGGACGAACTCGACGGGTGAGTCGCCGGCCTTGGCGATGTTGAGCCATTGCGGGCTGTCGGTGATGCTGAGGTTCGAGATTGCCAGCCGCGTCGTGCCGTTATCGGACGAGAACTTCCCGCCGACTGCCGCCACCAGCGAGTAGCTGGAAACGATCTGGACCGGGGCAGCGGGCGGTGCGGCCGGGGAGCTGGGGGCAGTCGTCGGCGCGGGCGGCAGCTTGTAAGCCGTCAGCTCGTCGATACGCGGGAAGACGCCGAAATCCAGCACATGGTGAACGCCGTCGTAGCTGCCGGTCGTGCCCACCAGCGATATCGATCCGTGGTCGATTCGAATGTCCTTGAGGAAAGGCAGGAAAGCGCCGAAATCGGCCTGGGCCAGCTTCAGGTCGATGATGCCGAGCTTGTTGGTCTTGAATTCCGGGATGCTGGCGGAGCGGACCGTGCTCGGCGTGCTTGTCGTCGGGTCGATGACGACGCCGTCATGAAAGGTCGCCAGGTTGGCTTCCAGGTCGGCGACGATATTCGGCTGGGCCTCGTCGCCGGCGCGCGCTGCGAATTTGAGGCCCTTCAATGATTCGACCCGACCGCTGGCCCGATCGCGATCGACCTCGCCGCTGATCGCGACGCCGATGAACCGCTGCGCGAGCGTTGCACCCGCGGGCCCCGCGAAGCCCTGGAGCTTGAGGTCGCGGGTCACCAGTTGCAAATCGAGCTTGTTGACGGCGGGCTTGGAATTGTCGGCGGTGGTTGGGCCGCTCAACAAGTCCCCTTCCGCCTTGGCGGTGAGGGTCACCTCGCCGTCAGCCTTCCGGTAACCGAGGTCAACGAACTGGCCCACTTCGGCCAGGATGTCCCGGGGTTTGACGTGCAAGGTCCCATTGACGCTCGTCAATGCGGCGCCCTGGAAGTCGGCGTTCACGCTTTGGCCATGTTTGATGGCCAGCGCCAGGTCGCGCAGATCGGGCATCTGCCATCCGCCGCCCAGGCTCTTCCCCTTGAACGAAAGATGGAAGGGCTCGATGGCAAGGTCACGCTTTTCGATCGTGTTGCGGCCTTTGACCTCGCCCAGGTCGAGAGAACTGCCCAGCGCCACCGACGCTGGTGAGAAGTCGGCCGAAACCCTGTACTTGACGGGTGCCGAGGTCAGCTCGACGCCGTTCCGGAGCGCCAACGTTTTCGGCAAAAGCTGAAACAGCATTCCCGGGTCGGCGTCGGCGATCACCTCGATCTGACCCACTGCCCCTGTCCCGGCCTGCCCTGAGCCCGTCGAACGGGCCGGCCTTCGGTTAGCGGCCAAGTCCATCATTTGGCCGGGCGTGACGTCGGCCGCCACGGTCAGGTTGAAGAGCTTTGCACCGCCCTTCTCGGCCAAGAGCGTGATCTGCTGAGTGTGGCCGTCGCCGACCTTGAATACCCAGTCGGC
>Ga0182024_10004523_pt1 | contig 31927 bp, 23 predicted proteins | sample P32metaG_FD_120480 | JGI IMG/M metagenome (GOLD analysis project Ga0182024, IMG submission 120480) | Permafrost microbial communities from Stordalen Mire, Sweden - P3-2 metaG (Illumina Assembly) | ecosystem: Environmental > Terrestrial > Soil > Wetlands > Permafrost | place: Sweden: Stordalen...
ATCCCGCGGTGATCGTTGCCGCGATCGTTTCCCTGATGGCCCACTTCGCCGTGGGCGCCTCCAAGTCGCTGATTACCATCCGTTCGTGGTGGGCCAGCGGACTGGAAATGACCTTCGTCGGCGCCGTCGAAGGGGTTGTCACCTATTTTATCGGAATCGCAATTGGCAGAATCTCTGGAGCTGGCGTATAAATTTCGATTCATGACATTCCCTGCTTTGCATCGCCTTTATAAAAACTTGACTATTCCGCCCGAAATGGGATAAGTGGGGGATATACAGGGCTGGTTTCATACCGTTCGTCCCAGGTCAGCCCCGATTTATTCCAGTAGATAGTGAGTGGGTGTACCGAAACTTTTTTCTGCCTCCTCATAAGAAATGAGGCTCCATGAACCGTCCTTTTTCGAGGCAAGGAACTTCTGTTCCTACGCCTCCAGCGATGCCCTTTCCACTTCGGCCCGCGACACCGGCCCAGACCCAGCCTGAATTTGGAAACTGGTGGGATCACATGCTGGTGCGGTTGATTTTTGCGGTCGCATGCGTCGCGGCCGGATATCATTTTCACCCGTTCGGATTGTCTAATCTGGTGGCTGCCGGCGTGGGCCTGGCGTTTGCCATTTCCGTTTTTTTGTTTGAGATTCGCCTGCAACGCGCCAGCATGAGGCGATTGATCGGTGCGGCGTTCGGTTCGATTCTGGGAATTCTCGGCGCGTATCTGATGGGCCTCATTCTGGCGCGCACATCGATCCCGGAAGGCTCGCGGTCCTTCATGGATGTTGGCCTGCTGCTGGTGATGACCTACATTGGACTGGTGGTTGGCGCCAACAAGGGTGACATGCTGAACCTGGCCGCACTGGGAGGCCTGTTCGGCAGTGAGCGCAGCACGCGGCGCATGCCCAAAGTGCTGGACACCAGCGTCATCATCGACGGACGCATCGCGGATATTTGCGAAGCGCATTTTCTGGACGGCGTCATGCTGATTCCGCAATTTGTGCTGCGCGAGTTACAGTTCGTGGCCGACTCCGCCGATTCCATGAAGCGCCAGCGCGGACGGCGCGGACTGGAAGTGCTGCAGCGCATCCAGAAGATGGCGCACCTGGAAATTGAAATTGCGGACGACGATTTTCCCAACATCGCCGACGTGGATTTGAAGCTCATCGAGCTGGCCAAACGCTACGACGGAAAGATACTCACCAACGACTACAACCTGAACAAGGTGGCCTCGCTTCAGGGCATCGAAATCCTGAACGTCAATCAGCTTGCCAACGCGCTGAAACCCGTGGTGCTGCCCGGTGAAACCATGCGCGTGTTCATCCTGCGCGAGGGCAAGGAATACAATCAGGGCGTGGCCTATCTGGATGACGGAACCATGGTGGTGGTGGACGGCGCGCGCCGAATGATTAATAAAACAATTGACATTACAGTAACTTCCGTGCACCAGACCACCGCCGGCAAAATGATTTTCGGCCGCCTGGACGAACACAGCGATGCGCCTGCGCAGCGGGTTCCGCAACCGCACGCCGTCAATGATTTGCCCCGCCACATTGAAAATGGCGGGCGCCACCATCCTGAGGCATTGCCCGGCGGCGAACGCATACCCCGCCCGGTGGTCCCGGAGCCTTCCCGCGAGCCGGAGTGAGCGGCGCGCTTGCAGACCTGCAGAAGCAGTGAGCGCTCCAATTCGTTCCACCCTTGCTTGCCGAATCCAGCTGCGCTACGCTCGCATTTTCGAAACTTCCACTTTCTGAAATACCGGAAAGGATGTTTGAATCGTGACTCCAGCCAAACGCGTTTCCGACCGTCGCGCTTTCTTGAGTTTCCTGGCGGCTAGTCCAGTCCTGGCGTATGCCGGCTTTAACTCACATTGGATTGACGAAGTTCTGGCGGCGCCCGTGCCGCAGCAGAATGAAGTGGTCATCAAGTCCGTGAAGGAAGCTTTAAACATTTTTGATTTTGACGCCGCCGCGCGCGTAAAACTCACGCCTGCGCATTACACCTTCATCACCGACGGCTCCTTCAACAACGAAACCCTGCGCGCCAATCGCGACGGTTTCCTGAAATACGAAGTACGCCTGCGCCGTCTGACCGGCATCACCAGCGTCGATCAATCCGTCAAAATATTCGGCAAAGCCTGGGATTCACCAATCTTTTTTTCGCCCGTTGGCAGGATGAACGCATACTATCCCGATGGCGCCGTGACCGTGGCACGAGCGGCAAAATCGACGCGCACGCTGCAGGTGCTGGCGGGATCGGCGGCGGTGCTCGTGGATCCCAGCGGAGTTGAAAACGTGATCGCCGCGCGCGGCGAGCCGTTGTGGATTGCAGGACTCGGAAGCAGCATGGACGAAAAAGTTTTGCGCCGCTTTGAAGCCACAGGTTGCCCCGTGCTGGTCTGGACCATCGACGATGGCGGAGCCAACACCATTGGCGCAAAATCGGTGCAACGCGCTGGCGTGCGCGACCTGGACCGCGAAGCCGACGACCGCTGCGTGGGTTGCCACGCAAATCTTCCCCTCATCACGCGGATCACTCCCAAAACACCGATGGACGTGCTCGGCGCGATCGGATCTCTTCAGGGAGAAACCAGCGTGAAGCTGAACTGGGACGACGTGAAGCGCGTGCGCGACATGACGCGCATGAAGCTGGTGCTCAAAGGCATTGTGGCCGGAGAAGATGCCACGCTGGCCGTGAAACACGGCGTCGACGGCATCATCGTCTCCAACCATGGCGGCCATGAGGACGCCAGCGGACGCGGGACGATCGAATGCCTGCCGGAAGTTTTGTCGGGCGCCGCGGGGAAAATTCCCGTGATGATCGATAGCGGATTCCGCGGCGGCGCGGATGTTTACAAGGCGCTGGCGCTTGGTGCTACTGCCGTCGGCGTCGGACGTCCCCACATTTGGGGCCTGTCGGCGTTTGGGCAAGAAGGCGTCGAAACAGTAGTGGCAATTTTGCGGCGCGAGCTGCAAGCCATCATGGCGCAGACTGGCGCGGCCTCCATCGCGCAGATCCGGCGCGACTCGCTCATAGCTCGCGGCTAAGTAGCACAGCCACTCCTAGCTGTGCGGTTTTGCTGGACCCGATGAAAGCGCACGGCCAAGAGTGGCTGTGCTACTTGAGCCGCGACGAATTTGAGAATGGTTTACGCAGAGGGGTGCAAGAGCATGTGCAGCAATACTCCTAAAAATGCGGCCTTACCGCGCAGAGGATTTATTCAGAAAGCTGCTGCCGGCTTGAGTGCGGCCGCGCTCGGCGGAATTGCCGCGAAAGAAACAGATGCCGCAAAAACGGACAGGCATTGGGACCTCGCCGCCGACGTTGTGGTGATCGGCTCCGGGGCCGCGGGGCTTCCGGCGTCAATCGCAGCCGCGGAAGCGGGAGCCTCCGTAATTATCGTCGAGCAAAATTACGACATTGGCGGACACGCTATCGAGAGTGGCGGAAACGTCGCGCTGGGCGGCGGCACGAGCCTGCAGAAAAAATACGGCATTGAAGATACGCCGGACCGCATGTTTGAAGACCTGGTGAACTGGCACGATTACCGCTTCAGCGACCGGGAAATCATCCGCGCCTTCTGTGATGAGAGCGTGGCGACATTTGATTTTCTGCTGGCCCACGGCGTGAAATTCCCCGACAAGCATCCCATCGGCGCGGACGGCGGCCCGCAGAATGTGATGCGCGCGCAAACCGTGACCTGGACGGGAGAAGTTAGCGACTATTCCCCGACAGGAGGAAACGGCACGGCGCTCATGCGTCCTCTGGAAGCCAGCGCGAGAAAACTTGGCGTGCAAATCCTTTTGCGGCACAGCATGACCGGGCTGATCCGTGAAGAACAATTTTCCGGAAAAGTTTTGGGAATCACTGCGACGCATGAAGGCAAGACGCTGAACATTCAGGCAAGACGCGGGGTAGTTGTGAGCACGGGCGGGCACACCAGCAACGTGAATTTCCGCAGAATGTTCGATCCGCGCCTCACCGAGGAATATCAAGTTGTCGGCGAACCGTATTCGCGGCAATCGGGCGATGGCGAAATTGCCGCTATGCAAATCGGCGCGTCGCTTTGGGGAGCGGGTTGCCAGACGGTCGAGACGCAATCGCGTTCGCACATTTTCGAGAAGCCTTACGTGATCGGCAACCAGTTCGGCTATCCGCAGGGCGGAGGCAGGCGCAACGAAAATATAAAAGACAGCCCCGTCAAGGGCATCGCACGCGGCATCGGACTGCAAGTGGCGGACTATCAAAATCTGATCCAGGTCAATCAGTTCGGCCGGCGATTTGTGAATGAATTCGCCACGGGATTTGACTGGTGGAATCCGTGCCTGGAACAAGGTGCCACGAAAGGCGAGGGAGGCGGGCCGATCTGGGCCATCTTTGACGCGGACGGAGCGAAGCGCGAAAGCTGGACACTTGCGCCGCCATTCGTCGATCCCGACGGCTGGTTTTTTAGCGCGGGCACGTTGCGCGAACTTGCCGGCAAAATTGTCAGCAAGTATCAGAAAACGCCAATGCCCAGCGCGGCGCTGGAAGAAACGGTTGCACGCTACAATTCTTTTGTCGACCACGGTAAGGACGAGGATTTCGGCAAGCCTGTGCCCATGCACAAGATTCAGACGCCGCCGTTTTATGCCGCGTGGTCCACGCCCTGCATTCACGATTGCCTTTCCGGCTTGCGCATCAACGGAAAAGCGCAAGTCATCGATTTGTGGGGCAAGGTTGTTCCAGGACTGTACTGCGCGGGAGAAACTTCAGGCGGATTTAATCAGCACGGCCTTGCAAAATCTCTGACCTTCGGCCGCATCGCAGGGCGTGAAGCAGCGAAGGCGGCCGTCCACACTTAGCCCTCCTGCTTTTCTCTGTGCTCCTCTGTGTTCTCTGTGTTAAAGACTTTGCAGCGTAAAGCTCTCAACACAGAGAACACAGAGGAGCACAGAGAAGAGAAAGAGGCGATCCCTGCTCTACTGCTGCCAGCTTTTAATTGCAAGCTCGGGAACGGCAGCGCCGTCTTTTCGCGGGTCGGACGCTCCGTAATTCACGCCCGCAGCGTAATCGCGCATCACGGCTTGCCCACCGCCGAACACATCGGAAAAACCATTGTGCATCGTGATTTTGTGGCCTTTGGCTTCCAGCTCGCCCTTCACGTTTCCCGGCACACGATTTTCGAGCAGCACATCGCATCCCGCGAACGTGGGCTTGTAGAATCGCGCTGTCTCCAGCGCCGCCTGAATGTTCTGGCTGAAATCCACGACGTGCGAAACAAATTGCGCGTGGGCCTGCGCCTGATTCCACCCGCCCATGATGCCGAAGGCGATGCGAATCTGATCCTTCTCCATGAACGCGGGAATGATGGTGTGCAGCGGTCGCTTGTGCCCGGCGATGGCGTTTGGCGACGCGGGGTCCAAGCTGAAGAGCGCGCCGCGATCGTGCAAAAAAAATCCGGTGCCATCGGCGACCAGCCCCGAACCGAATTCCGCGTAGTTGGATTCGATGAATGAAACCATGTTGCCTTCGCGATCCACAACGCTCAGGTAGGTGGTATCGCCCGCGCTGGGGACAGGCGTACCGGGCGCCGCGTCGCAATTGGCATGATTCATATCGATCAGCTTCGCGCGCTCCGCTGCGTATTGCTTGGAAAGCATTCCGCTCACGGGAAGCTTGGCCCCCTTCGGATCGCCGATGTAACGCAGCACATCCGCGTAGGCCAATTTTTTGGCCTCGATCTGAACATGCAGCGCGCGCGTTGAATTCAGGCCGTAGGAATGCAGGTCAAACTGCTCCATGATATTGAGCATTTCCAGCGCGCCGATGCCCTGCACATTCGGCGGCATCTCGTACACCGTCCAGCCGCGATAGGTGGTCGAGATCGGCTCGTCCCATTCGCTGGAAAAATCCGAAAAATCTTTTGCCGTGAGCGCTCCTCCGTGCCGCGCCGATAGCGCCAGAATGCGCTTGGTAATTTCTCCGCGATAAAATGCGTCGCGCCCGCCCTGCGCGATTTGCCGTAGCGACCAGGCCAGATCGGGGTTGCGAACGATTTCGCCAAGGCGCGGCGCACGGTCCGAAATTAGAAATGTGTGCGCCGCCGCGTCGTTCTCACGCAAGAGATCGACATTGGAAGCGAAATGCTGCGCGATCCACTCCGTGACAGGATAACCGTCCTCAGCAACTTGAATCGCAGGGGCCAGCACCTCGTTCATTTTCTTTCGTCCAAACCGATCCAGCATCTTCTGCCATCCATCGACGGAGCCGGGAACGGTGACCGGCTCGATCCCGTGCATTGGCATTTCGCGCAGGCCTTTCTGGTGCAGCCGCTCGATGGATTGCGCAGCCGGAGCCCAGCCGCTGGCGTTCAATCCATAATATTTTCCGCTCTTGGCGTCGTAGACGATCGCAAATAAATCCCCGCCAATACCGTTCCACATTGGTGCGACAACCGTCATGACGGCGTGCGCCGCAATCGCCGCATCCACTGCGTTGCCACCGCGCTCGAGAATCGCGGCGCCCGCTTTCGATGCCAGCGGAGATTCCGTGGCCACGATCCCACCCTGCGAGATCACCATCGAGCGTCCCTGACCGCGATCTTGCGCCATGGCATTCTCCCGAATTGTCCCCATCGCCAGAAATCCAGCGGCAAGGAAAAGCATGAATTGCATTTGGTGTTTGAGCATGGATGATTGCCTTAGTGTCTCAAATTCGATCTACATCGCCAAACCGAAATGCCATTGATTGTTTTGGAATTTTCTTTTTAGGAGGTCCGACCTTCAGGTCGGACAACTAGCTTGCTTTAAAGTGGCCTTTAGGCCCTGAAGCTTCAGGGGCTGAAGCCCAGAAAGAGCGGACTCGAACGTCGGGGCTAAAGCCCCGACCTCCAAAATCGCATATCCCCAAAGTAATTCTCGAGATCGGACTCTTCAAGGGGAAAATATGTAAGTATTTTCCCGGCAAACACCTACGAAGCCGGCACAACCATGGCCAGCAGCCGCTTGGGTCCTTCTCCAGTTGGGACTTTTGCGAGCACTTGCCGCGATTTTGCGTCGATGATGGCCGCGTCGTTGCTCCCGCAATTGCTGACAGTCACATATTTTCCGTCGGGAGAAAATCCGATCCAGTTGGGACACGCGCCCGTCAAAATTTCCGCGGAAAGCTTTTTTGTGGCGATGTCATACACATACACGCCGCCATCGGTAAGGCTCGTGACCCACAGTTCCTTTTCGTTGGGGGAGAGCGCCAGGCCATGCGTCTCCGTGTGCGGTTCGAGCTCGCAATCCGCGGGAGGCGCGGCGGGCAAATCCACGCGCGCGGTCTCCTTCTTGCTGGGAATATCCACGATTTCAAAACCGTGATAATCGGAGAGCGCAACGTACAGTGTTTTTTCATTCCTGGTTACAGCGTAAGGCCGCGGAATGCCGCCAGTAGGAATCTTGTCCGTGTATTCCATGGTCTTCAGGTCGATGCGATAGATCACATTCTCGCCCATGGAGGAAACGTACAGCACATCGTTGCGCCCCGTGTTGTATGCGTTGTGCGGCGCCTTCACCGGCAATTCCTTTACGATCTTCCCCTGCGGAATATCAATAATCACCACGCTGTCCCCGCTGCGGTTGGGGACGGCCACGTAGTGTCCGTCGGGTGTGGAGGCGCATTGATTGGGCCTGCCCGGCAGCGCAATCGTGGCGGTCACCTGATTGGTGGCCGTGTCGATGACCTTGAAAGTTTTCTCCAATTCGATGGTGGCGAAAAACTTCGATCCATCCGCCGGCGCGCAAATGCCGTGCACGCGCTTACCAACCTTGATCGTCGAGGAAACTTTTTGCGTGCTGAGATCGATCACAGTAACGGTATCGGCCAGGCTATTGGTCACGAACGCCTTCATGCTTCCCATTTTTGCGGGAATCACTTTGCTCGGTCCAAATGCCGACACCGCCAGAATCGCCATCACCAGCCATCGTGTGCCTGCGCGCATCGTGTGTCTCCTGTTCTATCTGTGTTCGGGTTGCGGGTTAGGCGATTATACTGCCGGAATGCGTGGGGTTTCCATGCTGATCTTCAATTGCTGATTCCCACGACTTTTTGAATAAATGTGCGATCTTCAGCGGCCTTAATCAGGAACGCGGCCACATCTGCGCGCGAAATTGTAAATCCAAAACCCGGCAGGTGGCCTTCGACCACGCGATACCTGTCGCGGCGTAGTTTGTCGGTGAGTCTTGGCGGGCGCACCAGCGTCCAGTCGAGGCCGCTCTTCTGGACGATCGTCTCCATCTCCGACGCATCCGCAACGATCCCGGGAAAAAACAGCCGTCCGAATAGATACGTGGGTGGAACGATCGAGTCCTTGAACAGGAAGGCAGTTGAAACGATGACCACGCGCCGGACTGCAACTTTCCGCATCGCGTCGGTCAGTGCCAAGCCAAAACGATAAAGCAAGTTCGCGTCCGTTATCGCTATTGGCACTCGAGGACCGAACCCCGACAAGACAGCGTCCTGACCTTCGATCGTGCGCGCGAGTTCCGCGCTACTTAGCGGATCTCCTTGAATGATCTCGATGCGGTCACCGAGTGGTTTGAGTCGTTCCGGCGCGCGGACTAATACTGTCACTTTGTGATTGCGATCCACCGCTTGGCGCACAATTTCCAGTCCGATGCCTCCAGTTGCGCCCAGTATCGCCAGTTTCATCTTGTCCTCTTCCCAAGGCCTTACTTGCTTCGTTGCGACCTCGCTGAATATTAAGACCCCGCAGGTTCGCAATTTGTGACACCCCTCCTGGTAGCAGAGAATTCGCCTGCGGATTTTGTTTTCGCACTAGCACGGTGCCGAGGGCAAGTCCGGCAAGTGAGAAAGCTTCCGGGGATTGGTCACAACGTAAATCGCCTCGATGCGACCGTCTTTGCCCTCCAGTGTGAACGCGGAAAATGGCTTTCCGCTGAGATAGCTGATAAATCCCGGCTCTCCGTTGATCCGCGCCAAGCGATTCACCAAATTTTTCGGAACTACTTTGTTCATTCTATCGAATATTAGCTGGGCGACGATCTGCGCCCCTTGGACCATGGCCGGCTGGGCAATGGCTTTGCCGCCGCCGTCGGAGTGAAGTACGACATCCTTGGAAAGTAAATCGACTAGGTCCTTGATTTCCCCCTTGCGCACTGCCTGAAGAAAGCGCTTCAGCAAATCGTCATGCTCTCGTGTCGAGGCGTCGAAACGCCGGCGCAGGTCGCCCACGTGCTGCCTCGCACGCCGCAAAATTTGCCTGCAGTTGGGCTCACTCTGCCCGAGCACCTTGGCGATCTCGTCGTATTCGTATTCAAACACCTCGCGCAGTAGAAAGACAGCGCGCTCCATCGGGGTCAGCCGCTCCAGCAATAGAAGAAACGCCATTGAAATGGACTCATCAACTTTTAGAATGTCGAGCGGATCGCTGCCGGGATCGGTGATCAGCGGCTCGGGCAGCCACTCGCCCACATATTCCTCCCGTTGCACTCGCGCCGATTGCAGCTGATTGATGCACAGGCGAGTGATTACCGTAACGAGGAAGGCCCTCGGCGAGCGGATTTCTTCGCTCGTGGTTTGTTGCCAGCGGATGAAGGTTTCCTGGAGCATATCTTCGGCATCGGCCACGCTGCCCAGCATTCGATAAGCGACAGAAAAAAGGAGTCCGCGATATTGGCTGAAAGTCGCGAGGCGAGCAGCGTCTCCGTCGGTTTGCGAATTCGTTTCTTCCGGCGTTTGTTTCTTGTCTTTGCTTTCCATGGCCTTCTCATTTTGATGCGCATTGGCCCTAGCCAGAGCACATTATGGGCTCATTCCATAAGACCGGGCAGGAAGGGAATTTGTGACATCGAACCGCACGCGTGCAATCCACCTCTGGCATAGGCAGAGAACATTTGCTGGAAATCACGAATCATTCCTTCGTCGCGCAACGGGGGACGGAGGAAAAGGCCCTGTCAGGCTAATCAGGGAGGCTAAACCAAAGTGTCCGCGATCGCTTTTCCAACAACTTGCGTGCTGGCTTTGCCGCCGAGGTCGGGCGTGAGGTATTCGGGCTTGGTGAGCACGTCTTCGATGGCGCGCTCGATGGCGGCTGCGGCTTCCGTTTCGCCGAAGTGGTCCAGCATCATGGCGGCGGACCAGATTTGGCCGATGGGGTTGGCGATGTTTTTTCCGGCGATGTCCGGGGCGGAGCCGTGCACCGGCTCGAACATGGAAGGATATTTTTTCTCGGGATTCAAATTGGCCGAGGGGGCGATGCCGATGGAGCCGACCACGGCGGGGCCCAGGTCGGAAAGGATGTCGCCGAAGAGGTTCGAGCCCACCACCACGTCAAACATTTGCGGGCGGCGCACGAAATGCGCGGTGAGAATGTCGATGTGAAATTGATCGACGCGGATGTCCGGATATTGCGCGGCCATGGCGGCGAAGCGCTCGTCCCAGTAGGGCATGGTGTGGATGATGCCATTTGATTTGGTGGCGCTGGTGACGTGCGATTTGCGTTTGCGGGCCAGCTCGAAAGCGAAGCGCATGATTCGATCCACGCCGCGGCGCGTGAAGATGGTCTGCTGCATGGCCATCTCCTGATCGGTGCCGTCGTAAATGCGCCCGCCGATGTTGGAGTATTCGCCTTCGACGTTTTCGCGCACCACGCAGAAATCGATTTCGCCGGGCTTGGCGTTTTTCAGCGGCGAATCGACGCCCTTCAGCAGACGCACCGGGCGCAGGTTCGCGTACTGCTCAAAGCTGCGGCGGATGGGAATCAGCAGGCCCCACAACGAAATGTGATCGGGCACGCCGGGATAGCCGACGGCGCCGAGAAAAATCGCGTCAAAGGGGCGAAGCTGATCGAGGCCATCGACAGGCATCATTTTCCCGGTCTTGGCGTAGGTTTCGCAGCTCCAATCGAAATGTTTAAACTCATAGCTGATTTTAAAACGTTTTCCTGCTGCTTCCAGCACTCGCAATCCTTCGGGCACAACTTCTTTCCCGATTCCGTCTCCGGGAATTACCGCGATCTTGTAGGTTTTCATTGGAATGATGCCCGCTCTCCGTTTTTATTTTGTAGTTCCGAAAGCTATTCGATCTTTCCGACTTGCGACTTCCACAATTCCCACGGCCGCGCGACCGTGGCTTCCACAATGGCCTGCGCCTTGGCCGCTTCGCCGGGGGTCAACACTTTGATTGTCCCAAGCTTCATGGCGTCGGCCTGAACGCGCGCGTTGATTTGTGTATAGATCGCGCGATAGACCACGATGGGCGTGGAATCTGCCACAGCCACGAATCCGTGCCCGCGAATCAGCGCGACGCCGCTATTGCCCAGCACCTTGGCCAGCCCATCGCCCAACTTATTATCACGAATTAACATATCTGTATCGCCAAATTCGTTATGGGTATCATAAATGGGTGCACCCAGCCTCAGAAATGCGCTCACGTGATAGATCGGCAGCAGAGTCGTGCCCGTCACGCTATAGGGAATGATGTCCGGCGAGTGGCTGTGCACCACAGCCTTCACATCGGGCCGCGCGCGATAGATTGCCGCGTGAATGTAGCGCTCGACATAGGAATTGCGGCCGCGCGCGTCCACCGGCTCGCCGTTGCGATCATACTCCATGATGTCGTTCATGGTGACCAGAGCGGGCGCCATGCTGCGCGACATCAGAAAATGGCTGGGGTCTCTGTCGCTGCGCACACTCACGTGGCCGAAGCCGTCCAGCACGCTCTGCGCAAACAGGATGCGATTGGCATAGACGAGATCTTCGATCAGCTTGGGATCGTTCGCGAGCGGCGCGGATGAGGGTGCCTGTGCGGCTGGGTGCGCAGCGGGAAGAACGATGGCGGCGCAAAGTGCGGCGCAGACCGCTGCTATCATCCCAATTTTCAATCGCGACATATTGCTCCCTCCGAAGGGCACGGTGTTTTTACGTTTCTCGATGAGCAGATCTCGGCGAACACGAGATGTTATACGTTTTCGCGGATTCTACCAAGGGCTGGACGATAAACGGCGCGGCCCTGAAGGATAGATTTTTTGCGCCGGGTTACGAAAAACCCCGTCCGCCGCGGCAGACAGGCTACAGCAAATCACACTGCTTCGCGCTATACTCTCGCGGTAAAATATCGGGGGGGGATTTTTTTATGATCACGCGGCGCGAAATTGTGAAGGGTGCGGTTACTGCGGGGGCTGCTGCACTCGCATGGAGGCCCGACATGGTTCTCGCCAGCGCATCGCAGCCATCGACTCCCGTGAATTTTGAAGTCCCCGAGGGCGCCTGCGATTGCCACGTGCACACCTTCGATCCCGCACATTTCCCGTATTCGTCCGCGCGCCCGTACACGCCGGAGCCGGTCTCCGTGAATGAACTGCAGTCGCTGCACAAGGCCCTGCATATAAGCCGCGTGATTGTGGTGCAAACGACGACTTACGGCACGGACAACTCCGGCGTGCTGGACGCCCTGAAAAAACTTGGCTCTCGCGCGCACGGCGTTGCTGTGATTGATGAAAAAACTCCCGAATCCGCGCTGGATGAAATGGACCGCGCCGGCATTCGCGGCATCCGTTTGAATCTGGAGACTGCGGGCGAAACCGATCCGGCCGCAGGCCGCAAGCGCTTTCAGGCGGCGCTGGAAAGAATTAAAAATAGAAAATGGCACATTCAGATTTATGCGCGCCTAACGGTGATTGACGGAATTAAGGATTTGGTTGCCTCGGCGCCAATGCCTGTGGTGTTCGACCACTTCGGAGGCATGCAAGCTGGGTTGGGGCCCAATCAGCCTGGGTTCGCGGCGCTCATGACTTTGATCCGAACCGCCAAGGCTTATGTGAAAATATCCGCGCCTTATCGCAGCTCAACAAATGCTCCGGATTATCCCGATGTCGCGCCGATGGCGCGGGCTCTGGTAGCCTCAAATCCGCAGCGCATTTTGTGGGGCAGCGATTGGCCGCACCCGGGAATTCCCGTGCCCGGCCGCAGCAACTCCGAAATTACGCCTTTCTTCCAAATCGACGATGGCCTGGTACTGAATCTCCTGCCAAAGTGGGTGCCGGACGCAGCAACGCGCAAAACAATTCTGGTGGAAAATCCCGCAAGGCTCTACGGATTCTAAAGCGATTTGAGTGGCGCGGGCTTCACAGGCTGCGGAAAAAGTCTCAAAACATTTTGTCATTCCGAGCGGAGCGAGGAATCTCTCTTTCTTTTCATGGGCTTAAACCGAGGAGAGATTCCTCGCTCCGCTCGGAATGACAAATTTAACCATTATTTCCGCAGCCTGTTCAGCCTGCGGAAAAAGTCGTGTAGCACAGGCACTCCTGCCTGTGCGCTTTTCTAAACATCTAGTGCATCTACGGAGTAATCTGTCGCCAAAAGCGCACAGGCAAAAGTGCCTGTGCTACTAGAACCTTCGCTAATTCTGCGGGGGCGAACGAAACGATCTCTTGATTTGATATCATGATCAAATCCGATGAATCCTATACGAATTGCGACGGAAGCTGATTCAGAGGCAATCGCTGGCCTCGTCAATACTGCCTTCCTCGTCGAGCGCTTTTTCATCGAACGGGACCGCACAAACCCTGCAACGGTCCGAACCATGATGACGAAGGGAAGGTTTCTACTGGTCGAGGACGGACAATCCGTCGTTGGCAGTATCTATGAGGAGTTGCGTGGGGAGCACGGCTATTTCGGCATGCTCTCGATCGATCCGTCGCATCAGGGACAGGGATTGGGCCGGCAACTTGTTCAGGCCGTGGAAGAATATTTTCGTAAGGCTGGCTGCAAATTCAGCGAGCTGAAGATTGTGAATGTCCGCACGGACCTGCATGAAATGTATCACCGCTGGGGATATGTCGATACGGGCACCGGCGTTTACGACGATCCGACGCCCACAAAAATCCCCGTGCACTTCATCAATATGTCGAAGCCGCTTTTATAGCTTTCTTCGCTACTAATCCGCTGCACGGCTGTGCGCCGGCTGCGAATCCATTTGTAACTTCGCCTTGCTCAAAACAAAATCGTAATTCACCACCAGAAACGGCTGCGATGAATTTTCTCCCGTGGGAGTTTTTCCCGCCGGATGCTTCTCAAATTCCACGATGAGTTTATCCTTCACGCCGAACACCACGTCGGAGTCGATGTATTTCGCGCCCTTTTTGAAGAGGTGCGTGACCAGCGTTTCAAATCCCGGCGCGGTGATCAGAAAATGAATATGTGCGGGCCGAAAATGCGAAATATCGGTCTTGCGCAACAAATCGCCGACGGTGCCGTCCATGGGAATGGAATAACCTGGCGGCGCAATGGTGCGGATCACATATTTGCCGTCCGCCCCGGTATGAAATATGGCGCGCAGGATGGGCTCTTCCGCGCCGAGTTGCGATTCGTAAAGGCCGTCAGCATCCGCCTGCCAGATATCGAGCTTCGCTCCTTCCACGGGCTTTCCATTCATGTCGCGCACAGTCCCGACCAGGAACGTGGGCTCACCGGCGAGACCTTCGGCCACATTCGCGCCCATGGGCAATTCGGGCGAATCGTCAATATGGAATGGGCCAACGACCGTCGAAGGCGTGGCGCCGTCGGGAAAACGATGATTGATCGCGTCGACCAGCATACTCATGCCGAGCACATCGGAAAGGAGGATGAATTCGTGGCGCTTTTCCGTGCAAAGTTTTCCGGTCTTGGCCAGCCAGTCCACGGCCATCAGCCATTCGTCCTGCTTCAGATCCACGTCGCGGGCAAAGCCGTGAAGATGCTTGACCAGAGACTGCATAATTTGACGCAACCTGGGGGAGTGGCAAGCCTCCCATTGTTTGACTGCAAGATCGGTCAGATTTTCTTCCGTGGCATAGGGCATTGGAATTCACCTCGTTGATTGTGATGATAGTTGCGATCTTCTCGCCGAAAAGGCACCTCTGTCCACCGCTTTTTGGAAACAAGCTTTGCACCCAGCACAGAGTTTCCCTTGCAAGGCAATTTCTCTCGCAGTGCTCGTGCATTTCTCAGCGTCCTCTGTGTTGAAGGTTTTGATTTAATTTCGCGAATGCAAAACCTCAACACAGAGGACACGGAGAAAACCGAGAGCACGGAGAGACCCGATTTTCGGCCGCAAGAACAGGGGAACGGCACAATCTTGTTGAGGTAAGCTAAGATTTTGCTAAGGTCAGTCTGATCTTGCTGCGGAACATTTCAACACGATCCCGCGCTAGAAGTTGAGCAAGATGGGGGCATATGGCAATCCTTGTAACCGGTGGGTCGGGCTATATCGGCAGCGTAACGATCGAACGCCTGCTGGCAAAAGGAGAGCAGGTTGTGGTGCTGGACGACTTGGCGCATGGCCACCGCGCCGCGCTGCCCGCGGATATTCCCTTTTATCAAGGAAAGATCGGCGACCGCGAACTTCTGGCACGCATCGCCCGGGAACATACCCTGGAATCCTGCATACATTTCGCGGCGCTGATTGAAGTAGGGGAATCCGTCATTGACCCGGCCAAGTATTTCGAGAATAACGTGGGCCAGGGAATCGCCTTTCTGGGCGAAGCCATTCAAGCAGGCATCCAGCGCATCGTGTTTTCCTCGACGGCCGCCATTTATGGAGACCCGGAACAAATCCCAATCGTCGAACAAAGTCGAAAATGGCCGAAGAATCCCTATGGCTGGTCCAAGTTTTTCATGGAGAGAATTCTCGAGGCCTATGAAGCAGCCTATGGATTGAAATTTGTGGCCTTGCGCTATTTCAATGCCGCAGGGGCAACCGAAAAACGCGGCGAAGATCATAGGCCCGAATCGCACTTAATTCCCAATGTCCTTTCCGCAGCACTTGGACAACTGCAGGCCATGCGAGTCTTTGGGACCAGCTATCCAACCCCGGATGGCACGCCGATTCGGGATTACATTCACGTAGTCGACTTGGCAGATGCACATATCCGGGCCCTGGGGCATCTCCGCTCGGGTGGCCAATCCGATTTCCTCAATTTGGGGACTGGGCGAGGCTATTCCGTTCTGGAAGTCATCGAGTGCGCGCGCAAGGTCACCGGCCGTGAAATACGTGTACAAATCGAGCCTCCGCGAGCTGGCGACCCCATTAGGCTGATTGCCGATCCTTCCAAAGCGAAGGTAATGCTGGGTTGGGAGCCGAACCGATCCGATTTGCCGTCGATCGTGCGTTCCGCTTGGGATTGGCGGCTCCGCAACCCGAAAGGGTATGTGGCAAGTGACTCTATTCATTAGAATTAGGTCGCAAAAACAGCTGAATTGTGAATGCCCGGAACCACGACAAAGGCCAAAAAAAAACAAGAGCCCAATCGAATACACCGTCAATCTGGAATAACAAATTTGTATAGTTCCATTTTGGAAATCGAATGGTGTAACGTGGCAAACCTTTTCTCTTTATGTACCTGCCGGTGATAGGCCCCAAGAGGGGCCCAATTGGCAAGCTCCGCCTGCACAAATAACACGCTTACTTTCAATGATTTACAATCTATCCTGGAATTTCTGGTGGAGAGCTAGCTGCACAGAATCTGGCAGAGTGATTGCGAACGTATGAGAGAATGTTGAACTTCGCTTGGCAATTGAAGTGCAAGAGCAATCTTGGGTCGGCAAGAAGTGGGCCAAAGAAAGCTTATTGCATTAAGCATTTATAAATAAAGTACTTAGCCTTTTATTGGACCTGACCAGGTGTGAAGCGAACAGATGTGCTGGTTTTGATTTAGAACCTGTGTTCGTTGCCAGTTTCGATTGTAACTTGTTATTTTTGATCAACTTCCGGGAGCAAAAATGGGTAACAGCTACTCCAAAATCTCACCTCTGGGGCAACGGACATTCGAACAAGAAGTGCCCGGAGAGAGACAGTCTTCGATTTGGCATAGTGCACAACTGGATGAGGTACTGGCGGAGAACGTATTTCACTCCATGCTAACGCTGGAGCGTCGCCGCGCCGAACGTTCACGTAAACCCTTTGTTCTCATGCTCCTCGATGCAAATTTGGAGAATGGAACGGCGGAACAGATTCTGAAAGAAGCCGTTGAAATCGTGGTTGTGTCCAAACGCGAAACCGATGTGGTTGGATGGTATAAATTCGGAGCCATTTTAGGGGTCATCTTCACAGAAGTTAATATCGCAGGTGATCGTCCGATCACCGAGACGCTGCGCACAAAGATCGAAACCGCTTTCATCAAACATCTGGGCAGGGAACGGTCAGCCAGAATCGCGATCTCCTTGCATATATTTCCGGAAAGCTGGGATAAAGACAGCTCCGGCTGGGTTGCGGATTCGAAGCTCTATCCTGACCTCAAACGAAAAGTTTCAAGAAAGATGCTGCCGCATGTCATTAAACGCGTCATAGACGTTGCGGGAAGCGCCGCGTTACTCCTGGTGCTATCACCCTTCCTGCTGGTGATCACGGCCTTGATCAAGCTGACTTCCAAGGGCCCTGTGCTTTTTGAGCAGGAGCGCCTGGGGCAGTTTGGCGCGCGCTTCAAGTGCCTGAAGTTCCGCACCATGTACGCAAACAACAATCCTAAAATTCATCAGGAATACGTTCAGCAATTTATCGCCGGCAAAGACGGATTGGACAAGTCCGAAGGAATGGCGCAACCTGTATACAAGCTCGTTAAAGATCCTCGAATAACTACCGTTGGAGGATTTCTTCGGAAGACCAGCTTGGACGAACTCCCCCAATTCTGGAATGTCTTGCGTGGAGATATGTCTCTTGTGGGCCCGCGGCCGCCGGTTCCATACGAATTCGAAGTTTACGACATCTGGCATCGGCGACGAGTGCTGGAAGTAAAACCAGGCGTCACGGGCTTGTGGCAGGTAAGTGGGCGCAATCGGATGCGGTTTGACGAAATGGTCCGGCTGGATTTGCGCTACTGCCAAACATGGTCGATCTGGCTGGATGTGAAGATACTTCTTGCCACTCCTTGGGCAGTCTTTAACGGCGGCGGGGCCTGCTGAAATAGTGCACCTGCCCCGCTCGGATGATTTTTCCGCCTCGCGAGGCAATTCAGGTCCATTCCAGCTATTAACCTCTTTTTTGTCAGCACGATAACCACATGCATGGCCAAACAATTTCCAATTAGTGGAACTTTGGGCAACCACGGTACGATTGCAGGCCCGATTGTCTCAAGGCTATTCGTTCATATGTATATAAAAACTATATACTTATGAGATGATTGAGCCTCGGCCATAGAATTGCAATATCCCTTTCGGTGGAGAATAGACCTATTGGCCTGTACGGGGAATTGTATGACTCCGAGCGTCGCACTTTCCCCGGGAATGACTGAAGGAGAACTGTAGATGGTGCATCAAGAAATTGGGGCCAAAGATGTCGTCGATATTATTCGGCGGAGATTCTCGCTCATCTTTCTGCTGGCATTATTTGGCTGCATTCTGGGCTTTGCAGCGGCACGCGTTTTGCCGAAGAAGTACACCTCCAAAACGCTGGTCCTCGTGCAGCAGCCGGAATCCCAACCTGTAACACCCATCGCCACAGACAACGTCAATCAGCGATTGGCGACCATGCAGCAACAGATTTTGAGCACGGCTCGATTGGAGCCCGTGATCCACGACTTGAGTCTGTATCAAAGCGATATTGATCGATTGCCAATGGAGGATCTGGTCGAGCGGCTGCGGAAAGCGATTACCATCACGCCCGTCGCGCCCATGGCCGATACGCGCGCGCAGAACCTGCCTGGATTCACGATTACCGTGATATTCGACAATCCCCAAATTGCGCAGAAAATCTGCGCCATGATTACTTCGATGTTTATCGAAGAAGACATTAAAGTCAGTCAGAAATTCGACGTGGGCACGACACAATTCCTGGACCAGCAACTAGCAGAGGCGCAAAAGAAACTGGATGAGCAGGACGCGAAGCTTGCTGAATTTCAACGCCGCAATGTGGGATCGCTCCCGGAAGATAGCCAAACCAACCTCAATCTTTTGAATGGGCAGACTTCGCAACTGGAAGCCGCGACGCAGGCCATCAACCGCGCGCAACAGGACAAGAGTTTCGCCGAATCAATCCTCGCGCAGCAGCTGTCGGCCTGGCAAGCGGCGCAGGCATCGCTCGGCGGACAGAATCCGGAAACACTCGAGCAGCAACTGGAAATGCTGCAGGCGCAGTTGACCGCATTGCAATCCAAATACACGGCCGACCATCCGGACGTTATCAAGGCCAAGAACGACATCTCGATCTTGAAACAGAAAATCGCGGAAAGCGACGCGCAAAAGACCGCGACGCCGGAAAAGAGTGCGCATCCCCTTTCCGAGCCCACGCAAATCCTGCAATTGCGCTCGCAAATTCATCAATACGATCAAGTGATCAAGGAACGAACGGTTCAGCAGGAGCAAATTAAGAGGCAAATTGAGATTTATCAAGCCCGCGTGGCGGCCAGCCCCGGCGTTGAGCAGGAATACAAGCTGCTGACCCGCGATCATCAAACCGTGCTCGATTCGTATAACGATTTGCTCAAGAAGCGGGACGCTTCGGCGATGTCCACAAAATACGATCAGAGCAATCAAAACGATCGTTTTCACGTGCTCGATCCGGCGAACTTTCCCAATGAGCCTTCCTTTCCCAAGCTGCCTCTTTTTGCCGGAGGAGGGTTGGGAGCCGGTCTGATGTTCGGGCTGGGGCTATCGCTCCTCATGGAACTGCACGACACGTCGATGAGGTCCGAGCACGATGTGGAAGTCGTTCTACGCTTGCCGGTGCTGGCGATGATTCCGTTGATCGCGCAAAAGGGCAAGAAAGCCACGCCGCAACCATCCATGCGGCCATCTTACAGTGCGAAACAACCGGCGAAGGTATAGGTCATAGCAAGCGCTTCATGCGTTGCAAAACCGAAAGGGAAACATGAGCAGGATCCACGAAGCACTCAAAAGAGCGGAGCAAGAGCGGACAACCGGCCAAACGGGCGAGCGGCAGACAGAGCTTGCGCTGCCGAATAACTCGATCGAAAGCGCACCTCCTCGCTTGGCCCCATCGCCAGTTAGCAAGCCTCAGGAAGCGAATGCGTCGCTGACCGCAACCTTGCCCGCACCCGTTGCTTTGGACTTTGACACCCTGTGGGCAAAATGCCCGCGCGAACCCTGGAAGCCCGATCCGGACGTGGTCGTCTTTGAAAATAGCAACCCGTTTTTTCCGGGCGCCGAGCAATTTCGTACGCTTCGCTCTCGCCTTTTTCGCATGCGTGAGAGCCAGCCACTGCAAACCATTTTGATTTCCAGCGCGATTCCCGCGGAAGGCAAAACCGTGGTCTCCGCAAATCTTGCTTATGCATTGGTACGCCAGCGCGGCTCCCGCGTGTTGTTGATCGATGCGGATCTTCGCTCCCCGCGTGTTCACACTTTGTTGGGCGCGCCCTCCTCTCCAGGGCTGGCCGACTATCTGCAAAAAACGGCCACGGAATTTGAGGTTATACACCGGGCAAACGAGGAAGGCCTTTGCTTTATTCCCGCGGGCAATCACGTCACTCATCCCTCGGAATTGATCTCCAGCGACCGCATGAAGCAGTTTCTGGATCGCGTCAAGCCTGCATTCGATTGGATCATTATTGACTCACCCCCGGCGCTCCCGGTGGCCGATGCCGCTGTCTTGGGCGGGTTGGTGGACGGCGTACTGTTCGTGGTTCGTGCCAACTCGACTCCGTCCGCGGTGTCGCAAAAAGCCTGCAAAGAATTGCGTGACGCTCACATCATCGGCGTCGTCCTCAATAGCGCGGAAGAATCCGCGGGATACAATTCCTACTATTCAAACAGTGTCTACTCGGGCGCTCCGGCCGTTGCAAAAAAATAAATTGTCCAAGACTCAATCCTGGCCCTTGCGAGTTCCACTCAGAAAATCGCTTGTTTAGGCACGTCACCTCGTGCAGTGTCTCAGGCAACTCATACTCAGCTCATTTGCCTGATGAGTGGCCGTCAGCCGGAAGATTCGGCATTTTTTATGCTTTATTTTCTAATTTGGAAGCCAAATCGTGCGAAGAACGGGCTAGCTGGGCCATTTCGGGAAAGACAAGTTTGGAGATTGGCAGGATGCACCTAGTCGAGCATTTCGCGGCACCATCTGGAAGCGATTTACAACATTAGGGCAGGTCTTTTCTCCTTTTTGCGGATTTCTCAGTATGAAGCGGGACGGCAGGAGATACAAAATCACCGCAAATAGTCGATTAAAGCATAGAGAATAGGCCACTTACACTAATTTCCTCGAGTTGCCCTGGTTTTGAAGCCTGCTCTGCCCCTGGCAGATAAATTGCCTCAATCTCTGTGCCATAGGAGCGGCAATTGGGACTCTTATGGCGGTAGCCTATCCGGCCGAATGAAATCCAAAATAGGGAGCTGATTCCAACGGAGAGGCACGCCGGAATCCGCGGTTTTGCGCCAGGTATTTATGTCCAGGCGACTATCCCAGTAATTCCGGAAACATGGCCATAAGGCAGAAGTATTCTCATGGCAAAAAATCCAGATATGCCGGGTCCTACACTGAATACGTCGAAACAGCGTGTATTGCCATCGGCAACAAAGCAGTTGGGCAAACCACCCGTTGGGATAATAACGGGACGTGTGGCCCCTGAAGGCCAGAAGAAAATCTGGATCGATATCGACAACTCTCCTCACGTTCCTTTTTTTCTACCCATTATTGAAGAGCTTCAGAAACGCGGCCACCAAGTCCTGCTGACGGCGCGAGATTCCTACCAGGTTTGCGAGCTTCTGGAATTTCACCATCTCCAATGCAAAGTGGTTGGAGGCCATTGGGGCAAGAACCGGATCATGAAAGCGGTGGGAACCCTGGGGCGAGCGGCACGCCTGCTGCCGATAGCATTGAAAGAAAAACCCGACCTGGCTGTTTCGATCGTATCGCGCGCTCAACTTCTGGCATGCAGGGCGCTGGGCATTCCAATGGTCGTAACGTTCGACTATGAGTTCGTAATGAAGATGCAATTCCTGCAGCCCGATTGGATTTTGATTCCGGAAGTGGTGCCGGATTCCGGAGCGGGCGCCGCCAAGGGAGGCGTGTTTCACTACCCGGGACTGAAGGAAGATGTCTATGTTCCCAACTTCAAGCCGGATGACGGGCTGAAAAAAGAACTTGGCATCGACGAGAGAGATTTGCTTGTGACGGTGCGCCCTCCGGCGACGGAGGCTCATTACCACAATCCGGAAAGCGATGCGCTGTTGTTCGCGGCGCTTAATTTACTGACTAAGCAACATGATGTTCGCGTTGTGCTGCTGCCACGAAACGAAAGGCAATCGGCGGCGTTGAAAAAGCAATGGGGAGATAGCATCGCCAGCGGAAAAATTGTGATCCCTCAGCACGTCATGGATGGATTGAATCTGATCTGGAATTCCGATCTTGTCATCAGCGGGGGCGGAACCATGAATCGAGAGGCCGCGGCCCTTGGCGTTCCGGTCTACAGCATCTTCCGCGGCAAGATCGGCGCGGTGGACCGCTACCTTGCCGCTAACGGCCGCCTCGTGCTCCTGGAGCAGGTAGAAGACGTTTTTAGCAAAATTGTTTTGAAGCGCAGAGAGCACACAGGCCTTGATTTTTCAAAGGGCGGCGGGGCTCTTCGCAGTATTTCGGATGCAATTATTTCAATTTCGGAGCGCCAATGTCTGCCGGCTCAACCACAAAATTGAATCCCTCAGGGAAACAAAATCCGTCGAATGGTCCGGAGACCATCCATCCGGATATCTGCGAACTGAACCGCATGTCCGTGCGCGGACTCGTCCCTATGTTCGTCGCGGAAAAGCAGATTTTTTGCTACCGGCTGGTCCGCACGAGCCGAGGAATGGTGTCCGAGGGCCTTTCCCCGCGCTATACAATCATGACGCTCCTGGGGCTGCGCGAACTCGAGCGCACCGGAGCCAAGACTCCGTTTGACACCAATGCGATCTTTGCGTCGTTCAGCAAGGACATGAGCTGGATTCATGGTGCGGGCGACTTGGGCCTGTTCATCTGGCTGACTGCCGTGTTCGCTCCCGAACAGCTCGACGATCTATTCCGCCGTTGCAACCTGGAAACCGCTCTAGACCGTTATGTGGACGCCCGCGAAGCCAGGACCATGGAAATGGCCTGGTTTCTGACCGGACTTTCCCACGCGGCGCTTGCCATTCCGGAAAAGCAAAGCAGCCTGAGACCGCTTGCCGACAAAGCGTTTCAAATGCTCGAAAAGAATCAGGGCAAGAGCGGCTATTTCGGGCATCTGAGCACATCGAAATCGCTGGCAGGATTCCTGCGCGGGCGCATCGGAAGTTTTGCCGATCAAGTTTATCCCATTTACGCCATGTCCAAATTTGCGGTGGCCTTTCATCTGGAGAAGCCATCGACGCTGGCGCTTAAGTGCGCCAACGCTATTTGCCAGGCGCAAGGCGAACTGGGCCAGTGGTGGTGGCTGTACGACTCAGGATCGGGACGCATATCCAGCAAGTATCACGTCTACTCCGTGCATCAGCAGGGCATGGCGCCCATGGCCCTGATCGCGGCGGAGGAAGCCACGGGACAGAGCTTCCAGGAACCCATTTACAAAGGGCTGCGCTGGATCTATGGGGCCAATGAGCTCGGCGAAGATATGCGCGACTTATCGACAAATCTGGTCTGGAGATGCATCTATCCGGAACAAAAATACGGCAAGTACCGGAACGTGCTTCGCAGCATGTTGGGCATGCCCAGTGCGGAATTTTCAGCCGCGGAGCTCAAGATTCTTTACGAAGACCGGCCCTATGAATTGGGCTGGTTGCTGTACGCGTTTGGAAGATTTGGAGTGAATGGAAATTGAAGCCGGCAAGCAGCCCCGTTGGCCGGCAGGTAAGAAATCTCCACAAGCCAATGCAATCCGCAATGACCTCCTTACGTTTGCCCGGCATGCGGCTCACAGTCAACAGCAGAGACAAATGGGCATGAGCCAGGCCTAAGTAAATCTGCTTGCGGGCGCAGGTAAGGCCAAATAAGCGCGATTCAAGCGATAGCTTGACATTCAAAAATTGTCACCCGCTCGGGATGCGAGGGACAGGCAACAGCACTGTACTTTTCCTATCCCAGCGGCCAGTCGCTACCCGGCCGCCAGCCACCATAGCATGGCAAAAGCTGAAAAAAGGCGGGGGATAACTAGATGCGGAAGCTAAGTTTAATTGCGATTTTTGTGAGTTTCCTTTTTTGCGCTGGGCGCGCCTCGGCGACGACCTATTACATTTCGTACTCGTCCGGGTCGAATACGAATAATGGCACATCCCAGGCAAGTCCCTGGAAAACGCATCCCTTCATGCAGTCCAACGCGGGCTGCACAGGGACTGGATCGGCGCCGAGCTATTCTCACTCCGCCGGCGATCAATTTGTTTTCAAGCAGGGCGACACGTGGCCGAACGGATGCTTCGATATGGTGATTCAAGCAGGCGGTTCGGCAGGAAATCCCGACGTGTACACCTACGATCCGACATGGGGCACGGCGGGAGGCACGACGGGCAATCTAGGACAAGCTGTTGGAACGTACACGTTCAGCGGCAGCAACTCGGTCATGAACGGCGGGGACGGCTGGAATAGTTTTATCTCCGACTATGGAAATTATGGATATATCACCTTCAATGGAATGGAGCTGACCAACTACTTGTACAGCACGTCGGGCACGTATGGCGTCAATCACATGATTGAGCTGTATCAAGCGCAGAACGTCATCGCGTCAAACATCTACGTGCACGGCTGGGCGCATGGAAACTCTGGGTCCGACAGCCTGCATGTGATTTCCGGCTACAACCATTACAACACCAATGCCGGCTCGCGCTTGACCGGAAGCGTAATTGACGGATCCTCGGATGGCGGGATAAGCGGAGAAGCCCTTTACGCCATTCCCCTGGCGGACAACAACATCATTCGCAATATGTCCAATGGCATCATCTCGCAGGAACCATCGATCATTCACGATAATTCGATTGGGCCCATTAACCTGTCATTCGATTCCAGCGATCACGAGAATTGCATCGAGCCGGACGGCCCTTATGCTGGAATGACTACCACAACTTATATCTATAACAACGTACTTCACGATTGCTCGGCAGTAAATGTCCTGGCGGCAGGCAACGGCTCCAATAGCGGATCCTCCATTTACTATGTTTGGAATAACGTGTCCTATGTCGGCAGCAAAAGCAGTCCAGCGATCCCCTGGGAGTTCTCGGCAGTAGGTACCGGTGGCGCAAATGCCGCCTATGCCTGGAATAACACGGTTTATGGAGGCTCGACTGCGCCGTGCTTCCGCACCCTGAGCCAAGGCGGTTCCTGGTCGATTGTCGACTTTCGAAACAACTTTTGCATCTCGGATATCGGCCTTCTTTACAACGGCACCTCGCCGACGACCAACTCGAATAACGTAACCCTGAGTGTTTCAGCGGCCACGGGTCAAGGCTACACGTCTTCGGGGAGCTACGCCTATTCTCCCCAGTCGTCATCGAGCGGGTCGGTGGGTGGTGGAGCGAATTTAATGAGTCTTGCCTCCGGCAATTTGGCTACGCTTGCTCTGGACTCAACCTACGGAGGCATGAGAACAGCGAGCTCCAGGCCGGCCAGCGGGGCATGGGATGTTGGAGCGTATCAATTCAGTTCTTCGGGCACATCGGGAGTGCCTTCTCCTCCCACAAACGTCAAGGTGGTTGCCGTCCAGTAACCCGGAAACATTGCAAGCGTGATGGAATCGCATCGCCGGCGTGGCGTGAGCAGCGATGCGATTCCAGCAAGGCAGCCTCAGTATGGAATTGAAACTCACGTAATTGCTCCCACTGCAGAAGCCCTTTTGCCGAGACCATTTTTCAAGAGTGATGGCTGCGAGTTATTGATTCGCGGGCGAATCGCTCGTGGAATGCAATATTCGTCCATATAGCATTTCGTTACGATTAAATTCACAGGGAATTTCGAGTTCCGGCTAACACCCCGAGGTGCAAGTAACTCCAATGTCTGAAAACAAGACCATCCCGACGCCGGATAGCCACCGCGAGTTGGCGGCAACCATTGGGAAAAGCACGCTTTTTGGAATTGTGGCCAGCGGAGTGCAAATTGCAACCCGTCTGATTTCAGTTCCAGTGGTTATCCACTATCTTGGGCTTGGCGGCTACGGGATCTGGTCGATCATCATGATCACGGCCTCGTACATGCGTTTTGGGACCGCCGGAATTAAGTCCGCCTTCCAGAAATATGTCGCCGAGGCCACGGCGAACGGTGATTATGACAAAGCCAACAGGCTGGTGAGCACCGGCAGTATTTCCATGTTGCTGCTGTCACTGACCGGCCTCATTCCAGTTGCGGTTTTCTCGCACAGACTGGCCCGGGCCAGTGGCGTCCCGCCTGAATTTCTATCAGCGGCTGCGTACTCCATCACCGTTCTGGCTGCGATTTATGTGGTCTCCAATTTTGGCGCTGCCTATGAATCCATCGTGATGGGTGGGCACCGCATCGACCTGGCAAGAAAATACATCACCGTATTGACGGTTTTGGAAGCCATTGCCGTGATTGCCATGCTCCATGCGGGTTACGGATTGTTCGCAATGGCTCTGATCATGGGCGCCTCCGAACTGATCTACATTTTCTGCTGTTACAGGATGTCCCGCCGGATCGTTCCCCAGATGCACATCAGCGTGGCGAACTTCACTCCGAGCCTGTTCCCGGAACTGATCCGTTTTGCCGGAAGTTACCAGATGGTAAACGTCCTGGAATTGTTTTACCGGGGAATTGTGCCGATTGCCATCCTGAGATTTTTTGGCGATGTCCCGGCCGGAGTTTACGCGCTGGCTGTCCGACTGACCTCGTCCGTCATGATTGCCCAGGACGCGCTCGCTTTGCCCATCCTTTCGGGCGGAACGATGGTGTTCACGTCAGGCAACGCGCAAAGCATCAAACTCTTTTTCGCAAAATCCTTCAAGGTGACGATCGCGGCAAGCCTGCCTCCCCTGGCCTTCGTCTGCGCCTTTGGCACAACCTTGATTTACGCGTGGACAGGCGTGGTAGATCCGCAACTGCGCATTGGAATTTTGCTGGTCTCTCTCGCAGCGCTCCCCAAGGCCGTGTCTCTCCTTCAATTGGTTCTGTATCGGGCCTCGGGGCGAACCTTGCATGACAATGTCAGCCAGATCATCCGAATTGTCATGGTTCTGACCGTTGCGCACTTTGGCATGCAACTTGGCTTTTCCGGAGTGCTGGCTGGAATGGCAAGCGCGGAATTTGTGGGTGTGATGTACATGACCATCGCAATGGCCATGACGTTCCATGCGTTCAACGTGCGCATGCTGTCGCGCGATACATTGCGGATTGCCGCGGCCACGGCATTAGTCATAGCCGCGGGGTTGGCGGCGAACATGATTCCGATTCAATTGGGCGGCCCCGAACAGAATAATTTTCTGATCAGGCTGCTGGGCGGCTACGATCACTATCACGCTTTGATTGGATTGCTGGGCAGCCCCGAGCATATTCACGCAATGATTCAACATTTGGGTGGCCTCCAGCGCATAAACGCTCTGATTAATCTGGGCGAAATCGGGTTTGCTTGCCTACTCATGTCCTGGCCGGCGTTGATTGTGACAAAAACAATTTCCAGCGCCGAACGGCAGTCGATTATGGATGCCATGGTGCCGGGACGCCGGAAGGTTTTGCAGGCCAACAGCTAGGGAAACGTTTTTGATAGAGTGCAGCTGGAAAAGGAAAAGCATGTGCAGCCGGAGAATCTAAAACTCGGAGGAGGCGCCGCGGCCTCGGTGATGCATCCCGTGGTCATGGTCGCGCTGCTGATTGCGATCCTGCTGATTCTGTTGATGCCCAAACGGAACGCGATCGTTCCGTTGCTCGTGATCGCGTTTCTGTTCCATCTCGGACAGCAACTTATTATTGGCGGAGTGCACGTTCTTGCGCTGCGCATTGTGATCTTTTTTGCCGTGATTCGCGGTCTTATTTCGGCTCGCAACCCTGAGGGGAATCGATTTGCAGGAGGGTTCGGCGGCTTCGACAAAATTTTTCTGACTTGGACTTTTTATCATGTGATCGCATTTCTGCTGCTGTTCGCATTCCTGCCCGCGGCATGGATCAATCAGTTTGGTTTTCTTTGGGACATCCTGGGCGGATATCTGGCCATGAGGCTCTTGATTCAGGAGGAAAGCGACATCGCGCGAGTCATTAGAACGCTCGCCTATATCTCGGCGATTCTGGCGATCTGCATGTTGACCGAGCGTTTTGTTCAGTTGAACGTATTCGGTCTTCTCGGCGGAGATACTCGCATTATCCCGGAAATGCGCGACGGTCTGGTTCGCGCGCAGGCTACTTTCTCACACCCGCTATTGGCCGGAACGTTCGGCGCAACGTTGATGCCGCTCTTCATTCTGTATTGGCAGAGTGGAAAATCGAAATTGGAAGCCCTGATGGGCGCAATCTCCGCGACGATCATGGTAATTTGCGCCTCCTCGAGCACGCCCTTGTTGGCGTACGCGGCGGGAATTGGGGCGATTTGCTTCTGGCCGTTCCGCAAGAACATGCGGCTGTTTCGCTGGGGAATTTTGATTGTCGTAGTGACCTTGCAGCTGGTGATGAAAGCACCTGTGTGGTTTCTGATCAGCCATATCAGCCTGTTTGGCTCTTCTTCCAGCGACCACAGGGCATATCTGGTGGATGTATTCATAAAACATTTCAACGATTGGTGGCTGGTGGGCACGAATTCCGCGGGAACCTGGGGATGGGATATGTGGGACACTTCCAACCAGTACGTCGCGGAAGGGGAGAGCGGCGGACTGGTTGCCTTTGTGTGTTTCATTGCCTTTATTTCAAATGCGTTTGGCAGAATTGGAAAGGCGCGGAAGGCTGTGGAAGGGGATCTTGCCAAGGAAAAATATTATTGGATTCTGGGAGCCGCGCTGTTTTCTCACGTAATCGGATTTTTCGGGATCAGCTATTTCGACCAGTCACGAATGACGTGGTTTGCGCTCCTGGTGATGATCCTTGCAGCCACCGCTCCTGTTTTGCAGCCAAGCGAGAAGACAGAATTGCAACCAGCCGCTGCGGAGCCTGACGTTCCTCGCGAGCTTTCAGAATACCCGTGGCTGACCGCACCAGCCAGAAAAGCGGCTCTCGGCCAGCCGGGGCGCGAATTCAAACCCCGGCAGTCGTAACAGCAATTCTGGCTTGGAAGTTCGTGTTGGAAGCCGTGCATAAATGAGTGAGGCCTACGTTTAACATGGACCTGTCAATCATCTACGTAAATTGGAACTCCTTAAATTATCTGCGGGAGTGTATCGCGAGCGTTTATGAATACACTCGCGATATCGAGTTTGAAATCATTGTCGTTGATAATGCCTCTCCCGAAGGCGGCGTGGACGACTTGAAGCTGGAGTTTCCGGAAGTTGTCATCATTAAGAGCCCTGTAAATCTCGGCTTCGCGGGGGCAAATAATGTCGGCTTCAAGCATGCGCAGGGAAAATGCATTCTTTTTCTGAATCCGGACATGAAAGTGCTGAACCCGGCCATCAATATCATGTACCGGAATCTGCAATTGCTGCCCGATGCCGGAATCGTGGGATGCAAGATGTACCATGGGGACCTTACGGTGCAGACCAACAGCATCATGAAGTTTCCCGGAATTCTAAACCAGGTTTTGCAGTTTGAAGCCGTGCGGCTGCGTTGGCCGTCTTTTCCTTTGTGGAATATCGGCCCCCTGTTTTCCAACGATACCAGGCCCGCAAAATCGGAAGTGATTACCGGCGCGTGCATGATGATGCGCCGCGAAGTCTTCGAAAAAGTCGGGATGTTCAACGAAGAATATTTTATGTACGCCGAGGATTTCGATCTGTGCTGGAAGATTACCAAGGCTGGGTACACCAATTATTTTGTGGGAGAGGGCCACATTATTCATTATGGAGGGGGCAGCAGTCCGCGCGAGTGGCAAACGATCATGAAAACGAAGGCCGATGTGCGCCTCGTCGTCAATTTTCGCGGCCGCTTCTACGCGGCGTTCTTCCGCGCCGCCCTGGCCATGAATGCGGCCGTTCGACTCACGATAGCCACCCTGTTGTCCAAAATCGGAAGGGGCGTGAAGGGAAAACAATCTTCCCAGCTGACTGCACTGAAGTATCGCGCCATCTTGAAAACATTGCTGTTCCCTTCCGGTGGCAGCCACCAGCCGCCAAGTGTGCAAGGAAACAGCACGCTTCCTTCTGCAAAGAACGCCTGAGCGGGTATGAGCGACTCCACCACAAATTCGACTGACAAGAACGCACACTCGGCCGCCGCTGACGTGGAAAAGCGCCGGGAGTGGAAGCACTCCTCGTACGTTTTGATGACGGCCGCTCACAACGAGGAAGCAGACATCGCCAATACCATTGAGAGCGTGCTGGCGCAGACCGTACGCCCCAACCGCTGGCTGATTGTCAGCGATAATTCCACGGATCGTACAAACGAGATTGTCCAGAGCTACGCGAACAAGCACGATTTTATCCGCTTCCTGATCGTTGCCAGGCCGCCGGGGCACAGCTTTGCGGCTAAAGTTGTCGCATTGCGATCGGGCGCCCACCTGCTGCAGGACGCTGCCTACGATTTCATCGGAAACATGGATGCGGATCTGACCGTCAGCCCCACTTACTTTGAAGAATTAATGCGCCAGTTTGAAATCAATCCGCGGCTCGGACTGGCCGGCGGGTTTGTCCACGAAGAAGTTAATGGACAGTTCGTAACCAGAGGCGCCAACCGAACCAGTTCCGTGGCCCACGCGGCTCAGCTCGTGCGCCGTGAATGCTATGAGGCCTTTGGCGGCTATGCCGTTCTGCAATACGGGGGAGAAGACTGGCACGCGCAAATGTCCGTCAGGCGGATGGGGTGGGATGCCGAATCCATTCCCGAATTGAAAATTTATCATCACCGGCCGACCGGCGCCGCAAGCGGCAAATTGCGTAGCAATTACCGCCTGGGAAAATTGGATTATAGCTTTGGCACGTATCTCATATTTGAGGCCATCAAGTGCGCAATACGGCTGCCTCACAAGCCATTTCTCATCGGTTCCATTGTCAGGATGGCCGGATTTCTTGATTCCTTCATCCGGCGTGAACCTTTTCTCATTCCACCGGAGCTTGCTTCTTTCCTGCGCAAGGAGCAGAAGGATCGCATGCTCGCATATTTTGGAAGGCCCCCTTCCAGGGCTAAAGGTCAGACGGCTGCCGAGAATAGCAGCCATTCGGCATAGAAATAGCCATTTCGCTCGTATATTTTCTATACTTGTCTTGCAGGTCGAATCGTAGCCGTTTCGACGCGAACGGGAACAACGATCTTGATCGCTTGAGCTACGGGGCCGAAAATAGGCAGGGCTCCGGCAAGATCACAGGAGGGCCATTATGAAGGGTGTAGTGCTGGCAGGCGGAACCGGTAGCCGGTTGAATCCGCTCACGCGCGTCACGAACAAGCATCTGCTTCCTATTTACGACAAGCCGATGCTCTATTACCCCATTCAAACGCTGGTGAATGCGGGCATCGAGGAAATTCTGGTGGTTACCGGCGGCAAGAATGCCGGAGATTTCCTGCGCCTGCTTGGCAACGGCCGCGATTTCGGATTGAAGCACATCAACTACACCTACCAGGAAGGCGAAGGCGGCATCGCGCAGGCCCTGGGCCTGGCGGAATTTTTTGCCGGCAAGGATTCCATTTGCGTCATCCTCGGAGACAACATCATCGAGAATAATATTTACCAGGCCGTGCAGAACTTCAAGAAGCAGGGCGATGGCGCCAAGATTCTGCTGAAGGAAGTGACCGACGCCCAGCGTTTCGGCGTGGCCGAACTGCGCGGCAATCACGTCATCGGCATCGAGGAAAAACCCAAAGCGCCCAAATCGAATTATGCCGTGATTGGAATTTATCTCTACGACAAAACCGTGTTTGACAAGATTCACCGCCTCAAACCCTCGGGGCGCGGCGAACTGGAAATCACCGACGTGAACAATTTCTACATCGAGGAAGACAA
>Ga0182024_10004524_pt1 | contig 31922 bp, 23 predicted proteins | sample P32metaG_FD_120480 | JGI IMG/M metagenome (GOLD analysis project Ga0182024, IMG submission 120480) | Permafrost microbial communities from Stordalen Mire, Sweden - P3-2 metaG (Illumina Assembly) | ecosystem: Environmental > Terrestrial > Soil > Wetlands > Permafrost | place: Sweden: Stordalen...
CCACGCAGGGAACCTATCGGCTCGCAAAGGTCGACGTCGGCGACCGGAGCAACGACGGACGCGCCATCGTTCGAAACCGCCTCATCGGGTTCATTTTCCAGGGCTTCAATCTGCTACCGAGGACGACCGCCCTCGAAAACTGCGAGCTTCCACTTCAATACCGAGGTCACCCTGCGGCCACGCGTCGCGAGCGCGCGATCGCCGCACTCGAGCAGGTGGGGCTCGGCGACCGCGTCCACCACACCCCGAACCAGCTCTCGGGCGGTCAGCAGCAACGCGTCGCGATCGCGCGCGCTCTCGTCACCAATCCTCCCCTTTTGCTTGCCGATGAGCCTACGGGAAACCTCGACACTCGCACGAGCCTCGAAGTGCTCGCGCTCCTCCAGAGGCTGAACAAGGAGCGCGGGATCACCATCGCGCTCGTGACCCACGAGCACGACATCGCCGCGTGTGCTTCGCGCGTGATCACCGTGCGCGATGGAAGGATTGTGACGGACATCCGTCAAGATGTGCCGAAGAGCGCGGCTACCGCGCTCGAGGCTCTCCCTCCTCCACAATCCGTCGATATGGGTCTCGAAGCGGTCGCCACGGATCCACGGGAACGGTTGCGCTACCGACTCGGCGGCCCGGTTTCGTTCGTCGTCTACGCGGCCATGGTTGCCGCGGGCGCCGGTGGGGCACTCGCGGGCGCACTCTATAACGGAGTCGTGCTCCGACAGAGCGTGCCTTTGATTGTTGCGCTCTGCACGATCACTGCGGAAGCGTGGGTAGGGGCTCGCTTCGGCGCGAGACGACAAGCTCGACCACTCACCCCCGACCAACGCGGGCGCATCGCGCTGGTGTACACGTGCTTCGTTACTCTGCCGATCGGTGCGCTCGCGCTCTGGTTTTTCGTCAACAAGGTCCCGTTGCCGCTGCTCGACCGCGTCGAGCACCTTTCTTCGAGCGGAGTCGCGCTGGCCCTCGCGTCGAGCGTACTCGGGCTCGCGGCGTTAGGGCTCCTCCGCTACTTGCTCCTCACGCTCTTCGCCCCGTCGCCCCACGCGACGCGCAGACACCTCGCGAGCGAGTCACAGTGAATCAGATCTTCGGCGCCGTCGGGCTCGCGATCCGCGCGATCCTGCGCAACAAGACGCGGGCCGCGTTGACGATCCTCGGTATCCTCATTGGGGTCGCCGCAGTGGTCGCCGTCACCGGTCTCGCCGGCGGCGCCACGGCACGGGTCGGCGGCGAGATCGACGGTTTTGCGACCGAAGCCCTCTACGTCAACCCGCAAACGACCGCACACTCTGGCGCGCGCGGGAAAACCGCGGGGCGCCTCACGGAGAACGATGCGAAGGCCATTGCGCGCGACTCCGTGAGCGTCGTGGCGACCACGGTCTTTTCGCAGACGTCCGGGCAGGTGATCTACGGAGATCGAAACGCCCAGACCATCCTCATCGGCACGACGCTCCCTTACATGGACATCCGAAAGTGGAAGATCCAACACGGCGAGGTCTGGACGGATATCGACGAACTTCTCAAATCCAAGGTGTGCGTGCTCGGCGCGACGGTCGCGGAGAAGCTATTTCAAGGCCGCGATCCGGTCGGCGAGACCCTGCGGATCGCGCGCTATCCGTACAAGGTCATCGGCGTTTTTCGGGCACGCGGCACCTCTCTTTTCGGCGACGACCAAGACGATCGAGTCGTCATGCCGATCGGCAGCTATCGCGCGCGCATCGCCCCGAGCGCGCCCGGGCGGGTGGATCAAATCATGGCAGCTGCAGCGTCGGCGAGGGTCACGCGTCGCGCCAAGGAACAGATCACCGAAATTCTGCGCCAGCGGCACGCCATCCTTCCGGGTATGGACCCCGACTTCACGATTGGCTCCCAGGAAGAGTTTCGGGAGACGCAGGAAAAGATCACGACGGCCCTCTCTCTTCTTCTCCTGAGCGTTGCGGCCGTGAGTCTTCTGGTCGGTGGCGTCGGAGTGATGAACATCATGCTCGTGAGCGTCGCCGAGCGAACCCGTGAGATCGGCATTCGGATGTCGATCGGAGCGCGCGAGCGCGACATTCTCCTGCAGTTTCTCGTAGAGGCGATCGTTCTCAGCATGATTGGCGGACTTCTCGGCATGGCCGTCGGCGCCACTGCGACGTTCGGCCTCGGACGCGCTCTCGACTGGCCCCTCTTTCCCAGCCCGCTCTCCCTCGCGATCGCCTTCGGCACGAGTGCGTTCATTGGGATCGCGTTCGGCTACCTCCCCGCGCGCCGTGCCGCAAAGATGGACCCCATCGAAGCGCTCCGCTCCGAGTAGGAGCATGCGAGCGATGGGGAGCGCCGTCCTTATTGCCCTCCGAGCCATTCGGAGGAACGTCCTTCGCGCGTCTCTGACGGTGTTTGGGATTCTCATCGGCGTCGCGGCCGTGGTGACGGTCACGGCGCTCGGCGCAGGAGCGCGGGACAGCGTTTCGTCTCAGATTCAGTCGATCGGATCGAACTTCATCATCATATGGCCCGTGCGTGCCCTCGCCTCCGGTGCGCGCACGGCGAACGGCGCGGGCCCGCGTCTCACCGAGGAAGACGGGCTCGCGATCAAGCGTGAAGATGTGAGCGTCGTGGCCCTCTCGCCCGTGCTGAACGCGCGCGTGCAGATCGTCAACGGCGACAGAAACTGGTCGACGAACGCCTCAGGCGTCACCCTCGACTACTTTCAGGTGCGAGGCTGGAAACTCGATCGCGGCAGTCTCTGGTCCGACGCAGACGAGTCGCTCAAGTCCAAAGTCTGCGTCATCGGCGTAACTCTCCAAAAAGAACTATTCGGAGGCGAAGACCCGGTAGGGAGAACCATCCGCATCGGACGCTATCCGTATACGGTCATCGGCACTCTCGAGAAGAAGGGCCAGTCACCCTTCGGCGACGACCAAGACGACACGATCCTCATGCCCATCGGGAGCATGCGCGCGCGCGTCTTGCACACGGCGCCCGGTTTTGCGGGGGTTCTCATGCTCTCCGCGTCGAGCGCCGAGACGACCGAGCGAGCCGTCAAGCAAGCCGAGGCCATCCTTCGTCAGCGACATCATGTCGACGCAGGGGCCGAGCCCGATTTTCAGATCCGAACGCTCAAAGAGTTTCAAGAGATTCAGGCCACCGTCTACGGCCTCCTGACCGTGTTGCTCATCGGCGTCGCCGGAATCAGCCTGATCGTGGGCGGGATCGGAGTCATGAACATCATGCTGGTCAGCGTCACCGAGAGGACGCGCGAGATCGGCATTCGGATGGCCATCGGTGCCCGTGCGAACGACATCCGTACTCAGTTCCTACTCGAGGCGGTCGTCCTCGCGCTGCTAGGGGGGTCGGCGGGGGCTCTCGTCGGGGTCGGCGCGATTGCCGCGCTCGGTGCGGCTCTCGAGTGGCCGATGAAACTGAGCCCGACGGCGTTGACGGTGGCCGTCGCCACCAGTGGGTTGACGGGCGTTCTCTTCGGGTTCTTTCCGGCGCATAGGGCGTCCAAGCTCGACCCTATCCAAGCCCTCCGCCACGAATGAAGCGCTCTCAGTCGCTCCAGACTTGCACGGCATAAGATCCGGCTCCGTCCCCGACGCTGGTGACGACGGACGCGTCATCGTCTTCCTTGAAGCAGACGACGCCGTCCTCGAGCACGACCGGAGTGGGATCGTCCGTGCTGTCCTCCCCTGCAATCGCACCGGTAGAATCCTTGATGACCAAGTCCAAATCCTTGATGGCCGTCACGGCGGCGCCATAGGCGCGGTAGCAGTGCTTCGCCTTCGCCTTGAACGCGAAGGCTTGCGGCGCGCTCGAGGCGGCTTGGGTGCTTTTGAATGTCTCGCCGAGCAGATGCATTTTCGTTACTGCGGCGCAACCTGCCGCCATTTTGGTGACCTCCGCCGCCGTGTCCTGGCTTGCCATCTGGTAGCTCGAATGGCACCCGGAGTAGCTTGGATTCGTCATACGTTCGGCTTTCGTCGACCCTGCCGATCCCGCTGGAATGAGAGCCTGCGTGGGATCTGACTCGGCTTCCGCAGCCGAAGCGGCAGGGTGCCCGCCCGAACCTCCGCACCCTCCGGCGCCGGCGCCCAAGGTTGCCCAAAGGACTGTGACCCAGAAGACTGTGACCCAGGGGACTGCGATCGCGCGTGCGAGAAGAGACGAAAAGAGGGCGCGCATGCCACCCAAACTCGTCCATTGGCGCCTGGGTTAGCAAGCGGTATCTGCTACAAGAACGCGCGCCGTGAAGACTCGTGTGCTCCGTGTGGACTCGAGCCACCCCGATCCGCTCGTCATCGATGAAGCCGCGCGCGTGCTGAAGGGAGGCGGCCTGGTCGCGTTTCCCACCGAGACGGTTTACGGACTCGGAGCGCGCGCGCTGGACGACGAGGCGGTCGCGCGGATCTTCGCCGCGAAAGGTCGACCGACGGATCATCCGATCATCGCGCACGTGACAGGCGAGTCACAAGCGACATCCCTGGCCGCACACTGGAGCGACCGAGTGTCGCGCTTGACGCGCACCTTCTGGCCGGGGCCGCTGACGGTCATCGTGCCTCGGGCCGCGCACGTTCCGCCCCGAATCGGCGGCGGTGGCGACTCCATCGCGATCCGCGCACCGGCCCACCCCGTCGCTCGTTCCCTGATAGAGGCCCTCGGAGAGCCTATTGCGGCGCCGAGCGCGAACCCCTACCAGGCGCTCTCCCCGACGCGCGCCGCGCATGTCCTTTCAGGCCTCGACGGCAAAATCGACTTACTCCTCGACGGAGGACCGTCGGAAGGCGGGATCGAATCGACGGTCGTGGACGTGCGCGGCGACGAGATCGTGATCCTGCGGCCGGGGAGCATCGGCAGAGATGCCCTCGCTACGGTCGAGATGCGGGTCCGCCACTGGGGGGGCACGGAGACCGCGGCGGTCGCCACGCACGCCTCGCCGGGGATGGACCGGCGCCACTACGCACCACGAACGCCCCTTCATCTCGTGGCTTCGCGCGAGGCTGCGCTCGCGACCGCGCGGCTACGCGCCGAGCGGGGTGAACGCGTCGGCGTACTCCTGCGCGGAGCACTCGGCAGTGCGTCCGCGGAAGCGTTCCGCGGCGACGAGCGCGTTGGGCTTAAGATCCTGCCGGACAGCCCATCCGACTATGCGCGCGCCCTATATGCGACGCTGCACGAGATCGATGACTTTTCGCTCGACGTCATCGTGGTAGAGGCGGTCCCCGCGGGCGATGAGTGGCGCGCCGTCGCCGACCGCCTGCGAAGAGCAAGCGCGAGCTGACGCACGCACCTTGCGGTGAGCGTTCGTTGAGCCTAAATCTTAGGCGCGGGACCCCGCCCTAGCGAGCGAGCCAAGCACGAAGGCACCCGAACCTAGCGGTCAGCGTCTGCGGAAAGCCGTGTGAAAGCGATGAGTAGCGATGCGGTGAGCAAAGTGATCACGCCTTCGTGGTTCCCGAAGCCGCGAGGGTATGCGAACGGCGTCCTTAGCCAAGGACTCACGCTTCACATCGCGGGGCAGATTGCATGGGACAAAGACGCGCACATCGTGAGCACCGACTTCGCGACGCAGTTCCTCCAGGCTCTCGACAACGTGATCGCCGTCGTACGTGAGGCTGGCGGCGGGACCGAGCACATCGTCAAGCTGCTAGCCTTCGTCACCGACCTCGACCAGTACCGGGCCGCACAGAGCGCGATCGGAGACGGCTGGCGCAGCCGAATGGGCAGGTACTACCCAGCCATGAGCCTCGTGAAAGTGGCGGGTCTGCTCGAACCGGGCGCGCTCGTCGAGATCGAAGGGATCGCGATGTTGCCCGAACTCGTGCTCGCCTCCGAAGAAACGTAGGCGACCGCCCGACGCCGCGGAGCGCCCCGCAATCCGCGCGAGAAAGAACGCCCGCGCGGCGCGATCCTGTTAAAACTGTCGCGCGTGCAGATGGGCCGAGGATTCAAGAGAGCACGAAAGGGTTGGCCTTCGTGCGCGCTTTTCCTCGCCTTCTTGCTCTGGTGTGGGCTCGCGCGCGCCCAAGCGCTTCCAATCGGGGCCTTGGCTCCAGCACCTAGCGCCCCCCCTCCTACTCAGCTCGCGATCGCGCCGCCGCCGGACCTCTCCCCTTTTGGCGCACGCCTCCTGTCACGCGTGGACGTCGAACTCGATGACGACACGTGGAGCAACGTAGTCGTTCCGATCGTCCACTCGGTCCACGCCGGCGACGTCTTCTCCCCTGGGCTTGCGCGAAGAGCCCTCTCCGAAGTCCTGGAGTCGGGCCTCTTCGCGCGGGGGCGCGTATCGGCCCTCGTAGACGGAGCGGGCGTTCGTCTCGTCGTGCACGTCGTCCCTCGCAAGCTCATCGAGAATCTACGTCTCGATCTCCATGGTGCGCGCGTCGAGCGCGACATCCTGCTCCGCGAAGCAGATCTCGCGGAAGGCGGCGAGCTCATTGGCCGCGATCTTCCGGATCAGAGGAAGCGCATCGAGGTCTTCCTTGCGCGCCACGGGTATCCCTCGGCCGTCGTGACCCTCACGACCCGGGACACGGATACGACTACCCGCGTCCTCGTCCTCATCGACGTCCTTCCCGGTGTTCCCCGACTGCTGCGGCGTCGATTCTTCTACGTGTACGGTGCGACAGACGAAGAGCTTGCGATCGCAGAAGCTACCTACGGTGTGAAGGTCGGTACGCGACTCGACGAGGCACTCCTCGAGGCGGCGGACGCGGAGCTCGAGGTCCGGCTACGCGCCCAAGGGCGTCATCGCGCTCGAGTCACACACGATCTTGTGGTCGCAGGCGGCTTCACGACGCTTCGATTGCGGATCGACGCGGGACCGAAGGTGTCCGTGCGCTACGAAGGAAACGATCACTTCGACCAGGACGCGCTCGACGCCGTGCTCGGCCTCGCCGACGAAAACGATCGATCGTCGGGCCATCTGGTTCAGAAGCTCCGCGATCACTACGTGAAGCACGGCTTCCTCGACGCAGAGGTAACGGTGGAGACGCGGGGGCAATCAAGTCCCAACGCGGAGGCTCTGCTGGAGGGGCGGGAAGCGCCGGAGATCGTTCTGGCCTTCAGCATCGTCGAGCACGCCCGCGTAGCCGTCGTCTCTCGTGCGTATCCTTGCCTCAAACAAGACGAGATCCGGCGTCTCTCGGGCGGCGGTCCGAGCTCTCCCACGGGCCTCGGCAACGAGATCGACAGTTACCTCGAGGAGGAACTCCCGGGCGAGGATCTCATTCGCAATCCGGATCCGCGGGGGACCGAGATTCTGCTCGACGGACAGACACCGCGTCCCACGGGGCCGCGTCCCGTGCCGATCGATCTCGACCCCGACGCCGCGTACAGCGCGGACACCTACGACCGCGCGATCCTCCACGTTCAGGAGCTCTATAGAAACGAAGGATTTCTCCACGCTCAGGTGGGACCGGTCCAAATTCTACGCCGCCGCTGCGACCCTCGCTCGGCAGGAGGCACCTGCCGGCCCTTGCCGTCTCCGAGTCTCCCCCCCGACGCGTGCACCTACGATGACACCCAGTTGCCGCTACCCGTTCCGCCGTTGGATCCGCAGCTCTCGTGCACGCCCGACCGAACGCGCGGGGTCTCGTGCGAGCCGCGTCTGTGGCTACGCATCCCCGTCAAACTCGGGCCGCGCACGAGACTCTACGATCTCGTATTCTCGGGCGCACACGCGATCCCGGAGCGAAAGCTTTCTGCAGCGGGCGAGTTCGAGCTGGGCCAACCCGCCAATGTTCGCAAGCTCGACGAAGCGCGGAGGCGCATCGTGGACGCGTACAAGGAGGAGGGGTTTGCGTACGCCGACGTGACATACGCGCTCGAGGAGTCGCTCGACCATACCCGCGCTCGAGCCAGCTTTACGGTCAACGAAGGCGACCGCGTCATCGTCAAGCGGATCGTGATTCGAGGCAACGACGTGACCCGCGCGGACGTGATCCGCCGAAGAGTCGCGTTGGTCGCGGGCGAGCCGTACCGGAGCAGCCTCGTCCGCAAGACGCAGGAGCGAATCGCAACTCTCAACGTATTTTCCAGCATCGATGTGTCGCTGGAGGACGCTTACGTCCCTCAGGCGAGCAAGACGGTGATCATCACGCTCGTCGAGCATGCCTCGCAATATATCGAGGTGCGGCCGGGCCTATCGACCGGGGAGGGAGTGCGCTTCGCCTTCGAGTACGGTCACCGCAATCTGGGGGGAGACGCCATCGCGCTCTCCTTGCGGATCCAGCTGTCCTACCTGCCAGATTTTCTCATCCTCGACCCTACGGTGCGCGGAAACTACGATCGCGCGTTCGGCTATCCGGCGTTCGACAAGCGCATCGCAACGCGGTCGACGGTGACGCTGGCCTTTCCGGACGTCGGGCTCGGACCGCTCGTGCGTGCGGCGATCGATGGAGTGTTCGTCCGCGATCTCGAGCGCGACTTCGCCCTCACCAAAGAAGCCGCGATCGTCAGCCTCTACTATCGACCCATTCGCCAGCTTCAATTTTCGATCGCGCCCGACATCGAGTCGAACAACGTACTCATCTTCGGCGCCGGCACGGTCGAGCAGTACTTGGAGCAGCAGGCTCAACAGGGTCAGGCCGTCAACGCCGACCTCGCACAGCTGCTCCGGCTGCCGACGGGCCAGAGCGACGCGTTCGCGCAACGCTTCCTCGTCACGTGGGACCGCCGCGACAACTCGTTCAATGCGCACAAGGGCACATTCGTCTCTTCGGGCGTCGAGCATGTCGACTGGACGTCCCTCGGGCCGCCCGCGTGCCCGACCACCGCGCGCGCGCCTTACCAGCAACTCTACTATGGCGAGGAAGGATGGACGGCACCTGGAAACACCACCCAGGTGGCCAACCAACCCTGCGAGAAGAGCGAGGGACACTTCGTCCGCTTCGCCGAAACTCTCGCCGCGTACTTGCCCATCACGAAGAAGATTACCCTGGCCGGCGAGTTCCGCCTCGGCGCCAACGTCCAGCTTACCAAGGACTCAACGACGTACACCGACCGACTTTTCTTCATGGGCGGCATCGACTCGATGCGCGGTTGGCTCCAGTACACTTTCATGCCGCAAGACTATGCCGATGGGATCTCCAATACCGCCAACCTGCCGACCACTAGTGCCAAGAAGAACACGATCGCAAGCTATCCCTTGCGCGGCGGAAACCTGATGGTCAACCCGCGCATCGAGCTTCGTATCCCGATCCACTCTCCTATCGAGACCGTCATTTTCTTAGACACCGGGAACGTGTGGGCCGACGCGTCGTACCCTTTCAGAAACGGCTTCCCCTTGCGCACGGCGGTTGGGACAGGGCTTCGCTTGCAAACGCCCATCGGTCCTATCGTGCTCGACTATGGCATCAACCTTTCCCGGCTGATCGACGGCCCGAACGACCCGCGTTATACCTACGAGGACTTCGGCGCGTTCAACTTCGCAATCGGACTATTCTGAGCGCGCCCATGAACGGGACTAGTTATCTCAAAGTCGCCTTCGCGAGCGGACTTCTGCTCTCGATCGCCGCCGGCGGATCGAACTGTCAGGCCAAAACGTACACGACGTGCGCAGGGCTGTGCGCGGGGGCCCCACCTTGCAACGAGAGCTACGACGAATGCGTTGCGAGCTGCGTTGCGCAGGAGGATAAATGCGCGCGCGTCGGGCATCCCGCGGCATTTCTCGCTTACTTGACGTGCACGACGGATGGGGGCTTCGGTTGCAACGACGCGGGGCAGCCCGTCGCCAGCGCGCTCTGCGGGCAGGAGCAGGCGGACCTCGTGCAGTGCGAGTCGGAGACCGACGCGGCTCTGGATATCCCAGACGGGGTGTTCGATGCGGACTCTCCGTGCGCCGTAGCGGGGAACTGCAATGCATGCTGCAAGGACCATCACGAAGCCGGCGCCCGCATGTACGCCGCTCTCGTCACAGCGTGTGCTTGCGAGCCTGCGGCGTGTCAGTCCCAGTGCGCAAAGGAAGCGTGCGCCGGAGACGCGCAGATGGAGCCTCAAGCCAACGACCCCTGCGATCAGTGCCTGTCAGGTGTGCTGAGCAATCTCACAGCCGACGCGGGCGCATGCGTTCTCCCGGTGACGCTGCAGTGCAACCAGACCGCTGACTGTGCGCTCTTCGTCAATTGCGGGACGCAGGCTGGCTGCATCCAGTAGCTGCATCTAGTAACGGGCTCCTGGCTCTTTCTCAACCTTCGTTGCCGAGCTTGCGCTCGATCGTCTCGATGTGGGCCCGTACCTCGCCGTCGTTCGCGCGAAGGTGCTCGACCTTACGCACGGCGCTCATGACGGTCGTGTGATCGCGGTTTCCGAACGCACGGCCTAGCTCGGGAAAGCTGCACTTTAGCCGCTGCTTGCAAAGGTACATCGCAACGTGCCGCGCAAAGGCGATGCTCTTATGCCGATCTTTGCTCAGAAGGTCACCACTCCGCAGCTTGAAGTGGTGGCAAACGACCCGCTGTACATCCCCCACGCTCGCCTCGTTCACGCGTGTGCCGATCACAGCCGTGATCTCGTTGCGGGCGAACTCCAGGTCGATCGGGCTGCCGAGGAGCGACGCTTTGGCCGCGAGGCGGATGAGCGTTCCTTCGAGCTCGCGGACGTTGCTGCGCACAACCTGTGCAATGTACAGAAGGACCTCGTCCGCGAGTTCGATTTGCTCGAGCTGCGCCTTCTTTCGCACGATGGCTACGCGGGTCTCCAGTTCCGGCGCCTGGATATCGGCAACCAGCCCCCACGTGAAGCGAGACACAAGTCGTTCTTCCATCCGCTCGAGCTGCTGAGGGTACTTGTCACTCGTGACGACGATTTGCTTGTCAGCCTGGTGCAAGGCATTGAACGCGTGGAAAAACTCCTCCTGCGTTTGCGTCTTGTTCGCAAGAAACTGGATGTCGTCCACCAGAAGTAGGTCGCACCGGTCGCGGTAGCGCGCCCGGAACTCGTTCATTTTCTGATCCTTCAGCGATTCGACGAACTCGTTGATAAATTTTTCGGCCGAGAGGTAGAGGATGCGTGCGGTGGGACGCTCCTGCCGCACCTTGTAGGCAACGGCATGAACGAGGTGCGTCTTGCCGAGGCCGGTTCCGCCACAGATGAAGAGGGGGTTGTGTCGCCGCCCGGCTCCGCCAGCGGCCGCAATAGAGGCTGCGTGAGCCAGCTGATTGGACGGCCCGATCACGAAATTCGCAAACGTATATTTCGGGTTCAACCCCTCGATGGGCGGTCCGGCGGCCGCCGGAACCCGTGCGGAAGGCGACCTTTCACGGGTCGATTCGATCGGGAGCACCCTTTCATCCGAGTTCATGGCATCACTGAGTGACGTCTCGCTCTTCGGCGGGACGCTCGACGAGCGTGCGATCGGCAACCGCGCCCGAATGGACGGCGGGCTCGGCTGGTCGATGACCGGCCGGTCGAGGGCACTATCGACGGTCCACGCGACTTGAATGCTCCAACCGGTTTGGCCGCGGATGTGGTCCGTGAGGGTGGGCAGAAAGTAGTCATCGACCCATTCACGCACGAACTCATCGCGAGCCCGCAGGCTCAGCACCCCATCAAGCAGCCCGTCGAACTGCACGCCGGCGAACCACTGATCGAAGCTTCCGGGCGACCTATCGCGCGTGAACGCAACCGCCTCGTTCCAAAGTGTTGCCTGACTCTCCATCCGTCCTGCACCCTAATTCCTCGGTTGGCCATCGGTGCTTCCGCCCCACCACTACCTTTGCCCCATGACATTGGCTCTCAAGCCCTGTTGCAATGCCCTCCCAATTCTCTTTCCGGCTGCGCTCACAGGTTATCCACAGGCTGTGGAAAGAGTCTCCACACCCGATTCGGTAGTGCGCGCACGGCACTACAACGCCATACAGGTCCGTCCGCCGGCGCGGAGCGCACGGCGGCCTTGGCCGCTGCTCGTGATTGACCTTACAAAGCCTCACCGAGGCTCGGAGCAATTGTCACTTCGATGGCGAGCCCGCAACAAGGTAGGTAACAGAACGACAGAACACGCGTCGAGAGCCGAGGAGGACGATGGCCCCCCCCTCGACGCGAACAAGAACCAGCTATCATCGCCCTTCTGCCGACGTCCATCGTGATTGTGTTTTTGATACGTAAGTGATGGATGTAACAGTGTTTTTATTGTTTGTACTCCACCAGCGAAATCCGTTTCGCAGTCGAACGCGAACGGTCACCTTTGGCAACCTCGCGGGCTGACTTCACTATCGGTTCACGCCGCAGATGGACACGTTCGGGATCGCCATGTTTCCCGTCGATCGGCATGTCAAGGGGCGACGGATTTGCGACTCTTGCGGGGCAACTGCGTGACACGCGCATTTGAAGCTCAAGGTTGGCCGCTCGACGCTCGGCCCCAAATCGCCCACTCGGACGAAAATTATCCCGCTGGCTCCGAGCTTGTTAGGGTCGGCCCCGGTGAAGACCTCGTTTCAGCATCGAGTCGGTCTCGCGCGCTCGACGCACGCGAGGGAGCCTCGCGTCGGGGGCGGTGTCGCTCGAACCCTCTTTGCGGGCATCGCGGGAGTTCTCGCTGCGCTGCTCCCCAGCGCCGCTTACGCGGGACCCGCCACCACTTCCGTCGAGCAGGGGTACGACCTTGGCGAGATTCAGGCGCCTCGTGGCATCGGGATGGGGGGGGCCCTGAACGCGCTGGGTAGCTCGACCGAAGGGCTGTATCTGAACCCTGCGAACCTGACTTCCACCCGCGTGTATCACTTCGAACTCCTCGGCTCGTATTGGCTCGATGCTCAGCGGTACAGTCTCGGCGGCGCGGTCCTCGACTCTTCGAGCAGCCGACTCGCCGGAGGATTCGCGGGATCGGCCTCTTGCCAGGACTGCATCGACTCCGCAGGAATTAACCGCAATTTCTCGGATTTGCGCCTGGGCGTCGCCTACCCTTTCGGAACCCTCCTCTCGATTGGGGTTATCGTGCGCTACCTCCACGTCGGCCAGGCCGTCTCGACCGGCCCGTTCGGCCCCAATCTCGTCTCGGACGGAACGCCGAGCGGCCCGGTCTTGAGCACCTTCACGGCTGACCTTGGTGTCGCCGTGACGCCTATTCCGCAACTCCATTTCGGTGTCGTCGGGCACAATCTGACGGATCCGGGTACGGGCCTAGCCCCGACCACGGTGGCCGGTGGCGTTGGTTACGACGGCGGAGCCTTCGCCGTCGAAGCGGACCTGCTCGGCGATTTCACGACGTACGGACATCCCGAGGGCCGGGTCATGGCAGGCGGCGAGCTCTTCGTGGGCCAGCATGTGCCCCTCCGCCTTGGCTACCGTTACGACGATGGTACGCAAACCCACGGCGTCTATGCTGGGTTCGGATACATCAACAAACAGTGGGGCGCTGAGTTGAGCGGCGGACGTGACCTCTACGCCACTCACCCCTCAACCCTCTTCGGGCTCAGCTTGCGATATTTCTACGACTCGTCGGGCCTCGGGAACAACCAGGCGGCCGAGCCGGACTCATTCTAGAGCGACAGGCCAACTAACCGTAACCGCGACAGGCCAATCTTCACGAGGTCCAGAAGCGGATACACAGGTCGTCGGTCGGGTGCCGCACGGCAAGGATCGGAGCACCGGGGAACGGGGGCGCCTGTCGACGCGGCGCGGGCGTAGGCAAGACGGCAATCGCCAAGGGATACGAGTCGGCTTCGGGGCCACACAGGTGGGCATCGGCCCGAGCGATCCAAGGCGCAGAGTCGGGTGAAGCGATCTCGAGGCGACCTATCGCAAGCGACTCGCGGCCCCATACGCCCAAACGCACGACGACCTCGCGCCCGGTGCGCGCGTCCTCGGCAGGGAGATCGAGCAGCGCGCGCACCTGGATCCGTGCGACTCCGGTAGATGAAGTGGCTCGGCGAAACGCTGCCTCGCGCAGGTGGAGGACGGTTCCTGCCATTTGCGGGGGGCCCAGGAGCGCGTAGGCGGACGAAGGCCTGCGAGAAGCTCGATCCATGAGGATTGCCTCATAGGGTGAGTCGCTTCGGAGTTCTGCTCCCGGGTCGAGCGCGTAAAGTCGCGCATCCATAGCCCGCGGAGTTCCGGGCGCGCCGAACGCGACGTACAGATCGACGTCGCCCGCTTGCCACTCCCCGCGCGGAAGGCTGACGTCGTGTACGACCAGGACTCGGTCGCGCGTCGCCTCGACTCGAATCCTGAGAAGGGACGGGAGCGAGAAGAGGGTGGGCGAAGAGCGCGTCGCCGTCCCGGAGGCGGGCGCGACGACCAGCGAGAGGGCCAGAGCGAGGGCCGCAACCTTCAACCGAGCGCCTCCTCGAAGGCTCCGACGACGAGCGACGCAGCAACACGCGGATCCGCGAGCTGAGAATCGAGGGGCTCACGCGCTGGACCGGCGGCGCGCGCACGGATCCACCGCACGGCCTCGGGGTTCCGAAACCAATCCTCGTCGAAGCGCGCAACGAGAAGGTTCGTGAGATCAGGAGCCGTAAGCAGCGCCTCGAGCCTCGAGGCCTCGTCGCCGCGCGGGCTCGGCCACGCACCCCGAAAAGACCCGTCGATGGGTCCGCCAAAAATGATGTCCGCGATCTCTTCCCAGAGCTCGACCGGGGCGTAGTGCGCTTCGTCCGTGAGAAGCCAGCGTGCGGCGACCCAGACCGCCTCTTGGAGCGCCGTGCGAGCCAGCGCCCGCGCCTGAAGATGGGCCTGCCTCTCGCTCAACCCGAGGACCTTGCGATGGAACAGTCGCTTCATGGGAAGTAAACCAAAAGCGAAACCAAAGCGGTGCCCGTCCAGGTGAAACGGATCGCGCGCAATCGAGAAAGGAAGTGCGCTCCGTTGGTTTTCGCGAAGCGCCTGACCGAAAAGAGAGAGCGCGCGGCTGAAACTAGCCGCACCGGCGACACGCGGTAGTTTCAAGGTCAGCGTCAGGCCGCGCGACATCTCGCGGAAGGAGTCTTCGAGCCAACGATTCGATAGGCGCGCCGGCCAACCTTCGGACGCATCCAGGGCGAGCCCGTCCTCTATCCACAGTGCGATGGGCCCGGCGAGCCTGGGCGCACGAACGCGCGATTCATGCCGAAGAGCGCCGAGAAGATCGCTTGCGCCGCGAACGAGCCCCCACGCGGCTTCGCGCAACGCCCCGTGCGAGAACCGGCTCACGGATGCCGATGGATGCGCCAATCCGAGGCGCGAGGCGACCTCCAAGCGCCGCGTCGCAGACTCACGTGCGATGGCCGCAAGCCCCGGTCCCGTCGAAGCCGCCGCATCAACCCACAACTGTCGCGCGGCGGGGTCACGAGCCCATACCGCCTCCCGCCACGCCTCACGGTAACTGGTCTGACGCGGCACCTCGAGCAGGACCCGAGCCTGCGACGCGGTGGCCTCGCGCTCCCACGCCACCTCGAGGTCGCACCCAATCCGAGCCTGAGTAAGCGCGTACACCCAAAGGAGGAGCGCATCCCTTAGAGACGCCTCGAGGCCGCTCGCGCCATGAGAAGCAAGCGCATCGTAGGCCTTTTGCCCAGCGACGTGTCGAAACGGCGCGAGCGGATCCGTCTCGCTCGCCCGATCGGAATCGAGTCTCGGCGTGGCGCGAAAGCGAACGAGAGCCTCGTTCGCGCGAGCGACATCGCGATCGAGCGCGAGAAGGTCGAGAGGTCCGGAACTCATCGCTCACCCGTGAACGGTGGCGCGTGACGGCCTGTCGGGCAGGTTCGACACGATGGCCCCTTCCAGTCCCGCAAGCTTGGTGAGTCGCGAGTGAACGCCGTCTTCGTTGCGATCTGCGGCCGTGATCGCAAGGTCTACGAAGGTGCGATAGTGCCTCGCCTCGGCGACGAACAGGCGTTCGTAGAAGGCGCGAAGGATGTCGTCCGGTCCATCCGCGAGCACCGCAGTCAGAAGCTTGAACCGCTCACAGGATCGTGCCTCGATGAGAGCCGCAACCAGCAAACGATCCACCAGCGGCGGCAGCGACGTGGGCCGGAGTTCCTGACTGGCTCGACGGAGAGCCACGGCATAAGGATCCGTCCGCGGAGGCCCAAGCGCGACCCCACGCTGCTCCAGGATCGCGATCACGTCCTGGAAATGTTCGATCTCCTCACGCGCAATGTCTGTGAGCGTGCGCACGACGGCGTGAGCGTCGACGGTTTTTGGAGGATGAGCCGCCAACGAGAGGGCGTTGACCGCCGCCTTCATCTCGCAATGCGCGTGGTCGACGAGCACGGAATCCATATCCTCGGCGGCCGAAAGGGCCCACTCGGGGGTACTCGGGACACTGAGGCACAACATCGAGCGTGCGATAGCACAGCTCGATGTTCACCGGGCGTGCGCGAGACGCCGTCGGCCTCCGATCCTGCCGCCCGCCGTGGCCGCCGGCACCGCCACGACGAGAGCGCCGAGAGACGCCCAGGTCCACCCAGACGTCACCCACACGGAGACGATGGGTAGGAGCGCCGCCACAGCACCGGCCTCCGCCGCCTGCCGCCCGGCGGGGCCATCTCCCCAACGCCCGAGGACATAGCCTCCCCCGCTCGCGGCGAGGCCAAGTGCCGCCGTGGGAAGCCCCCAGGGGAGGAAACTCATCCGCGCCTGCTCGGTCGCTGTGAGTGCCGACAGGGCTCGCGGCGAGGCATTTCCGAGGCTCGCATCGATGAGTCGCGCCGACAAAGCCTGCGCGACATACGCGAGAGGAAGCCACACGGCGAAGATCGCCAGAGCGCCGAACACGACCCAATGCCAGCGCGGTCGGGGCGACGTATCGGAGACGTCGCTCGACTGTAGAACCGTGAGGCGTCGTTTGGAGCTCAGGGCACGAAGCATGGCCGCCGACTCTCGCGCCGTCTAGTCTACCGACTAGGCAGGGCGAGCTTGCCACCGCCTCGGCTCACGTCGATGCTTTCGTTACCTTGGACCGTGCGCTCTTCGACCTCGTCGCCCATCGATCGAGTGGAGCCTCGAGGAGAAGGTCGAGAGACTCTCGCGGGGGAGGAGACCCTCTGGGGTCGGATCGGCGAGATTAGATCGGCGGGTCGCGCAACGAAAGACGAAGGCCGGCAACCGCCGGCCGAACTTCTGCCGGACGGTATTAGATTGGTGATTTGAAAACATCCACGGTCAATACGAAGACAACCCCACGGGCAAAGACGCCGCATAGCCGCTCGTCGTACTTCCGGTGATGGCGGCCACGAGGTTCTCGTCGCTCGCGCCGAAGACCATGTCCGTGCTGTCGGTCGTCGCGCTCTGACCCTTGGGATATCGTGAGGTTTGAGCATAGACCTCGGCGTTGACGCCGTCCGGGAAGGCAAACTGAGTAGTCTTCACCGGATTCGTCAGATCGGCAGGATGGTAGACCATGACGTGGATGTGGGTGACGCGAGGCGTATACCAGCCGGGATAAATCGTTTTGAACGTGACCGTGCCGGTGGCGTTCGTGACTTGCCAGCCTCGAAGGTACGTCGTCGACGTCGACCCTACGTCCTTCTGCGCAGAGTCGCTATTCATCGCATTGGCGTATTCGGAATAGACCCCGTTCGCGTCGCAATGCCAGAGGATCACCCGGACCCCCGAAACGGGAGCGCACCCCTTAGAGACGTCGAGGACCTGCAGCGTGAGCGTGAGAGGGGTCCCGGAAAGACCTTCGCGGATGTCCGATCGTTCGAACTTCGTGTTGGCGATCATGCCGTCGACGTCGGGATAGGGGCCCGCCGTTTCGTCTGGAATCTCAACACACGTTCCATAGGAGCCGTCCGACGCGGCATCTGCGGCGGCGTCTGCCCTTCCTGCGTCGGCTGCGCTGGCGTCGCTCAACGATCCGGCTACGGAGGACTCGGGCGAAGAGCCGCAACCGGCCCACAGCAGCGGTCCCAAGGCGCCGAAGGCTCCCGCCGCCCCAGGCGAGCGCGCTCCTTACTCGCGTCTTCGTTCGTCATCGTACAAACCCGCCTTTCTGTACGAGAGCGTGGCCACCCCGAGCTGCCCCTATATTGCGGAATTGTTACGGAACGTTACGACGCGCTCCGCAGCTCAGTCAAAGCTACCTCCTAAGTGAGTACTCCCTAGTCCACAGTCTACGGCGGCGTCATTTACGCACGGGCTCGCGGGCTACACGGACAGCGTCGATAACCTCGCCGCGGCGGAACTTGACGATGACATCGTCTCCGAGCGGTCCGGACAGCTTGACGCGTGCGTCCGCCACGGCATGCACCGAGCTGCCGTCGATTTCGAGAAGCGTGTCACCCGCGAGGAGACCTGCCCGTTCAGCCTCGCTCGCATCCCCGACCGTGACGACTACGACTTCCGAAGGATCCCCTGCCGTCTCTCCGAGGGTAACCGCGACGCCCCCGCTCGACGCCGGTTCGGAGGTCCCGTCGCCTCCTTCTCCCTTCCGAAATCGAACGACCACGCCGTCCGTAGACCTCCCGGCCACCACGCGGACGCCGTCGGCCCGCGCGCGTCCCATCTCCGGAGAGTAGGCTTCGAGACCAAGCGTGCCCTCGGCGAGCCCGCCCAGGCGGAAGCGCCCGCGCGCATCTGCGACGGCGATTCCGGGCGGCAGAGGACCCACGGCGAGATACGTAGGAACGGAATCCCTGGCAACCCGCGCCCCAGGCACGGGATCTCCGCGGCCGTCGACGACGGTACCGGTGACGACGCCTTCCTCTTGCAGCTCGATCCGCGGCAAGCTCGTTCCGTGCGAAGGGCTCGAGCCAATCGTCGCGTCGGTCTCGGCGGGTGCGTAGCCCGGAGCGCGCACGCGCACGCGCGCGGGGCCGACCGCCAGGTTCGAAACGAGGAACGCGCCTCGTTTGTCCGTGCGTGAATGCACGAGTCCGGTATCGGTCGTTACCGAAACGTCCGCATCCGCCACGGGCTGACCGCCCCGCGCGCCGTACACCTCGCCGTTCATGGTCTCGGCAATGTCCAGAACCACGTCCAGCGTTTCAGCTCCCGCATCGACTTTGATCACTCTGGATGCGTGTCCCGGCGAGCGTGCCTCGAGCCTCAGGGAGAGCCCACGCGCGTTCTGAACCCTCGCTTCACCGCGGGCGTCCGTGAAGGAAGTCACGCGAAAGGGCAGTAACGGGTCAAGTGAAGCCACGGACAGCTGAACCGCGTCGACGGGGTAGCCGCGATCGTCCTTCACATGGATTTCGAGAGGAGGTCGCGCCGCCGGCAACTGGAGAGCGATCGTCTGCGTGCCTCCTTCCGGAACGGATGCGATCGCATGCGCCGCGAGCTCGGACGCGCCCTCGGACTGAAACGCCGTGACGCTTACGCTCCCTGGAAGTGAGGCGAACGCGAATGTGCCGTCCGTCCCGGTCAGGGTCGTTCGCTCGAGCGACCCGCGGAGCGCGGCAATGGACACTCTTGCCCCCGATGCAGGCTGTCCTCCCGCATCTAGGACTCGGCCCTCCAGGCTGCCGCCGGCACGCAACACGACCTCTACGTGTGACTCCTTGCCGGCAAATACCGTAACCGAGTCGCTGATCGCCTCGACGAATTGCGGGTGCCTTACGATGGCGCGGACCCTCCCGGGTGACGCAGGAGACGCGCGAAAGGTGCCGTCACTTCGTGACACCCATGGTTCTTGAAGGGAGGGCTGACCGTTCGCCGGAGACCCCAACTCGAAGCCATGAGGGATGGGCGGCACAGGGCCCGGTACGACCCCCAACTCGCCCGACCGAATGAGCGGTCGTGGCCCGCCGAGCATAGCCTCGAAGTGTGCGTCCCGAAATTGGGAGCGATGTGGGTCGTCATCGATGGGTGCGCCCAGAGGATCGGTCCCGACGATCTCGATCGACGCGCCACCCACTGGATACCCGCGCGCATCGACGACTCTCCCCGCAAGCGTTCCAGACCGCGCGAGCACGACGAGAGTGGTCCCGCCGGATTCAGGCGCCACGACGATCGTTTGAGGGACGAAACCCTCTGCTCTCGCGGAGAGAGAAAGAGGCCCCGGGCCGCTCGGCCCGAGCCGGGCACGTCCGTCCTCGTCCGTCGTCCCCTCGAATGGAAACGGCGAAAGACCGCCTTCGGTCAACGAGACTTTGGCGCCAGCCACGGGAGAGGCGTCGGTCATGTCGCTGTCGACGACGCGCGTGGAGACGAACCGCCCTGGCGCGAGGCGGAGCGTGACGCTCTTGTCCTCGCCGCGGTCCAAGCTCACGCCGAGCTCGATTGCCGACACGAGATTGCCCATCGTCGCACGTACCGAATAAGAGCCTTCAGGTAGAGCGCCGATTCGCACGCGCCCATCGACGTCCGCGTCTGCACTCCGTACAGGCCATACGGCGCTACCCGCGATTTCGACCTTCGCCACCGCCGGTCGCTCGTCGGGGCCTATCACGGTCACGAGGATGGCGCCGAGCTTGCGAAGCATCACGGAGAGACTCTCTCCGCGCACACCGCGCTGCGTCACCGACTCATACCCTGACGCACGCGCAGAAACGATCCAGGGGGAATGCCCCAAGCGGCGGACGGTCGCTCTTCCATCGTCATCCGTGCGCGCGCCCAACGGGAGCGGATCCGCCCCCTGGATCTCCAGCTCCGCCCTTCGAAGGGGCTGGCCCCGGTCGTCGCGAACCACGACGTCCAGGCGATGCTCGCGCTCGAGCTCGACCTCGAGGGAGCGCGGTCCCTTCGTGAGCACGTACTGCGAAGAGCCCCTAGCCCAACCGAGCGCATCGACGAGTATCCACGACTCCCCATCGGGCAAGCCGGTCATGTGGGTGCGTCCGTGCGCATCCGTCGTCGCAGACGCCGCCAAATAAGCGCGCCCGCCTGCAATCGCGATCGCCGACACGCGCGCAGCGGGAATGCCCTCCGTTGCGCCTTGGGCGCGCACGATCACATCGACGGTGGCGCCTCGATCCACGTCCGCCGGCAGAGGAGGAGCTTCTCGCTCGTAGGCGACGAGGCGCACAGCCGAACCCGGAATCGTCGCGAGGGCAAACGCGCAAAGGCACAAAGTCAGGACGATACCAAGTTGCCTAAGCCTCGAGCGCACTCCTTCCACCCCACGCCAAAACGAGCGGTTGTGCCAGATCTTTCCCCGAATCGACGCGCGGGGCCCCGATCAGTGCACTGTGTGCCAACCACCTTCGTGCTCGACTTTCGGAAGGCCGGGGACCGCCTTCACCGCATCGGGAATGGCAGATACCTCGTCGGCAACGCTGCGATGGGGCACGGCATACGGCGCGTCCTCTTGCTCCCAGCGGGCAAGCGTCGTGCGATCCCGACGCTTCTTCCGGATATACCCGACGACGAGCATGCCACTTGCGACCACCCAAAGCAGCGATCCGCTGAAGAGAACCGGCCAGAACGTGTAGCGCTTCGCGATATCTTCACGCCACTGATACTCGAGCTTGCGTAGGTCAGTACCGTACGCGTCCGCGAGTGCTCGCTCGAACGGCTGCCCTGTCTGCACGCGCTCGATAAGGGTCCAGAAGCGAAGCCTGTCCCCATCGCGGAGAAGAAATCGCACGAAATCGCCCGACTCGGCGTAGGCGATGCTGGCTTCGTAATTCTCGACGGGAAAGCTGCGATCCAGATCCGACAACGGAAGGATCGTGCGCGAAAGAGTGGCCCTCCACAGAGTTTCTAGGCGTGCGAACCACTTCTCCCCGGATTCGTTCAGAGCCAGGCCCTCATCGAACCAGTGAGGAACGTGCTGCCCATGGACGGCGTCTCCTAGAGCAATGTGGGAGAGCTCGTGTCGGAAGACCTCGGGAAGATCCGTGGCTTCTGCACCGATCGGCGCTGTGAGCGACAGAAGAACGAGGTGGAGGGATGGATAGGCGACGCCGCTCGCATACGCCGCGTAAGGCACGTCGCGCGGTGCGAGCGCAGCCATGTCTTCCGCGTTTCGCGCGATTCGAACTTCGACGTGGTCCAGCACCGACTGGCCCAGGGCGTTCGCGAGCTCCGCCTTCATGGCATTCGCATCATCGAGAAGCGGTTGAACACGCTGATAGACGCCGGGTGGGTACGCGACCGTCGCCCAACCCAGCTCGTGTCGCTGGTACGTCGGGGGCAACGACGGGATAGCGACGTTCGAAGCTTGCAAAACGAGAGGCACGTCGTGAGACGGCGAGGCCACGGGCTCCTCCAGCGCCCAAGCTGCCGAGACAGACGCGAGCAGGGTCATGAGGAAGACCGCTGCCCGCAAGGCGTTCGCGAATACACCTCCACGGACGCTCACTTTGGGACCTGCACCTCGAGCTGGATGGTGGGGTCGGGAGTGCCGCGCGACACGAAGAAGAACGCGGCGCCGGCAAGGGCGGCCGCCGCGAGAGCGCCCCAGAACCAAGGAGAAGTGTAAAAAGGTTTGCCCGCGGGCACGCTGTTCTCGTCCTCGATCGGCGGCGGCGAACGCGCAACGGTTGGCGAAGTGGGTGACGTCGACGCCGGGACCAGCGTGGGATCGGCAAACCCTCGGTGCAGCGCAGCGAGGGCTCCGGACCAATCCGCAATCGGCAAGTCGGTGCCCCAGGTGACGGCCGCAGCGGGACCCGATTCGTATACGGCGGCATCGAAGGAGCGCGTGCTCGCAAGGAAGACGCGTGCGACCGGCTTCGCGCCGTCGGGTGCCTCGACGACGATCAAGCCCTTCACGTGCAGAGACGAAGCCAGACTGCCGAGTAAGCTCCGCGACGGTGCGTCGTCGCCGCGAAGCGCCGCCCTCGTCTCGGCGATGTCGCGCAGCTCGTGCGGGCCGTCGGGAGCCACAGGCTCACCGACAAGGGCCCGTGCCTGCCCTTCCTCGAGAGCAGGTGGGCGAAGGCCAGGGTCACCGTAGACTACGCGAGCAAGCGTCCAGGCCGGCGCCGCCGAGTTCCCTTCCGCGACGACGGCTAGACCATGCCCCTCCGAAAGATCGCTCGCCCGCGCGTCCGATGCACCAGCGAGCATGCTGCACGAGACCAGGGCCCCCGCGAGCACCCGACCCACGTGGGTACCCCGCACCCTTTTCGGCTCGCGATTCACTGCAATTGAAAGATAAGGATAGATGGGCATCCGTCAATTCGACTCGATGAAGGCAACCATCCACGCGACGGCGGGCGCCTGTCCATGCAGGGCTTCGCGCAAAGAGGAGCAAGCGAGCAAGGACGAGACGCCGAGCACGGCCGCGATGGCGGCAAGAGGCGGACCGAGAAGCGCAAGTGCGCGGCGATTCACGAACGGGCGTCCGGACGCGAAGAGCGCACCCATCGCAAAAGCAAGACCGTCCACGACTTTGACCCGCTGACTCGTCAAGAGGAGTACTGACGGCACGCGGATGACGTAATGCTGGACCGACGCGAGGGCAACTACGAGGCCGAGGACGACGACGGCGATCGTTGCCCGTCGACTCGCCCGATGGCCGCTGAGCAGGATCGCGGCGAGCCTTGCCCAAACAAGCGCTATTCCGAACGTGAGAACGACGCTCGTGATCGCGAACGTCACGCCGGCGAGCGCGCGATGGTGGGTTTGAGCGCGGAGAAATGCCCCCAGAAGGACCAGCGTGGCGAAAGTCGAAGAAGCCCACCCAAGCAACGCCACGAGAGCGACTCTGTCCTCCCCGGGACGGCCGAGCGCAAAGAAGCCACCTCGCGCGCGCCGAACCAGGACAACGAGAACGGTCATGGGAAGAACGGTCGTTGCAATTAGGAGTGCCCAGGCGCCGACTGGACTGCATACGCCGACGTTCTCGAGCCGGAAGGTTGCGGGCAGAGTCGCGATGCCAGCGCCCAAGGTACCGGCGCCGATCGCGTTCCCGAAACGCATGAGCCTCGAACCCATTTCAGGAGGCGAAGGAGAAGCGGGAAAGACAGAGGGAGCCATGCGGAAGTTGCGCCTTAGAACGCGTCGAGCGCGAAGAACGGGGGCTGGGCAAAGAGGTCGTCCGCGAGCCTTAGCGTGGTTGGCTCGTCGACCGAAAGCCAACCCAGACGAGCAGCATCGGACGCGGTGAGCCCGCCGTACAGAGTCGCGGCGAGCGCCCTGCCCTCGATGCGAACGAGAGGACCTCCCCGAGCGGGGCCAGTCGTGGCCGTACCTTTCCGAATCTCGACGCCTCTCGGCGGTCCGCCGTCGACGGCAAGATCGACAAAACCCTCCGAGTAGTAGCCGCGAGCTTCGATCGCCCGCGCAACGTCGGCGATGCGCACCATGGGACCGCTTACGACCGTACCGATCGCGTGCTCGACGCGCTCATTGCCATACGTTGCGGAGTCCATGTCGAGAAGAGCGCGGTCAATCGGGTCGTCGTCGCCCACCTCAAGCGTCACCTGCCCGACCTGATGCCTCTGAGCGCCAACGAGAGCGAGCAGCCGCCGGCGCGCGGCCTCATCCTGCGCCACCAGATCGCCTACCTCGAGCCGCGTCTCGGCATGCGGTTCGTGCTGCTTCAGAGTCCAACAAACGTAGCCTGCGACGCTGCCGTCTTGATCGAGCACGAACCATCGTCGGCGCTCGTCTACGAGCCGCCTCTCCCAGAGGCGGTCGGGTCGGACGATCCAACCCGTTCGCTTTCGGGCGACGGCGTCGTACGCGGCGATGATGCCCGCGCGATCGTTTCCCCTGGCGGCGCGAACGATGCCCAGCGCCTGGGAAGAGGTCGCCCAAGACCGAGGAATCGCGCGTGGATCCAAAGTCAGCAGTCGGGTAGGAGAAGCCGAGACATACCCCGTGCGCGCGTAGAAGCCCTGGCGGAACGGATAAAGAAGCGTGAACGCGTTCCCGCGCTCGTTTGCCTTGCGGTGGAGTTCGTCGAGCAGCGTCCGCGCAACCGCCTCGCCGCGCGCTTCGGGTGCGACCCCGAGACTCGCGACGGCGCCGAAGTCGACCCGCTTTGCGCCGAACCACGCTTGAAGGGGGAAAAGAAACGCGTGGGCCACGACCCTTCCGCCACGCTCTGCAACGTAGAGGTCGTCGAGTTCGCCGAGACTATTGCTCCGAAGGGCGCGCTCTCGCTCCTCGAACCCGCGCGGGTCAGGAAATGCACTCGAGTGGATTTCGATCAGCCGATCGAGATCCTCCTCACGCGCAGTTCGAATCGCCAGAGGTGCGCTCAATGGCCTCGCCTCGCTTCATGGGCTGAGGAGGCTACACGAAGATGGCCCTTCTCGGCTCCGCCGTGGTAGTCCCCTGACGGGCGCGGAGGCCGTGCCTCGGAAACACGAGATGGCAAGCGAACGGCCCGAGAGCCAACCGTCGAAGGAAGCAGGAGGGGATCCTCTCAGCTGGCCTATTGGAGTCGGGCAAAAGCTCGGCGGGGCGCGCGCCGATTTCGTGGCCGGACTGGGGCGGAAAGTACTCGACCTGCGTACGGTCCTTTCGGCGCTCGAGAGCGACCGACCCGCGGGCAGCCTTCGCGACGAACTGCGCCGCAAGCTGCACGCGCTGGGAGCGGCGGCGCGCCTTCTGCATTTCGAAGCAATGGCCACGTGCATTGCGGACGCGGAGGGGGTCCTCGAGCGAGCCGCCCGCGGCGAGCCACCGACCCCCGCGGAGCTTGCTCGCGTCGGACAAGCCATCGATGATCTGCCCGCTCTGGCCTGGGGCGAGGGGCCCGCGGCGGCGCGGCCAAAGTCGAGCGCACAAGGGCTGCCGACCGCTTCGATCTCCGCACTCGTCGTCGGCGATTCTGCGATCGCGGACGCGTTGACCGAGGAGGGGGACTCGGCGGAGGCCATCTTCGAGTGCGAGCGGACCCTTGACGCTCCGGCGGCGCTGGGACTCGCGCGTTCACTCGCCCCGGACGTCGTGATCGTCGATGGCGAGGTGGACGGATCCCTCGATCTGGTCGAGTCGCTCCTCGACGACCCGCTCACGGAACCCGTCCCGATCGTGGTCATTGGTGCTTTTGGCGCTCCGGAACACTCGGCACGTTTCATCGCGCTCGGGGTGGCGAAGACGATGGTGGGACCGGTCGCGCCGGGCGCGCTTCGCCGCGCTTGCCGCGAGGTCATCGACCAGCGCGAGGGGAGAACGATGCGGATCACCTTGGGTGAGCCCACCGTCGAGCAGCTCGGGGAACGTCTATCGGAAGAAATGAGGCGCGCCCTCGTCGATAGTGTCGACCACGCGGCGCGCGGCTGCCGAGTTCCGTTGGGTGAAGGGGCCGAGGTCGTGGGCGCCCTCTGGGGTGCCATCGCCCGAGTACGCGAGGTGATTACGATGCGTACGAACGGCGCGGTTCGCTATCCCGGAGACGGCCCGGAAGGCGCGGTGGCGATGGCGCCGTGGCTCCATTCCGACAGCGTCGCTTCGGACCGATTCGCGCTGTCGGGTCAGAGAAGAGGCGCCGCCTCCGACGTTGTCCTCGATCGACGCTGTGTAATCGTCGCGGACGACGACCCCGGCGTAACGTGGTTCATCTCCGATCTCCTCCGGACGACAGGATGCGTAGTCCACGAAGCCCTGGACGGCGCGCGGGCGCTTCAGTTGGCGTACGAGCTGTCTCCCGAGCTCATCGTGAGCGACATCCTGATGCCGGAACTCGACGGCTTCGCTCTGTGCCGAGCACTCCGGCGTGACGTCGCCTTGCGCGATACTCCGGTCATCCTTCTTTCATGGAAGGAGGACCTCCTCCAGCGCGTCCGCGAGCTGGGAGCCAGCGCCGCAGCGTATCTTCGCAAAGAGAGCGACGCGCGTGCGATCGTAGCTCGCGTCCGCGAAGTGCTAAGGCCTCGAGCCCGCGTGGAGGCGCGCCTGAAGGGCGACGGAGAAGTGCGTGGCCGCCTCGACGGTCTGACGGTGCACTCGCTCCTCAAGCTCGTGAGCACGCTCCGCGGATCGGCCCGCGTCTCTGTTCGCGACGCGTCCTTTCTCTATGAAGTCGATCTCCACAACGGCGCTCCGCGACGCGCGACGCGAACGGCCGCAGACGGAAGATTTCAGAGCGGGGAGCGCGTACTTGCCGCACTCCTCGGGGTGGGCGCCGGCCGATTCGTGGTCGCCCCTCTTGCGCCGAGTCCCACGGCTCTCGCGGACGGCAACCTCGCGGGTACGCTCGAATCGCAGCTCTCGCGCCCCATCGCATTTGCTCGGATGGCGCTCGGCGCGACGACGGGCGCCAACACGATGCACGTGCAGCGAATCGTCCTCGACGCCGAGATGATCGACGGGTACTTGCTGGCAACCGCAGGACCGACACGAGCCCTCGTACATCGAATTGCAAAAGGAGATTCCCCGCGAGATCTTCTCTTGCGTGGCGACGTGGCGCCCAGCCTCCTCGAGGACGTCCTGGCCGATTTGGCGGCTCGGGGTGCCATCGTCGCGGTCCACGGTTATGGCGGCCAGGATCTCTTGCAGGCCGCCCCTCCGCCGGGCGGCACCACGTTGACGGCGAGTGCGCACGAAGATCACGGCGATGCGCACCGGACCCCCTCTCCACTCCCGACCTCCGACCTCATTGCCCGCGAGCTTCCGCTCGTGAAGGAAGCAAAGGAGGCTGCGGCGCGCCGCCTGAGAACCTCACCACATCTAGATAGCGACCGGCCACCGTCGCGCACTCGCTCGAGCACCATTGGCGCATCGCCGTCCTCATTGGAGGACGCGGTCATGCGCGCCATGAGCGACCGGTCCCCCTCGAGTCCTCCTCCTCTGTCGGCCGAACAACCACCCATCGTCGAGCCGAGCGAACTTCGACCTCGCTCCTCCAACCCACCTGCGACCGCGACGACGACTTCACCCTCCTCCCTTCCTCCCGACGCCGTCGTGCCCGGCGCCTCCTCGGGCGAGGCGCCCGTTTCCACAGATGTCCTCGAGACGGAGCCAATGCGCGTCGACGGCACCCCTCTCGACAGATCTCTCGATGCAACGAGCGCCACAAGCGAGCAACCCGGCGACGAGATCTCGATCCCGATCGAACTTGAAGCCTCGCGCCCCCTTGCCTCTGGCGTTTCTGACGCGAGAGTAGCAAGCACGGACGACTCCGGCGCGACTGCGGCTAGCGCTGGATCGAGTTCGAAGCTCGGTGTGATTGTCGTCGGCGTGCTCCTTCTGGCAGTAGGCATCCTCGTGGTGCGTAGCGCCGGATGGCTCACGCCTCGCTTCGTACAGGGGCGCGGGGGGCAAGCGGCCCACATCCATCTCGACGAGCCGTGAGACGTCGCTGCCGGACGTGGCTCGTGCCCATCGTCGTTTGCGTGGCGTGCGAACGCCCCGCGGACAATGGTCCCGTGACCTTCGATGCCGGGCCGCCGAGCGCGCCGGCGGCAGCGCGCCGAGCGAAACCGGCGATCACGGCGATCGACGACGAAGGTATGTGCGTGCTCGGATACGAAGGAACCGTGTTGGACTTGGGCGACCCGAGTCTGCGGACTCGGTTCGGGCCGAAGCTCGTCAACGCTCCGGTGGAGATCGTCGAGCGTGACGGGGCCACATGGGCGCGCGTTCGGAGCAAGGAGATCGTCATCGACTTCTACGCTTCGCCCGCACCACCGGAAGTGCGACCTGGCGACGGCGCATCCCCATTTCTCGAGGCACGCGTGCGCGGAGGTGCCGCGAAGAATGTTGCTTTCTATCTGAACGGCAAACTCGTCGGCACGGCACCGCTCGCTCGAGGAGAGATGCGTATCGTCTCGTTCAAGGCGATTCCCGCGCAAACATCGATGGGCGCGAATGAACTCCTCTTGCGTTTTTCTGGAGCTCCGCGCGCCACCACGGACCCACTGGCTGAGGTCGACTGGGTGCATCTCGGCAACGGTGAACCTGATTCCAGATATCCCGTTCCTCTTCGTGCGGAGACACAAGTGAGCACTTCGCTCCAAGGAGCGGCGGAACGTGCACTCTCTCTTCGACCTTCTGGATTCGTTCGATGCGAGGGCTTCATCCCCGCGGGTAGCCAAGTGGAAACGACCCTGGGGCTCGCGGGCGGAGGCGCGGCTGACGCGTTGGTCCGTTTGGTGCGAGACCGAGCTCCGCCCGCCATCTTGGGTACCGCGCACCTCGAGGCTCTCGGCCCCGGCGAGGGCAAAGCCCTGGTCTTTCCGGTAGGAGACCTTGGCGACAAGACGGGCGTTCTCGGCGCAATCGAGCTCTGGAACACGGGGTCGGCAAAAGGGTCTCGCATACTCTTCGGTGACCCGAAGTTGGCGGTACCCCTGCCACCCGCGGTAGGAACGAAGCCTGCGCCCTCGCGCGGCGTCATCTTAATCGTCCTCGGCGAGACGGCAACGCGCTCGTTTGGGATTCACGGCGGTACTCGCGTGATGCCCGGAATCGAGACTCTGGCGAAAGGCGGCATCGTCTACGAGGCGAACCGAGCAACGACGGGCCTCGCCAACGGCTCGCTCGCGTCGATGCTGACTGGGATCACGGCTCGAGAAGACGGAATCGAGGATGGAGACGCGCGCCTGCCGAAGTCGGTCACGACCATCGCCGACGCCGCGCGGCAGGCGGGCTTGGCCACGGCGTTCTTCACTGCGAATCCAACGACGGGAGCCGCGTTCGGATTTGATCGCGGATGGTCGACCTTCGAGGCTCACGGCCCAACCGAGGACGGGCCCGCTGTGAAAGCAATCGATCTCGCGGGGGCCTGGGTCGGCGAGCACAAAGGCGAAGGTTTTCTCGTCGTCGTTCACGCGCGCGGGGGGCATCCACCGTGGGACGTGACCGCCGAGGAGCTGAAGTCGCTCGAGCCGCAGAACTATACGGGAGGGCTAGACGCGAAGCATGCCGCCGAGCTCCTTGCTCACGCTCGCGCCGCACCAGGATCACTTCGCTTCGGCGATGCCGATCGGGCGCGCGCGTGGTCGCTCTATGATCTCGCCATGGCCGCTCACGATGCGGCTATCGGGCGCCTCCTCGGCGCGCTGAAGGCGGCTGGACGCGATCTCGACACGACGGTCGTGGTAACCGGCGACGTAGGGATCAATGAGGCTGCGCACATCCCTTTCGCAGAAGCGGAGTCTCTCGACGAGGAGGCTCTCTGGACGCCCCTCATCGTCCACCTTCCGCATGGCGAGTACGGTGGCGTGCGCGTCTCGACGCCGACGAGCGGGCAGGACATCGCACGAACCGTACTCGGCATTCTGGGCCTGGCTCCCCCCTCTGGCTTTGGCGGGATCGATCTGGTCGATCTGGCGGCGGGTCGGGCGGACGGCGGCGCGCGGCCGCTGATGGCCACACTCGGGGATCGTTTCGCGCTGCGATGGGGAGGCTTCGCGGAGGTAGGCCAGCATGATCGTGAGACAAGACTTTGCGATTTATCGCTCGAACCCGCGTGCGTCACCGACGTACGGGCGACCTATCCTCTCGTCGCCAGCCTTCTTCATGCGGCAGCCTTCCGCGCGCTGGTTACGACGACCACGCGGCCACCGCGCGAGCCGGCGACCATCGACCCAGGGACTGCGGCCGGACTTCGGGTGTGGGGGAGGTGAACCCCGCGAGGATCGCGCTGGCTCCTCGTCGGGGCGACCTTACCGGGTAGACTGCGCGTCCTCAATCAGCCCGTCGCGCTTCAACTTGGTCAGCATCGTCTCCACGTCGCTCCAAACAAACGGCGTCCGGTCGTCGCTCCAACGGAGACAGTCGCCCGCGACGAACTCCTTTTCGGCCAGCATCCGCTGGACGAAACGCACGGCCTCTCCTGAAACTTCGACGCCACCGCTCGTTCCTACCGCGACGAACAAGCGCGTTCCTCCGTCGGCCAACACCGGATAGACATTTCCGTCCGAGCGGACCCGAAGCCGCTGGGCGGGCTGGACAGGAAGGGTCACAAGAGGGGGTGGCGGTGGCGCACGCAAACCTGGATTCGGGTTCTGGACGAACGACGACCAGAGCCGGATCACGGCCGCACTGTCCCCGGCAAGGGACCGGAGCGCGTCGGCTGCGCTGGCAAGCTGGGCAGCGATCTCCGCAACCCCTTCGGGTTCGACTTCCCCGACCATCCCGGCGGACAACGGAAGCAACGGGGAAGGGCTTCGCCAATGCGGGTTGGGCGCCATCAAGTCATCGAGCAAATTCTGCATCAGCAACGTAAACGAAACGGCCGTGAAGGAGAGGTTCAGCGCAAGTGACCCCGTCGCGCCGCCACAAGCGTCATGCCAAACGCCCGCGGGGAGGATCAACAGATCGCCCGGCTCGAGCAAGACCTCGGTGGTGTCCTTCTCATCGAACGGGGCAATGCGCTTCCACTCCTCGCCGTTCTCTTTCGAGTCGGTGTACTGACCCGTCCCATCCGCGCGGAGAGCGCCGTTCGCGTGAGGCCACGGAACGGCGGCGCGGTTGGAGAACCGCCAGCGCTTGCTCCCTTCGATTTGAAGCGTGCTCGCGATCCGGCCGTCAAAATGCCAGTTGAACCCCGCCTCGGGGGGCGAGAGATATGCGTTGAAACTGACCTTGCCCGGATAGCCGAGTTGACGCTTGATCGCTGCTAGGAATGGAGCAAGCCGTGGCACCCGTGTTTCCATCTGCGTGACGCAGAGCGTCGCCCCCGCGTTGAAGAGCGGCACTGCCTGCTCGAGGCTTGCTCTGAACGCGACCGATGCCCACTCGTCTTTCCCTTTTGGAGAGCGTGTTGCGGTCTTCTTGTCGAAGCTCGCGCGGAGGAAATCCTCCGGGGCCGGCCCAGGCAGCGATAGCGCCCGAATGAAGGTCTCGCCGTCGAAGAACCCTTTGTACTTGTCGCGAAAGCCCTTCACGAAGAGCGGCTTCTTCGCCCAGTACTCGTGCACGAATCGCTGGGGAGTGATCGGGGAGAGGAGAGCTCGTAGCTCGTCTCCGACCGATTCCACCAGCGGCGCCTGGACGGCTCCGCTCGTCATGGCACTAAGCCCGTGGCGATGCAATGGAGCATGAGCGAGTATTTAGCCACGACCCGGGGGCCAAGGCCACGGAAGACGGACGCCGGACGACTACTGCCCGCGAATGAGGCTCTCGGCCAACTGCGGCATCTGGTTCGCCTGCGAGAGCACCGACTCGCCCGCTTGTGCCAGCACTTGCTGTTGGGCGAGGCTTGCGGTCGCGGAGGCGACATC
>Ga0182024_10004525_pt1 | contig 31914 bp, 30 predicted proteins | sample P32metaG_FD_120480 | JGI IMG/M metagenome (GOLD analysis project Ga0182024, IMG submission 120480) | Permafrost microbial communities from Stordalen Mire, Sweden - P3-2 metaG (Illumina Assembly) | ecosystem: Environmental > Terrestrial > Soil > Wetlands > Permafrost | place: Sweden: Stordalen...
CTCGTGAGATTTTGTTCCACCAGTCAGTTATCGACTGAAACGTTGGACTTCTTGACTGGAACGCTGACGAGCTGTCCTGCTATGTGCTGCGCCGTTGCTTGGTGCCCTACACGTCGGGCAGGTCGCGGTAGTGCTCTTTCCAGATCAGCTTGTAGATCGGGATCTTGCGCGGGATCCTGTTGATGATGGGCAGGAACGGGATGCAGATGAACAGCGTGCTCAGCAGGCCCATGATCAGGAGCACCTGAATGTCGGCGTTCGGAGATGACTTCATCGGTTCGACCTGGTACCAGAGCGCATACAGCCACAGCCAGGGCTGGCCCGGGTAACTTCCCGTCTCGTTCATCAGGCCCCACTGGTCCCCGAGCAGGTGCTGCTGTTCAGCGCGTTCACCGAGCAGCCCGCCGTCGGCCATGAACAGCAGCGGCTTGGTGTAGTCGGTCTGGAAGAACTGGCTGCTGGACACCAGGCCCCCTTCCAGGCCGCCGCTCTGGGCGAGGCTCTGCAGGGCGGTCATCATCGCCGGCACCGGGCCGGCACCGCTTGCCTTGACGGTCACCGCGCCCGTGCTCTGGTCGACCGAGACCGCGCTCGGCGGCGTCTTCTTTTCTTCCACCGCTTCTGAATATTCTACAAGCGGCTTGGCGTAGGCTTCCGACCATTCCTTTTTCTGCTTTTCGGGCGCGGCCTTGTATTCGGCGACTGCGCTCCGCAGCGCCGGGTCGTTGGGGATCGTTTCCAGCGGTTTGACCACGTAGTCCTCGGCCGTGTTGATCGGATGGCTTACGCCGAGCCAGCGCTGGGGGTGCAGGAGGAGGAAGTGCTGCACGCTGGCAGAGCTGTGGTTGTACGGAGGGCCGTATTCGGCGATGTCGCTGGTCCCGTTGAGCTCCAGGGCCGCCGTCGTGGCGAAGTCGGCAGGCAGTTCGTGCGACCACTGGGCGATCGTTGAGGGCTTGTCGTCGGGTGAGGAGAACAGGACCGTCAGCAACACAGCCAGCAGCGCGATCACGCCGACCGCGATGCACAGCTCTTTGACCAGGTCGTAGGGCGCGTAGCTCCCCTTCCAGGGCTTGGTCTCGTCCTTCGGTCGAAGGAAGCTCATGACTGCCCTCCGGTCGAAGTCTGGGAAGGGGACGGCGGCGAGGGCGGGGGGGCGCCACCGGCGCCGGGACTCGTCGCCGCCGAGGCGAGCGCCGCTTTCCTCGAGTCGATCTCAAACGGCGGCACGACCCCGTTACGGCGCACCAGCAGCACATGCAGGCTCACGAGCGCCACGACGGCGATCGGCAGCAGCAGGATGTGGTAGCTGTACATCTGCCCGAAGTTGGTGAGGTTGAAGAACGACCCCACACCGACCGAGTTCATCGCGTCCTTGGCCTGCGTGGAGATCCACTGCGCGTCGAAGTTCTGCTGGGAGACGTAGCCGGTCAGCGCCGCGGGCACCGCCACCAGGAAGGTGATGGCACCGGTCACCCACACGCGGCCGCGGCCTCCGCGCCAGGAGGCCATCCAGTACTTGCCCCACAGGTGCACGACCATCACGAAGAAGAACAGCTCCACCGACCACATGTGAATGCTGTTGAAGAAGTGCCCGACGCCGGTCTCGTGCCACCAGGCGGGTCCCTTCAGGGCGAGGATCGAGCCGGAGCCGATGATCACGATCAGCGAGGCGATGGAGGCCACGCCGAACACGTAGATCCAGGAGGCCACGTACGTCGGCTGGCCATCGGGCAGGAGCCTCTCGGGCGGCAGCGCCTCGACGCCTTTTTCGCGGACTTTGACGGTCCAAGACTTCGATGGGGTCCTCGGGGGGGTCGTGGGGGCGGCGCTCATGATGCGCCTCCGCCTCGACGGGCGGCTGCTCGCCCCGCGGCACCGGGGAACGGCAGCAGGATCGCCAGGAAGAAGACGACGAACATCAGGCCGATGACCACGACATTCGCCACCGACAGGTGGATGAAGCTCCAGTCCACCGTATGCGCCGGGTGATTCAGGTTGAAAACCGCGCCCATCACGCCCACAAGACTCAAGAGGAGCCCCCTCTGTTCGGTTTGCACACCATCTGCCGGGCAGCCTACAGGCACACCGGGCTCGTTCACATCCGTACTTTTCGGCAATCGACGTGCGGGAATCTGCCGAGCTACCCACCCGCTGTGCGCTGGTGGTGCTGTAGATAGCCCGCCGCGCGCAGCTGCTCGATGACTGTGTGTTGGCGCTTATCGAGTGCTTGCAGCCCTTCCCCGAGCTCGTGCGCGGTGGCTGCCATCTGGTGCTCTGTGCGGCGGATCGCCATGCGCTCGCGGCCTTGGGAGTCATGCAGCAGGTCTTTTGACTGTGGATGAACGGCGGGTGTGAGCCTCTCGATCGTCGGGTCGCTCGCTGGCGCGGCCACGATCACCGGCAGCCCGTTTGGATGCCAGTGGATCTCCGTGTGGACGGCGTGGTCGTGGGTGTGGGCCCAGCGCGCGAGGTGGGCTCCGAGCGCGGTGGCCAGCCCGACTTCGTCGAGGGCGCTCTGCACTCACCCGGCGGTCACGCCATCATCGCTCTACGCTCATGGCACGAGCCCAGCGACACCTCGACGATCGCGCCCCGGCTCACCGACCCGGTGACCTCCTTTCAGCACTCAGCGGTGATCACCGAGCAGGGCTGCGCGCAGATCTTCGACCGCAGCCAGCGCGCCCAGGCCGAGCTGATCATCGAGCACACCGCGCACCCCGACGCCCGCGAGGAGTTGCACGAGCACGCGGCGTCACTCGGCCTTGGTGCCCGAAGTGCTGCCGTCCAGAGCTGAGTGTCGCCCGCTCACGCACCCGCGAGCGTATCGCTCGCGGGCCGCGGGACACCCTCAGCCTTCACGGCGGACGGGACGACTAGCACAGGGCATGCCGCGGCGCGCACGACTGCGTCGCTGACGCTGCCCAGCACGACGCGACCCAGCGGACCGCGTCCGTGCGAGCCGAGAACCAGCAGATCGACGCCGTGGGATCTGCGGAGGATCTCCTCGGGAGGCAGTCCCTTACGAACGTCGCTCGAGACTGTGAGCTCACCAGGCAGCGAAGCGATTGCCGCCGCGACGCCATCTGCAGCCATCTGCACGCGACTCTCGATAGTCGCGGAATATGCCAGGCCGGCCGTCGAGCCCAGAACCCTTGGGGTTGCGGTGTTGGCTATCACGATCACCTGCAGGTGTGCTCCCGTCTCCGCAGCGAGCGCGCCGGCAAATCGCAGCGCGCCACCGGCCTGCACGGCATCGTCGTAGGCAACCGCGATGTTGGCAATGCGTGGATCCTTCAGCGATCGGTTCAGCCCCACCGGGGCTACGGCGACGGGGCAGGGCGCCCCATGCAGTGTCTCCTCAGTCACGCTCCCAACGAGGACCCGTCCTACCGTTCCACGATGAGATGAGCCGAGCACCAGCAGGTCCGCATGCTGCTGCTCAGCTGTGTGCCGCAGCACCATCGCCGCGCCAACTCCGGAAAGGAGTAGAGGTCTAACGGTAAGCGGGCCGTCGAGCAGTTGAGAGGCTTCCTCGATGCATTGCTCGGCCTCCTCACGGTCGAGATGGGGCGCCGCCGGGTCGACTCGTGCAGATAGCGCCTTCAGGCGATGCACGCAGCACACGATGAGCTCGCCGTCGCGAGCGGTAAGGGCCGCGCCCAACGCGAGCGCGTCACGCGCCTGCTCACTACCGTCGAAGCCAACAATGACCTTGCTGAACATAGAACCTAGCCCACCTCTGATCGCTGACCAACCAAGACTTTCACCCCACAGCGAGCCTCCCATCGGGTCATCACCGCCAATCGTTTGCGGGAAAACCACAACCTCAACCGGCCCTGAGAACGGATGTACCTACGCGGCACATCAGGGAGACTCGGATGTCCAAGCCGCAGAGCAGAGAGGAGAAATCAGATGGCACGAGTGGGATTGCTTACCGGCGGCGGTGACTGCCCGGGCCTAAACGCGGTCATCCGGGCTGTGGTCCGGCGCGGCCTCGCGGACGGGGAGCACAGTTTTGTGGGCTTCCGCTACGGCTGGGCAGGGCTGCTGGAGGACGATGCGATCGACCTGACCCTCCAAAGCACCTCGGGCATCCTGCCGCGCGGCGGGACGATCCTCGGCACTTCCCGCACCAACCCGTTTGCGGATGGCCGCGACGCGGCGGCGGCGATCCGAGCGACCATGCAGGCACGTGCCGTGGACGCGCTTGTTCCGATCGGCGGCGAGGACACGCTCGGCGTCGCGCTGTGCCTACACGAACAAGATATCCCCGTCGTCGGTGTGCCAAAGACGATCGACAACGACCTGGACGGCACCGACTACACGTTTGGTTTCCAGACGGCCGTGCAGATCGTCACCGACGCGATCGACCGCCTGCACACGACCGCCGAGTCGCACAACCGTGTGATGGTGGTCGAGGTGATGGGCCGTCACACCGGCTGGATCGCCACTCACGCCGGGATCGCCGGCGGCGCCGACGCAATCCTCGTCCCCGAGCGGCCGTTTGACATCGATGAGGTGTGCGCACATCTGCGCCACCGCCACGAGCGCGGTCGCAGCTTCTCGATCGTGGTGGCAGCCGAGGGGGCCACGCCCCGCGAAGGCACCTTGGAGACTCGCGAGGGCACACCGACGGACGCCTTTGGGCATGCCCGTTTGGGCGGCATGGGGGTCACGTTGGAGCGGGAGATCGAGTCGCGCACCGGTTATGAGACGCGCGTTACGATCCTCGGCCACGTGCAGCGCGGCGGAACTCCAGTCGCGTTCGATCGTGTGCTAGCAACCCGCTTCGGCGTGGCCGCAATGGATGCTGTGGCGGCCGAGCGCTTCGGCACGATGGTCGCCCTTCGAGGCACCGAGATTGTCGAGGTGCCCCTACAAACGGCACTGCGCGAGCCGAAGCTGCTCGACCCCGCCCTCTACGAGACGGCCGAGCTGTTCTTTGGCTGAGCGCCCGCAGGAGCGCCTTGTCTGATTGACGGGCGCGCAAGAGGATTGTCCGATTGTGAGCCGCTTTCGACCGAACAAGACCCACTTGTCTCGTGAGCCCTCGCCGCTGTACTCAGCGTAGGCTCCGTGTCATGAGCGATGAGGCCCACTTCACAGCCGAGGAGGCTCATGCGGCCGGCGAGCGGATCGGCATCGACTGGGTGACATCGCCGTTCGACGTCGAGCAGTTTCGGATGGGGATGGACGTCGAGCTCGAGCACGGCACGCGGGATCTCCAAACCAACGTCACCAATGACGACGTGACCGTGACCGCAAAGATCGCGCGAGCGCACCTCAACGAGTTCCCGGACTATTACTCTCGCCTGGCTGTGATGGAGGCCGAGGCAGAGACCTACTGGGCCGGGCAGGACGAGTAGCGCCTACACACGCAACGAGCCTCGCTCAGAGTGAGAGCCGGCTGCGGATCAGCCGCGCCCGCGGATTTGTTGCTCCTCGACAGTCAGGTCGGCCGTCGGCAGAGCCTCGAGGCGCTCGTCGGGAATCGGCTTGCCGCTCTCGGCGGAGAGGCCGAAGGTTCCCGCCGCGAGCCGTGCCTCCGCGCGCTCCAGCGCGGCGAGCTGGGCAGCGAGATCCTCGGCGAGGCCCGCGTCGAACTCTTTCTGGTACAGGTCCTCGGAGCTTCCGTCGCCCGGTTCGTGCTGTTCGGCCAGCTCCTGGGGGCCTTCCTGATCGAGCTCGGCGATCGCCTGCTCGATCCGCTCCCGCTCGCGCGCGAGCAGTTGGCCAGCGCGGTCAGGATCCATGAGCGGAGGATATCGCTGGAGACAGACGCTTACTGGCTGGAGCGTCGGTGCTCTTGCTGGGCGGTACGACCAGCACTGCGCACGCCGCCGCTCGCACCACCCGATCGCACACGCTGCCCATGATCAGTCGACCCACGAAGCCGCGGCCATGTGAACCGAGGACGAGCAGATCTGCATCACGTGAGACCTCGAGTAGCTGCTCGGCTGGGTCACCGTCGCGGACTTCGCTGGTGGCCGAGATGCTCTCAGGCAGGCTCCTCAGCGCCTCGGCGAGCACCTGCTCGGCGGCGCACAGCCTGGCCTCGGTGATCTCGGCGTAGGGCATCGTGTCCCTCGCCGGGTCTGCGACCGCGGCGTCCTGTGCGACCGCGACCAGCAGCAGTTTCGCACCGGTCTGCACGCAGAGTGCGACGCCCGCCGACAACGCGTCCGGCGTCGGTTCGACCGCGTCATGGCCGACCGCGACACACGCGAGGCGAGTGCCGGCAAGATGATCGTGAAGGCCGATCGGCGCGATCGCGACCGGGCACGGCGCTTCGCGCAGCGTCTCATGGGTGACGCTACCCATCAACACGCGTCCCAGGGCTCCGCGATGGGAGGAGCCAAGCACGATCAGGTCAGCCTGCTCTGCGATCGCCGTGCTCTGCAAGGTCCTAGCGGTGCTTACTCCAGCCAAGAACTTGGAAGTTACGGTTACACCTCGCTCCACGAGTCGCGTGGCCTGCTCGACGCTTTCTTCGGCCGACTCGCGGTCGATGCTGGGCTCGGTCGGGTCGATGCGAGCCGGCAGCGGCTGGAAGTGATGCACACAGCAGACGATCAGCTCCCCCCCCCGGAGGCTGTGAGCGCCTGGCCGAGCGAGAGGGCATCCAAGCGCACGGTCACTGCCATCGAAGCCGACGATTACCTTGCGAAACATTTCATATCTCCCTTTCTCATTCGCACTCACCAAAACGCGCCCGCGCCAGCCGCCAGCCCGACGTGAGGAACTCGACTGTCTTCTCGGGGCCCTCGCGGTGGATCACCCGCCCGTCGAAGCCCTCTCGAAAGACGTCCAGCATCGCGTGGTTTTCAGAGAGCACCTCGGCGACGAAAAGCGTGATCCCACGCTGCTCGGCGATCACCGCCAGCCGCTCGATCAGGATCGTCCCGAGACCGCGATCGTGGAGATGATCGGCGACCTCGACGGCGACTTCCGCGCGCTTCTCATCCAGCTGGATATAGGCGGCGTGACCGACGAGCACGCCGGTCTCGTCATGGGCGAGCACTCCGCAACGGTCAGCGCCCGTGGAGGCAGCCCAGTGCGCTGCCTTGCTGACGTCCGCGGCCCCGGTGAAGAACCGTAGGCGACGGGCTTCCAGGCACAATCCCTCGAGGAATGACCGCAGCGCCGGCTCATCCTGTGCGGTCGCGGGGCGTATGGTCACGGAGCAGCCGTCGCGCAAATGGACGAGCTCGGCTCGCGACGGCGCGTCGACGGGCACAGTTAGCGTGGCCTCGATGGGAGTGTTGGAGATGGGCTTCTCACGATGCCCCAACACTCGCGTACAAAGCGAGATGGCCCATCCGAGATTGGCCGCTGACTCCACGCGGAAAACTACGCGCGGTGACCTACAGCGACCAGTGGTGGCTGACGTAGGAGGCGGCCCGTGATGTCAAGAGCGGCTCCGGCGCCGCGGATCGCGGCGGCTGATCGGAGCTGAGCGCGGTGAGCGTCTCCTGCACGCACTCTGCCAACGCGGCGGGTTCGTAGCCGCCCTCGAGGACGGCTCCCAGCGGCACGTCGAGTCCTTCGGTGAGGGCACGGACGTGGCGGGCCATCTCCGCGAAGGAGGCTGCGTCCAGGCGACAGACGGCCAAGGGGTCGTCGCGGTGAGCGTCGAAGCCGGCGGAGATCAGCACGAGATCGGGCTTGAACTCGCGAGCGACGGGAAGCACGATGTGCTCGATCAGCGACAGCCACAGGAACTCCTCGGAGCCCGCAGGGACGGGAAGGTTGATCGTGTAGCCCTCTCCGGGACCGGATCCCATGTCGCTCATCAGGCCTGTGCCGGGATAGATCCCGGACTGGTGGATGGACGCGAACAGGAGATCGGAGCGGCGACGGAACGCCTCGGCGGTGCCGTTGCCGTGGTGGACGTCCCAGTCGAGGATGAAGACTCGTCGGGCGCCCAACTCGCGGATCGCGAACTCAGCCGCGATCGCGATGTTGTTGAACAGGCAGAAGCCCATCGCCTTATCCGGTTCGGCGTGATGTCCGGAGGGCCGCACTCCACAGAACCCCAAGCTCGCCTCTCCAGCCATCAGTGCCCTTGACATCTCACAGGCGCCCCCGGCGGCGTGCAACGCGGCACGGTAGGAGGGCTCCCCGACGAACGTATCCGGGTCGACCGCGCCACCACCGGCCAACGCCAGTTCCTTGATCTGATCGATGTGGCGGGTGCTGTGGATCAGCTCCAGTTGGCTCTCCGCTGCCGGCGGGGCTTCGCGTCGCTCCCAGCCCAGCCAGTCGTTCGCAGCCAGTGTCTGCTCGATCGCCTGCAGGCGCTCCGGCGTGTCCGGATGCTCCGGCATGTACACCCGAGGGTCATGCTCCAGGCAAGCCGGGTGACTGAAGTAGAGCCCTGCGCCATCGGCTGCTGCCATTTTGTTGCTCCCATCGAATGTGGTGCTACTCGATCAATATAGATTTGGTCCCGCGCATTCATCATCGGGGCTTTGTGCGTTTTCTGTTGCGGCTTTCTACTCCCCGGGAGGAGGCCGACGACGACGAGCTCGTGCAAGCGGTGCGGCTTGCCGCCGTCGGCGAGAGTTATCTGAACCCGAAACTTGGTGCCCGCATCGCCGCCGAGCCGCCCCCCGGGCCGCCCGACGATCTCTCCGAGCGTGAGGCCGACGTGCTGCGATTGATCGCGCTCGGGCACACCAACGCAGAGATCGCCGCGCAGCTGTATCTGTCGGTGCGCACCGTCGAGACCCACCGTTCGCATATCCAGCAGAAGCTCAGGCTCTCGACCCGCGCGGAGCTCGTCGGCGACGCGCTGGAGCGGGGCCTGATCAGCGCCGGCGGCTGACCCGCCCGCCCGAGTCATCCCCTTGGGCGATGTGGAGCCATTCGCTTGGGGGTATGGTCTGCGTCGGATCGTCCCCTGACATTGCTGCGACCGAAAGGACCGGACGCATGAGCCCTGCCGTCCCAGCTCAGCCGCCAACCACGGATCGCGGGTCCGATCCCGGCAAGGCCGAGGCCGACGTGCTCGTCGTCTTCGGCATCACCGGCGACCTGGCGAAGGTGATGACCTTCCACTCGCTCTATCGCCTGGAGAAGCGCGGCCTCTTGAACTGTCCGATCGTCGGGGTCGCGGGCGACGATTGGACGCTCGATCACCTGCGCGAGCACGCCCGCACGTGTATCGAAGGGTGCGGCGAGTCGCTCGATCCCGAGGTCTTTCAGCGCTTCGCCGCGCGCCTGTCCTACGTCAGCGGCGACTTCACCAACGCGGCCACCTACGAGCGCCTTGCGGCCGCGGTCGGCGACGCGCACAGCCCGGTCTTCTATCTGGAGATTCCCCCGTTCCTGTTCGGGGCGGTGATCAAGCAGCTGAAGGATGCGGACCTGACGAAGACCGCGCGCGTGGTCGTCGAGAAGCCGTTCGGCCACGACCTGGAGTCAGCGCGCGCGCTCGCGGCGGAAATCCACGAGTCGATCGACGAGTCGCAGCTGTACCGGATCGACCACTTCCTCGGGAAGATGGGTACCGACGAGCTCCTGTATCTGCGGTTCGCCAACACGATGATCGAGCCGATCTGGAACCGCAATCACATCGCGTACGTGGAGATCACGATGGCCGAGGACTTCGGAGTCGAGGACCGCGGACACTTCTACGACCCCGTCGGGGCTTTGCGCGACGTCGTTGTCAACCACCTTATGCAAGTGGTCGCGCTCGCCGCGATGGAGGCGCCGGCCGGTGATGACGCGGAAACGTTGAAGGACGCCAAGTTCTCGCTGTTCCGCTCGATGCCGCCGGCCGATCCGAAGCACTACGTGCGCGGACAGTACGACGGCTACCTGAACATCGACGGTGTCGCCCCGGAATCGACGACCGAGACCTACGCGGCGATGCGCCTGGACATCGACAACTGGCGCTGGGCGGGCGTGCCGTGGTTCATCAGGACGGGCAAGAAGCTCCCGGCCACGCAGACTGAGATCCGCGCGGTATTCCGCGAGCCACCGCGGCTGGGCTTTATGGAGCATGGATCCTATCGCCGCCCCGAGCCGAACCAGTTCGTCGTCAAGCTCGATCCCTCGACGGGCGTGCGCCAGATCATCGACGCCCACCGCGCCGACGCCGACGGGCCCGAGGCGGTGACGCTCGACGTCGAGTTCGCCGACCAGGGCGGCGAGGCGCCGACGCCGTACGAGGTTCTGCTGCTCGACGCGATGCACGGCGAGGCCACCCGCTTCACACGCCAGGACGCAGTCGAAGAGACGTGGCGGATCTTCCAGCCGCTGCTCGAGCAGCCGCCGCCGGTTCATCCCTACGCCCCGGGCTCGTGGGGTCCCGTGGAGGCGGACGGGTTGGTGAGGGGATTTGGCAAGTGGCGCGGCCCGTGGGTGCAGTCATGAGCCTCGCCTCCTCGAACAGGCCCTGGGTGCGGTCATGAGCCCCGCCGCCAAGTCCGCCAAGGACAATCCGAGCAAGGCAGGCTCGAGCGACGCGGGCGCGGGCGACGCGCGGGACGAACCGGTACTGCAGAGCGCGGCGATGCTCTCGCCGTTCCCGCCGATCGCCGACTACGCGTTCCTGTCCGACTGCCACACGGGCCTGCTGATGGCCCCGGACGGGAGCGTCAACTGGCTCTGCGTCCCGCGCTTCGACGCGCCCAGCGTGTTCGGCACGCTGCTCGACCGCCAGGCGGGCGACTTCCGCTTCGGGCCGTTCGGGATCAACGTCCCGACGGCGCGCATCTACGAGCCCGGCACGAACATCCTGCTGACCACATGGAAGACCACGAGCGGGTGGGCGATCGTGCGCGATGCGCTGATCCTCGGCCCCCGCCGCGGCGTCGACAAGATCACGCCGCACACCCGGCCGCCGACCGACGAAGACGCCGAACACCTGCTCGTGCGCGTCGCGATGTGCTTGGAGGGTGAGGTCGAGATGGAGCTGACCTGCGAGCCGGCCTTCGACTACGGGAGCGTCCCGGCGCAGTGGTCGGTCAGCGACGACGGCCACACCGCCGATGCGAGCGGCGCGGATGTGACGATCAGGCTACAGACGGACATGGCGGTCGGCACCGAGGGCGAGCGGGTAAGGGCAAGGCATCAGCTCAAACAGGGAGAGCAGATCTTCTGCTCGCTCTCCTGGGCCGAGGAACTGGCCTCGCCCCAGACCCTCGACGAGGCCAACGAGCGTCTGGCCGCCACCGCCCACTTCTGGCGCAGTTGGCTGAGCGGCGCCCGCATACCAGACCATCGCTGGCGCGATCCGATCCAGCGCTCGGCGCTCGCGATCAAGGGTCTCACGTACATGCCGACCGGCGCGACGGTCGCGGCGCTGACGACCTCGCTGCCCGAGACACCCGGCGGCGAGCGCAACTGGGACTACCGCTACACATGGCTGCGGGATTCGACGTTCACGCTGCAGGCGCTGCACTACCTGAACCTCGACTGGGAGGCCGAGGAGTTCATGCAATTCGTCGCGGACCTCGAGCCCAACGATGACGGCGCGCTGCAGATCATGTACGGGATCGACGGACGACGCGATCTGACCGAGTCCACGCGCGAGGACCTCTCCGGCTACGCCGGAGCGAGCCCCGTGCGCGTCGGCAACGGCGCCTTCGACCAGCGCCAAAACGACGTGTTCGGCGCGGCGCTGGCGTCGATCCTCCTGCACACCCAGCGCTCAGAACGGCTCCCCCGCCGACTGTGGCCGCTCGTGCAGGCGCAGGCAAAGTGCGCGACCGACGTCTGGCGCCAGCCCGACCAGGGCATCTGGGAGGCGCGCGGGAAGCCCCAACACTACGTCTCCTCGAAGCTGATGTGCTGGGTGGCGATGGACCGCGCGAGCAAGCTCGCGGCGATCCGCGGCGACGCGAAGCTGCAGAAGGAGTGGGAGGCGACGGCCACGGAGATCAAGGAGGACATCCTCGCCCACGGGCTCACTTCCGAGGGAGTCCTGCGCCAGCACTACGAGACCGACGCGCTGGACGCCTCCAACCTGCTCGCGGCGCTCTTTGGATTCCTGCCCGCAGGCGACGAGCGCCTGCGGGCGAGCGTGCTCGCGATCGCCGACGATCTGACCGAGAACGGCTTCGTCCTGCGCTATCGCACGGGCGAGACCGACGACGGCCTGTCCGGCAAGGAGGGCAGCTTCCTGATCTGCTCCTTCTGGCTGGTCTCAGGCCTGGCTGTGGTCGGCGAGGAACAGCGCGCCCGCGACCTGATGGAAAAGCTGTTGAGCGTCGCCTCCCCGCTCGGGCTGTACGCCGAGGAGTTCGACACGAGCACCGGCCGGCACCTGGGGAACTTCCCCCAGGCCTTCTCACACCTCGCGCTGATCGAGGCCGCGGGGCGGATCATCCTGGCCGAGCGACTCGAGGAGCTGTCCTGATGAGCGACTACGACGTGATCGTTATCGGCAGTGGCGCGGGCGGGGGAACGCTCGCGCGGCATCTGGCCCCCTCGGGCAAGAAGATCCTGATCCTCGAGCGCGGCGGCTGGCTGCCACGCGAGCCGCAGAACTGGTCCGCCGGGGACGTGTTCGTCGATAACCGCTACGTCTCGCCGGACACCTGGTACGACGCCGACGGCAAGCCCTTCCAGCCACAGGTCCACTACTACGTTGGTGGCGCGACAAAGCTCTACGGCGCGGCGCTGTATCGAATGCGCAAAGAGGACTTCGGCGAGCTCCAGCACCACGGCGGGATCTCTCCGGCCTGGCCGATCCCCTACGAGGAGATGGAGCCCTACTACACAAAGGCCGAGCAGCTCTACGAGGTGCACGGCGCGCGCGGCGAGGACCCGACCGAACCGCCCGCCAGCGCGCCCTATCCGTTCCCCGCGGTCTCGCACGAGCCGCGGATTCAGCAGCTCTCCGACGACTTCGCCGCCGCCGGCCTGCACCCGTTCCACGCGCCCTGCGGGGTGATGCTGAACGAGGCGAACATGCCCTACAGCAACTGCGTTCGCTGCTCGACCTGCGACGGCTTTCCCTGCCTGGTGCACGCCAAGTCCGACGCTGAGGTGCTCGGCGTCAGGCCGGCCCTCGAGCACGAGAACGTCACGCTGCTGACGAACGCCACCGCGGTCGAGCTGAGCACCAACTCCGCCGGGACCGCGGTCACCGAGGTCGTGGTCGAGCGCGACGGCGCCCGCGAGACCTACTCAGCGGACATCGTTGTCGTGTCCGCCGGCGCGGCGAACACGGCCAAGCTGCTGCTCGCCTCGGCCGGCGACCAGCATCCGAACGGTCTTGCCAACGGCTCCGACCAGGTCGGACGCAACTACATGTTCCACGACAGCCAGGCGGTGCTGGCGCTGTCGAAGGAGCCCAACAACACCGTCTTCCAGAAGACACTCGGCGTCAACGACTACTACTTCGCCGGCGAGGCGTGGGAGTTCCCGATGGGCAACATTCAGATGGTCGGCAAGTCGGTCGCGGACATGTACCGTGGCGAGCAGCCCTTGATGACGAAGCTCGCGCCGACCTTCTCGCTGGCGGAGGTGGCAGACCACGCGATCGACTTCTGGCTCTCAACCGAGGATCTGCCGCTGGCGGAGAACCGCGTGAGCCTCGACAGCGGCGGCAACGTGGTGCTCAATTACAAGGCCACGAACGACGGCGCGAGGGACCGGCTGTTCAAGCAGCTGCGCTCGCTGCTCGGCCATCTCGGCATGCAGGAGCACCATCTGATCCCGCGCTGGGCCTATCTGGAGAACAAGATCCCGGTCGCTGGAGTAGCCCACCAGGCGGGCACCTGCCGCTTCGGCTCGGATCCCGCAACCTCGGCCCTGAATACCGACTGCCGCGCGCACGAGGTGGACAACCTGTACGTGGTCGACACGAGCTTCTTCCCAAGCATCGCGGCGGTCAATCCGGCGCTCACGGCGATGGCCAACGCGGTTCGCGTCGGCGACCATTTGCTGGAGCGCCTGGGCGCCAATGCCGGCTGACACGCCAACCCCGGCCGAGAGGCCAACGCCGGCAGAGACGCAAGCAGGGTTGCCGGCCGGACGCCGGCGCAAAGTGGTGATCGTCGGTGGCGGGTTCGGCGGACTGACGGCCGCGCGCGAGCTGAAGAACGCTGACGTGGACGTGACGCTACTCGACCCGACGAGCCACCATCTGTTCCAGCCGCTGCTCTACCAGCTGGCGTGCGGCGGCCTGTCCACCGGCGAGTGCGCCTCGCCGATCCGCGCGGCGGTCAAGCGCAGCTCGAACACCACCGTGCTGATGGCGAAGGCCACCGGCCTCGACGCCGAGCGGCGCCGGATTACGCTCGATCGCGGTGAGACGCTCGACTACGACAGCCTGATCGTGGCCTGCGGCGCGGAGACCTCGTACTTCGGCAAAGACGAGTGGCGCGAGGTCTCCTGCAGCCTGAAGACGCTGAACGACGCGGTCGAGCTGCGCAACCGGCTCTACAGCGCCTATGAGGAGGCCGAGCGCGCGGAGGACCCGGCAGAGCGCGAGCAATGGCTGACGTTCGTCGTGATCGGCGGCGGCCCGACGGGGGTCGAGCTCGCGGGCGAGCTGGCGATCATCTCCAGGCACACGATGAAGGGCTATTTCACCCGAGCCCAACCGGCCAAATCGCGGGTGATCCTGCTCGACGCCGGCGAGCGCGTGACCGCGGCCTTCAGCGAGAAGCTGTCAGCGAAGGTCGCGGGGTATCTGGCCGCGCTCGGGGTAACGGTTCGCGAGGGCGCGCGCGTCACCGCGATCGACGCGCAGGGGGTGACGGTCCAGATCGATGGAGCCGAGGAGCGGATCGACGCGCGGACCGTCGTCTGGGCCGCAGGCGTCCAGGCCGTCGGCTTCGCCAGGACGCTCGCCGAGGCGACCGGGGCGCAGACCGACCGCGCGGGGCGCGTGCAGATCAGAGCGGACCTGACGGTACCGGGCCATCCCGAGATCTCCGCGATCGGCGACGCCACGCAGGTCCCTGGCCCCGAAGAGGAGCCGCTGCCGGGACTGGCGACCGTCTCGATCCAGCAGGCGCGCCACGTGGCCAAGGCGATCCGGGGCGGATCGGCGGGCGCGAGCACGCCCTTCAAATATCTGGACAAGGGCGCGCTGGCCGTGGTTGGCCGGGGCAAAGCCGTGTGCGAAATCCGCGGCCACAAGCTCTCCGGGCGGCCGGCGTTCTTTACCTACCTGACGGTGCACATGTACTACCTCTCGGGCGGCGGCCCCGGGCACCGCGTGAAGGTCCTGATCGACTGGATCAGCGCGCGTATGGGAGACCCCCAGAACCAGGTGATCGACGGCGGGCTCACAGACTCCTGACTCGGGCATGATTGGGTAGTGAGGGCGCTCGATCAGAGACTGCTTGCGTACGCGCGCGCGACCCGCACGTTCCTGTTGCAGTCGGTCGGCCTCGGCGTTCTCAGCGCCCTGCTGATTGTTGCGCAGGCGTGGCTGCTGGCGGACGTAGTTTCCCGCGCGTTCCTCGACGGCAAGAGCCTCGCGCAACTGCGGACCCCGCTGATCGTGCTGCTGCTGGTCGTCCTCGCGCGCGCGACGGTCGCATGGGCGGCCGAGCTGGCGGCGAGTCGCTCCTCGGCACGCGCGAAGTCGCAGCTGCGCGCGGCGCTGCTACAGCGCGTCGCGACGCTCGGCCTGGACAGCTCCCGCGAGCAGCGCACCGGCGAGCTGGCGGTGCTCGCCACTCGCGGGATCGATGCGCTCGACGGCTACTTCTCGCTGTATCTGCCGCAGTTGTTCCTCGCCGTGATCGTGCCGGTCGTCGTGGTCGTGGTCGTCCTCTTCAACGACTGGATCTCGGCGGCGATCATCGCATTCACGATCCCGCTGATCCCGCTATTCATGGCGCTGGTGGGCGCCGCGACGAAGGAACGCATGGACGACCAGTTCAGAACCCTGGAGCGACTCGCGGGTCACTTTCTCGACGTCGTCGCCGGCCTGCCCACGCTGAAGGTCTTCGGGCGGGCCAAGGCCCAGGCCCAGGCGATCGGAGAGATCACCGAACGCTACCGCCGAGCGGCGATCGGAACGCTGCGGATCACCTTCCTCTCCTCGCTGATCCTCGAGCTCGTGGCGACGATCTCGGTGGCGCTCGTGGCGGTCGAGATCGGCCTGCGGCTGATGAACGGCCACCTCGGTCTGCGCACCGCGCTGTTCGCGCTGATACTCGCGCCTGAGGCCTACCTGCCGCTGCGCCAGCTCGGCGCCAACTACCACGCGAGCGCCGAGGGCATGGCAGCCGCGGAGCAGGTATTCGCCGTGCTGGAGGCGCCTGAGGCGCCGCGGGGGACGCGCACCGACTTCCCCGAGGAGGCGCTCGCTGGCCTGACCGTTGAGGGGCTACGGGTCAACTATCCAGGTCGCTCCGAGCCGGCGCTCGACGAGGTTTCGCTGACGGTGAACCAGGGCGAGGTGCTGGCGCTCGTCGGCCCCAGCGGTTGCGGCAAGTCGACGCTGCTCGGTGTGCTGCTCGGGCTCGTCACACCCGAGCGTGGGTCGGTCCGCGTCGGCGGCGTCGACCTAGCCGAAGTCGATCTCGACGCCTGGCGGGCGCGGCTGGCGTGGGTGCCCCAGCGGCCGCACCTGTTCAAAGCGTCGATCGTCCAGAACGTGCGCCTTGGTCGCTCCGGCGCATCGACCGCCGAGGTCTGGGCCGCGATCGAGGCGGCGGGCCTGACGGACGCCGTGCGCAACCTGCCCGACGGCGTGGATACGGTGCTCGGCGACCGCGGCGCGGGGCTGTCCGCCGGCGAGCGCCAGCGGGTCGCGCTGGCCCGCGCGTTCCTGCGCGACGCGCCGCTGCTGCTGCTCGACGAGCCGACGGCCAACCTCGACGGGGAAACCGAGCGGGACATCGTGCAGAGGATCGGACGCCTCGCCGAGGGACGCACCGTGGTACTCGTCGCCCACCGCCCCGCCCTGATCGGGGTGGCCGATCGGGTGCTCTCGCTCGCCCCGGCGGTCGAGGTCGCGGCGTGAAGGCCCCGCCCGTGGACGATCGCGGGCCACAGGCCCCGCTGCTACAAACACTTGCGCTCGCCCGTCCCGCCGCCGGGCGCTTGGCGCTCGCGACACTGCTGGGCGCCGGCGCGGTCGCCGCCGCGATCGGCCTGATCGCCACCTCGGCCTGGCTGATCTCGCGCTCGGCGCAACGCCCGCAGGAGTCGGCTGTTGCGATCGCGATCGTCGGCGTGCAGTTCTTTGCGCTCTCGCGCGGACTGTGCCGCTACGCCGAGCGCGTCGTCGGCCACGACGCCGCCTTCCGCGTGTTGTCAGACCTGCAGGTCAGCGTCTACGAACGGCTCGAGCGGCTGGCGCCACTCGGCCTGCCGACGTTTGGAAGCGGCGATCTGCTCGCGCGGTTGATCGGAGACATCGACTCCTTGCAGGACCTGCTGCTGCGGGTCGTGCCCCCATTCGCGATCGCGCTGCTCGTCGGCGCCGCGACGGTCGGCCTCGTGTGGTGGATGCTGCCGGCCGCGGGGCTGATCCTGCTGGTGGCGCTGCTGATCGCCGCGACGCTCGTGCCCTGGCTGACCGGAACGCTCGCCGCGCGCACGGAGGCCCGGCAGGCGGCGGCCCGGGGTGAGTTGACATCCTCGGTCGTCGACCTGATCGAGGGCGCCCCCGAGCTGGCCGTCAACGGAGCCACCGCGGAGCAGCTGGGGCGCGCGATGGCGGCCGATACGGAGGTGACGCAGCTCGCCGGCACAGCCGCCCGCACCGCGGGCATCGGCCAGGGCCTGACCAGCCTGTGCGTTGGACTCGCGATGTGGGGCGCGCTCGTGGTCGGCGTCTCGGCGGTCCACGCCGGGCGGTTGGAAGGAGTCCTGCTCGCCGGAATCGTGCTGATTCCACTGGTGGCCTTCGAGCTGGTGACCGGCCTGCCGAGCGCGACGCAGACCCTCCAGCGCGTGCGTCGCTCGGCCGCGCGGGTGTTCGAGGTGATGGATACGCCGCCGCCCGTGCCGGAGCCCGCGCACCCGGTCGGGCTCGTCGACGGGCCACATGCTCCGCGGGCAGGACATGCCCTGCGGGTGCGCGATCTGCGCTACGCCTACCCGGGTCAGACACGCCGGGCACTCGATGGCGTGGACCTCGATCTGAGCCCGGGCCGGCGCGTGGCTGTAGTCGGACCGAGCGGCGCCGGCAAGTCGACGCTCGCGGCGGTACTGCTGCGCTTCCTCCCCTACAAGGGCGGCTCGGTCACGCTCGACGGCGTGGAGCTCGCCGAACTCGACGGTGACGCGACCCGGCGCGTAGTCGGCCTGGTGGCGCAGGACGCCCACGTGTTCGACAGCACGCTCGAGGAGAACCTGCGCCTGGCCAAGCGCGAGGCCACCGAAAGCGAGCTCGAAGACGCTCTCGGCGTCGCGAGGCTGCTCGACTGGATCAGAGAACTGCCGGCGGGCCTACAGACCGAGGTCGGCGAGCGCGGCGCGCGCATGTCCGGCGGCCAACGCCAACGCCTGGCGATCGCCCGGGCGCTGCTCGCCGACTTCGGAGTACTGATCCTCGACGAGCCCGGTGAGCACCTCGACACGCAGACCGCCGATGCGATCGTCGCCGACCTCTTGAGGATCACGGAGGGCAGGACGACCCTGCTGATCACACACCGGCTGACCGGGCTCCAGGACGTGGACGAGGTGCTGGTGCTCGACCACGGTCGTGTGGTCGAACGCGGCACGCACTCCGAGCTGGTGGGCTTCGGTAGGCGCTACGCCGCGCTGTGGCAGCGTGAGCGGTCGTTCACCGACCGTGAGATGGGGGAGTAGCTTCACGTGTCGGTGTCGGCGTCGGCGATACCGGGACGGGCCGCTGCGTCTCGCCCGGCCTGCCGTGAGAGACGCTCCCGCTCGCTCCATTCGTCCTTGTCGAGTCTGCCGGACCCGGCGGTGTAGCCGGACTTGCCCCCGCCGCGCCCCCGCAGCACGTAGGCGCAGCCGACCGCGATCAGCGCCCCGGCGATCGGCCCGAGCACATAGACCCAGTAGCTCGAGAAGTCCCCACTCACCAGCGCCGGGCCGAAGGAGCGCGCGGGGTTCATCGAGGTGCCACTCACAGGCGCCGACCACAGCCCAGCAAGCGCTATGTACCCGCCGACGCCGAGCGCAGCGATGGCACCGACGTTCTGCGCAGAGGACGCCGTTCCCAAGATCACACTCACCAGCATCGCCGTGAGGACGATCTCCATCAGCAGCGCCTGCCAGTTCGCATACCCCGGGCCCGGCAGCGTCGCGCCGAGATGCTGAATGTTGCCGAACACCGCAAGCAAGAACAAGCACGCCAGCGACGCACCAACCAACTGGACGATGATGTACCCAGGTAGACGCTTCCACGGGAAATCCCCGCGCAACGCAAACGCGAGCGAGACCGCGGGATTCAGATGCGCCCCCGAGACCGCACCCATGAACAGAATGATCCCCATCACCATCAGCCCCGGCGCAACCACGGCCGCCGCCAGGCTGATCTGGCCCTGACCATGCAAAATCCCACCTCCAGCAGCGACGAGGACCAGCATGAACGTGCCCAGCAACTCGGAGAAAAGCCGCCGCCACTCCTGACTCGGATCGTCAAAGTCCTTACGGTCGCCGAACTCCAGCTCGAGCAGATGCCGGCGCCGCGGACTGAGGAGCCCGAGGCCGGGAACCTCCTCCTGCACCACATGCTCGTCAGGCATGACCACAACCTCCCTCAAAAGGACAGACGCCCGAAGCTCGCTCGATACTCACCGATAACCCAGGCTAAGTCAACCTGGCCAAGCCTTATGCCCTCAGCCGGTGAGCCCGGCGATGCCGTTGCGCAACAGCACCCCAGCGAGCAGAATCAGAACCACCGCGGCGATCGTCCTGGCGTTGCGCTCGAGCCACTCTCTCGCCCGCGCCAGCAAACGCTGCGTGGGCTCAGGTGCGACGGCCAGCATCAGCAGGGCGACCGACAGCGGTAGCAGCGACACGAACGCAAAGCCAGCCCACTCGGTGATGTATTGCCAGTGGTTTGGGTCCGTCTCGGAGATGTCCTTGACCGCGAGTGCCATGAACGCGCCGGGATTGGCGAGCGTGGCGCCGGCCGCGACGATCGCGATCACCGGCGAGGAGGTCACCTTCGTCATCTGATCGATCATCCGCGTCACTCGCTTGGGATCGCGAGGACGACGCAGGAGGCGGACGACGAAGAACAGCACGAGCGGGCCGGCGAGCACGTCGATGACGGCCACCCACGTTTTCGGCGTGTCCGGCCTGGGAGACACGGCGGTGTTCCCGAGCAGGAAGGCCGCTGCCACGCCGATCAGCAGCGTCACGCCGAACGCGCCGAAGTAGAACCACAGGCCCGTCCGCATCGGCCGCTCGCCGAGGACGAGCGCGAGCACGGTCAGGAACAGCGTCACGGGAGCCAACATTGCGCCCAGCGCGACCAGCGCAAGCTCGGTATCGACAGCGCTCATCACCAGTACCTTACGGCCGGCCCGCGCTCGTTCATTTCGATCGGATGAGCGAGCGTGGCCGCGTGCCGTTAGTGTCGTACTCAACCACCCCAGCTCGACATCCCAAAACCGACCTCGTGAGGTAATCCAAAAATGTCTTCGCCCGAGGTTCCGCGCAGCACCGTCCGTCCGACCCAGGAGCGCCGGCAGCCGCACCGCATCTGGGTGCGCGTGATCCTCGTGCTCGCCACGGTGCTCGCGATCCTCTCGATCTGCGCGATTTGGGCCAACCGCCAGCTGATGAACCCAACCAACTGGTCGAAGACGAGCACGGCGTTGCTGGCGAAGCCGACGATCCGCTCCGCGCTTTCCGGCTACCTGATCGACGAGCTGTACGCGAACGTCGACGTGCCGGCTCAGCTCAAGTCGGGGCTGCCCCCGGAACTGGCGCCACTCGCCGGCCCACTTTCCGGCGCGCTGCACAACCTGGCCGAACAGGGCGCTGAACGGGCGCTGGAGCTACCGCGGGTGCAGGACGGCTGGAGGACTGCCAATTACGCGGCCGACCAAGCGCTGGTCACGATCATCAAAGGTGGCGGCTCTCGCGTGCAGATCAACGGCGGCACGGTCTCGCTGAACCTGCATCAGATCGTCGCCGATCTCGCCCAGCGCCTCGGCCTGCCCGCGAGCGTCGCCGACAAGCTGCCTCCTTCGGTGGCCAACCTGAAGGTGGTCACCTCGAGCCAGCTCGGACTGGTGCGCAACCTGGCCAAAACACTCCACGCGCTGGCACTGTGGCTGACGATCGTGACGTTCGCGCTCTACGCGCTCGCAGTCTTCCTCGCCCGCGGATATCGGCGGAGCACGCTGATCTGGGTCGGCTCGAGCCTTGTGCTCGCCGGCCTGTTCGTACTCATGGGCCGCAAAATCGGGCAGGGTCAGCTCGTCTCCGCGATCACCAGCAACGCCTCGGTCGAACCGGCCGCCAACGACGCCTACTCGGTGGCCACCTCGCTGCTGGTGCAGGTCGCGAGCGCCTCAATCGTGATCGGCATCCCGGTGATCCTCTCGGGGTGGTTCGCGGGGCCAGCGCGCTGGGCGATCGCGGGCCGGCGCTTCCTGGCGCCCCACTTCCGCGAGCGCCCGGGCCTGGCCTACTGGATCACCGCGGGGCTGCTCGCCCTGGTCTTCCTGTGGGGTCCGATCCCGGCGACCCGCAACCCGCTGGAGATGCTGCTGTTCACGATCCTCGCCTTCGTGGGCGCCCACGTGCTCCGTGGCCAGATCGCCGAGGAGTTCCCGGACACTGCTGCTGTTCCTGAGTAGAGGTTGTCGACCGCCTGAGACTACGCGGGCGGCGCGGCCGGTTGCGCGGTGGGCGGCCGGTCGGTCGGCGCAGGCGCAGGGGACTTCAGGCGGGCGCGAAAGACGTGGAAGGACCAGCCCTGGTAGATCAAAACGAGCGGGAAGAAGATCACGGCAACGACCGTCATCACGACCAGCGCGTAGTGACCGGAAGCAGAGTTGTTGACGGTCAGGTTGTAGGCGGTATTTGTGCTCGAGATCATCACGTTCGGATACAGGTCGATGAAGATCGAGCCGACCAGCGCGGCGATCGCGACAGCGGAGGAGGCGAAGGCAAAGCCGTCGTGGTCGGTGATCGCCAGCCGCGCCGCGAAGGCCACCGCAAGCACCGCGAGGATCTCGCACGGCTGAGGCACGTCGGGGCCACCGGCGACACTGCGCGTCCAGATCACCCAGCCGAGCACGCACGCGATCGCCACCCAGCCCAACGGCCGCGCGACGGCGCGGGCGCGCTCGCGCACGTGATCGGTGGTTCTGAGCTTGAGGAACGTCGCGCCGTGCAGCAGGCACAGCGCGAGCAAAGTCACGCCGGTCCACAGACCGTACGGCGTGAGCAGGCCGAAGAAGTTGCCCGTGTACTCATGGCTGGAGTCGATTGGCAAGCCGTTCAGCAGATCGCCCAGCCCGACGCCGAGCAGCAGCGGGATCAGCACACAGCCGAGCGTCATCGCCCAACGCCAGGTCGTGCGCCAGCGGGGGTCCTCGCTTTTGTCTTTGAACTCGAAGGAGACCCCCCGCGCCATCAACGCGATCAGCACGATCAGCAGCGCGAGGTACAGGGCCGAGAACATCGTCGCGTACCAGCCGGGGAAGGCCGCGAACATCCCCGCGCCGGCGACGATCAGCCACACCTCATTGCCGTCCCACCAGGGTCCGATCGTGCTGAGCGCGTGCCTGCGCTCCTCGTCGGTGCGCCCGACGATCGTGTGCAGCATGCCGACGCCGAAGTCGAAGCCCTCGAGCACGAAGAACCCCGTCCAGAAGATGCTGACGATTACGAACCAGACCGTGTGTAGTTGCATGGCTTTAGTAGCTCAGGGCCGGGATCGTGGGCTGCGGAGGAGAGCTCCCCGACTCATCGGCGGCGCCACCCTCGTCGGGGTCGAGGCCTTTGCGCGCGTAGCGCAACATCAGCACGAGGTCCGCGACACCAAGCGCGAGGTAGACCAGGACGAAGGAGATCAGGCTGATCCAGATGTCGGTGGAAGTCACCGACGGCGAGTTGGCGTTGATCGTCTTCATCAAGCCCTGCACGATCCACGGCTGGCGCCCGCTCTCGGTCAGAAGCCAGCCCGCGGTATTCATGATGAAGGGCGTCACCACCGCCAGCAACCCGGCGCGCAGGAACCACTTCGAGCGCGCGAGCGTGCCCCTGTGTATGAGCCACGCGCCCCATAGGGCGAGCAGCGCGATCAGCGACCCGAGGTAGGCCATCACACGCATCGACCAGTACTGGATGAACACGTCGGGGATGTAGTTGCCGGGTCCGTATTTCGCGACGTCTTCCCGCTGCAGCTGGTTCATCCCCTCGACCGCGCCACCCCACGTCCCGGTCGCGAGGATCGAGAGCAGGTGCGGGATCGCAATGATCTGGGTCGGGGTCTTGTCGTTTTGGCCTCCGCCGATCTGGAAGGCCGAGAACGAGCACGGCTTGCAGTTTTCCCACTGAGCCTCGGCCGCGGCGATCTTGACCGGCTGGTATTTGGCCTCGATTTCGCCAAGCTTGTTGCCGACGAACATCTGCAGCAGGATCGCCGGCAGCAGCACGAGCACCGACAGCCGGGCAGTTTGGGAGAAGGCCCCGACTTCACGCTGCTTGCGCAGGTACCACACGGAGATCGCGAGCATCACCAGCGCGCCGGTCACCAGCGAGGCGAGGATCACGTGGACGTAGCCCCACAGGAACGTCGGGTTCGTGAACAGCGCCCCGACGTTGTTCAGTTCCGGCTGGCCTTGGTGGTTGAGCACGTAGCCGACGGGGTGCTGCATCCACGAGTTCGCGGCGAGGATGAACAGCGCCGAGAGCATCGACCCCGCCGCCACCAGCCAGATGCAGGCGAGGTGGACGCGCTTGGGCAGGCGATCCCAGCCGAAGATCCACAGCCCGAGGAACGTCGACTCCAGGAAGAACGCCGCCAGGCCCTCCATCGCGAGTGGGCCGCCGAAGACGTCGCCGACGAAGCGCGAGTAGGCCGACCAGTTCATCCCGAACTCGAACTCCTGCACGAGGCCGGTGACGACCCCGATCGCGACGTTGATCAGCAAGAGCGTCCCGAAGAACTTGGTCACGCGCTTTAATTCGGGCCCGCCCACCCGCTGGTTTCTGTACCAGGCCGTCTGCAGCAGCGCCACGAGGAACGCCAGCCCGATCGTCACCGGCACGAAGAGGAAGTGGTAGATGCTTGTCGTCGCGAACTGCCAGCGCGCGAGATCGTTGGTCATCCAGCGATCAGTCTACGCCTGAGCCCCCGGAGCGCAACTCATCCCCTTGGGCGATTCAGGCCAGCTTGCTTTACGCCATGATCTCGTTGCCGTGCCCGACGCCGACATCTCACCCGAGCAGGTCGACGCGACGATCGAAAGCAAGGCGTTCGTCGTCCTGCTCGCGATCGCGGCGGTGGTGGGCGTCGTCGTCTCGCTCGCGACGTGGTGCTTTCTCGAGCTGATCAACCAGATCCAGCGGGGCGTGTTCGTGCATCTGCCGAGCGACCTCGGCTACCACGGCGGCGCGCCTGAGTGGTGGCCGCTGCCGGCACTCGCGATCGCCGGGGTGGTGGTCGCGTTCGCGATCGACCGCCTGCCCGGGCAGGCGGGGCACATCCCCGCCAACGGGCTCGCCGCCGGCGGTGGCCCGGCGATGCCGGTCGAGCTGCCCGGGATCATGCTGGCGGCGATCGCGACGATCGGCCTGGGTGTCGTGCTCGGCCCCGAGGCGCCGCTGATCGCCCTCGGCGCGGGTCTCGGGGTCCTGACGCTGCGGCTCGTGCGCAAGGACGTCCCGCCGCAGGTGCTCACCGTGGTCGCGGCGGCCGGCAGCTTCGCCGCGGTCTCGTTTCTGTTCGAGTCGCCGCTGATCGCGGCGGTGATCATGATCGAGGCGACCGGACTGGGCGGGCCGAAGCTCAGGCTCGTATTGCTCCCCGGCCTGCTGGCGGCCGGGGTCGGCACGCTCGTCTCGGTCGGCCTGGGATCGTGGACAGGGCTGAGCACGAGCGCGTACGCGCTCGGCACGCTGTCGCTGCCCGCCTTTCCTCGTCCCGACGCCGCCGACTTCGGTTGGACGATCGCGCTCGCGATCGCGGTTGCCGCCGTCACGGCGATCGTCATTCGCGGGGGCAAGGGCACCCAGCTCCTCGCCAAGCCCCGGCCCTTCCTGGTGCTGCCCGTCGTCGGGCTGATCGTCGCCGGGCTGGCGATCGCGTTCCAGCAGACCACGGGCAAGGGCTTTGCCGAAGTTCTGTTCTCGGGTCAGAGCGCCCTTCCGGGGCTGGTATCCCACGCGCCCGCTTGGTCGCTGTCGGCGCTCGCGCTGCTGATCGTCTTCAAGGGCCTCGCCTACAGCCTCTCGCTCGGCAGCTTCCGCGGCGGCCCGACGTTCCCGGCGATCTTCCTGGGCGCCGCGGCGGGCCTGATGGCCGCGCAGCTGCCGGGGTTCTCGATCACGCCCGCCGTCGTGGTCGGCATGGGCGCCGCGACCGTGGCGGTTTTGAGGCTGCCGCTCTCGGCGGTCGTGATCGCCTCGGTGCTGAGCGCGAAGTCGGGGTTGGGCGCCGAGCCGCTCGTGATCGTCGGGGTGGTCGTCTCCTACATCGTGACCGTGCGGCTCTCGGCGCCCCCCGCGGCGGGTGATACGCCGGCCATCGCGCCCGGCGGGCCGGTCGCGGCGGGTGGTCAGGTCACTAGATCCAACACGCCCAGCGAGAACCCGGCCCGGTAGCGCTCACCCGGGGCCAACAGCCGCAGGCCGTCGCCGCTGCGCAGCGCGTTGGCGGGCGCGGTCATCGGCTCGAAGCAGATGAAGTGCCCGTCCAGCGGCGCGTAGAGTTGCGCGCACGGGTAGCCGTCCGTGAGCTCAAGCTCGATCCGTCGCTCGCCAGCCGTGACGGCGAAGCGGGCGGGGTCAGCCACGGAGTCGAAGCCGTCGTCGAACTCGCGCTCGCTCAGCTCGAAGCGTTGGTTGGAGGATGCCTGCCCTGGGCCGGTCGGGTCGGGGCCGAGCGGAATCTGGTTCTGGTCGAGCGCCAGGTGACGCATCGCCGGCAGATCGATCAGCCAACTCTCACGCGGGCCGCCCGGCGCCAGGTACGGATGAAAGCCGAACGCCACCGGAACGACATCCTCACCGCTTGCATGCACGGTCACCTCGATTTCGAGGCGCCCATCGGCGAAGCGCGCCTCGTAAAGAAGGTCGTGACGGAAGGGGAACACCTCAAACAGCTCCGGCTCCTCCTCACTCCAGCTCAATCGTGCGACCAGAGCCCGGGTTTCGGAGCCTTGGGTCAGATCGGGGACCAGCGGGTCCATCAGCTCCCATGTGAGCCGGCCACCGATCACACCGTGGATCGGCAAACCGTTGTTATCGACCGCGATCCGTGTCGGGTCGTGCGGGACCCGCACCGTCTTTCCGGCGACGACGCTGTAGTCGAAGGCCGAGAGCCGGTTCGCCCACGGGTAGAGCAGCGGTATGCCCATCGTCTTGCCCTGTTGGGCATAAGCGCTCACGCCGGCGTTCTGTGCGAGCAGCTCCTCGCCGCGATGGCGCAGCGAGGAGCAGAGCATGTTTGCACCAGGTACAAAGGTCGCCTCCAGCTGCGCCTGCTCGTCGCGCAGACTTGCATTTGCATTCATTGGCACTCTCTCCTGTTCTCCCCCGTCAAAGGATCGCAAGCGGGTTGACGGGCGAGCCTGTTCCACCGGTGATCCGCAGCGGGGCGGCCACACACAGGAACTCCCAGCGTCCCGCCGTCTCGCACGCGCAGCCCAGGTCCTCGAACTGCAGGTAGTCGAGCAGCAGCACCCCCATCGCGTTCAGCGCCAACACGTGAATCGGAAACGCGACCCCCTCGGTGGTGCTCGGGGCGGTGTCGCTGTTGCCGTCACAGCCCAACGCGACGACGCCGCGCTCGGCCAGCAGACCCATCGCCGTGGGGTGCAAGCCAGCCTTGCTGCTCGCGGTGTCCCACGGGCCGAGCTCGGCCAGGCGGCGAGAGTGTCCGGTGCGCACTAACAGGATGTCGCCCTCACCGATCTCCACTTCCTGCTTATGCACCGCGGCTTCGAGATCCTCTGCGAACACGTGCTCGCCGGGCTCCAGCCACGGCACGCCGCGCGCTCGCGGGATGTCCAGCAGCACGCCGCGGCCGACGAGACCGTCCTTGACGAGTGCGATCGCCTCATCGGCCGCCCCGTCGTCGGTGACCGTGTCGGCCGCGACACCGTTGTAGAGGAGACCCTCGTAGGCGACGTGGCAGAGCGCGTCGATGTGCGTGTGCCCGTCGCTGTGGTAGTCGACTCCGATGAAGTCCTTCGCAAAGCCGATCGCCCCCAAGCCGACGTCGGCATCGTCGGGGCGCTGGGTCATGTGGAACTCGGCCGGGTTGGGGCAGTCGGGTGAAATTCCCGTGCTCATCGGCAGGCTGAGGCTCACGACAACACCGCTGCGCACCAGGCCGGCGGCCTGCGCGACGCGATCGGGGGTGAGCAGGTTCAGCGCCCCGAGCTCGTCGTCCGGTCCCCAACGTCCCCAGCTGCGCACAGTCTCGAACAGCGCCTTGAACTCCGCCGCCGTCACATCCACCGGGACCGCGTGCTCCTCCACGCGCTGGGTTCTAGCAGACCACCTCAGTTGCCCTTCGACGCGAACCTCCGCTGAACCGCGAGCGCAATCGAGCCGCCGAGCAGCAGCATCGCGATGTTCGTACCGAGCACACCGAGCGCGCCCAGCGACTTGGCAAACCGGGGCCGCCGCGGCGCGCAGGTCCGCGCTCACGAGCGCGTCCCCGTCGTGCACGCCCGCTCCGACGCTCACATGCCTGGCGCCCGGAAGCGCATCCAGACGCTCCGCAACATCCGCCATTGCCGCGGTATCCCCGAACACGCGCAGGTGCAGCATTCGGATTTTTTCCTCGAAATTGATTGTCATACACTCGTCGGTGCGTGGACCTGTGGATCCCAGACAAGCCCGGTCACGAGGCGATCGGCGGGCTGCCCCGGAATGTCTCGCTTCGCCTGATCCCGCATGATGGCGAACTGCCGCGGGAGATTCTCGACGCGGAGTTCCTTGTGCACCCCTCGGGCGATTCCCGTCTCTATGACCTGCTCGGACAAATGTCGGGGCTGCGCGTGCTGCAGACGATCTCGGCGGGCGTCGACTGGCTGCTACCCCATGTCCCTCCCGGCGTGAAGGTCTGCAACGCCGGCGGGGCCCGTGACACCCCCGTCGCCGAGTGGGTGCTCGCGGCGATCCTCGCCTCGACGATGGGGCTCGAGGAGCTGCGCGACCGCCAGCGCGAGCACCGCTGGGAGCGGCGCCAGCCGAGCGAGCTTGCCGGCAGCACCGTGATGATCCTCGGCGACGGTTCGATCGGGGGCGCCGTGGAGGCGCGCCTAGAGCCGTTTGAGGTCGAGCTGATCCGCGTCGCGCGCCACGCCCGCCCGGGGGTGCACGCGGTCGATGACCTCCCGACGCTGCTGCCGCGCGCGGAGATCGTCGTCGTGCTACTGCCGCTCACGCCCGAGACGACCGGGCTGCTCGGCGCCGAGCTGCTTGGGCGCCTGCGCCCGGGGGCGCTGCTCGTGAACGCCGCGCGCGGGCCGATCGTCGACACCGAGGCACTGCTCCCGCTGCTGCGGGCAGGACGGGTACGGGCGGCGCTCGACGTGACCGATCCCGAGCCGCTGGGAGCCGATCACCCCCTCTGGGATGCGCCGGGCATTTTGATCACTCCCCACATCGCGGGCGACACGCTCGCGGCGCAGCGGCGCGCGTTCGCGCTCGCCGGCGAACAGGTGGGACGTTACGTCCGCGGCGAGCCGCTGGTCAACGTTGTGGAGCACGGCTATTAGCGTCCTGCTTCAACCCCCCGCCAAATCCCTCTCCATCAACTGCCGCTGATAAGGCCCGCGGCCTGTAAGGCACATCGCGCCGCAGCGGGCCGCCAGCGCCAGCGCGGCCGGCACTTCCAGACCCGCTCCAAGCCCGTAAGTAAGGCCTGCCGCGAAGGAGTCGCCGCAACCGTATGAGTCCACCGGTGCGGCGGGCGGCTGCGCGGCAGTCCAGGTACCGGCGCTCCCGAAGCGTTCCCGATAGGCGCCGCCGCGCGCGCCTTCGGTGAACACGACCAGCTTGGCCTCGGCCTGTACGCGCTCGGCTTGGTGGCGCTCGATCGCATCCTCCCCACTCAGCACCAGCGCATCCAGCTCGACGCCCTGACCGAGCGCCTCCCCCGCACGCGGGCTGGCGACCAGCACTCGCGCCGCACGTGCGGCGCGCAACGCACCCTCATCGCCGGCGGTGAAGTAGACGGCGTCCATTCCCTCCAGCGCCTCCCACGACAGATCCTTGTCGTTCCCATTTGGTTCCAGGCGCGGTCCAAGCGTGATGATCGTGCGCTCGCCGGCGTCATTCACCAGCGTCGAGGCCCTGCGCGTCCCCACGTCGCGGCGCGCCGCCCGCACCTGGACGCCGAACTCGCCCAGGCGCTCCGCCGATCGGTCGCCGAGCTCGTCATCCCCCAGCGCAGTGAACAGCATTGCCTTGCCGGCCAGGCGGGCCAACTGTACAGCCGCGACGGCCCCGCCCCCGGCGGGCTCCTCGAAGGCATCGTGCGCGTGGATCACCTCGCCGGCCCGCGGTACGTGGGGCACACGCGTGAACTGCACCCACTCGACGTGGCCCACCACCGCGACCTTCGGCCGGCTCACCTGCATGGCGGGAGTCTCACACAATCCCCGCGAGCTGTAGGTTCGTCGACATGCCCCCGCAAGCTCTGGAGCTGGCGCTCGCCGCCTCGATCTATCCGCCCGCGGTGCTCGCGGTGATCGCGCTCGGCCGTGGCGAGCAGCTGAAATCGCGCGTGTTCGTGTTCGTGCTCGGGGCGCTACTCGTCACCTACGCGCTCGGCGTACTGATGCTCGTCGTGCTCAACGAACTCGGCGCGACCGGTCCGCACCACTGGGCGCCGAGCGCCACGCTCGACCTGGCGCTCGGCGTGGCGCTGCTCAGCCTCGCCGTCCACCTGCGCCGCAAACCACTCGGCCCGAAGGACCCGGCGAAGCAGGGCGAACCTTCGAAAATCGCGCGCTACCTCGAGAGCCGCCGGCTCGCGTTCGTGCTCGGCGTCACGCTCTACGTGCTCCCCTCGCCGATCTACATCGCCGCGGTCAAGACGCTCGCCGACGCGCAGCTCTCGAAAAGCGGCGAACTGCTGGCGCTGCTCGTGACCGTCGCGGTGATGCTCTGGCTGATCGAGCTGCCGATGCTGATGCTGCTCGCCTTCCCCGATCGCGCCGCCGGCCTGCTCGAGCGCAGCAACCAATGGTTCACCGAACACCGCCGCCAGCTCGGCGTGGCGATCTCAGCCGGGGTCGGCCTCTACCTGATCGTCAAGGGCCTCGCCGACCTGCTCGGCTGAGGCCGCGGGCGTCAACTCGCCGGCGTCGCCGGCCGCGTCCGCGTGGTGGTGCCGCGTCTCCCGCTTCGCCTGCCGCTTGGCTTTGCGCGCCGCGGACTGCTCGGCGCTCTTCTCCTTCGCCTGGCCGTATGACTGCGCGACGAGCGTCCTCCCGTCCGACCAGCCGAAGGCGCGGATCAGCATCACGATCGCGAACAGGATGCCCCAAGCCGTCGTCACGAGTTGCTGGGCAACCGAGTAGGCGTTGGCGTTGGCCGCGCTGGTGATGCCTTTCAGCGAGAGCACGTTGAACCCCTGCACGACGCCCGCCCCGCCCGGCGTCACCGAGGTCGCGTTCGCGATCGAGTTGCCGGCGACGACGCGCATCAGCGTGTGGAAGCTCACGGGAATATTGTACGCGGACAGGAACACCGCGATGATCCCGAGCATCGCCGCGTAGCTGATCACCTCGGGGAGCAACACGCGGCCGAGGTAGGCCTTCGGTTTCGTGAGGATCTGACCACCGACCTTCGCCTCCCCCCACCACTCGCTGATCCGCTGGCGCAACATCCGCGCGACGAGGTAGATCAGCGCCGCGACTCCCACGACGAGGATTACCGTGGCGACCGGGTGGGCCGAGATGAACCCGAGCTGCAGATCGAACGCGCCGCCGATCGACAGGAACAGATACAGGTAGACGAACGTCCCGATCAGGGTGTAGAAGATCTTCTGGACCGCGATCGCACCCAGCACGCCGACGAAGTTCGCGGCGGCGATGATCGTCGTGAACATCAGCAGCATCGCCAGCGTGCCGAGGTTCGCGGGCAGGACCGAGTTGAGCGCGACCGCCGCCGCGTAGCAGGCGAGAATCTGCACCCAGCGCACTCCCGAGTCTGGGTATCCGTAGCGCAGGATCGAGTACCACGCGTACGCCGTCGTGGTCGTCTGCAACGTGATCAGCACGATCCCCGCGAGCAGGTAGCCGATCGAGATCGCGGTAACCGCGTGCCAGAGGTGTTTGAACCAGCCGCTGATGTCCCAGCCGAACAGGGTCGCGGCGGCGCCGATCACGACGATCACCAGCGCGACGATCAGGATCCTGTGCGGGTGCAGCCGCTCGCCCAGACCGTGCTCTGGGGTACTCACCACGTCTGGGATTGCCTGCTGACTGGCCATCTGAGCCGGATACTACGGGTCGATCGGTCACGCAACCTGTGGTCGGCCGTCAGCCCAGCAATCCGGACCATACACCGGAAGCCTCGTCGAGCCCCAGATTCAACTTCTACGGGTTGGGGCTCGCCGGGGCCGGTGTCTGACCGGTGGCAGTCGTCGCGGGTTTGCCGGCCGGCGAAGTCGTCGGCGCCCCTGTGGTCGCCGTGGGCGTCGTGGGCGTCGTAACTGTCTGGGTGGGCGTAGTGACCGTCTTGGTCGGTTCCGTGACGACCGTCTTCTGAGTGATCGTCGTCGGATTGGCGGTCGTCGTGTGAGCGATGCTGACCGACTGGTTGGTGACCGATGGCGTGCTTTTCGAACCGTTGTTGGACACC
>Ga0182024_10004526_pt1 | contig 31904 bp, 30 predicted proteins | sample P32metaG_FD_120480 | JGI IMG/M metagenome (GOLD analysis project Ga0182024, IMG submission 120480) | Permafrost microbial communities from Stordalen Mire, Sweden - P3-2 metaG (Illumina Assembly) | ecosystem: Environmental > Terrestrial > Soil > Wetlands > Permafrost | place: Sweden: Stordalen...
AACTGGCGGCAGGAATACAACGGAGAACGCCCTCACAGCAGCCTGGGCTACCGAACACCTAATGAGTTTGCCGAACAACTGAAATCCTCAGCTATGAATGGATGAATTTTTCGATGCAGGTCACTTCAACGGTTTGCCGTCTTCGTCCTTGCGGTGGTTGTAGCGCCATACCTGTTCGTCAACGTACCGGAACAGGTGGAACGGCTCAACGCTGATGTACGTTCCTTTCAGTCCGCGCTTGAGCAGTGACCAGAAGTTCTCCATGCCGTTCGTGTGAACGTTGCCGTTCACGTATTCTACGGCGTGATTGATGACGTTGTGGATGAACTGTTCCTCGGAATACCAACCCTTCGAGAACTCGTCAGAATGGATAGTCGCGCCCTTCTCCACATTGTCGAGCACAAACGGCGCGAGGGTCTTTTTCTTGCGGTCGTGGACGACCGTAGCGCGGACCTTGCCCTTGCGTTCGAGGATTCCTGTCACGATAGTCTTATTGCCGTCTGTTGCGCCCCGCGCAGCGCCGAACACTTTAATCTTGCGATCCTTGTGCATGAACCGAGCGGCCCCACCGATGAACGATTCGTCCACTTCAATTTCGCCCTTCAGTTTAGTGAACGTGCCGGTTGCCATCGCGTGTCGGATTCTCTGAAGCATGAACCACGCGGCCTTTTGGGAAACCTTCACGTCGCGGGCGATCTCATAGGAAGAAACGCCGTTTTTGCAGTTGGCAATTAACCACATCGCGCACAGCCATTTATCCAGACCGATTGGGGAATCTTCGAAAATGGAGTTGACTTTAACCGAGAATTGTTTCTGACAGTCCAGACACTTCCACATCAGCCGCGTTTCAAGGAACGACAACCGCTTGGACTCACAGCGCGGACAAGACGGCCCTTCCGATCCCCAGCGCATCCAAGCCATGAATTCGACGCAAGTGCGCGGATCGGAGAAGTATATGTTAACTTCCATTAAGGTGTCTGGAATGATTGTCTTGCCGTCCATGAACCCATTATAGCGACTTTCGTCGGGTGAGTCAAGGTAGTTTTTGCCGACGCAGCTCGGCCAACGCCGTTGGAAACCCCATCACGATTAATCTGGTCCACAAGGTAACCAATCCGTTGCCGATGTTCTGGCCGCCAAAGGTCGACGTGTAGACCTGCTGCGGCGGACGCGCTGGTGCAGCGGAGGAGCAGCGGAGAGAAAAACACCACAAAGCCGAGCGGGGGTAAAAACAGCGGGCGTCCTTCTGATCGTGTTGCATGGCCGAACTCCACCAGTCGGGATTTTCGCGAGCGACCACTCGCGGCCTCATTGGAACTTGAGTAAATCTAAGCGTTCCAATGGCATACGCTCGCCGATCCCTCTCTATCATCCAGGATCGGTCGATCCCGCCACCACTATGGTGTACGTAACTACTCGCGCTTAGCATCCATGGGGGAGTGTGGGCGATTGCAATACATAAATGCAATCTGGCCCGACTACGAAGGCTGTCCAGCGTGGGTCCAGAAATAAGACCAGAAATAAGACTTGACAAAAACATATTTTTGTGGTATGATTTGAATTGAAATTCATTGTAACACAGTACGTGTAGCCGGAGAGCTGAACCGCGTCAAAAAAGCCAGCGCGCGGCATACCGCACAGAGGCCGATTGGCCACTGATAATCACTTAGGAGAACTGTCCTCTCTACGGAGGGGAGCAGCGGTTGCATGACAGGGCCACCAGGTTCGGTCGACTTATGCACGTCCGCCCGGGCGGCAACCCCGGCCTCCCAGCCCGAAGTGTGGCCGGACGCAATCGAAATTCGATATGCCGATGGCCTATTGATGCGCGTCGCCACTCGGGCACAAGCACTTGAGATCGTCGATCAAGGGATCGGAGAAGCAGTGGGGCGCGGAACGGTGAAATACGTCAGGCTCTTCTCGATAACAGTTCACGCGCGTGGAACGAATGACGCGAGTCGGACGGTGATCAGCAATCTTCCCGCGACGTTCAAGACCCCACCGCCGCTTGGGAGAATCGCTGTCCGTCCGGATCGCAACGTCCAGAACAATGTGAGTCACGCCGATCGGTGCAAACGTTGGCTGGATGATTTCGCCGCTCTGAGGCGCTAATACTCGGATCGCTCCTCACTTTAGTCTCAAGCTGGCGCGCGAGGTCGGTGCGCTCTCAGAATACGCAGAAGGTGCCAGCCGTGCCACGCGCAGTGGGCACCTGCAGCCGTTGGCTTGCGTTAAATGAGGTCTCTCTGCCCTGGTAATCGGGTGAATCGTAACTCAACACTTCGGAGTCAATCAGCGGCGGCCAGTTGCCGCCAACAAGAGACAACCCGCCCCAAGCGACCCAATCGGGCGGGTCTAACATCCGTAACCAGAAAGTGAGGACCGCCGTGACGGCAGACCACACCAACAAACGCAGGCGTACATCATTTGACTATCTTTCGCACGCGCCATCGAGAGATTGCTTCCACCCGGAACTACCGCCCGGCAGCGATGACCGGCGGCCGAGGCCAGTTGAGGCGGTCGCGCGCGCCACGCTCGAAACGTGCATGGACCGCACCCTCACCGACGCGGAATGGGTGGTGGATCGCGCCAGGATACTGGAGTTTGTAAGTATCCTGCGTGTCTGGGACCGAGAGACGGTCGCGCCGCGTCGAGGTAATCTTGAGGTGCTATGCCAATGAGAACCTTAACCGTGATGCCCATCCGGGTTGTGCTGTACGCGAGGGTGTCCAGCAAGGACCAGGAGAAGGAAGGCTTCAGCATCCCCGCGCAACTTCGCCTCCTGCGCGACTACGCCGCGAGCAAAGGTTTTGTGATTGCGGAGGAGTTCACCGATGTCGAAACGGCCAGGGCAAGCGGCCGAACCAACTTCGGCCAGATGCTCGCCTACCTGCAAAAGCATCCGGGGGCATGCCGCACGATCCTCGTCGAAAAGACGGACCGTTTATACAGGAACCTCAGGGACTATGCCACGCTCGACGAGCTCGGCGTCACTATTCATTTGGTGAAGGAAAACCAGATTATCGGCCCCGACTCGAAGTCCTCGGAGCAGTTCGTTCACGGAATCAAAGTTTTGGTGGCGCGGAACTACAGCCAGAACCTTGGCGAAGAGACGGTCAAAGGCATGACGGAAAAGGCGCGGGCGGGCATCTACCCGAGCTTCGCTCCCGCCGGCTACCGCAATGCCGACGGCCCCAACGGTAAACGAATCATTGTTCCGGACCCCGAAACTGCTCCCGTCGTCCGGGAGATATTTGAACGTTTCGCCACGGGAGAATACTCTGTGAAGCGCCTCGCCGCACAATTTCGCGACGAAGGCAGGACGCTGCGCGGGCGTAGTTTGAACAGCAGCCTCGCGCATCAGATCCTGCGCAAACGACTGTACATGGGCGAGTTTGATTGGGACGGCAAGACCTACGAGGGCTCACATGAACCGCTGGTGACTGGCGAAGGCTGGCAGCGCGTTCAGGAACTGCTGGACGCCCGGGCCGAAAACAAGACCCGGAAGGTGAAGCACGATTTCGCCTTCACTGGTTTAGTCCGTTGCGGCCATTGTGGATGCATGATGGTCGGCGAAATCAAAAAGGGCCGGTATGTTTACTACCATTGCACCGGCAACCGCGGAAAATGCCCTGAGCGATTCACGCGGCAGGAGGTCCTCAGCGGAGCTTTCGCTGGCATCCTGAAGGAGTTGGTGATTCCTCCGCCGATCCTGGAGTGGCTCGGCAATACTGTGGTCGAGTCTGACCGGACGGAGCAGGCGGCACGTGAGCAGACTATCAAGCGGTTGCAGGCCCAGCACAATCATATTGAATCGCGCATCGAGAACATGTACATGGATAAGCTCGACGGGCAAATCACTCAGGAATTCTTCGACCGGACCTCGGCCACGTGGCGGGTTGAACAGGAGGCAGTCTTGCGGAAGATCAAGAACATTCAGACGGCCGCGACTGTGCCAATTGATCAGGCCGTCGACATCCTGCGTTTAACCAGCCGGGCCAGCGAGTTGTTCCTGCAGCAACCCGCCGCCGAACAGCGCCGGTTCCTCGGCGTGGTTATCGAAAAAGCCACTTGGCAGTACGCCGCGTTGCGGACAACCCTGTTCGAACCGTTTGAAATTTTGCGCCATTCGAACCGGGAAAGTTACAGAAAAGACAAGGAGATAGAAGGGTCTATGACCGATATTGGAAATTGGCTCCCCAGGCTGGATTCGAAAGCTCGATTCACCGCTGGACTGTTACCTTGACCTGACCGTTGGTCCAGCAGCACTGGAATCCCGCGCCGCCTTCGCCCGAGTAGTCGTTGGCGGTGACGTGCAAAACGTATTCGCCTGGTTCGGCGAATGTGACGCTCGTGGTCGCCTTGCCGTTGAAGGGCGCCGGACTATCCTTGCGCTCGATCTTTTCGACTTCGGGCCGGTCTGCGGCGAACGTTACGGGGCCGGGTGCGCGGTACTTGATCCACTTGACTGTCACGGGAGAACCAAGATCCTTCGGCTTTGCTCCCGATGAATTCGTGTACTTCGCATCGTCGGAAACCCACACAGTCAGCGGAAGCGGAACACCGACTTTGGCTGCGCGATCCACGGTCAACCCCTGCGGGCCCTGCACCGACGGGCCCTTCTCCGCAAAGCTGAGGACGGGTGGCGTATTTCCCACCGCTGCTTCGATGAGAGGCGAGATTTCGTAATCGGGCTTCAGACTGGCCGGAATCACCATGGTCTTGCCGTTGGCCGTGATGGTCCACGTTATTTTGTTCTCGCCGAAGTCGGCAGGCACCTTGACGGCGAAAAGCCCCCAGCCCCGGCCGGGCAAGAAGTGAGTGGGCTGGCCCCGATCCGGTCCACCGGGTTCGATCCGGTTGTTCGGGCCGACGGGCAAGTCTATTTCCTGTTTTCGATTCCGGTTGTAATAACCAAGAAGAAGGCTGAAGGTTCCATCGGCGTTTTTGAACCAGCCTTCGAAAGCGCCCGTAACGCTGGCGCCGGAATCGCGCGCGGGTTCGATGGGCAGTGTTTGGGCCGACAGCAAAGAACAGGCGAAAACGCCTATTCTACAAAGCCTGGCGCGCCTCCGCATCCTATTTCTTGTGCTGGGCGGCCCAGGAGCTGTAATCCTCATCGCTGATGTAAGTGACGTTCATCCACGCATGCCCCATTTCATCCACTGTGCGATCGCCAAAGCCGACCCATTGATCCGGATCGGGATTGTTGGGGTTCGCCGTGGTGTTGTCATACCACGCAGTGACATGTATCATCGTGCCTTTCGGAAACACGGGCGCGGCATCGTCGGCGTAGATGTAGTTGGTCATCCAGTTGAAGTTGAAATTGCCGACGTAACTGACCACTTGAGCGGTGCCGTCCGGCAGGATCGCTTCCACTTCCATTGCCTTCCCGCGCAGATGCATGTGCGGCTGAAAATTCTCGAGCTTCGCCGCTTGCTTCAAGACGGTGTAGTTGTCAAACTGCGCGATCGTGTTGGGCGGAATATCGATATTCCTGCCGGCTCGTACTTGCGACGCCGTGGAATTTTGGAAGCCCCGCAAGGCCTGGAACCCGGTCAAATACGTGCGGTACTTCGGCTCCTGACCTTTTGGATAAAGCCAGATGCCAAGCTCGACATTGTCCCGAATCTGCTCGCCCACCGCGTGAATGTGTACGTCCCAGGAAATCTGCGCGCCCGGCCGCAGCAATTTTCCGGAGTCGGGCCGGTAGAGGTCGTAGCCTTTGCCGACGGCCCATTCCATCAACATGGCGCGTCCGCGCAGACCCGGATCGCCGGCAGGCCCGAAACCTTCGGGATCGTCCTGCGCGAGATAGGCGACGGCGTGATGCGTGATCTTGCGTCCGGCCGCGGTTCCCGGCCGCATCTCTACGGCGCGTACCCATCTTGCCTCGGTGAGCGGAATATCGGAAACCGGCCGCCACCAAACGTCCTGGTGATGGGCCGCCATTGTGTAGGGTTCCGATTTGACGATGATGTCCGGTTGGCCAAGCTCCGCCGCAGCTTTCCATTCGTTATCGGCAGGCCAGTGGCGCGGGGCGGGCATGTCTTTCAGATCCCCCTGCGGCGATCCGGCGTCGACCCAGCGGACGATAGTGTCGATCTGTTCGTCCGTCAGCGAGATGTCGTTCTTGAACTTCTGCATGCCGACCGCTTTGTCGATGTGCCACGGCGGCATCTGGCGCGTGATTACACGCTGCCGGATGGCTTTCGCCCATGGACGCGTTTCATCGTAAGTCACCAGCGACATGGGCGCCATGGAGCCGGTTCGATGGCACTCCTGGCATCGTTGCTGAAGGATGGGCGCGACGTCTTTGGTGAATGTAACCGGTCTGGAAGCGGAGACGGCGTCGGATTTGTTGGAAACTTCCGCCGCCCTCGCGATGAAACAGCAAAATCCCGCGATCAGAATTACGCGAAACTTGAGATTCGTCATACGTGCTCCTCCTTCGGAGCCTGGCTACCCAGCCAGCCAATTGACTGAAAGTCTAACGCCGCTAAAACGTCGTGTCAAAGGGCGGGGAAACCGCTCCCTTTGGTCACGGCTCGGCAACGGTTTTACAGAGCCGCGACCGGAGGGAGTGTTTTACGGGGTCACCGCCGTGATGTTCCGCTTCGGAACCTGTCCGACGGGAATGCGGGTGAACTCTTTCATGGTCTTGATGTCTACCACCGACACGTAGTTCGAAGCGGCGCACGCCACATAGGCCGTCTTGCCGTCCGGCGTAAGCGTGACCCAATCCGGGGAGCGGCCCACATCCGCGCTCCCGATCAGCTTCAAGTCGGGAAGTGAGTACGAATAGATCTGGCTGTTCAGCCTGCTGTTGACGATGAGGGTTTTGCCGTCGGCCGTGACGGCCATGCCGTGCGACTCGCTGCCGCCCACCAGGTAGGGAGACTTTCCCGCAGGCAGATCGGGGTTCTTGATCCGGTTGACTTCCTTATGGGTGGCGAAATCCACTACGGCGAATCCGTTGAAGCCTGAGAGCTGGGCGAAGATCCACTTGGTGCTCCCGTCCGGGTTTGTCGCAAATGCCATGGGGCGGATTCCCTGGTCCATCGTAAGCGACCAGACCGGCTCTTCCGTCTTCTGGTCGATGACCGTTATCGTCTTTGAAGCGATGGAGCCGCTGACGACGAACTTGCCATCCGGGGTGACGTACGTGTTGTGGACCGCTCCCTTGACGGGGATGGTCTTGACCTTTTCAAGCGAGGTGGTGTCGACGACATCGACGGCGCCCGGCGCTACCGCGATCGAGATATAGACTCGCTTCCCGTCTTTGCTGATCGCGATGTTGTTGGGATGGCCGCTGAGCGGTATGCTGCGGGTGACCTTCAGGCTCTTTTGATCGACCACATCGAGAGTGCGTTCCCCCTCATTGCTGATGTAGTAACGGCTGCCGTCCGGCGCGGCCGCGGCGCCGTGGTTGACCTCAATCCCGTGTATTGTTCCGACGACCTTGTTTGTTCCAGGATCGATGATGGAAACATCGTCGCCGGCACTGTTCGTCTGGATGATGCGAACCGTGGTCGCCGCAAGGGGCAGGGCGATGAGAAGCCCAAGGCAGATTCGGGTCGGGTTCATGGTCAAAGGGAAGCGCTCCTGGACGCTGGGTAAAGTCTATTTAGGGCGAAGGCCGGAGTCAAGCAGGGCACCGTCATTGAGCTTTGACCACTACCGGCTTTGGTAGGGTAGGCGGTTACGCCTGCCTGGGTTTTTTCAGCAGCTGTTAGGAAATCTCAAAATGCAAATAACTGCGCGGGAAGAGGCGCTCTTGCAGGCTTTCCGTCGCCTCCCACCAACTGCCGCCGCCGGGCTGTCTGCGCTCACCGAGCGATTGGCGGCTGTCGCTCCCTATAAGACGATCGACTGGTCCGATTCCTGGTCTGACGCCGACCTGCAGGAATTCACGGCCGCCTCGCTCAAGCGCCTTGAGGTCGAAGAGCAGGAAGAACCTCGTTGAAATCCGGCGATGTCGTGGTTGGGTTGCTGCCCGGCGCCGCCGAAACCAAGGTCCACCCCGCCGTTGTGATCGCCAGCGACAAGCCCGAGCGCTAACGCGGTTCTGAACGAGCGTCATTGCCCAAAAAGGGAAGCCCGCAAGCTAGCGGAATCAGACGGCGTTCAGAACTGGCCGGTCGCCACTTCTTGGGGCGTTGAATCGATCGGAAGCGCGTGTATGTATGCGCTGTGGTTGCGGGGGTTACGGATCGGACGTGGATGCTGGAGGACCTGATCGCGGCGTGAAAATAAAGCGCTTGTATTTTGGCCGTTTCTATCGTAATATCTGGCATCAAAGCATCGCCCTCGCTGTACATGCAGCGAGGGCTTTTTATATTTAGAAAGGGGAAAGACAATGATAGTAAATAGCGAAAACAACTACATGCAGTGGTCCCACGATAAGAAGTTTGCCACCCTAATGCGGGTATGCCTAAAGCCGGGGATGAATGCATTGCAACTAGCTAAGGCGATGGGAATTGAATATGGAAGTCTGTTCCTGCAAAACATGCATAAGGCCATTGGCCATTGACCGAGAGAATGAGACCCATGTCCGATAATCCGAAATCCCGGCAGTACTGGGTTTATGTCGGCCCCCGTGATATCAAAAACGGAGAGACGGAGATCACGATTCAGATTCTCCCGCTCCGTTACCAAAAACGAACAGCGACAATCAGGCCGTTGCTGTTCGTCTCTGAACGGTCGTTTTCGTCCGTCACAGAAGGGCGCAAACAGGCTGAATCGCTTTTTGGCTCCTTGAAGTGGATAGAGATGTTCATGGAGGGATCTGGCGGTTCGCGGAAGAACGCCATTCAGACCGGCGACTATCGAGCGAAAATTGAGATCGGACCCGCATCTCCACGCTAAAGCGCCACTTCTGTCAATGAGAATCGCCCCAAAAATGACTCACAGCTCATCATTTGTACCCGATTTGCACCCGCATTCTCACGCGAAGCGGACGAGTACTTTTTGGTTCACGCGCCGGAAAATCTATTTTTCACTGAAACAACGCCCCTTACGCCGACTCAGCGCACACGAGTCGATTTCCGTAGTGCATACTTGTGCCGGGACTGGATCTGCGCCTCGAAAACAATCTTCGACGCGGGAGTACTACTTTCCGGGGCCGCCTGCTGAAGGCGCCCTCCGGGTCGATCATTGACAACCGAATATACACACGGCAGGCCGAGCGCGGGAAGTGGCTTGGGTAGCTGTCTCCGAACCGGAAAGCCGGTTCGGAAACGGCAAATGGGAGTTTTTGAGAAATGCGTTTTTTTCCATTCGAACCCGAGAAGCTGTTGAAAACAAGGTACGCACTAGGGGAAGGGGCCCAAGAAAACCCGAGACGCGCGAGGTCAAGAGGGCAAATCGCCGTATCTCGCGTTCGAACCCATTTTTCGAGCTTAAGTTATAGAAAAAGAAGACAAACGGTTTGGCTTCGACTGGGTTCGTAATGGCCTTCAAACCCAATTTAAGCCAACTATTCCCAGCCTCTGGTCGCCGGCGCAGCGTCCTCCTGCAGCCGGATCGAAACGACACGCGACTATCTGGCCGTCAGACCGGCTTTCAGGGTTGCCTGGTCAAGACGCTTCAACGTTCCCTTCTTTGCAGCCTCCAGCAAGTCCTTATCCAATCGCGCACGGTTCTTGTACCACCATTCGGCTTCTGCCGCTTCAGATTTGAAGACGGGTATCGCCAATTTCTGTTTCATCCTCGGGTCCCGCGATTCATTGTCTTGTCAGGGTTATTAAACGTCGTCAATTTTAACCGCAAGCTCCTCTGCATCGCGTGGAGCAGAGGATCGTTTTCCGTCGTCTGCACTTGTTTTCCAACTACCAGAAGGAGGCAGGCCACGAGTGGCGATGGCGCGTCCGCCCTGCTCTACAATAGCGTGGCCTTGGCGGGCCGCTTGCCTGCGCCGCCCTTCGATAGTATGCTCGCTGCATGCGTAAGCTCTCCGTCGTGCTGCTCTTCGCCGTAACCCTGATTGCAGTTGTGATCCAGACTCAGACCCGCGCGCAGACCGCGCCTGCGGCCAGCATCGCCGCGATTCCAGGAACTGTTGGGGGCCAGGATGCCTTTGGCGCCTATGACGTGGTGAAGGGCTGGCCCAAAGACATCAGCACACTGCCGGGCAACGAGAAGTGGACTTGGGGCGCCGGGCAGAGCGTTTATGCCGAGAGCCCCAATCGGGTCTTCATGCTGTTCCGCGGCGAACTTCCCAATATCAAGCGGCCGCAAACGAAGCTGCTGCCGGACTTCGGTCCGAGCATTCAATTCCCTATCGGCCGACTGCCGTGGCGCGATGCGACGGTCGCGGCGTTGCCCGGTGGAGGAGCGGCCGGCTCGCTTCCGGGAGCGGCAACCGACGGATGGAACGGCACCCTCGGGGTCGACGCGAAGTGGGAAAACTGCATCACCATCGCGGACGCCAACGGCAACATCGTCGAACGCTGGACCCAGTGGGACAAGATCCTGCAGCGTCCGCATTACGTCGCCATCAATCCTTACGATCCGGAGAAACACGTTTGGATCGTGGACGATCACATGGGCGCGATCTATAAGTTCACGCACGATGGAAAGGAACTCGTTCAAACCATCGGTACGCCGAAAGTAACCGGCGCGGACGGCACGCATTTTAATCGGCCCACATTTCTCGCGTGGCTGCCCGACAGCACGATGTTTGTGGCCGATGGATACAACGGAACGCGGGTGGCGAAGTTCGATAAGAACGGCAAGTTCCTGCTGGACTGGGGGCAGAAGGCTACTCCTCCGGACAAACGGCCGGGTTACATGAGCAACGTGCATGGGATCGCTGTCGATCCGCAGACACGGCGGGTTTTTGTTAACGATCGTGGCGATAAGAGGATTCAGGTCTTCGATGAGAACGGCAAGTATCTTTATGAATGGAGCATGGGCGGAGATCCGTCGGATATACATTTGATCTACATTGGCGCGGATCGAGCGCTATGGGCAGCGGATCGCGGGACGTCGAAAATGCTGAAGTACGATCTGGACGGGCACTTCCTTTACTCGTGGGGAGTCTGGGGTGATTTTGCCGGTGGGTTCTGGGGCGTTCACGGTTTCAGCGTCGATCAGGATGGGAATTTCTACACGGCTGAAGTGGACAGCGGGCGCGTGCAGAAGTTTCGTCCGCGGGCGGGGGCTAATCCGGCGTACTTGGTGGGGAAGCCGGTTTACTCGGCCTGGAAGTAATGCCGAAGACAAGCATCGAGATGAGTCTCGACGCGGCACGCAAGAGTGCGCGCGCCACGTTAGTTTATCGAGAAGGCGAGGAGGGCGTTGCCGGGTTGGGCGTTGCCTGAGTAGCCTGAGGTGATGTAGAGCATCCCGCCGGCGATCGCGGGGCCCATACTGTTGATCGATCCGCCGTGGGTTTTTACGCCGTTGACGGATTCGAAATCCTGTGCGGTGTCGAAGTCCCAGATGATTTTGCCGGCGATTGTTTCGTAGGCGCGGAGGTGTCCGTCCCACGATCCGAGGAACGCGACGCCCGGGATCACCGTAACGGGCGCGGGTTGCGCGGCGCTGCATCCTTTAACAGCCAGACACGACGGTTTGGGAGCGGGGGTCGTCCACAGCTTTTCGCCGGTGGCCATTTGCAATGCGACAAGTCCGCCCCCGATTTCGGGTTTGCCTGCGGTGAAGTCGGAGATGCCGATGTAGGCGATTCCGCGATCGTCGCTGGCGCCCCCCCACATGGTGCCGCCGTTGACTCCGCCGTTGGCGATCTTCAATTTCCAGAGAACTTTGCCTTCGTGGTCGGGATCGATGCCGTAGACCGTGCCTCCCTTATCGCTGGTGACGAGGATGCGTTTGCCGCCTGAGAGAGTGCGCAGCATTCCGGAGTTGCCCAAGTCGACATCGATGATCGGATCTCGCGGACAGTTCGTTTTGTCTGCTGCGCCACAGGCGAAGTTCCAACGATCGTCACCGGTGAACTGGCGAGACCATAGCAGACGGCCGGTATCCATATCGAATGCCACAATGGCGTCGCTGGTATCGGTAGCCGGTTTGGAATAGTTGACGCCCGTGCCGATGTAGACTGCCTTCTTCCGGAGGTCGAGAGTGGGGGACGACCACGGTACCGCGCCTGACGGTCCCCAGGTCTTGGTGCCTTTGGCATTCTGTCCCGTGACCTTTGGTTCCTCGCGAATTGTGTATGCTTCCCAGATCTTCTTACCCGTGGCGGTATCCAATGCCACGACGCTGCCCCGAAAAGTGCAACATTCATAACTGGGATTTGTGGCTGCCTGGGACTCGTCTCTTCCGGACACGGGAACGTACAAGCGGCCTGCTTCGAGCTTCGGAGATCCCGTGATCACTGCCATAGGATGCTCGTCGGCACGCGTTTTCCAGAGCTGCTTGCCGGTCGTCACGTCGAGCGCGTAGACATTGCCTTTGAGGTCGCCGAAATAAACACTGCCGCCCACTACCGGCGAATTTCGAACTCCAGCGGCGGCCGTGAAGGTCCAATAAGTGCATCCGGTGTGTGCGTCGAGAGAGTAGACGACGCCATTGGCGTCGCCGACGAACACGCGTCCACCGAAAACCGTGGGGGTTCCCTGCGCCGTCGTAACGCCCGGAAATCCGAAAGCCCATTTGAGTTTGAGCTTTGGCGCGGTTTGGCTGGTCAGCCCAGCGGCCTTTGCGTTCTGGAAGCGCGTGTTTGCGGCATCTGCCCAGCCGTTCCATGAGGCACCTCCGGAACCAGGGGGACCTGAACATGTCGCGGCTTGCGCTGATGCCGCCGCGAGAACAAGGAGGACAAAAGCGCCGGTGACAAGATCACCAGCGGTACAAACGCGTGTGCTCATTACTTGCCGATCGTGACTAACGCGACCATGTTGAGCGCGCTCTCGGCCATGACGATATTGCCGTCCCTGGTCGTCATCATGTTGCGGACTACGCCTCCGCCGGCGGGAATGGCCCAAGTCTGAAATTTCTCGGTTTTCGGATCGAAGCGCACCAGCGTGTTCGGTTTCACAGCCGATTCGCTGTACCAGATCACGCCGTTCAGAAACGTGATTCCATAAGGCTGCGACCTCGGTCCTCCCGGCGAAGGCCATTCCTTGATGGCACCCGTTTTGGGATCCAGCCGGCCGAGATAGCCGCGCGAATAATCGGCGTAATAGATTACGTCGTCCGACGTGATGGCGATACGCCGCGGCCGCGACGCGGGGTTCGGCAGAGTCCACTCACGGATCGCCATGGTGTCCGGATTGATGGCGGCGATCTTCGGTGCGCCAAACTCGCAGTAGTAAGGTGTCCCTTTGGTATCGACGACCATGCCGTAAGGATTCGATGGCTTGGTGGGTGAATCCACGATCTTGATATCGCCCGTCGCGGGAATGAGCCGGCCGACCTTGTTGGCATTCTGCACCGTGAACCACAGCGTGCCTTTCTGATCGAACAGTGGCGTGTGCGGATCGCGCGCGTCTGCGGCGAGTTTGTATTCGAAGAACTCGCCATTCTTCGGATCGAGCTTGCCGATGTAGCCCTTGGAATTCGCGGTGAACCAGATCTTGCCGTCCTTGTCTTCTACGAGACCGTGCGGCCCGGAACCTTTTGTGGGCGGATGGAATTCCTTAATCTCTCCGGTTTTCGGATCGATGCGGCCAAGCACGTTCGCATACTGGCCCGTGTACCAGATATAGCCGTCGTGCGTTGCCAGCGGATCGTGCGGGCGAGAGCCGATTGTGGGCGCGGTCCACTCCTTGAAGCTCACCGTGACGGGGCCTGGGATGATGACCGCTTTGGGCACATCGCCTTCGGGAAAGTTTTTAGTGAGGTATTCGGTTACCACGGGAATCTGATTCTTCGGGACCTCAGCGCCCGCGGCCACCATTCGCTCGACGAGCAGTTTCCAGTCCGCGGGAGTGTGTCCGCCATCGGTGATCAGAGTGATCGCGTGGCAGGCGGTGCATGCGGTGGCGACGATGTCTTTGCCGTTTCCGGCCGGCAACGGCTTGGTGGTTTGCGCTTGGACGGAGAGTGCTGCGCTAACGATCATTACGAGCCCGAAGAGTCTGATTTTCACCATGTGTATCTCCTGATGTCAGTCCGTATTCTATCCCTTGTAAGCGTCGAGATGACGCGCACGAGTGCGCGCGCCACGAGTTACCTTGCCGGCGGCGCGGGAGGCGCGAGCGGGGGTTGCGGTCCCACGACGGCTGTCAGGGCTGTGTATGCGCACTCCTCATCTTTGCTGCCGCCGCCCACACCGATGGCGCCGATCATTTGGCCGTCCACGATGATCGGCAGGCCGCCTGAGACAGGGAATACTCCGAGTGGTTCCCAGCGCATCTGGAGCGACAGGTTGTTGGCGACCTGATTCGCGCGCTGGTGGCTGGAATCGCGAGTGAACAGCACGCTTTGGGCCTTGAGTTGCGCGGTTTCGATGTTGATGGGGACTTGGCCATCCATGCGGTAGGCATGCACGATTTGCCCGGTGGGAGAGAGGATGAAAACCGTCACCGCCTGGTTGTTCTTTTTAGCGAATTCCACGCAGGCTTGGGTGATTTTCTCGGCGGTGTCGACGGAGATTTCGTTCTTGATGAGAGTCTTCTTCGCGGCTTCATCGGAGATCACGAATTTATTGATGTTTTGTGCGCTCGCAGTACTCAACGCCAACGCTGCTGCGACTAAGGCGATCTGTCTCATGGTTTTTCCCTGCTCCTCTTATGCAGCTTGATAGTTTATCCCACCGGATGCCGGCTGTGCGAGAGATTCCGGAGCGGCGCTCCCGTCGCGAACGGAGTAGAATTGTTCGAGACTTATGCGCCTTTTCGGCGGGTTGCTTGCCATCGCGTTAGTTACTGCCAGCGGTTTGGTTGCACAGCTTGAGGTCCTTCAGGTGCGCCCGAACTTCTACATGATTGCGGGCGCCGGCGGCAACGTAGGCTTTCAGGTGGGAGCGGATGGCGTCGTCGTTGTCGACACGGGTTCCGCGTCGAGCGTGGATGCGGTCATCGCCGCCATCCGGAAAGTCACTACACAACCCATCCGTTACGTGATCGACACCAGCGCCGACCCGGATCATGTGGGGGGCAACGCCGCCGTCGCAAAGGCTGGCCAGACATTATTCACGCAAACGGGCGGAGCGGGTCTTGCCGCCGATTTTCAGGGAGGCGGAGCGTCGATCCTTTCCGTCCAACAGGTCTTGACCAGAATGAGCGCGCCGGCCGGGAAGACTTCGCCCTATCCGGTTGGCGCGTGGCCGACGGAAACGTTCAATCAGCCGCGGAAACACCTGTACCTGAACGGCGAGGGCATTGAAGTCTTCCATGAGCCGGCAGCACACTCGGATGGCGATGCGATTGTCTTCTTCCGCCGTTCCGATGTGGTCGTGGCCGGCGACGTCTTCGATACGACGCGATTCCCAGTAATCGATATCGCGAAGGGCGGCAGCATTCAGGGCGAGATAGCGGCACTGCAAAAGCTCGTCGATACGGCCATTCCATCGGTGCCGATCGTATCGCGCGAGGAGGGCACGCTGATCATTCCGGGGCGCGGCCGAATCTGCGATCAACTCGACGTCGTGGAATACCGCGATATGGTGACGATCATCAGCGACCGCATCCGCGATTTGATGAAACAGGGCCTCACGCTGGAACAGATCAAAGCAGCCTCGCCGGCCCGGGGCTATACGCGCAGGTACGGGTCGGACACCGGTTCCTGGACCACGAACGATTTTGTCGAAGCGGTGTATCGCAGCATGAGTGGGAAAGCACAATGAGAGTCTTCCGCATCTCTGCACTGGTGATCCTGCTGTTCGTCGCCGCGGCCGGCCAGGACCGTGCGCCGGCGGGCGCCGCAACCACCGCAAAGGCCTCAGCGCCTGTGGATCTGACGGGTTATTGGGTCGCTTATGTGACCGAGGACTGGCGTTTCCGTATGGTCACGCCACGCAAAGGCGATTACCAGGCTGTGCCCATGACGGAACAGGCGCGGAAGGTCGCGGACGCCTGGGATCCGGCGGCCGACGAAGCCTCGGGCAATCAATGCAAGGCGTACGGGGCGGCTGCGATTATGCGGTTAGCGGCGCGATTTCACATTACCTGGCAGGACGACAACACGCTGCGGATCGACAGCGATGCCGGCATGCAAACGCGGCTTCTCCATTTCAATTCGGCGCTGGCGGGTGAGCGGACTTGGCAAGGTTATTCGACCGCGCAATGGCAAAGACCGGGGTCGCTGAAGGCTGCAACAACCAACCTGCGGTCCGGATATCTGCGAAAGAACGGCGTGCCTTACAGCGAGAACGCCGCCGTAACGGAGTACTTCGATGTCGCGCCACTTCCGGGTGGCGGCCAGGTGCTGCTGGTCACCACGATCGTCGACGATCCGCAGTATCTCCAGCAGCCGTTTATCGTGAGTTCGCAATTCAAGAAGGAGGCCAACGGTTCGAAATGGGATCCAACGCCGTGCAGCGCAAAATGAGCCGGGCCACAGCCGCGGTACTCGCCGCCGTGTTCACGTGCGCGACCACCGCCGCACAGATGGAGATTACGGGCTCGTGGGCGGCACGAAACCATGAGTTCCTGACCGGTGACGGGCTGCCGGTAGATTTCACGGGAATCCCGCTGAACGAAGAAGGGCGGATCAGGGCATTGAGCTATTCCGAGTCGCAACTGGCGATGGAGGAGCGCCAGTGCCAGGGCTGGCCAGCGTTTTATATGGTCGAGGGGCCTTTTGGTTTGAAGATCTGGAGCGAGACAGACCCGCTCAAGGGAAACGTGATCTCCTATACCATCGGCGCGTGGGAGGACAGGACGCCGATTACGATTTGGATGGACGGCAGGGCGCACCCGTCTCAGTATGCGCAGCACACGCGCGCCGGGTTCACGACCGGTGTTTGGGAAGGCAACACGCTTGTCACTTACACGACGCATCTGAATGCGGGGTTCCTGAAAAAGACCGGCGCGGCCAGCAGCGATGAAGCGACGATGAGGATGCGCTTTTACCGGCACGGCGACATCCTGACTGTTCTCGCGATCATCGAGGATCCCGTTTACCTTGCGGAACCGTGGATTCTGTCGAGGAGCTTTCAGGCGAGCGCAACGCCGCTGTCTCCTGGCGGGCCACCGTGCGTCACAACCTTTGAAGGGACTACGGGGCAAACCGCGCCGCATTATCTGCCCGAGAAGAATCCTTTCGTCGATGAGATGACGACGAAGTACGGCGTCCCGCGCGACGCCGCCACAGGAAAGCCCGAGACGCTTTATCCGGAGTATCGAAAGACGATTGCGGCAGGGGCCCCGGTTAAGTAAAGCGGGCTGACGACAAAACACGATCGTCCGCCCCACGATTTGATAGACTACGTCTGCCATGAAACGGACATTCGGCCTGTGCGCCTTCCTTTTCGCGGCCGCCGCGCAAGCGCAGTGGCTGAACTACCCAACCCCCGATATTCCGCGAACAGCGGACGGCAAACTGAACCTTTCCGCGCCCGCGCCCAAAACCGCGGACGGTAAGCCCGACCTGTCAGGCGTGTGGTTAACGCGTGGCGGATACACCGTGAACATCGCGAAGGACCTGAAGCCGGGAGAGGTTGCCTTCCAGCCCTGGGCGGAGGAACTGTACAAGCACCGGCTCGGCAACGAAGGGAAAGAAGATCCGCAGGCCTACTGCGTCCTGTCGGGAGTGCCTCGCGAGGACGTGGTGCCGTATCCCTTCAAGATTCTCAATTCCAAAGGCGAGATTGTGATTATCTACGAAGCGCTCCACAGCTACCGTCAGATCTTCATGGACGGCCGCGCGCTTCCCAAGGACCCTAATCCCCAGTGGATGGGTTATTCGATCGGCCAGTGGGAAGGGGACACGCTTGTGGTCCAGTCCTCCGGATTCGTGGAAAATAATTGGCTGGACAACAGCGGCCACATGGGTACCGAAGCCTTGCGCCTGACGGAGCGATTTCACCGCCGCGACTGGGGGCACATCGATCTTCAGCTTACGATCGACGATCCAAAGGCCTATAAAAAACCATGGATCGTCAACCTTCAGCTCATCGCGTCCGACACCGAGCTGATTGAGTACGTCTGCGACGAGAATGAAAAGGATCTTAAGCATTTGGTTGGGAAATAGCGTTCTGGCCGCCGGGCTGATGATGTGCGCCGGCGCATCGGCGCAGTGGCTGAATTATCCATCCTCCGGCATCCCGCATCTGCCTGACGGCAAGCCGAACATGAGTGCCGCGGCCCCGAAGACATCGGCCGGGAAGCCCGACCTTACCGGGATCTGGGAGGCGCAGGATCAAACGTATTTCTTCGATCTGGCGGCGGGCCTGAAACCCGAGGATGTTGTTATGACACCGTGGGCGAAAGCAATCCAGAAGCAGCGCGAAGAGAGAGACCATGTGGACGATCCGTTGGCGCTTTGCCTTCCCCATGGCGTGCCTCGGGTGAATACGAACGGGTTGTTTCCGTTCAAGATCATCCAAACGCCTGCGGTGATCGTGATCCTGTACGAGCAACTGGGTCTCTTCCGCCAGATCTTCATGGATGGACGCAAGTTGGGCGCCGACCCGAACCCATCATGGCTGGGCTACTCGACCGGCAGATGGGACGGCGACACTCTTGTTGTCGATACGTCGGGCTTCAATGATAAGACTTGGCTGGATACTACCAAGAGCCGTCCTGCCAGCGAGGAGCTTCATGTGCAGGAGCGTTTTCGACGCACCAATTTTGGAAATATGGAGGTGCGGGCCATGATCGACGACCCGAAGGCGTTCACCAAACCGTGGACGACGACGACTCAGAAGATGCATTTGCTGCTCGATACCGAAATTCTCGAATTCAGCTGCAATGAAAATGAGAAGGATATTCAGCACCGGGTGACCAAGTGACCCATAGCGCGCGCACTCTTGCGGGGCACGGGTGTCGAGATGAGTCTCGACACGGCACGCACGAGTGCGTACGCCACGGGGGTTTCTGGATTGTTCTGGCTGGTCTGGCGGCTGCGGCGGCGCTGAGCGGGCAGGCGCTCCCACCCGATCTGGTCCTCTCGAACGGGAAGATCATCACGGTCGACGAGCGCTTTACGATCGCGCAGGCCGTCGCTGTTCAAGGCGACCGCATCGTGGCTGTCGGCACCAATCAGGAGATCGCGAGGCTTGCGGGTCCCAATACACGTCGGATCGATCTGCGCGGCCGGGCCGTCATTCCGGGGCTGATCGACAACCACATGCATCTTCTGCGCGCGGCGGCAACGTGGGCGCGCGAGACGCGGTTCGACGGAGTCGAATCCCGAAAACAGGCAATCGACATGCTGCGCGCTCGCGCGAAGACGCTGGGGCCGGGCGAATGGATCTACAATATCGGCGGCTGGACGCATCAACAGTTCGTGGACGATCCGAAGCCGTTCACGCGCGAAGAACTGGACAAGATCGCGCCGGACAATCCCATGGCGCTGCAGGAGTCTTACTACCAGGTCGACCTGAACAGCCGGGCTTTGGATGTTCTGAAGATCGAAGCCAATGCGCCCGATCCCCAGGGGTTTCAGCCGGGCTGGATTATTCGCGACAGCGCGGGAAGGCCCACGGGCATCGTCAGGGGCGATATCGCAGCCACTCGCGCGGTGTCGGGCAAACTTCCCAGAGTAGCGCCCGACCAGCTTGAGGCCAGCAGTTTGGCGTTAGTCGGGGACATGAATCGAGCGGGGCTTACGTCGTTTGGAGTCCCCGGCTGCGACCGTGACGCGCTGGATATTTTTCAGAAGTGGAAGGAGCAGGGAAAGCTCAGCGTCAGGGTCTTTTGCATCGATGGAGCGGCCGCCGGAACGCCGGAGCAGGTGGACCGGTCCCTGCAGCAGATCGCGCGCACGAAGCTGTTTCAGGGAGACAGTTATATCGACAACATCTTTTTTGGAGAGAGCGTTTATGGGCCGCTGCACGACCCGATGTTCGCCTTGAAGTCCAATCCAAAGCCCGAGCAGCTTGAGCAGTGGCGGCGCATGGCTATGGGAATCGCGGCAGCTGGCCTTCCACTGCACGTTCATGCCGAACTGCATGACACCATCAACGCGTTCCTCGACCAGATCGAAGCGGTGAACAAGGAGCATCCGATCAAGAATCTGCGCTGGGTGCTGGCACACGTGAACCAGATCGACGGGCCGCAGATCGAGCGCATGAAGAGGCTGGGAATGTATGTTGCCGTGCATCCATGGGCTGTCATCAACGGCGCGGTGATGCACGACGGTTTCGGCGACGGCGCGTACGATATGCCGCCGCTGAGAACGCTCCAGGACAGTGGCATCGTCTGGGGCTTGGGGACGGACGGGACCGCGGCAAATCAAACTCTGCCGTTTGTGACGCTGTATTTCGCCGTTACCGGCAAGATGGTGGGTGGCGTGAAAGTGAACCGGCAGACGATCGGACGCGAGGACGCGTTGATCGCGCACACACGAAAGAATGCGTATCTGGTTTTCCAGGAGGACAACCTGGGTTCGATCCAGCCGGGAAAGCTGGCCGACCTGCTCGTACTCGACCGGGACTATCTCACGATTCCAGCGGATCAGATCAAGGACATCAAACCTGTGATGACCATGGTCGGCGGGCGCATCGTGGGGCAGATCCCCTGATCTGCGGCCGACCCCCCGGTCGGCTGGCCTTTGCTGAGAATTTTGCTGTCTTGCGGAACTATTCCGTTATGACGTTCTCCCGGCGGCGGCTTCCCCACGTTTCTGAGATTGACCAGCCCGTGTTCGTGACGTGGCGGCTTCACGATAGTCTTCCCCCTACTCGGGTATTTCCGGCGAAGGTACTGACTTCCGGGCAAGCGTTTGCGGCAATGGATCGGTTGCTTGACGAAGCTCGCACGGGCGCAGTCTATCTGCGCCAACCGGCTATCGCAGACATGGTTGTTGAGGCCTTTGAATATAATGCGGATGTCCTTCGCCACTATGTGTTAAATGCCTTCGTAGTGATGCCGAATCATGTGCATCTACTCGCAACACCAATTGTGGCCTTGGCCAAACTGACTAGATCTCTGAAGGGAATCACGTCTAAGCGCGCCAACGCGATGTTGGGATTGACTGGAAGTCCGTTTTGGCAGGACGAAAGCTATGATCACCTCGTGCGTAATGAACGGGAGTTCGACAGGATCCGGAACTATATCGAACAGAATCCAGTTCGCGCGGGACTGGTGGTAGAGGCCAGTGAGTATCGGTGGTCGAGCGCGGGAGGGGCGACCGGGGGGTCGCCCGCAGACCGGGGGGTCTGCCCCACTGTCGGTGGATGAAGACGGGAGAGACGGTCGGTAACGTTGCTTTCTGTTGCCGCTAGTGATGTAATTCTCCTCTTATGGGGCTGAAACTTTCGATTGTGGTGACGCTTCTGGCGTCCGCGCCGGCGGGACTCCTCGCGCAGTGGCCGGACTACAAGACCGCCGGGGTTCCCAGAACTGCCGACGGAAAACAGGACTTGAAAGGGCCGACGCCGAGGACTGCCGATGGCAAGCCCGATCTTTCCGGAGTTTGGCAGTACATGAGGCCGCCCGGGACGCCTCCGCCACCACCCCCGGCATTTCAGGCAACCGCTGCGCCGGCCGCAAGAACCGGCGATATTGTCCCGGCTGCCGTCAGAACGAGCCAGTTCTGGAACCTCGGGGCCTCGTTCAAGGACGGTCTTCCGTTCCAACCCTGGGCCGCGGAACTGCACCGGAAGCGCGTGGCCAGCAATAGCGAGGATAATCCCGACGCGCACTGTTTACCTCTGGGAGTCATGCAGTTGCACACCCATGGTCAGCCGAGAAAGATGATCCAGACGCCGGGAGCGATCGTGATTATGTATGAAGCGAACTCCGGCCTCCGCCAGATTTTCACCGATGGCCGGCCGCTGCCGAAAGACGCCGAGCCGTGGTGGTACGGATACTCCACGGGCAAGTGGGACAAAGACACGCTGGTAGTCGAGTCATCGAACTTCCGTGACTTGGGATGGCTCGACGTTGAAGGCAGCCCCTTGACGGAGTCGGGCAAAATCATTGAGCGCTTCCGCCGTCCCGATTACGGGCATTTGGAAATCGAAGTTACGATTGACGATCCCAAAGCTTATACCAAGCCGTGGACCGTCACCGTCTACCAACGCATCCTGCCGGACACGGAATTGATCGAGTTCGTTTGCCAGGAGAATGAACGGGACGCAACGCATTTGTCGGGCAAGCAGTAAATGATCGTCTGGACCAAAGTACTTGGGCTCGTTATTGTTTCCCCGACGTTGTTTGCGCAATGGCTCAGCTACCCTGCGCCGGGAATTCCACGCACGCCGGACGGAAAACCGAATCTTGCCGCGCCCACGCCGCGGACGGCGGACGGGAAACCGGATCTGTCGGGTATCTGGGGCGGACCGGGCGCCGGTAGCTACGACCGGAACATCGCCCGAGACCTGAAGCCCGCCGATATTCAACCGTGGGCGGAGAAGTTGTATCAGCAGCGAGTACTCAATGAGGGGAAGGACAGTCCTCGCGCGAGTTGTCTGCCCGACCCGTTTGTGTACTACCATGCGGTCGATGTGGCCCGGATCGTGCAAACGCCGGGAATGATTGTGGTGATGTATCAAGGCACCACCAACAGTGTTCACCGAACGATCTTCACGGATGGGCGCAAGCTTCCGGTCGATCCGAATCCCACCTGGATGGGCTACTCGGTCGGGCATTGGGAGGGTGACACGCTGGTGGTCGATACAGGCGGCTTCAACGACAGAGGCTGGCTCGACATTGAAGGGCACCCGCATACTGAAGCCCTTCACATAACCGAGCGCTTCCTGCGCCGCGACTTCGGACACATGGACCTCGACATCACCATCGACGACCCGAAGACTTTTACCAGACCGTTCTCGCTGAAGATGCCCCAGAGGCTGACGCCGGACACCGACCTCATCGAGAGCGTGTGTGAGAACGACCGCTCCGTTCCGCATATGCTCGGGGGAACGGGGGCCAAGCTGGCTCCGGAGGTGCTTTCAAAGTACACAGGGACTTACGAGTTCGCCGACGGACAGCGAGCCGTAATCACCATCGAGGGCGAGTTGTTGTTTTTGCAGGTTGGCATGAATCCGCTCAAACTTCCGGTTGTGGTGGACACGGGAAATGTCTTCATCTCGCGCACGAATGGAGACCTGATCGAATTCCTCACGGATGCCCGGGGGACCGTTACGGGATTCATTTTCCATCAGGGCAACAGCGATCGGAAGGCGCTGCGGAAGCAGTGAGTCCGTCTATCAAGAGTGCGGCGATCAAAGTTGGCCCACTGAAGGAAAGTGAGATCGAAGAGGCGGGCCGGATTGTGAGGCTGGCGTTCGGAACGTTTCTGGGATTACCCAATACACTCGACTTTATGGGCGACCGCGATCTCATGACGCCGCGCTGGCGCTCCAGCAACGTCAAGGTCGTCGCGGCGCGGGATGGGTCGCGCCTGATCGGATCCAACGTAGCGACGCGCTGGGGATCGTTCGGGTTCTTCGGACCACTGACCGTGCTGCCCGAATACTGGGACCGCGGCGTGGCACAGAAGCTGCTCGCAGCGACCATGACGATTTTCGAGCGGTGGGGCGTGCGGCACACTGGGCTCTACACGTTCCCGCACAGTGCCAAGCATGTGGCCTTGTACCAAAAATTTGGCTACTGGCCGCGTTATCTCACGGCCATCATGACACTCACGCCGGAAGCGGGGCGCATGGACGACGCGCCCAAGCTGCTGTCCGCGCTGACCAGAAGTCAGCGTGAACAAGCGGTCGACGCCTGCCGGAAACTTACTCACAAGATCGATAAGGGACTCGATCTCGGGGGCGAAATCCGGGCAGTGCTGACGCAGCGTACCGGCGATGTCGCGTTGACGTACACGCGCGGCATCTTGGATGGGTTCGCGATTTGCCTGAATGGACCGGGGTCCGAGGGTGGCGGGAAGACCTGCTATATCAAGTTCGGCGCGGCCCGCGGCGGTGCGGGCGCGGGTGAGCGTTTCGACAAATTGCTGGAGACTTGCGAGGCGTTTGCGGCCTCGCGCGGCGCTACCCTGGAGGCTGGCGTTAACCTGGCCCGCGAAGACGCGTACCGGCGCATGCGGGCCCGCGGATATCGAGTGATCACGCAAGGCGTCGCCATGCAGCGTCCGCATGCCGCCGGATTCAATCGGGCCGATGCTTACGTGATCGACGATTGGCGTTAAGAATCGGCAGGCGGAACCGCTGGCCCTGCCATCGCATCGTGAGCGAATTGCTCTTCAGGCGCGAAAACCAGTCCTCTGCGTCCACGCCACGCAAACCAGACGATGCCACCCAAGAACCAGAGGGCCGCGCCGAAAACGCCGGGCCTGTAATCGGCGGTGAGGAACAACGCGCCCAGTGTCGCGAGGGCGATTGCGGCGGCAGCAACCGCTCCCGTGATGCCGAGCGGACTGCGCCACGGCCGCGCGATGCCCGGAAATTTCAGACGCAAAAGAACAAACGAAGCCATCTGAAGAATGTACGCGATCACAGCCCCGAAAACGGCCATATTGAGCAACACCGCTCCGACCGGGCTTTTCTGGCCCGCGAGATAAATCGTAAGCGCGGTGCCATAGCCGAGAACGGAGCCGGCGATCAGCGCCCGCTCAGGCGTCTGCCGCACATTGTGCGTCACTGAGAGCCAGACAGGAAAATATCCCGCGCGCGACAACGAATAAATCTGGCGGCCGTAAGCGAAGAGGATCGCGTGGAAGCTAGCAATGAGCCCGGCGCATCCGGCGAGGGCGAGAATCCGCGCAGTAGCGCCGTTGCCGAAGATCGTGCGGAAGGCGAGAAACAGAGGCTCATCGGAGCGCCCGACTACAGCAGCGCCAGGAGCAATCCCGGAGTTCAGGACGATGGTGAGAAACGCGAAAACAACCAGCGTCGCAAGGCCAAACAGCATGGCCTTCGGCATGTCGCGAGCCGGATCGTGAGCTTCTTCGGCGGCGAGCGGAAGCTGTTCGATGCCGAGGTATACCCAAAGCGCGAACGGCAGCGCGCGCAGGACGCCGCGCCAGCCGTGAGGCAGCCATCCGGTTCCTTCGAGAGCCCACCGGTGGAGATCAAACTTGGGCAGCGCGCCGGCGAAGAAGATGAGCAGAACAGCAAGCGCGCAAAACGTGATCACGAGGGAGACACGGAACGATGCCTCGACACCCGCGGCATTGAATCCGACGAACACGATGTAGCAGGCGAGCCACCAGAATGGCGCCCAGCCGGGAGGCGTCCCGAAGATAGTTCCGAGATAACCGCCAATGCCGACGACGATCACCGCAGGTGTGAGAATGTACTCCATATTTTCCGCGAGACCGGTGATGTAGCCGCCCCACGGTCCCATGGCGGTTCTGGCAAACGAGTAAGCGCCGCCGGCGTGGGGCAGGGCAGGGGACATCTCGGCGATGCCGCAGCAGAGTCCCAGGAAGAGGACGGTCATGATCGCGAGCGCAGCCAGCATGCCCCCGAAACCGCCTTCCACGAGGCCGAAATTCCAACCGAAGAAGTCGCCCGAGATAACGGCCCCAACGCCGAGTGCCCATAGATGAAGCACGCGGGCATGACGGCGGAGCGTGCGCTGCTCGAAGTATTCGTGGCCGGGATCAGTGTAACGGGGCTGCACGCTTATGGTGAGTTTAGCGGAGAGCGCGTTACTTGATGTCTCTGGCCCGTCGGCGCACCCAGTGATCTGCCCTTAGTCGAGCGTGCGCCAGCACAATCCTGGAAATGTCGCAAAGCTGCGATCTGACGTGATCCACTCGCATCCGTGCTCGATGGCTAAGGCGGCGAGCCAAGCGTCCGGAACGAGATTTCCCGAAGCATTCGTCGCCCGGCACAAATCGCGAAATATCGGCCAATGCCGCGGTCCCGGTTGAATGATCCGGCAATGCGGCTGGTCAAGTAACGCCTCGGCGAAGCGCATTACATCCGCAGTGCGGCTTGGCTTGGCGAAAATCTTCGGATGTGTGGCGATCCTTACGACCGAAGAAAGTACCTGAGGCGAGATTCCGAACGCCGACGGGCCGTTGACCACGGACGACAGCCAGTCTGCAAAAATCTCGTGGCGCGCGGAATCCGGCCGGAACGCATATAGAAGAACGTTGACGTCCGAAAGTATCAACGCCGCTCTTCCATTACGTCGAGAAGGCTGGCGTTGTTGTCAAGGTCTACTCCGGGCAGAACTCCTCCGCGTTCGCGACTGACCGGCAGAACAATCTTCTTTCGTCGAACGCGTGTTCCGCCGTTCGCCAGTACAAGACGGAGTCCCTCTTCAATAAGAGAGGTCAATGTTTTCCGTTTTTGACGGGCCTCGGCTTTCGCCTGTTCGAGTAGTCCGTCATCAAGCCGCACGGTGGTTCTCATGAGCGCCCCTGCATGCGATATGTCTAGACATATTCTAGCAGGAGTTATGACGATTTCGCATCGCCCAGTCCGCGGGCGACGATTTGCACAATATCGAGTAATTGCGGCGGCGTTGCGGAGGCGGTTTTCAGGGCGTCCCTGAACATCGAGGCGCAGAACGGGCAAGCCGCGGCGACCGTATCCGCTCCGGTCGCGATCAACTCTTCCGCGCGCTCGGTGTTGATTCGCTTGCCTTTTTCTTCGCCGAGGAACATCTGCCCCCCGCCCGCTCCGCAGCAGAACGAACGCTCGCGAGTGCGCGGCGCTTCGAGCACATCCATCGATTGTGCGAGCACGGCGCGCGGCTGGTCGTAAACCCCGCGGTAGCGTCCGAGGTAACACGGATCGTGGTAAACGACTTTGCCGCGTTCCGAGGCGACGGGCAGGCGCGATTTGTAACGGTCCAGCAACTCCGAGTGATGCTCAATCTCGACGACTTGGCCGGCCTCGCGCCAGTCCACGCTCATCGCGCGCACGCAGTGTGGGCAGATGCTGAGCAGTTTCACGACTTTGTTTTGCGGCGTGCTCGATGAGATCGTTTCGAGATTTTCCTCCGCCAGCGTGGTGAACAGAAGGTCGTTGCCGAGCCTGCGCGCCGGGTCACCGTTGCATTTTTCTTTTTTCAACACTCCGAATGTGATCTCAAGATGCCGCAGCACTTTGACCAGCGCGAGAATCGTTTCGCGTCCGGCCGGATCGTAGGCGCCCATGCAGCCCAACCAGAGACAGTATTCCTGGCTGCCGTCATAGATCGGAATTGTATTCTTCTCGATGAAGTTCTGCCGCTCATTTGACGGCAGCCCCAGTGAGTTACCGTTCCGCTCCATGGTCAGAAAAAGTTTCGTGCCCCAGGAATCTTCCCATTGGCCTGTGTTCACGGCCCCGCGGCGCAATCCGAGGATCACGGGCAGATGTTGGATACCCACCGGGCACTGGAATTCGCAAGCGCCGCAGGTCGTGCATTGAAACGCAGCTTCCTCCGATATATGGACGCCAAGCAAGGGCGATTCCGACGATGGACCCTCCGTATTCAGATAAGTGCGCAGCCCCAGGATCACTTCTTTGGGGTTCAGCACTTTACCTGTGTTCCAAGCCGGACAATGCTCGGTGCAGCGCCCACATTCCACGCAGGAAAAGGATTGAAGCGCCTCGATGCGAGTGACATCTTTCCCGGTGACCAGCCCAAAATCTTCGTCGCCGGCGAGCTTGGGTATATCGCTGAAGACCGGGCGTTTCAGAAAGACCGCCGCCGGGCTCAGGACCAAATGCAGGTGCTTCGTATGGGGGACCAGAGGCAGGAAAACGAGCAGCGCCAGAGTGTGCGTCCACCAGATCCCCCGGCCGGCCGCGCCAGTGTCCGAAACCGAAAGGCCCGCGAGATACGTGACCATCAAGAGGAATATCAGCCCGGCGATGACCCCGGATTCCGGCGAGACTTTGCCCAGCCACACGGGCCGCAGGATGAAGCGCCGCACCGCCAGATACAGGATTGAAATGGCTACCGCAACGGCGAACAGGGCGACGAAACCAAAGTAGATCCGGCCGAATCCGCTGGTACGCGAAAGGATCGGAACGCCGAAACCGGTGGCGATATGGTTCGCGGTAATCAGGGCAAACGCGCAAAATCCCCAGAACACAAAGGCGTGCGCCAGTCCGGCGGCGGGGCGCTGTTGAATCACTTTGCCCTGGAGCAGAACCTCCCACACGAAGGTCCTGGTCCGACGGGCGAGGTTCCCGACGCTGAAGCTCGGGTCCGGCCTGGCGGCGGAAATGACGCGAACAACCCGACGAAAACGATACCAGAAGCCGGCCACGGATAAACCGATCAGAATTGCAAGTACCAGCTTTTCCGGCAGGTTGGGTGGGGTCATAGTACCGACACTGTGACTCTAGCATTGGGAATATTGGGGATGATGCTACATTCGAGAGTGTGTTGAAACTCGCGGTCGTCTCAGGGGCGGCCGGATTCGTCGGATCCCATATGTGCGACCGCCTTCTGGCCGAAGGCTTCGCCGTGCTCGCTCTCGATAATCTGCTTACGGGGGCGGAACGAAACATCGATCATCTGCGTGGGAACCCTCGCTTCGAGTTCCGGCTGCAGGACGTTACGCTTCCATTCGAGGTGGATTCCACGGTGGATTTCGTAATCCACATGGCTTCGCCGGCGAGTCCGCGCGATTACATGATGTACCCGATCGAGACTCTCGATGTCGGTTCTCTGGGAACCAGGCAAATGCTGGAACTGGCCCAGCGGAAAAACGCGAAGTTTCTGCTGACGTCCACTTCCGAGACCTACGGCGACCCCGCGGTGCACCCGCAGGTGGAATCCTATTGGGGCAACGTAAACCCCGTTGGGCTGCGATCCTGCTATGACGAGAGCAAACGCTTCGCGGAAGCGATTACGATGGCGTATCACCGGAATCGCGGAGTAAAGACGAGTATCGCGCGCATCTTCAATACCTACGGGCCCCGTATGAAGCTGAACGATGGCCGCGTGGTGCCGGCGTTCATGGATCAGGCGTTGAATGGCGAGCCGGTCACGATCTTCGGGGATGGCACGCAGACCCGGAGCTTCTGTTACGTCAGCGATCTGGTGGACGGGCTTTACCGTCTGATGTTGTCGAGTGAAGACTACCCGGTCAATCTGGGAAATCCGCATGAGATGACGATCGCCGAATTCGCAACAACGATTCTGGAACTGACCGGCAGCCATGCCGGCGTGGTGCACCACGATCTGCCGGAAGACGACCCGAAGCAGCGGCGTCCGGATATTTCGAAAGCCCGCAGAGTGCTGGGCTGGAGCCCTGTCGTGACGCTTGAAGAGGGAATGCGGCGTACTGTGGAATACTTCAAGTCGATTCAGAGCACGAAAGAAAAAGAGGCGGACCCGGAAGCCCGCCTCTCTCACCAGATTTAGGGCGTCGACAAAAGCGTCGACGCGGAACGCAAGAGTGCGCGCGCCACGTTAGACTAATTGCTCTTTGCCGGTCTTCAGCTTGTCACGCTGTTCGCGGAGCACAGCCTTCCTGCTCAGCTTGATCTTGTTGCCTTCAAGCCCCAGGACCTTGACCAGAATCTGATCGCCTTCCTTGAGTTCGTCGCGAACTTCCTTGACACGGTTTTCGGCGATCTCGCTGATGTGCAGCAAGCCGTCCGTGCCGGGGAAGATTTCAACGAATGCGCCGAAATCCACGATGCGCACGACTTTGCCGAGATATGTCTTACCCACCTCGGCGGTCGCCGTGAGATCGCCAATGATCTGCAGAGCTTTCTTTGCGGCATCCGGATCGTTCGATGCCACATGAACCGTGCCATCGTCGTCCACGTCGATTTTGACGCCGGTCTGCTCGATGATGCCGCGAATGACCTTACCTCCTGGTCCGATGACGTCGCGGATCTTATCCTGCGGAATCTTCACGGTGTAAATCCGCGGCGCGTACGGCGACATATCCGCACGCGATTCGGCCAGAACCTGGCTCATCTTGTCCAGGATGAACAGCCGTCCACGCCGCGCCTGCTCCAGCGCTTCTTTCATCAGCGCCGTGGTGACGTTGGGAACCTTGATGTCCATCTGAAGGGCGGTAATCCCGTCCTTCGTGCCGGCCACCTTGAAATCCATATCGCCGTAGTGATCCTCGGCGCCGGCAATGTCGGTGAGGATGGCGTACTTGTCGCCCTCCTTGACCAGACCCATCGCCACGCCGCCAACCGGAGCGGAGATCGGCACGCCCGCATCCATCAGCGCCAGAGTGGCGCCGCAGACGGTGGCCATCGAGCTCGAACCGTTCGATTCGAGAATGTCGCTGACCACGCGCAGCGTGTAGGGGAACTTCGCCTCATCCGGCAGAACGGCTGAGACCGCGCGTTCCGCCAGAGCGCCATGACCGATTTCGCGGCGGCCGGGTCCGCGCATGAAACCCACTTCGCCGACGCTGAACGGCGGGAAATTGTAATGCAGCATGAAGCGCTTGAACGATTCGCCGGCTTCCAGCAATTCGACGCGCTGTTCGTCATCCTTGGTGCCCAGTGTTGCTGTAACCAGCGCCTGCGTCTCGCCGCGAGTAAAGACCGCCGATCCATGAGTACGCGGCAGAACGCCGACTTCTCCCCAGATGTTGCGGATCTCATCGAACGCGCGGCCATCGGGACGGCGGCGGGCATCCAGCATCTCGTCGCGGAAGACCCGCTCTTTGAGAATCTTGAAAACCGTGTCGGCTTCGGTTTTTTGTTCTTCGGCGGCTTCCTCGACCACTTTGTCGTGCAGTGCGTCCACGCGCGCGTAACTTTCGAGCTTTTCGTATTTCTTCGTGTTGAGAGCGTCGATCAGCTCTGCGCGGATCTTCTTGTCGATCGACTTCAGCAGTGCCGCATCCACCTCTTTCGCGGTGAACTCCTTCTTGGGTTTGCCCGCCGCCGCAACCAGCTGCTTCAGAACCTTAATGATCTTCTGGCAGGATTCGAGGCCATGCTCCAAAGCGCCGAGAACTTCCTCCTCGGTGACCTGCTGGGCGCCGGCTTCGACCATGACGATGCCCTGGTCACTGCCCGCTACAATCATGTTGAGTTTGGAGGCGCGTGTTTCCGTGTAAGTCGGGTTCGCGACGTATTTCCCGTCGATGATTCCGACGCGCACGGCGCTGACCAGGTGATGGAACGGAATATCGGAAATCGCCAGGGCTGCGCCGGCTCCCACGATACCCAGGATGCCCGGGTCATGTTCCGGATCGGCCGACAAAACCATCGCGATGATCTGCGTCTCCGTGAGATAGCCCTCCGGGAACAACGGCCGCATCGGGCGGTCGATCATGCGGCTGGTGAGAGTTTCCTTTTCGGACATTCTCCCTTCGCGTTTGATGTATCCGCCGGGGATCTTGCCGGCTGCATACGTGTATTCGCGGTAATCGCAGGTTAACGGGAAAAATCCCTGATTGGGTTTCGGGCGCGCCGCGGAGGTGGCGGAAACCAGGACGACGGAGTCGCCCCAGCGGACGACAACGGAACCGCCTGCCTGCTTGGCGAGCTTACCAGTCTCGATCGTCAGTTTACGGCCGTCGAGATCGACCTCAAATTTGTGTACTTTCATTTATTCAGTGCCGGCGTAATGACCACAAACGCAGGTCAGAGGGTCACCTTATCCAGGATAAGGTCTGCTCCCGTCTGCGCCAATGGTCAACCGGACATCCTTCTCTTGCCGAAGTATCGGCTAAATCTTACTTACTTCCCGACGAGTGAGGAGTTGACAGGATTGAATCCGGCGGCAACCCGTGAAGGGCCAGCCGCACAGGCCTGTAAATCGCAGCCCGGAATGGACCACGAAGGCGAGTGTAAAAACCACTGCTTTGAGCAGGACCCGATAAAACTAGTGGCGGATCGAAAGTTTCTGAAGAACGCTCTTGTAACGCTCCGGACCATTGATCTTGAGGTAAGTCAACAGTCTCCGGCGCTTTGCCACGAGGCTCAACAGGCCCCGGCGCGAAGAGTGATCTTTTTGATGAGTTTTGAAATGCTGAGT
>Ga0182024_10004527_pt1 | contig 31903 bp, 32 predicted proteins | sample P32metaG_FD_120480 | JGI IMG/M metagenome (GOLD analysis project Ga0182024, IMG submission 120480) | Permafrost microbial communities from Stordalen Mire, Sweden - P3-2 metaG (Illumina Assembly) | ecosystem: Environmental > Terrestrial > Soil > Wetlands > Permafrost | place: Sweden: Stordalen...
CGGCGCGTTGGCGGCGATCCAGTTGCGGGCCTCGAGGCGGAACGCGGCTTCCTGCGCGGTGTCGTCGAAATTCATGGCCTGACCTCTCACTTTTCCATCGGTGTCTCTCCCTCATGGTGAGGAAGTCTCTATCTCCGTCCCCGGGTCGGTATCTTGTTGAACGACACATCCTTGTCGACCCTGATATCGCCGGGCAGTCCGAGCACGCGCTCGGCGATGATGTTGCGCATGATCTCGTCGGTGCCGCCTTCGACGCGGGTGCCGGGCGCGCGCAGCAGCATCGCCTGGAATTTTCCGGCCGCCTCCGCCTCCTCGGGTCCGCTCAGAACGCCGGCTGCACCCTGCAGATCGAGCGCGTAGGTGGCGACGTCCTGGATCATCGACCCCGCCACCAGCTTGCCGATGGAATTTTCCGGCCCCGGACGCTCACCTTTGGAAAGCGCCGAGATCGCGCGCATGCTGGTGTATTTCAGTCCGCTGGCGCGCACCGCCCAATTGGCAAGCTTCGAGCGCACGGCGCGGTCGTCGATCGCGAGCCCGTCCTCGAGCATGAAATTGCTGCAGAACTCGAACAGTTCCGGAAACCCGGTCGAGACCCCAGCGCCGATCGACATCCGCTCGTTCATCAGCGTGGTCAGCGACACGTTCCAGCCGTCATTGACCGCGCCGAGCCGCTGCGCGTCCGGAATCCTGACGTCGGTAAAATAGACTTCGTTGAAATCGGATTGTCCGCTGGCCTGCTTGATCGGCCGAACCTCGACCCCTTCGCTTTTCATGTCGAGGAAGAACATGGTGAGACCCTTGTGCTTGGGCACTTCAGGATCGCTGCGGGTCAAAAGGATGCCATAGTCGGAATAATGCGCGCCGGACGTCCAGATCTTCTGGCCGTTGACGATCCACTCGTCGCCGCGACGTTCCGCGCGGGTGCGCAGTCCCGCAACGTCGGAACCGCCGGCAGGCTCGGAGAACAGCTGGCACCAGACCTTTTCGCCCGACGCGAGCGGCGGCAGATATCGCCGCTTCTGATCTTCGCCGGCAAACGCCATCATGGTCGGCCCGCACATGCCATGGCCGATGATGAACATTCCGCTGAGCTTGCCGAACGGGCCCTCTTCCTGCTGCCAGATCACGCGCTCGATCGGCGAGGCGCCGCGTCCGCCATATTCCTTCGGCCAGTGCAGGCAGGCCCAGCCGGCGTCCGCCTTTTTCTTCTGCCAGGCCTTGGCGACCTCGAGAATGTTGGCGCCCTTGAGCTGGGTGCGACCGAGCGAGGATTTGCGCAGCTCCTCCTCATACTGCTTCGGCGCGTTGGCCGCGATCCAGGCCTTGGCCTCGGCGCGGAAAGCGGCCTCCTGCGGCGTGTCGTCGAAATTCATCGCGTTGTCCTCTCTGGACGGTCATTCCGGTGCGCGCGTCAGCGCGAACCCGGAATCAATCCTGCAGTCAGGCCGCATTGCGCCGGCGCATCCGGTCGATCAGCGCGTCTTCCCAGTACGACTGACTGCCGAGCGACAATGCCAGCGCGTTGGAGCGGCGATAATACATGTGACAGTCGAATTCCCAGGTAAAACCCATGCCGCCGTGCACCTGGATGTTGTTCTTGGAGCAATGCTGGAACGCCTGGGTGGCGCTGATGCGCGCCGATGCCGCGGCTTCCGGCAATTCCGACGCGTTGGTCGACAGCGCCCAGGCGCCATAATAGCAATTCGAACGCGCCAGCGTCGCCGAGACATACATGTCGGCCAGCATGTGCTTCACCGCCTGGAACGAGCCGATCGGCCGGCCGAAGGCGATCCGGTCGAGCGCGTAATCACGGCCCATCTCCAGCGCGCGGTCAGCGCCGCCAACCTGCTCGAACGCCATCAGCACGGCGGCGCGGTCCAGCACCTGCGAAAGGATGCCCCAGCCCTCGCCGCCTGGGCCGAGCGGTTCGGCCTTGCAGTTCGCAAAGCTGAGTTCGGCCTGGCCTCGCGACGGATCGACATTGGTCAATGCCTTCGCCTCGACCCCTTCGGATTTCATCTCGACCAGGAACAGCGAGATATCGGCATCACGTCCGCTGGTCCCGGTGCGCGCGGCGACAACGACAAAATCGGCAATCTCGCCGTCGGGCACCGGCCTCTTGACGCCGTTGAGGTTGTTGCCGGAGGCGCTGAGCTTGATCGCCTGCGGCGACGGATTGCCGTTGCTTTCGAACAGCGCCAACGTGCCGATTGCAGCGCCGGAGGCGATCAGCGGCAGCCATTTCTGCCTTTGTGCATCGCTGCCGGCGAGCAGGATCGCTTCGGCGGCGAGATAAACCGTCGAGGAAAACGGAATTGGCGCCAGCGCCCGGCCCATTTCCTCGGCGATCACGCAAAGCTCGAGATGACCGGCACCGGCGCCGCCGAAGGCTTCCGGAATCGCGACGCCGAGAAAGCCCATATCGGCAAGCCCCTTCCACAGTTCGCGGTCATAGGGCTGCTTGCCGTCGAGCACGGTGCGCACCGCCTTCGGCGGGCATTTCTCGGCGAGAAACTTCCGGGCCTCGTCGCGCAATTGCTTCTGGTCGTCGGAGAAATCGAAGTTCATGGCGGGTTACTCGGGTTGGGTGATAGACGGTGGAAACGAAAAGTCGTCATTCCGGGGCGCGCGGAGCACGAGCCCGGAATCCATACTCCCGATCGTGGTTATGGATTCCGGGCCTGCGCCAAGCGGCGCATCCCGGAATGACGGTTGTACAAGTTCGGACATCATTGCAGCACGATCACGTCCTGGTCCGGCCGATCGGCATAGAGCCGCTCCACCAGAGCGGCGCGGCGCTCGAGTCCGGCGCGCTGGTTGATGTAGCCCTTGTCGGTGAGTTCATTGCCGTCGATCGAGGCCGGCTCGACCATCAGCATGGCGCGGGCGATCCGCAGGCTGCTGGCGCCTTCGGTCGACGCGTTATGGGCCTGCAGGCCCCGCTTCAGGCAGGCCAGCACTTCGGGATGTCTTGCGACCTCCTGATAGCTCGCCTCGGGATTGCCGACGATCTGGCGGCAGGCATGAAGATTGGGCCACGCCAGCAGACCGACGAACGGGCGATCCTGCCCGGTCACCAGCGCGTCCTGCACCACCGGCGTCGCCGCGGCGATGGCGTCGGTGCGCAGCGAGCCGACATGAACGAAGGTCCCCGTCGTCAGCTTGAAATCCTCGACCACACGGCCGGCAAAGATGATGCCCTGCACCGGATCCCCGGGATCGACGAACACCCCGGCATCGCCGATGCAGTAGAATCCTTCCTCGTCGAAGGCCGCCTCGGTGAGATCGGGCCGGCCGAAATAGCCGGGCGTGACATTGACCCCGCGCAGCCGCAATTCATATTTCGATCCGACCGGCACCATCTTCAGTTCGACGCCGGGAAACGGCAGGCCGATCAGGCCGACGCGCTCGGTGTCCCAGTAAGTCCCGGTCGAGGTCGGCGCGGTCTCAGTCGAGCCCCAGCCGGTATAGAACACGATGCGCTCGCCGGTGGCGCGCACCGCGAGCGCCTGCATCCGATCGTAGAGATCGTCGGGCAATCGCGCGCCGCCATAGGCCATCAGGCCGAGATTTTTGAAGAAGCTGCGGCACAGCGCGTCGTCCTTTTCCATGGCGGCGGCGAGCGCGGCATAGCCGGCGGGCACATTGGCGTAATAGGTCGGCGAGATCTCGCGCAAATTGCGCAGGGTTTCGTCGAACTGGCCGGGAATCGGACGGCCATCATCGATATAGAGCGTGCCGCCTTCGGTCAGCACCGGATTGAACAGCGCATTGCCGCCCATGGTGTGATTCCAGGGCATCCAGTCGAGATAGGTCGCCTGCGGCGCATCGGGACGACGCGGCCGCACCTGCATCATCATCGCGGCATTGGCACACATCATGGCCTGGGTGTTGATGACGGCCTTCGGCATCCCGGTCGAACCCGAGGTGAATAACAGCTTGCCGACGCTGTCGGGCGTGATTTTCGCGATCGACGCTTCGACATCCCTTGTCACCGGCGTCGCCGCCAGATCGGAAAACGCGACGCTGTCGATGCCGTTGCAGGGGCGCGCGACATGGATCACGGTGACGCCGTCAAGATCGAGCGCCTTCAGCGCCTTCTCGAAGGTCGGGCCGTCCTGCACCATCGCCACGGCGGGCCTGATCAGATCGAACAGGTATTTCAGTTTGAGGTGATCCTGGCTCATCAGCGAATAGGCCGGCGACACCGGGGCGGCCGGAACCCGCGCCTGCATCGCCGCCTGCGTCATCAGCGCATGCTCGATCGAATTGCCCGACAGGATCGCGACGGCGCGGCCGGGCTCAAGGCGGAGATCGAGAATGCCCTGGGTCAACGCGTCCACCGTGCGCTTGGCCTCGCGATAGGACAGCCTGCGCCATTGCCGGCTCGCGCCGGTGCGCTGCGCCAGCCAGGTGCGCTCCGGCGTCTCGCTCGCCCATTTGGCGAGCGAGGCCGGAATGTGCCTGGCATAAGGCTGCAGCGGAATCCGCGATTTCAGGATGATGACGCCGTCGGGCCGGCGCTCGACCGCGATGTCGCGCTTCAGCCATTCGATCTTGCGAAATGCCGGTTTGGTCAAGGCCGCGGCCGCATTCCCGCTCATGTCGCGTCTCCCGGGTTCGGCTATCTCGGCGCCATGCGGATGGCGCCGTCGAGCCGGATGGTCTCACCGTTGAGCATCGGGTTTTCGACAATGTGCACCGCGAGGTTGCCATATTCGGCGGCATCGCCGAGCCGTGCCGGATGCGGCACCTGCGCGCCGAGGCTCTTGCGCGCCTCTTCGTTCAGCCCCATCAGCAGCGGCGTCAGGAACAGGCCGGGAGCGATGGTGTTGACGCGGATCTTCTGGCTGGCGAGGTCGCGCGCCGCCGGCAGGGTCAGGCCGACCACGCCGCCCTTGGAGGCCGAATAGGCGATCTGGCCGATCTGGCCCTCATAGGCCGCGACGCTCGCGGTGTTGATGATGACGCCGCGCTCTTCGCCAATCGGCTCCGCCGTGACCAGGCGCTCGGCGAACAGCCGCAGCACGTTGAAGGTGCCGATCAGATTAACGTTGATGACGCGCACGAACTTGGCCAGCGGATAGACGCCGTCCCTGCCGACAATGCGCTGCGATCCGCCGATGCCGGCGCAGTTCATCAGCACGCGCGCGATGCCGTGGGATTTTTCCGCCTTGGCAAGGCCGGCCTTGACCTGTTCCTCGTCGGTGACATCGGCGTGGACGGCAACGCCCTTGACCTCGGCGGCGATCTTCTCGGCGTTTTCCTTGCTCTGGTCGAGCACGGCGATTATCGCGCCCTTGGCGGCCATGGCGCGCGCGGTGGCGGCGCCAAGGCCGGAACCTCCGCCGGTGATGAGAACGGCAACGTCTTTCAACTGCATGGGATAAGCCTTTCCTTGAACCCTGTTATGGACGTTTCTCTTTGTGATCGGCGAATGGCGAATGGAGCGAAGACGGCAGCCATTATCCTCGCTATTCGCTATTCGCTACTCCCCCTTCGCCCCTTCTTGCCCTCAGCATGCCCCCGCAAATCAGCGCTTCCATATGGCCGATATATTGCCGGCAGACCGCGTCGGTCACCGGCCCGACGCCGGTCGCCCGCGACATCGCATGCCGCCCGAAAAACAGATGATCGCAGGCGCCGATCAGGCTGGTGTAAAACAGCACCGGATCGATGCTGCGGAATTCTCCGGCCTTGATGCCTTCCGCAAGCAGGCGGCGGTGAAAATCCAGCAGCGGTGCGACGAAGAAGTTCGACACTTCATCGGCGGCATCCGCGCTGCTCTCATGCAGGAGATAATGGATCAGCCGATTCATATAGGGAAAGCGGTGATAGGCCCGGATGATCCCCGCGATATGCAGGCGGAGTTTCGCGGTCGGCGCAATCGGCTGCGCCAGCAGATATTCGAGATGCAGCACTTCGGTCGCGGCATCGCGCGCCAATAGCGCCAGCAAGAGGCCGTCCTTGTTGCCGAAATGGTATTTCACCAGCGCGGCATTGACGCCGGATTTCTGCGCGATGTCGCTCAGCGACACCTCGATCGACGAGCGTTCGATCATTAGCTCGCTCGCCGCGACGAGGAGTTTCGCGGCGGTGGCATTTCTCTCGCCCGGAAGCCGGGCCGCTACGCTGGTGTTCAACTGCGATGCCATCATCTGCCTGTCGCGAAAGCCGGGCGCAGATAAGCCGAAGCCGCGGCCGCACTCAAGAGTTAATTGATTGATTGACTAAATCACATGGCATCCCTTAAATCCGGCACATCAGTCCAGCGCCAGCCCAAACAACCAGGGAGAACAGAGATGGCCGAGGCCTATATCGTCGCCGCCGCACGCACCGCCGGAGGCCGCAAGGGAGGCCGCCTCGCGGGATGGCATCCGGCCGATCTCGCCGCTTCCGTGCTGGACTCGCTGGTCGAGCGTTCCGGCGCGGCTCCCGACCAGATCGAAGACGTCATCATGGGCTGCGTGATGCAGGCCGGCGAACAGTCCAACAACATCGCGCGCAATGCGATCATGGCCTCGAAGCTGCCGGAAAGCGTGCCCGGCACCTCGGTGGACCGGCAATGCGGCTCCTCGCAGCAGGCGCTGCATTTCGCTGCGCAGGCGGTGATGTCGGGGGCCATGGACGTGGTGATCGCGGCCGGCGTCGAAGCCATGACCCGGGTGCCGATGGGGCTGGCCTCGTCACTGCCGGCAAAGAACGGCTTTGGCCATTACAAGAGCCCGAACATCGAAAAGCGCTACCCCAATATCGTCTTCAGCCAGTTCACCGGCGCGGAAATGATGGCGGAGAAATACGGGCTCTCCAAAGACGAACTCGATCGATACGCCTATCAGAGCCATCAACGCGCGATCGCCGCGACCCAGGCCGGGAACTTCAAGGACGAAATCATTCCGCTCAAGATCACCCGTGCGGATGGTTCGACCGACACCCACCACGTCGACGAAGGCATTCGCTTCGACGCCAGCCTCGACGGCATCCGCAATGTCAAGCTGATCGCGGAAAACGGCAAGCTCACCGCCGCCAGCGCCAGCCAGATCTGCGACGGCGCCTCCGGCGTGATGGTGGTGAACGAAAAGGGCCTGAAGTCGCTCGGCGTCAAGCCGATGGCGCGAATCCATCACATGACCATGATGGGCGGCGATCCCGTGATCATGCTGGAGGCGCCGCTTCCCGCCACCGAACGTGCGCTGAAGAAGGTCGGCATGTCGATCGACGATATCGACCTGTTCGAGGTCAACGAGGCCTTCGCCTCGGTCCCGACCGCCTGGCTGAAGACCACCGGCGCCGACCCGTCCAAGCTCAACGTCAATGGCGGCGCGATCGCCCTCGGTCATCCCCTTGGCGGCTCCGGCACCAAGCTGATGACCACGCTGGTCCATGCGCTGAAACAGCGCAACAAGCGCTTCGGCCTGCAGACCATGTGCGAGGGCGGCGGCATGGCCAATGTGACGATCGTGGAGCGGCTGTAGAGGCGAGTGGCGAGTGGTGAGTAACGAATAGATCGCGGACCCGCTTTCTATTCGCTATTCGCCATTCGCGCCCTTGAAGGAATCGCCATGACTCATCCGTCGGTGCACGCGCGGACCCAGCCGGACAAGATCGCCTACCATATGGCGGGCAGCGGCAAGGCGATCACCTATCGCGAGCTTGACGAATTGTCGAACCAGGGCGCGCAGCTGTTTCGCGCGCTCGGGCTTCAGGCCGGCGACCACGTCGCGTTCCTGATGGAGAACCGGCTGGCGTTCATGGAGATCTGCTGGGCGGCGCAGCGCAGCGGGCTCTATTACACCGCGATCAGCCGCTATCTCACCCAGGAAGAGATCGCCTATATCGTCAAGGACTGCGGCGCCCGAATCCTCATCACCTCGCCGAAATGCGCCGAACAGGTCAAGGGGTTGCTCACCGAGGCCGCCGGCGCGCCGCGCTTCTTCATGATCGACGAACCGCTACCCGGCTTCCGTAGCTGGGACCGCGAACTGGCGCAGCAGCCGACCACGCCGATAGCCGACCAGGTAGCCGGCTACGACATGCTGTATTCGTCCGGTACCACCGGCCGGCCCAAGGGAATCAAGCGGCAATCGGAAAACAACCCGATCGAGTTGCCGAACCCGTTCCTGCGGATTCTCTGCGCCGACATGTGCGGGATGTCGTCCGACAGCATCTATCTGTCGCCGGCGCCGCTGTATCACGCCGCGCCACTGCGCTTCAATATGATGGCGATCACGCTCGGCGGCACCGCGATCATCATGGAATCGTTCGACGCCGAACAATTTCTGGCGCTGGTCGAGAAACACCGGATCACCCAGTCGCAACTGGTCCCGACCATGTTCGTGCGCATGCTGAAGCTGCCGGACGAGGTGCGGCTGCGCCACGACGTCTCCTCGCTGAAGGGCGCGATCCACGCCGCCGCGCCCTGTCCGATCGACGTCAAGGCGAAGATGATAGAATGGTGGGGACCGATCCTGATCGAATATTATGCCGGCTCCGAAGGCAATGGCGTCACTGTGTCGACGTCGCAGCAATGGCTGACGCATCGCGGCACCGTCGGCCGCGCCGTGGTCGGCAAGGTCAGGATTGTCGACGAGAACGATCAGGAAGCGCCGACCGGACAGATCGGTACCGTCTATTTCGCCGATGCACCGGTGTTCTCCTATCACAACGATCCCGACAAGACCAAACGCGCCTACAATGCGCGGGGCTGGTCGACGCTCGGCGACGTCGGCTATCTCGACGAGGAAGGCTTTCTTTATCTCACCGACCGCAAGTCCTACATGATCATCTCCGGCGGCGTGAACATCTATCCGCAGGAAAACCGAGGACGTGCTGATCACCCATCCCGGCGTCGCCGATGTCGCGGTGTTCGGCGTGCCGAACGAGGAGATGGGCGAGGAGGTCAAGGCGGTGGTGCAGCCGTACGACATGGCACGGGCCGGCAACGAGCTCGAAGCCGAGCTGATCGTGTTCTGTCGCACGCATCTGTCGCCGATCAAATGCCCGCGCAGCATCGATTTCGAGGCTGAGTTGCCGCGCACGCCGACCGGCAAGCTGGTCAAGCGGCATTTGCGCGATCGCTATTGGCCAAAGGCGGCAACGAGGGTGTAGACGCATTCCGTCATGCCCGGGCTTGTCCCGGGCATCCACATCTTTACAACGTTGCGACAAGCAAGACGTGGATGGCCGGGACAAGCCCGGCCATGACGAGAAAACAAAGACAATGATGATCCTCCCCGACATTCCGCTTCCGGCCGCGATCCGCTCGCGCTTTGTCGAAGGCATTAACGGGCTGCGCATGCACGTGCTGGAAGCGGGCTTCGAGAGCCGCGGCCGGCCCTTCCTGTTGCTGCTGCACGGCTTTCCCGAACTCGCCTTTAGCTGGCGCAAGGTGATGCCGGCACTGGCGGACGCCGGCTATCATGTGATCGCACCGGACCAGCGCGGCTACGGCCGCAGCGCCGGCTGGGACGCGAACTACGACGGCGACCTCCATTCGTTCCGATTGCTCAATCTCGTGCGCGACGCCCTCGGGCTGGTGTCGGCGCTCGGCTATCGCTCGGTCGACGCCGTGGTCGGCCATGATTTCGGCAGTTCCGTCGCCGCCTGGTGCGCGCTGGTACGGCCCGATATATTTCGATCGGTCGCGCTGATGAGCGCGCCGTTCGCAGGACCGCCGCGGCTCCCGTTCGATACGGCGGACAAGCCGCCCTCGCCGCGGCGCGACGATCCCGTGCATCGCGAACTCGCGGCGTTGCCGCGTCCGCGCAAGCACTATCAATGGTATTACTCGACGCGCGAGGCGAATGCGGACATGCACCGCGCGCCGCAAGGCGTACATGATTTCCTGCGCGCCTATTATCACCACAAGAGCGCGGACTGGAAGGACAACAGACCCTATCCGCTGCGGTCGTGGTCCGCGAGCGAATTGGCAAAGCTGCCGACCTATTATGTGATGGATTTGGCGAACAACATGGCCGAGACGGTCGCGGCGGAAATGCCGTCCGCCGCGGCCATCGCTGCCAATCAATGGCTGCCCGACCGCGAACTCGCTTTCTACAGCAGCGAATATGCCCGCACCGGCTTCCAGGGCGGCCTGCAATGGTATCGCTGCGGCACTTCCGCGGTGTTCGCTTCGGAGCTCGAAACCTATGCGGGCCGCAGCATTGACGTGCCCTCCTGCTTCATCTCGGGCCGGCAGGATTGGGGAACCTATCAACGCCCCGGCGTGTTTGAAGCGATGCAGACAACCGCCTGCACCCGGATGATCGGCTGTCATCTGGTCGACGGCGCCGGTCATTGGGTGCAGCAGGAACAGCCCGAACAGGTCAGTCGCTTGCTGCTGCAATTCCTGCAGCAGGCGAAACAGCCGCAAGCCCGGGGCGCGCCGGCCTGAGTTCGCTCTCCCACTCCAGGGAACCATTGCTCCGGGGTTGCGTTGCAGCCTACCGGGTAATGCGCCCGGCGACATGATCGGAGGAGAGCAAACATGGAAAAAAATCGCCGGCCTATTGGGAGCGATGGCGACGCTCGGAGCGTTCGGTGCGGCTCAGGCAGCGCCAATTCCGAGTCCGGCACCGACCGACGTCTTAAGAGCCAATTCTTTCGCTGACCTGCTTCAGCCGATCCCGAACGCGGCCAGGGTGCTGCAGGCGGTGGACGAATCCGGGCCGGCTGCGTCAGCGGATGAGAATGTTCAGTTGGCGCAATATCATCACCACCACCACCATCATCATCACCATCACTGGCGTCGCGGGCCGCGCATTGTCGTGATGCCGCATCGATGGCGCCATCACCACCATCATCATCACCATCACCACCACCATCATCACTACTGATGTCGGCCCGATCGGGTTGACCTCGCAAACCCCGGGGCATTGCCCTGGGGCTTATTGCGCTCAGTCCTGCCGGGCCTTCTCCTTCGCGGCGCGATGAAGATGCCGATAGGTGCCGTCGAATACGGTGTCGGTCGATGAGGTCCATTCGGTTCCGGCCGACAGCGTCGGTCGGCTGGCAAAGATGCGGCGCGCCTGCAGCTCGCGCTCGGCGGATTCCTCCTCGTCCATCTTCTCCAACTCGAACGCTGCCTCCTCGGGAATGACGATGATCTGCGCAAACGGTTCGTTCGGCCGGAAAATATGGGTGCGGCCCTCGGCCGGCGCCTTGAACACCGTAAAGAACATCATCGGCCACCAGTTGCGCACCAGCGCCGGCACCGCGATCGGCACGGTATCGGTAGGGTCGGTGTAGAATCGCGGATGCGGTTCGGTTCGGATCGCCATGCCTTTCTCGACCTTGAGGTCGAGCAGGATCTGATAGGTGTAAAACTGGTCGCCGAAATTTCGAAACGGCGGCCATTGCACGCCGTTGTTCGGCGCCGGACCCCAGTCACCCTCCAGCATCAACTTGCCGTCTTTGGTGCTGACATGCAGTTCATTGTCGTAGGGGTAGAACAGCTCGATTCCATATTGCGCACCTTCCGAGAACGGCACGCAGTGCCAGACCTGTTCCCGCGAGCCATCGGTGCGCGGTTCGCGCTTGCCGGCCCAACCCGGAATCTCAAGCCTGGTTCGCCGCGGCGCCAGCCGCGGATCGTTCAAGCGGTATTTGACCTTGTCCATCTGAGCCCCCGTGATCCCTGCAGCCAGGAACTCGTGGGAACACACAACGGTTCCATCCGACCTGATTGGCAAGCTTTCTGCTGAGATCGTCGTGCCCGGGCTTGTCCCGGGCATCCACGTCTTTGCGGCAACGAAACAAGAAAGACGTGGATGGCCGGGACAAGTCCGGCCGGCCAGGACGGAGCCAGGAGACGGTCATTGACCACATCAAATCGGGCCATTATATCGGTTTAGAACCATTCTAAACTTGTCCTGGGGGCGATCCGAATGAAGAGCTTTGCCGACCTGACCGAACGCGAAGTGCTGGCGGTTGCGATCTCCGCTGAAGAGGAGGACAGCCGCATCTACATGACCTTCGCCGAGGACCTGGCGGAGCGCTATCCCGATTCGGCGAAGGTGTTCGAGGAGATGGCCGAGGAGGAAAGAGGCCATCGCCACCGGCTGCTCGAGATCTACGAGCAACGTTTCGGCAAGAACCTGCCGCCGATTCGCAGGGACAATGTCCGGGGGTTTTTGCGCCGCCGTCCGATCTGGCTGACCAAGAATCTGTCACTCGACACCATCCGCAAGGAAGTCGGGACCATGGAATTCGAGGCCGAGCGGTTCTACGTCAAGGCCGCCGAGCAGACCCAGGACGTCGGCGTCCGCCGGCTGCTCGGCGATCTCGCGGAGGCGGAAAAAGGTCACGAAAAAGTTGCCGCCAGGCTGACCGACCAGATTCTCAGTCCAGACGTGCGCGCCGACGAGGACAAGACCCGCCGGCGCGTCTTCGTCCTGCAATATGTGCAGCCGGGTCTCGCCGGATTAATGGACGGGTCGGTATCGACGCTGGCGCCGCTGTTCGCCGCGGCGTTCGCCACCCACCAGAACTGGCAGACCTTCCTGGTCGGATTGGCCGCCTCGATCGGCGCCGGCATCAGCATGGGCTTTGCGGAAGCGCTTTCGGACGATGGCTCGCTGACTGGGCGCGGCTCGCCGTGGCTGCGCGGCGCGGCCAGCGGCGTCATGACGGCGCTCGGCGGTCTCGGCCACTCCATGCCCTATCTGGTTCCAGATTCATGGGCCAACGCCTTCTGGATCGCGACCGCGATCGCTGGCGTCGTGGTGTTCTTCGAGCTCTGGGCGATCGCCTATATTCGCGCGCGCTACATGGACACGCCATTTCTGCAGGCCGTGTTCCAGATCGTGCTCGGCGGCGCCATCGTGCTCGCCGTGGGTATCCTCATTGGCGCGGCGTAGCTTCTTGCCGTCGATTGAAGCGGGCGTCGACATGCGCGGATGATTAGAGCATTTCTAGCGGCAAACCGAACACGACCCCTGCCGGAAATCGCCCCGGTTCTGGCATAAGGCCAATCATGACCGATCGTTTGCAATACGGGACCACCGCCAAGGTGTTCCACTGGCTCATCGTGGCGCTGCTGCTCGTGCAATATCCGATCGGCTGGTTCATGCCCGACCTTCACCGCGGCATGAAGCCCGGCGCGGCCATGACGTTTCACATCTCCTTTGGAATTGTCATCCTCATGCTCATTGTCATGCGCTTCGCATGGCGCCTGATGCATCCGGTTGCGCCCGAAAGCTCGCTCCCCGCTGGCAGCGGCTGAGTTCGGAAGCGGTGCACTGGCTGCTCTATGCACTGGTGCTGGCCACGACCCTCACCGGCTGGCTGTTCGCATCGTTTCGCGGCTGGTCGGTGTCATTGTTTTTCCTGACGCCGCTGCCGATGCTGGCCACGGACAATGCCGCAGCCGGCAAGGCAATCGACGGCTGGCATCAGGCGATGGAATGGACCTTGCTGGCGGTGATCGGGATCCACGTCGCGGCGGCGCTGGCCCACATCTTGGTCTACCGCGACCGCATCATGCGGCGGATGCTGCCGGGATAGCCTTCATCCGTCCCGGGTGCCGGCTCTTGCGGACGCGATCAGAACACCGCATCATCGGGCACAAAAGCCGACCGCAGGAGAAACGCCTTGGCAAAATCGCAGTGGAGCTTCGCAACCGCGGCCAGCTTGTCGGCAGCCCTGAAGGCCAAGAAAGTCTCCGCGCTGGAGCTGGCGCAGGACGTCATCGGACGCATCGAGCGCCATGACGCCAAGGTCAATGCGGTCTGCGTGCGTGATTTCACCCGAGGCCTGGAAGCCGCCGACGCCGCCCGCGCCCGTGGCGAGAGCAAACCGCTGCTCGGCCACGCCCGTGGCGAGAGCAAACCGCTGCTCGGCCTCCCCATGACCGTGAAGGAATCCTACAACGTCGGGGGCTGCCCACCACATGGGGCTTCCCGGCGCAGAAGGATTTCATCCCGCCGGAAGACGCGCTGTCGATCTCGCGGGTGAAGGCGGCGGGCGGCGTCATCCTCGGCAAGACCAACGTGCCGCTCGGGCTCGGCGACTGGCAGAGCTACAACGACATCTACGGCACCACCAACAATCCGTTCGATCTTACCCGCACGCCGGGCGGCTCCTCCGGCGGATCGTCGGCGGCGCTGGCGGCGGGTTACGGGCCGCTCTCGCTCGGTTCCGATATCGGCGGCTCGCTGCGGGTGCCGGCGTTTCATTGCGGCGTCTATGCCCACAAGCCGACCTTCGCGTTGGTGCCGTCGCGCGGCCATACGTCGCCGCCATTGCCGCCGCTGCCGTTCGACCGCGATCTCGCGGTGATCGGGCCGATGGCGCGCTCGGCCGCCGATCTTTCGCTGCTGCTCGACGTGATCGCAGGACCAGACCCGATCGAGGCCGGCAAGGGCTATCAGCTCGCGCTGCCGCCGCCGCGACACGGCGAGCTGAATAGGTTTCGCGTGCTGCTGATCGACACCGATCCGGTGCTGCCGACCGACGCGGCCGTGCGCGCAGCGATCGAGAAGCTCGCTGCCAATCTCGGCAAGGCCGGCGTTACCGTCGAGCGCTCGAGCCCACTATTGCCCGACTTCGCCGCCTCGACGCGGCTCTATATGCGGATGCTGCTTTCGTTCCTCGCCGCCTCGTTCCAACCGGAGATCTATGCGGGCGCCAGGGACGCGGCGGCGAAGCTCGCAACCGACGACAACAGCCTGGCGGCGGAGCGTCTGCGCGGCGTCGCGCTCAGCCATCGCGACTGGCTGGTGGCCGACGGCGGGCGCACACGGCTGCGGGCGCAATGGCGCGAGCTGTTCAAGAGCTTCGACGCGGTGATCTGTCCGGTGATGCCGACACCGGCCTTTCCGCACGATCACTCGGCCGATCAGGAGAAGCGCCACATCGAGATCGACGGCAGGAAATATCCGTATTCCGATCAGCTGGCATGGCCCGGAATCGCCACCCTGCCCGGCCTGCCGGCGACGGCGATACCGATCGGCCTGTCACCGGAGGGGCTGCCGGTCGGCGTCCAGATCGTCGGCCCATGGCTGGAAGACCGCACGCCGCTGAAACTGGCCGAACTGATCGAGCGCGAATTCGGCGGCTTCGTTCCGCCGCCGATGTTTGATGATTAGGCCATACCGTCATGGCAAGCAGCGCAGCGACAAGGCAGTCAGTCTCTGTCATTCCGGGATGCGCCGCTTGGCGCGGGCCCGGAATCCATAACCACGATCGGGAGTATGGATTCCGGGTTCGCTCCGCTTCGCTTCGCGCCCCGGAATGACGGGGGAGAGCAACGGAGAAGAGCCATGAGCCAGGACACCGACGAACTGACCGTCCTCAACCGCGACTATGTCGCCTCGGTGCAGAATTCGGACGTCAAGCGCTTTGACGAGATCCTGGCGCAGGACTTCTATTGCACCAACCCTGACAAGTCGCTGGTCGACCGCGCCGGATTTCTGAAGCAGACCGCGGTGCCGGTAACGATCCGGAACCTGGTCGCCGATGAGGTCAGGATCCGCGTGCTCGGCGACTTCGCCATCATCCACGGACACACCAGCTACACCACCGCGGATGGCCAGCAGGCCTTCGGGCGCTACACCGATTGCTGGGCGAAGCAGGACGGCCGCTGGCTCGCGGTCTCGGCGCATGTTTCGCGATAGGGCGTTACAACGTCATTCCGGGCCTGCGCCAAGACACAGTAGTGCAAAAGGCGCATCCCGGAATGACGACCTTCTAAGCGTCAAACATGATCACGCTGCGCACGGTCTTGCCGGCCTTCATGTTGGCAAAGCCTTCGTTGATCTCCGACAGCTTCAATTTGGCCGAGATCCAGTCCTCGAGATGCAGCTTGCCGCGCATGTAGAACTCGACCAGCCGCGGCATGTCGACGCGGAAATGGTTCGAGCCCATTGACGAACCCTGGATCTTGCGTTCGCGCAAGAAGTCAAAGCCATGCAGCTCGATCTTCTGGCCGAACGGAATCATGCCGACGATGGTCGCGGTGCCGCCGGGCGCCAGCATGGCAAACGCCTGCTCGGCGGTTTCCTTGCGGCCCAGCACCTCGAATGAATGATGCACGCCGCCATTGGTGAGATCGCGTACCTGCTGCACCACGTCGCCGTTTCGGGGATCGACGATGTCGGTGGCGCCGAGTTTGGTCGCCAGTTGCAGCTTGGCCGGGTTGGTATCGACCGCGATGACGCGGCCGGCGCCGGCAATCTCCGCGCCGTTGATCGCGGCCATGCCGACACCGCCGCACCCGATCACCACAACGGTCTCGCCGGGCGCCACTTTCGCGGTGTTCACCACGGCGCCATAGCCGGTGATGACGCCGCAGCCGATCAGCGCCGCCAGCTCCAGCGGCATGTCCTTGCGGATTTTGACAATGGCATTCTCGTGCACCAGCATCTGCTCGGCAAAGGAGGAGAGATTGAGAAACTGGTTGAGCTTCTCCGATCGCGCCCAGGACAGCCGGTTGGATTGGCCGGGCAGCATCTTCACCGTGGTGTCGGTGCACAGCACCGGCCGGCCGGTCGTGCAATTGTCGCAGGTGCCGCAAAATACCGACAGGCAGGTCACGACGTGATCGCCGGGCTTGACGTAGGTCACGTCGGAGCCGACCTGCTCGACCACGCCGGCGGATTCGTGGCCGAGCACCGCCGGCAGCGGATGCGGGTACAGCCCTTCCATGAAATGCAGGTCGGAATGGCAGAGGCCGGCCACGCTGGTGCGGATCAGCACCTCGCGCGGCCCGGGCTTCGGCAGGCTGACATCCTCGATCACCAGCGGCTTGTTGACTTCGTGCAGGACGGCGGCCTTCATCGGATACTCCCTGTTTCATCTTGTTCTTGAACGAGCCTTGTTTCAGCCTACGCTGCCAGGACCAATTCGCCAACCTCGGCCATGCCGACCGCGCGTTCGCCCAGCAGATGGTCGGCGATCGTACGCTCCGCGGAATTTTCCGCGAGCCGGAACGGATCGCTGGCCGTAACCCTGTGATCGATCACCAGCCGTGACAGCAACAGCCGACGGGCATCGCCGCGCATGTCGTGGATACGTCCGCTTTCCCAAGCCAGCGTCACCGCGCTGGCGACATGATAGAGCAGGCTGGTCGCGCGCCGCGACTCGGCCTCGTTGTCGGCTCGCGCGGCAACTTCGCGGGCAAAGCCGATGGCGCGGTCGGTGAGCGCGCGCAAGCGGTCGCGCCAGGCCTGCGGCACGCTGGCACAGTCGTCGAGCCGGGCATGCAAATCGGCGGCAAGCGCGGCATCGGCGCCATGGCGGCCGACCGCGCGTTTCAGCGCATCGAGTGCGACGATGTTGCCGGTGCCTTCCCAGATCGAGCCGAGATGGGCGTCGCGCAGCAGACGCGCGGTGGCGAATTCCTCGACATAGCCGATGCCGCCGCGCATCTCCAGGGCGTCGCCGCAGACCTTGCGGGCATCGCGGGTGGCCCGAAATTTCAGAGTGGGCGTCAGAATCCGCAACAGCGCCGCGGCATCCTGGCTGCCCGCCTCGGCACGGTCGAGCGCGTCGGCGGTGAGGAAACTCAGCGACAGTGCCTGCTCGGTCGCCAGCATGATCTTCATCAATTGCCGGCGCGCCAGCGGCAGGTCGATGATGCGCTGGCCGAAAACGACGCGACCTTGCGCCACCGCCATCGCGTCGTGGTGGGCGCGGCGCATCAGCGCGGTCGATTTGACGCCGTTCGACAGCCGCGACGAGTTGACCATTTCGGCCATCTGCACAAAGCCGCGATCGAGTCGCCCGACCGCATAGGTGATCGCGCCTTCCAGCTTGATCTCGCCCGATGCCATCGAGCGGGTGCCGAGCTTGTCCTTAAGCCGAACGATCCGGTAGTGATTTTGCGAGCCGTCGTCGAGCCGCCGCGGCATCAGAAACAGGCCGACGCCGCGGGTGCCGGCTTCGGCGCCTTGCGGCCGCGCCAGCAGCATCACGACTTCCGCATCGGCATTGGAGCAGAACCATTTCTCGCCCGACAGCCGCCAGTGATCGCCTTCCCGCACCGCCGCGGTCGTGAGCTTGCCGACGTCGGAGCCGCCTTCCTTTTCAGTCATGAACTGGCCGCCCTGGGTGAGCTTGCTCATGTCGGTCTGGGTCAGACCGTCGAGATACCTCGCCTTCAGGGCATCGTCGCCAAAGCGCGACAACAGCTTGGCGCAGCCGTCGGTAACGTTGATCGGGCAGCCGAGGCCGAACTCGGCCTGATTGAACAGGAAGGTGAAGGCGTGCTTGGCCGCCACCGGATAGGTCTCTGGCCAGCCCAGAATACCCTTGCGAACCGACATCGCATGAATGCCGAACTCGCCGAACGCGGCGCGCTCGAGTTCGCGATAGGCCGGATGATATTCGATCCACTGGACGTCGCGGCCGAAGCGGTCGCGCTGATGCAGCTCCGGCACGTGGCGGTCGGCGAGGCGCGCGCATTCGTCGAGATGGCCGCCGGCGAGCCCACCGAGCCGATCAAGATGCGGCTCGACATGGCGAAACAGCGCATCGGGCAGATGGATGCGCAGCAGGTCGGTCAGCGCCGGGTCGGCGCGGTAGAAATTCATGCCCGACGTATCCGGCGCCAGCAATCCGGGCTGATCGGCCGGCGTGGTCGCCGCGGCGTATTGGCTGAGCTGGTGCATGACAACCCTTGTTCGTTGCGTCCCGTACGATGAATTGAAGAGAATGCCGCTTGCGTCCATTGCATGATAAAGATCATTCTCCAGATAATGCAGGCGACAAGGCCGTCACAAGAAATCTCGGAGGATTCCACATGGCCGGCGGCTACCGCGTCTTCGGCGCCGAGATGTCGCCCTACTCGGTCAAGATACGCTCCTATTTTCGCTACAAAGCCATCCCGCATCAATGGATTTTGCGCAATGCGGCAAGCCAGGCGGACTATGAAAAATACGCCAAGGTGCCGATCATTCCCTTGGTGGTTACGCCGGAGGGCACCGGCATTCAAGACTCCACCCCGATCATCGACGCCATCGAGAAGCTTCACCCGGAGCGGTCGATCCATCCCGACGACCCGGTCGCACGGTTCATTTCGGCGCTGATCGAGGAATTCGGCGACGAGTGGGGCAACAAATGGATGTTTCATTACCGCTGGACCCGCGAGGTCGACCAGATCAGCTCGGCCGGGCGCATCGCGCGCATGCGCGGTCCCAAGGCCAGCGAGCAGGAACATGACGGCTTCGCCGCCCAGGTGCGCGCCCGGATGGCCGATCGGCTCTGGTTTGTCGGCTCGAGCGCGGCGACGGCGCCGCTGATCGAAACCGGCTTTCTCGGCATGCTCGGATTGCTCGACCATCATCTCGCGGCGCGCCGCTATCTGTTCGGCGGCCGGCCGGCATTCGGCGATTTCGGTCTCTGGGGCCAGTTCTATGAACTGTGGACCGATCCGACCGCGGGAGCGCTGATCGAGGGGGGCGCGCCGCATGTGCTCGACTGGATCCACCGCATGCTGTGGCCGAGGGCCGAAGGCCCGTTTGAAACCTGGTCGACGCTGGCGCCGACTTTGATGCCGATCCTGACCGAACAGGTTGGAAAGCTGTTCATGCCCTGGACCCTTGCCAATGCGAAGGCGGTGGGCGAAGCGCGCGACGAGTTCGGCGTCGAACTCGGCGACAAGGTCTGGATCCAGAAGCCGCAAAAATATCACGCGCGCTCGCTCGCCATGCTGCGCGCCAAATACGCCGATGCCGCCGACAAGGCCGCGCTCGATCCGGTTCTGCAGGCCGCCGGGTGCCTCGCCGGCTTGCGTGGCTGAATACATCCATTCCAGCAAGGGAACAGCTTCATGGAAACCCCCAGCTACAAGACCGCCCTGATTGTCGGCGCCGGTGAAGGTCTCAGTGCATCGCTGGCGCGATTATTCGCCCGGCAAGGCATTCGCATCGCGCTGGCGGCACGCCGGATCGAAAAGCTTGGCGCGCTTTGCACTGAAACCGGCGCGCGTGCCTTTGCCTGCAACGCCACCGAGCCCGACGAGGTCGAGCGCCTGTTCGGCGTGGTGGAGCGCGAAATCGCCTCGCCTGACCTTGTGGTCTATAACGCCAGCGCGCGGGCACGCGGCGCGTTCACCGATCTGGTGCCGTCGGAAGTGGCGCAGGCGCTGGCGGTCAGCGCGTTTGGCGGTTTCCTGGTGGCGCAGCAGGCCGTGAAGCGGATGCTGCCAGACCGGCACGGCGCGATCCTGTTCACCGGCGCTTCCGCCAGCGTCAAGGGCTACCCGCAATCCGCGCCGTTCGCGATGGGCAAATTCGCGCTGCGCGGGCTGGCGCAGAGCATGGCGCGCGAATTGTCGCCGCAGGGGATTCACGTCGCGCATTTCGTCATCGACGGTGGCATTCGCAGCGCCGCCCGTGCCGAATCCCCCGACCGGCCGGATTCGATGCTCGATCCCGACGCCATTGCGCTGGCCTACTGGAACGTGCTGCAACAGCCGCGCAGTGCCTGGAGCTGGGAACTGGAATTGCGGCCATGGGTCGAGAAATTCTAGACATCGCCGTCATTCCGGGGCGATGCGACAGCATCGAACCCGGAATCTCGAGATTCCGGGTCTGGTGCTGGCGCACCATCCCGGAATGACGGAACAACCTCGGGGAATTCCGCCATGACGACCAGCGAAACCAGCGTCGATACCGGCACCAGTGAACTGCTATGCGCGATCCGCGACCGCGTCGCCATCATCACGCTGAACCGGCCGGAAGCGCGCAACGCCATGTCGGATCAGCTGACCCCGGCCTTGCGCACCATGATCAGGACCTGTGGCGAGAATCCCGCGGTAGGCGCGCTGCTGATCACCGGCGCCGGCGCCGCCTTCTGCGCCGGCGGCGACGTCAAGGGGATGGGCGCCCACCGCGCGCGCAAGAAACTCGAAATGTCCCATGACGAGAAGGTGGCGGATTTGCAGGAACGGCAACGGCTCCTGACCGGCGCGCTGGTCTCGGTGCGCAAGCCGACCATCGCGGCGCTGCCGGGCCCCGCGGTCGGCGCCGGCCTTGCGCTCGCGATGGCCTGCGACATCCGCATCGCGGCGCAATCCGCCTTCGTTTCCACCGGCTATCTGCGGGTCGGCCTGAGCGGCGACTACGGCATCGCGTGGCTGTTGACGCGGCTGGTCGGGACCGCGCGGGCGCGGGAATTGATGTTTACCGCCGACAAGGTCGATGCCGCGCGGTGCGAGGCGATCGGCCTTGTCAACCGCGTGGTACCGGACGCGAAACTTCAGCAGGAGGCCTTTGCGCTCGCCCGATCGATGGCCGAAGGTCCCACCATCGCGCTGCGCTACATGAAGGACAATCTCGACGAAGCCCTGCTGTTCGATTTCGCCACCGCGCGCGACCACGAGGCCGAGCGCCTGATCCGCACCACCATGACCGCGGATCACCGCGAGGCGGTGCAAGCCTTCATCGAAAAGCGCAAGGCGAACTTCACCGGGAAATAACCCTGAACAGCCGGCTCAGTTCGCCGAAGCTCCGTCCAAGGCGAGGCCAGCCGCGGCGATCCGCCAACTGGCGCACGGAATATCCTGCGGGGCTGTGTCGACCGGCTTTTCGAACCGTACCAGCTTCCAATCCTCCGGATTGGCGACAAAGCCGAAGCCGGACTTGCGAGCAAGTCCTATCATGGCGTCGTTGGATCGCAGGGTGTCGCCGGACAGACGCGCGGCGCCGAGCGCGGCGGCGCGGCATTCCAGGTTCCCGAGCAGCGCGGCGCCGATGCCGTGGCCCTGCCACCGATCGTCGATCGACAGACCGAATTCGAGACTTTCGGTGTCGGCGTGGAATGCATAGCGGGCCTCGCCGACAATGGTTGCGAACCCGTCAATCTGCATCGTCGCTACGACACTGAAGCCGTCGCTCTCGCCGATATGGATGAAGCGATCGAGTACCTGGTGCGGCAGTTCCCTCATCGCGCCGAGGAAGCGATTGTAGCGGGAGCGGGTCGACAGCGAGCGAAAATAGTTCTGCAACTCCTCCGCATCGCCGGGCTCGACGAAGCGCACCGTCACCGGCTCTCCGCCGCGCGAGCGCACGACGTCCGAATATTGCTTCAGATCGTCGAAACGAAGAGCTTTCATGGCGCGCTCCTTCGGACTTCGAGAGGCTGGCTGGCGTCCCTCACCCGAGGCGACGCCAGCCTGGCTGCATCATCATGCCCGCCAAAACGGCTTTTCGACTTCGTGCGCGATGTCGCTCCAGGAAATCCCGACATCGTGCATGTCGCGATCGGTCCATTGCGCCAGCTCGCGGCGCTGCCGCTGCCGTTCGCGCCAGACGTGAAAGGTCTCGCTGAGCTGCGCCAAGATCCCGGAACCATGATGATTTATCATCGATTGATGTGAATAGATGGACATTTTCGTCTCCTAAAGCTAAGCTATTAGCGCTGATATCTGCGCTATACCGTCCATCCACAAACGACACTTTGTACCGCCTCAGATGACAAAAACTCATGTATTAATTTTTCGCTGCATGACCAGGCTGCCCTCGCTGAACGGATTGCGCGCGTTCGAGGCCGCCGCCCGGCATTTGAGCTTCACCAACGCGGCGACCGAACTGAATGTCACGCAAACCGCGATCAGCCATCAGATCCGGCGGCTTGAGGAGGAGCTCGGCGTTCGGCTGTTCATCCGGCAGAACCGCGCGCTGGCGCTGACACCGGAAGCTGCACAATATCTTCCCGGCGTCCGCGCCGCGTTCAACGATCTGCGGTTTGCGACCGACCAGCTGCTGCGCAAGGACAACGAAAATGTCCTGACCGTCTCGACCTTGGCGTCGCTCGCCGCAAAATGGCTGCTGCCGCGACTTCCCGCGTTCCAGGAAGCGCATCCCGGCATCGACGTCCGCATCACCACCTCGACTGCGCTGGTCGACTTCAAGAGCGGCGGCGTCGACGCCGCGATCCGCTATGGCCGCGGACATTGGCCGGGCCTGCGCGCCGACTGGCTGATGGCCGACGAGCTGTTTCCGGTGTGCAGCCCGGCGCTGATCACCGGCAACAGACCGCTGCGCTGTCCGGAGGACCTGGCCCAGCAGACCCTGCTCCACACCAGCGCCGGCTATAATGACGACTGGCGGCTATGGCTTACCGCCGCGGGGCTGCCGCCGAATATCTCAAAGCACCCCGGGCTGACCTTCGACCTGATTTTGGTGACGGTCCAGGCGGCGATCGACGGGCTTGGCGTGGCGATGGGCCGGACTTCCTACGTCGAGGCCGATATCGCCAAGGGCCGGCTGGTGGTTCCATTCAAGATCGCCTTGCCGGCCGATGCCGGCTTCTATCTGGTTTCACCGGAGGCGAGAGCGGATTCGCCGAAGCTCTCGGCGTTCCGGCATTGGCTGGTGGCCTCGTTGCAGAACAAAACCTGAAAAAGTCCGGGCACTTGCCGCGTTTTCCGGTTGGTCGCGCCGCGCCGGCGTGGCAGATTGCCTCATCAAGAAGAGCGACGGTCAGCGGGCGAGAGATTTGATCGTATCGGCCGCCCGCAAAGAGGGGAGAAACTCACGATGTCGCAGGTATCCACGTCGCAGCCGCCGCAGATCAAGTCGCGCGTTGGCGCCATTCTGCGCGCGACCAGCGGCAATTTCCTCGAACAATTCGACTTCTTCCTGTTCGGCTTCTATGCCAGCGCCATCGCCAAGGCATTCTTTCCGGCCGAGAACGACGCCGCCGCGCTGCTCAACACCTTCGGCGTGTTCTGGCTGGGCGCATTGATGCGTCCGGTCGGCGCCATCGTGCTTGGCGCCTATATCGACAAGATCGGCCGCCGCCTCGGCCTGATCGTCACGCTGGGAATCATGGCGATCGGCACCGTGGTGATCGCGTTCTGCCCGACCTATGCCAGCATCGGGGTTGCCGCACCGATCATCGTGCTGGCCGGCCGGTTGCTGCAGGGCTTTTCCGCCGGCGTCGAACTCGGCGGCGTCTCGGTCTATCTTTCGGAGATCGCCACTCCCGGCAATCGAGGCTTCTATACGTCGTTTCAGTCCTCGAGCCAGCAGGTCGCCATTTTCGTCGCGGCCCTGCTCGGCTTCGGGCTGAGCGAGCTGATGCCGGCAGCGACGGTCGCGGAATGGGGCTGGCGGATTCCGTTCTTCATCGGCTGCCTCATCATTCCCTTTATCTTCGCGCTGCGGCGAACGCTGGAGGAAACACCGGCATTCCTGTCCATGAAGAAACATCCGACCACAGCCGAAGTGTTTGCGTCGGCCGCAGCGAATTGGCGCATCGTGCTTCTCGGCATGCTGATGGCGACGTTGACCACCGTGACCTTCTATTTCGTCACCGTCTATACGCCGACGTTCGGCAAGACGGTGCTGAAACTCTCCAGCCACGACAGCCTGCTCGTTACCCTGATGGTTGCCGTGACCAACTTCATCTGGAATCCGGTCGGGGGCGCGTTGTCGGATCGCATCGGCCGAAAGCCGGTATTGCTGACCATCGCGATTCTTTCCCTGGTGACGGCCTATCCGGCGCTGCACTGGCTGATTGCCGCCCCGACCTTCGGCAAGATGCTTGCCGTCGAAATGATGTTTTCATTCTATTTCGGCGTCTACAGCGGCACCATGCTCGGCGCGCTGGTCGAGGTGGTGCCGGCCCATGTCCGCACCACCTGCTTCTCGCTGGCATTTGCCCTCGCCGCCGGCCTGTTCGGGACCTTCACGCCGTTTGCCTCGACCTGGCTGATCCAGCACACCGGCGACAAGGCATCCCCCGGTTACTGGCTGATGTGCGCCTCCGCCTGCGGCATCGTCGCAGCCCTCGCCATCTATCGCGGCGGCAAGACCATCGCGACGCGGGACGTCGTCCCCGCGTAGCATCCGGGCGCGGGGGCCGGGCAGCGTCCGGCCTTCCGCTCTTGATTTCCATGCAGACAAGATCAACAACACGGCATGGTCGATCTCGCTCAAAAATTCGACGTGCTGGTGATCGGCGGCGGCAATGCCGCGCTGTGCGCCGCGATCAGCGCGCGGCGGGCCGGCGCATCGGTGCTGGTGCTGGAAGGCGCACCGAAATTCTATCGCGGCGGCAACACCCGCCATACCCGCAATATGCGCTGCGCCCATGACGCCGCGACCGACATCCTCACCGGTCCCTATACCGAGCAGGAATTCTGGGAAGATTTGCTGCGCGTGACCGGCGGCCAGACCGACGAAGAACTCGCCCGCCACATGATCACGGAGTCCAAGGACATCCTGGGCTGGATCGTTGAGCAGGGCGTGCGCTGGCAGCCATCGCTCGGCGGCACGCTGAGCCTCGGCCGCACCAATTCGTTTTTCCTTGGCGGCGGCCGGGCGATGCTGAACGCGCTCTATCTTACCGCCGAGCGGCTCGGCATCGACATCCTTTATGACGCCGAGGTCACCGAACTGCGGATCGAAGACGGGATGTTTCTGTCGGCCGCGCTGAAACAGCCGGCCAACGGAGCGGTGGAAGTCCGCGCCTCGACGCTGGTCGCCGCCGCCGGCGGCTTTGAGGCCAACATCGAATGGCTCAAGGAGTATTGGGGCGACGCCGCCGATAACTTCCTGATCCGCGGCACGCCCTACAACCGCGGTTCGATCCTCAAGATGCTGCTGGCCAAGGGCGTGCAGGATGTCGGCGATCCCACCCAATGCCACGCGGTCGCGATCGACGCCCGCGCACCGAAGTTCGATGGCGGCATCATCACCCGGCATGATTCCGTGGTGTTCGGCATCGTCGTCAACAAGCACGCGGTGCGTTTCTACGACGAAGGCGAGGACCTCTGGCCGAAGCGCTACGCGATCTGGGGCCGGCTGGTCGCCGCCCAGCCGGACCAGATCGCCTACATCATCTTTGACGCGAGCTCGCGCAACAGCTTCATGCCGACGCTGTTCCCGCCGATCGAAGCCGGCTCGATCGCCGGCCTTGCCGCCAAGTTCGAGCTCGATGCGGCGGTGCTGGAGAAAACCATCGCCGACTTCAATGCGGCGGTGCGTCCGGGCACCTTCGATCACACCATTCTCGACGATTGCCGCACCGAGGGGCTGACGCCGCCGAAGACCCACTGGGCGCGGCGGATCGAGACGCCACCTTATTATGCCTATCCGGTGCGGCCCGGCATCACCTTCACCTATCTCGGCACCCGCGTGAACAAGCAGGCGCGGATGCTGATGAAGGACGGCAAGGCCGCGGCCAACATGTTCGCCGCCGGCGAGATCATGGCGGGCAACGTGCTGGGCAAGGGCTATGCGGCCGGAATTGGCATGACTATCGGCAGCGTGTTCGGACGGATCGCGGGACGGGAAGCGGCGCAAAATGCACGGAACTAGCATCCTCGAGGAGGCCGACCGTCTGATGACGGTCTGCAATTCGTGCCGCTATTGCGAAGGCCTGTGCGCGGTGTTTCCGGCGATGGAAATGCGCCGCGCGTTCTCCGACGGCGATCTCAATTATCTCGCCAATCTCTGTCATGCCTGCGGCGCCTGCTACACCGACTGCCAGTTTTCGCCGCCGCACGAATACAACGTCAACGTCCCGCAGACGTTTGCGATCGCGCGCGCTGAATCCTATGCCGCCTATACCTGGCCGCGCGCCTGCTCCGGCGTCTTCGCCCGCAATGGCCTCGCCATCAGCATCATCGCGGCGGTCGGCGTGGCGGTATTCATCTTCGGTTTTGCCGCTTTCAACGACCGGCAAGTTCTGTTCGGGGTCCACACCGGACCCGGCGCATTTTACAAGCTGATGCCGCACAATGTGATGGCGGCGCTGTTCGGCGCCGCGTTGCTCTACGCCATCGTGGCGCTGGCGATGGGCGTGCGCGCGTTCTGGCGCGACATCGGCGAGCCGATCGGCATGCGCGCCGACCCGGCCTCGCTGTGGCAGGCGATCAAGGATGCCGGCGAGCTGCGCTATCTGGACGGCGGCGGCGTCGGCTGCGTCAATGAGGACGAGCGGCCGAGCGACCGGCGCAAGCTCTATCATCATTTGACGTTCTACGGCTTTGTCTTGTGCTTTGCCGCAACCTGCGTCGGGACGCTCTATCACTATTTGCTCGCACGCGAAGCGCCATATCCATGGTGGGATTTGCCGGTCGTGCTCGGCACGCTGGGCGGGCTCGGCCTGGTGATCGGGCCGATCGGTCTGCTGGCGGAGAAATCCAGGCGCGATCCCGTGCTGGTCGACCAGGCACGCACCGGCATGGACGTCGCGTTCATCCTGATGTTGCTGCTGACCGCGCTGAGCGGCCTCGCGCTGCTGCTCTGGCGTGACACCGCCGCGATGGGCCCGCTGCTGGCGCTGCATCTCGGCGTGGTGTTTGCGCTCTTCATCACCATGCCCTACGGCAAGTTCGTGCACGGCATCTATCGCACGGTCGCGCTGGTGCGCTATGCACGGGAGCGGCGGATGATGGCCGGCCACGTTTGATCGTCGTGCCGGCACAAGCCCGGCCATGACAAATATTCCGGCCCGATCACGTTACACGTTACACATCCACCACGACGTAGTCGCTTTCCACCGACACCGCGATGGTTTCGGCGATATAGGGCCCCTTCACCACGCTGCTGCCCGGCTCGACATTGACCGGATAGGCCTTGACCCGAAACCGCCTCGGATCGCAGTAGGATTGACCGGTGCCGATATCGAACTCCCAGCCATGCCAGGGGCAGCGGATGATTTCGCCGAGCCTGGTGTATTCGATCGTGCCGGGATCGGATGATTGGGCGAGCCCGATCAGCGGCCCCTCGCACAACGCCGCGCCCTGATGCGGGCAGCGGTTCAACAGGCCGAAGAATTCGCCCTTGACGTTGAAGACTGCGATCGGCCGATCATCGATGGTAAGAAACTTGCGCGTGCCGGGCGGCAACTCCGCCACCCGGGCGATGACGTGACGCGTCATTAGCCCAGCCCGTACAGCTTCCGGGCGTTGCCGAGATAGAATGCTTCGCGGTTGGTCTCGCTGACGCCCGCCGGCAGCACCCGCGACGGTTCGTCATAGTCCCAGTGCGGATAGTCGGTCGCAAACAGCAGCCTGTCCCAGCCGACCCAGTCGATCACGTCAAACAGATGGTCGCGCCGCTCCGGGTCCTCCATGGGCTGGGTGGTCCAATAGATGTGGTCGCGGATGTATTCCGACGGCGGACGCTTCACATGCGGCACCTCGCTGCGCATCCGCTGCCAGCTCTTGTCGAGCCGCCACGACAGCGACGGCGCCCAGCCGAAGCCGGCCTCGATCATCACCATCTTGAGCTTCGGGTGGCGTTCAAAGACGCCCTCCAGCACGATGCTCGCCAGTGCGGTCTGCTGACATTGCGAATGGCCCACCATTTCCTCGATATAATAGCTCGGCCAGCCCGACGCGGTGATCGGATTGCCGCCGAAGCCGAACGCATGGACGCCGATCGGAAGGCCCGCCTCCTCGGCCGCCTGATAGATCGGCCAGTAGCGGCGCTGACCCAGCGGCTCGACATTGCGGCTGAGCAGCAGCACCTGAATGAAATTCCTGTCGCCGGCGCGCTTGCGGATTTCGGCAGCCGCGGCCGGACCATCCTCGTTGGCAACCACGATCGATCCCTTGAGGCGGCTGTCCTTGCTGGTCCACTCCGCGATCTGCCAGTCGTTGACCGCCGTGGCGAGCGCCGCACTTAAATCCTGGTTGCGAATGCCCTGCCCGGTCTGCAGCGGACACAGCACGCCAAGCGCGACATGGTTCGGATCGAGATGCTGCTGCTGCATGAACGACAGCGATGAGCCCTGCGGTCCGCCCTCCGGCGGACAGGCATCCCGGCGCGACGCATTCGGCTGCGCCTTCGGGTAGGGCGGACCTTCCATCATGCCCTGGTAGGGATGTTTGCCGTAGGTCTCGAGATGATCGTGCCAGCGGCTGGCCAGATAGGGATAGAGGTCCTTCAGGCTCTTGCGCGCCGGGTGGATATCGCAATCGGCAATCGCGGTGTTGACGCCCTGCGACGAAGCCTCAGCCGGGCCGGCGCGGAACTGCATGTTCATGGCGTTGTCTCCTCGAGCGCCGATTGCTTCAGCCGGCCGTAGGTCGCATGCGGGTTGTCGATCATGACCTTGCGCACCAGCTCGGGCGACATGGCTTCCGGCAGCACCGAATCGCCGTCGAACTGCCAATGCGGATAATCAGTGGAGAATAAGAGCAATTCATCCGACTGCATATGGTCAAACAGGCGATTTAATGTTGCCGGATCCGGTGGCGCGTCGATCGGCTGCAGCGAAAACCGGATGTTGCTTCGCACAATCTCCAGCGGCGCACGATCCACCCACGGCGTTTCCATGCGGATGCCGCGCCAGAATTTATGCAGCCGCCACAGATAGGACGGCAGCCAGGTGAACCCGGATTCCAGCATCACCATTTTCAGTCCCGGGTGCCTTGCAAAGACCCCCTCGACGATCAGGCTGGTCAACTGGGTCTGAAAGGCCTGGGCCTGGGCGACATAGTCCTCGATGTGATAGGAGCCCCAGCCGACCGAGGTCGGCGGGTTGTGGTAGTTGCTGCCGGCATGGATGCCGATCGGCAGACCGAGGCGCTCGGCGGCCGCGTAGATCGGCCAGTAGGCACGCTTGCCGAGCGGCATGTCCCCCATCACCAGCATCAGTACCTGAACGAAGCGGCGGTCCACCGCGCAGCGTTCGATCTCGGCGACCGACTTCTCGATGCTCTGAATCGGGATCACGATCGAGCCGCGCAGCCGGCTGTCCTTGTCGAGCCATTCCTTCGCCAGCCAGTCGTTCAGCGCGCGGCAGAACGCCTCCGCCATGTCCTCGCTGAATACCATCTGCACCCCGTACAGCGGATTGCAGATGCCATAGCTGACCGCGAAGCGATCGAGCGCCTGGGCCCGCATATCGGCGAGGCTCGATCCGGGTTTGCCCTTGGAGGGTCGCCAATCCGGCCGCGCGGTGATCGGCGAATTGGCGGGATAGGATTGCGACACCAGATCGACCATTCCGCGGGTCGTGACCTGATCGCGCCAGTAATCGCTGAGATATGGCAGGAAACTCGTCAGATGGGGAACGGCAGGGTGCAGATCGCAATCCACACCGCCCGCAATCGGCGACGTCATGACGTTTCCTCTTGTTCCGCGGCCCTGGCCGGCCCTTGGATGTCCAATCACGGCATCTTGTAGGCTGCGCCTGGCTGGCGGCCGCATTCAAGCAGGCTCGGCTGCGGCTCGCAACTCGGCAACCGATGCATCCTATGCTAGGAAATCGGGAAACGCGCGCGCGGAGGAGGCCTTTGATGGTTCGGGTTGGACTAGCAGCGATCGCAGCCACCATGCTGCTGACGGGTGTCGCCGCCGCGCAGCAACAGCCGCCGACAACGCCGCCGCCACCCGATTTCTCCAAGGTCGAGATCAAGACCACCGATCTCGGTGACAACGTCTACATGCTGGAAGGTCAGGGCGGAAATATCACCGTCGCGGTGGCAAAGGACGGCATCATCATGGTCGACGGCGAATACGCGCCGCTGCACGACAAGATCAAGGCCGCCATCGCCAATGTCTCGAACCAGCCGATCAAATATCTCATCGATACGCATTTTCACGGCGACCACACCGGCGGCAATGCACCGTTCGCCAAGGATGGCGTCACCATCGTCGCCGAGATCAACGTCAGGAACCGGCTGGCGGCCGGCACCATCAATGGGTTGACCGGCGCCAGGACGCCGCCCGCGCCGCAGGAAGCGTTGCCATCCAAAACCTACACCGGCGCCTATCACATCCGGCTCAGCGGCCGGGTGGCCGACCTCAAATATATCGCCAACGCCCATACCGACGGCGACACCTACGTCTGGTTCAAGACGGCCAATGTGCTGGCGACCGGCGATACCTTCACCAACGGCCGCTACCCCAACATCGACTTCGCCAATGGCGGCAATATCAAGGGGATGATCGCCGCCACCGACGCCTACCTCAAGCTGGTCAACGCCAAGACCCGAATCGTTCCCGGGCACGGACCGCTCGGCGACAAGGCGGCGCTGGTGACCTACCGGACGATGCTGCTTACCGCGCGCGACCGGATGGCCAAACTTGTCAAGGACGGCAAGAGCGAAGACGACGTGGTGGCGTCGAAGCCGTTCGCGGACCTCGATGCGACATGGGGGCCGACGGAGTTGGCCAGCAGGAATTTCATTCGCGTCGTCTACCATTCGCTCGCCGACAAGAAGGATGGCAAAAACGACGCCGGGAAAGGCCCGCGATGAAAGATCTGGTTGCGATCGCCGAGCAGATAGCCGCCAGGCTGGTCGAACGGCGCCAGACCATCGCGGTCGCGGAATCCTCGACCGGCGGCCTGATCTCGGCAGCCCTGCTCGCCGTGCCCGGCGCCTCGGCCTATTTCCTCGGCTCCGCCGTGGTCTATACCCGCGATGCGCGGCGGATTCTGGCGGACATCCCCGACGACGCGATGAAGGGAATCCGCTCGGCCTCCGAGCCCTATGCGAGGTTGCTGGCAAGCCAGATGCGCCGCCGTTTTTCCACCGACTGGGGCCTGTCCGAGACCGGCGCCACCGGCCCGACCGGCAACCGCTATGGCGACGCCGCCGGCCATAGCTGCATCGCGGTCGCAGGCCGCGGCGACCCGTCTGCGATGACGCTTGAGACCGGCAGCGCCGACCGACTCGCCAACATGCAGGTCTTCGCCGCGACGGCGCTCAACTTCCTGCTGCAGAATCTGTCGCGCTGAATCCTGGGCTCGACCCGCCGTCATTGCGGGATGCGCCGCTTGGCGCAGGCCCGGAATCCATAACCACGATCGGGAGTATGGATTCCGGGCTCGCGCCAAGAAAGAGGCGCGCCCCGGAATGACGGCGGAGGGCATTCCCGCGGCGCGAAGGCGCCCGAGTTGTTGTCATAATGTGTCCCTCCGTGAACAGAGGGCGCAGGGAAAGCCGGGTGCTTGATGCACCCGCAGCCTCGCGTGCAAATGATAAAAAGCA
>Ga0182024_10004528_pt1 | contig 31903 bp, 30 predicted proteins | sample P32metaG_FD_120480 | JGI IMG/M metagenome (GOLD analysis project Ga0182024, IMG submission 120480) | Permafrost microbial communities from Stordalen Mire, Sweden - P3-2 metaG (Illumina Assembly) | ecosystem: Environmental > Terrestrial > Soil > Wetlands > Permafrost | place: Sweden: Stordalen...
CCACGGCGATTTCCGCCGACGCGCCGTTTTCCATAACGTACAGCAGCGACACGATGGCGTCCGTCGGAAAGTAGACATGGCTCAACGTCGCACCCGGCTCGTAGAGCACTTGGCCCAGCGGCAATTGGACCGGTTCCATGTGCGATTGCCAACGCAGCCATTCGCTGTCCGGCAATGCAGCCAGAAGCTGATTCATTCGAGGGTTGGTAGGTGTGGCGTTCACAATGCTCCTGCAAAATTTAACTTCGCCGCAAACCGTCCAGCTGATTACGCCTCCGTTGCGGCCATTATACGCCCGATTCACCGCCCCGTATGTTCACTATCGAACATAAGGAATCCCTACCCAGCCCCGTCAATAACTTACGGCTTACGTGCCCCGACTACGATCAGAATCACACCGACCACGACGCCTGCGCCGCCCACCCACGGCGGAATCGCATGCTCTTGCGAAACCTTGGCTTCCACATCGCCGATTTTGAACACGCTCTTATCGCTCGAATAGGACGGCGATTTGATGAGCACGAACAGTCCCCCCAAAACCAATATCGCGCCTAAGATTTGTAATGCACGCATGTAACATCCTCGCCGTATAGAGCCTGGGGGCAAAGTGTAGCCTGGGAGCTTAGGATGGGCACAGTTCGCCGCATTCTTCCCGCCCTGTGCTACCCCGGAGCATTAGAACCATGAGCGCTCAAGCCACGATGAAGAGTGTCGCCGACACGGCCCTATGGATGGCAGCTGTCAGAGCGGCCGAGGGGCGAAGAGCGGACGCCGCATTCCACGATCCCTTGGGCTCGATCCTGGCGGGCGATCGTGGTCGAAAGATTGCTCGCTCCTTTTCGCGCACGGCGATGATTGCTTGGGGCGTGGTGCTCCGCACGTCTGCCATTGACCGGCTGATTCATGAAGCGCTTCAGAGCGGCGTCGATACCGTACTGAACCTCGGCGCAGGTCTGGATACTCGTCCCTACCGGATGGACCTGCCCTCGCAATTGCATTGGATCGAAGTTGATCTTCCGACCCTCATCGAGACGAAGAACACTCAGCTGAATGGATACACGCCTGTTTGCAGGCTCGAGCGCATTGGCATGGATCTCTCGGACCGTCCGGCTCGCAGCGAACTTTTCGCTCGCGTTGCGGCAACATCCAAGAACGCGTTGGTGATCACCGAAGGCTTTATCTCGTACTTTTCGAATGACGATGTCGCAATCCTCGCCAAAGAGTTGCTTGCCATGCCGGCGGTTGCCTTCTGGATTCAGGATTTCGACAACGCGGGCGCACGTAAGTTGCCAAAGGGTTGGGCGAAGAAACTCGAGGCGGCCCCGTTTCGATTTCGGGTGAGCAACTGGTTCGAGTTCTTCAAGCAATCGGGTTGGCAGCCTCATACGATTATTTCATGCGCTGAGGAGTCCAAGAGAATCAACAGACCCTATCCCCTGGATTTCCCGTTCGGTCTTCTGATGCGTGCGCTGCCGAAGGAAATGAGTCAAAAAATACAAGGCTTGAGCGGCGCGGTAATGATGAAACCATGCGCGGAGCCGGTGAGGAGGTAGTTAGCGCTGACGCAGTCGATCTCTGCAGTAGATGAACAGACTGTTGCCCACGATGCTCACGGCGAACAAAGCCAACGATGCCGGAATGATTTCGAATACCTTGTGCATCCCGAGCCATGTCGCCGGCGATTCCCACCATTGCAAGAAGTTTGCGAGCCTGCCGCCGCCGCCATCCTTGATGCAGCAATGCACCAGCCCGACTCGAATGCCATCACCCACGCCGATATGCGTCCATTCTCCCTCGCGAAACCAACGGTAGGTCTGCATGCTGATGAGATAGAGAAATGCGAGAAGACAGCCGTAGCCGATGATGGCGCCCACGCCGCCCATGACCCACAGCACCGCAGTTCGGCCCTTCATGACTGGCCGCCCGCTGAGGGGCATCCTTTGACTTCGAGGCGAACGATGCGGCCGGATTCACCCTGCAGATCGGAGGGGTTGAGCAAACCGTCGGTGGGTTTCAGATCGATGTCAATCCAATAAACATTACCGTTGCGCTTGCGATCGGCTATACCTGGATTGAATCCCAAGGTCTGCGCTTGCGCCACTCGGGCCTGCGCCCGTTTGGCGTCGCTGTACAAACCCAAAGAAATCACCGCTCCCTCGTTGGGACCCGGCATTTCCAACGCATCGTCGATTCCACCGGCTTTGAGCTTGGCGAGCGTCTGTTCGGCCAGGGGGCGCGCCGCCGGCAGCGGCAGATACACCCAAACGCCCGCCCAAACCTCGCCGTCCGCCACGCGCTGGCGCGGATCATAGCCGCCGCCCCGCAAGGTCGAAGCCGCGTGCGCTGCCTCCGACACGTCTCGAAACGGTCCCACGCTGATACAGCGCTTTACGTTGGTCAGAAGGCCGGAATTGCCGCCGGCCCGTGCGGCATCCTCGGCCGCGATTGCGGCCGGAGCACTCCCTGCGCTCTCTAAGGCCTGCGGCGCGCCCGCGGCGCTGCCGTTTGCGTCGCTGCGGGATGCTTCCGGGCGTTCCGATGCGAGCTTCAGGGTTCCGGGCGTCGGTGCCGCCACGACGCTTACGGGCGTCTTGGCGATGCCGCGATCCCATAAGAAATAGCACACGTTGGCGAGCACCAGGCACACGGCAAGAGTCTTCAATAACGTCACTTGTCACCCTGCGCTCAAGCGCAAACTGGCCTCGCCCGAGACAAATCGTTGCATACGTTCCTTCGTTTCGAGCAACAGCGCTCCATCTGAATCCACTCCACGGGCAATCCCGAAGATCGCCGTCCCCCCAACCACCACCTGCACCGGACGGTCTTTCAAACCGTCGAGTGCGGTCCATGCATCCCGAAACGCCGAGAATCCGAAGCGCTCGTACTGCACCAGCATACTCAAAAGTTCGTCCAAGATGGCCCCGGCCACCAAATTACGCGATGGGGCCATTTTGCAGGCATCCGTCACCGCCGCCACCGCCACGCCGCTTGCCTCTATTTCCCGGCGCGCCTCCTCAGGCAGCGACACATTGAGGCCCACCCCAATCACCACATGGGCAGGGCCGCCCGCCTCGGCTCGCAGCTCAATCAGCACGCCTCCCAGCTTGCGGTCGCGGAACCAAATATCGTTTGGCCACTTCAGCGAAATCCCCTCGGCGCCGGCGCGCGCCAATGCTCGCGACACTGCCACACCGACCCCTAAGCTTAAGGCAGGCAGGGTGCGTACCACATCGCTGCAAGTCCAGCCAAGTGACATCGCGATGCCGCCGCCGAAAGGCGAAATCCAGCGGCGCCCCAGCCTCCCGCGGCCGCCATGCTGCAATTCGCTCACACACACATCGGCGGTACCCGGCGGCGGCGGCGCTGACTTAAGCAGGCGGGTGTTGGTTGAATCGACTTCGAATAGCAACTCCAGCGCATGCAGGTGCGAATTGCACTCCCCGGTCAGTTCGGCTCGGATGCGCTGCGCATCCAGCAATTCCACGGGATCTGCAAGCCGGTAGCCGCGGCGCGCCAATGCCTGGACTTCGACGCCCATCGCGCGCAAGCGCTCCACGCCCTTCCAAACGGCAGCACGAGTTTGACGCAGTTCCGTTGCCAGCCATTCGCCGGAGTGCACTTCGCCGTCCGCCAGAAGCACCAGCAGCGGCGGGTGTTCTATACCGGTCGGGACCGAAACAGCCATAGCCGCCGTACACGATTCTCTTTGCCGGCGCGCATGCGAGCGATGTTGCTGCGATGGGTGAAGATGACGAACACGGCAACCGCCGCGCAGAAGACGCAGAGCGGGACGTCATTGGGCTTAAGCACCATGACCGCAACCGCCAGCGCCACGGTCGACAGCATAGTCGCGAGACCCACATAGCCCGACAGCAACAGCACCGCAATCCAACTCAAGAGCAGCGGCAGCAGCAAGCGCGAATCCACCGCTGCAACCACACCGACCACGGTCGCGGCCCCCTTGCCGCCGCGAAAATCGAACCACACCGGATAGACATGTCCCACGATCACGGCAAAACCGCACGCCAGCATCAGCCATTCGCGTGATACATCAGGATCGATGCCGATGCCCGGCAACACGGCCGACGGCAGCCACCACACCGCGACCATGCCTTTCGCGATATCGATGAGCAGCACCAGGAATCCGAAGAGCTTGCCCTGCGTGCGCAACGCATTGGTCGCACCGGCATTGCCGCTTCCCATGCTGCGGATATCCACGCCGCGCAGCCGGCCCAAGATCAAGCTGCCGAGCAGGGTGCCGAGCAGGTACGCAATAAGAACTTTGACGCCGAGTTCGAGCATGGGGCGATTATGACTTAAGTGCGGAGATGCGCTTCGGCAAGTGGATTTCCGCCAGCATACAGCGCACCCCGCCGCCGCCGGCACGTTCAATGGTGGGGATCGGCACCGGCACCAGGGCCGCATGAGACTCTAAGGTGGCGCGCTGGGTGCGATTCAAGCCATCCAAAGCCGTCGTCGATAGCGCAATGAGCTTGGCCGCCGGCGAGGCCAATTCCAGCACATTGGCCGCGAACTGCGCCATTTGCTCCTGAGTGATCTCGACAATGTCGTGCCCTGTGACGCGCAGCTTGGAGAACACGGCTGCGCGGTGCGCAGAGTTCGCTATCGAGTCTCCGCAGACCACCGCGAAACCTGTGCCGATCGCCATCAATACATTGGTGTGATAAATTGCGCGCCCGCTGCTGTCGGTGGCGTCGAAAGTCATCAAGTCATAGTCCAGCAGCTGTGCGAATTCGCCGAGGACATCGAGATCGGTACGCGGCGAAGAACAGGCGTAGGCCATCCGGTGCACCCGATCGAGCACCACGCTGCCGGTGCCTTCGAGATATTTCTCTTCGGCTTCTCGATGCGTCAGATCGACGGTCCGTGATACGCGAAAGCCGCCCTTGCGTACCACCTGCTCGAGGATCTCGTCCCGCCGTTCCCAGCGCCGGTTGGGCGCCAACATGGGATAGAGCGTTACCGTGCCGTCGCGATGGAAACTCACCCAATTGTTGGGAAATATCGCATCGGGTTTGGCCGGCTGGTCGCTGTCGGGCGCGATCAGTACTTCCACACCGGCACGGTCCAAGGCTAAGGCTAGTCCATCGAACTCCCGCAGTGCTGCGGCCTGCAGGTCATTGCCGGCAAGTGGCGTAGGATGGTGCTGAAAAGCATTGCTGGCAGCGGTCTGCGGATTGCAGGCGAATCTTGCCGGCCGCACCATGAGCACGGACCCGGCGCTTTGCGGCTCCCGGTCAGGATGATCTGCGAGCGACATAGGGCAGGCACTATACTAGCTAATTTTTGGGGTACGCCTTGCCGGTATCGATTGCCAAATCAATGGGTGTGCTGGCGCTCGCTGTCATCGCCTTGGCTCCGAGCGCCCATGCGGCTGCGCCCGCGAAGGCGGCTGCACCGCCCCCCGCAAAGCCGTCGCTCAGCTACCCGTTTACTTTTGACACCTTGTTGGAAGACGCCAAACGCCGGGCTGCTGCGCCGTATGCGCCGCAACGCAACAGCTTGCCGGCCGTGTTGGATAAATTGAGTCCGGAGCAGTATCGCAGCATCCATTTCAATCCCGATGCCGGCATCTGGCGCTCGGAAAACCTGCCCTTCCGCCTCGAGCTGCTGCGAGCGGCCTACAATGCCGCGGCGGTAACGGTCTCGACGGTGCAGGACGGTGTCGCCACGGATGTGGTTGCAACGCCCGCGATGTTCCAGACATCGGGTGCCACACCTGCCCAGCTCAAGGTGTCATTGCCGCTGTCGGGTTTTCGGATTCGCAGTCACATCAATTCGAATAAGGTCTGGGATGAGTTTTTGGTTTTCCAGGGCGCGAGCTACTTTCGCGCCGTCGCCAAGAATCTGTTGTACGGGCTATCGGCGCGCGGCCTGGCCATCAATACCGGGGACCCTAACGGCGAAGAATTTCCCGTGTTCACGCATTTTTGGATCGAGCGCCCCGGCGCACGCGCGAATTCCATCGTCGTCTACGCTTTATTAGAGAGCCAATCCACCACCGGCGCGTACAAGTTCACCGTGCAGCCGGGCGCGGAAACTCAAACCGAAGTCGAACTGACGCTGTTTCCGCGCGCCGAAATGCGCGTCATCGGCATCGCGCCGTTGACCTCGATGTTTCTTTTCGATGAAACCAACCGCGGACACTTGGATGATTACCGGCCGGAGGTACACGATTCAGACGGGCTGCAGATCGCGAGCAAGGGCGGCGAACAACTATTTCGCCCGCTGGCGAACCCGCTCAAGCTGCAAGTCTCCTCCTTCACCACGCAGGTGCCTCAAGGTTTTGGGCTGGTGCAAAGATCGAGGCAGCAAGGTGATTTTCAGGATTTTGACGCGCAGTATGAAAGGCGCCCCAGCGCCTGGATCACCCCTAAGGGCGATTGGGGCAGTGGCGCGGTCGAGCTGGTGGAAATTCCTTCGGGGCGAGAGACCAATGACAACATTGTCGCTTTCTGGCGTCCGACGCAGACGTTCGTGCCGGGGCACCCGGCCCAATTCGCCTACAACATTACTTGGTGCGACGAACCCCCGTTGCCCAAGGGCTTGGGCAAGGTTCTTGCCACGCGCTCCGGTGCCAGCATCGACCGCAAGCGGCGCGTGTTTCTGCTGGATATCGTGGGCGCCGGCGAAAAGCTCGATGGGCTGCGGCTTGATCTAGGCGCCTCGGCGGGCGCGATTTCGAATTCCAGCCTCGTCTCGAACAGGGAGTTGCATGGCCTGCGCGCCAGCTTTGAAATCGATCCGAAGGACGCCGACTTGATTGAGATGCGGCTGCGAGTCATGCGCGGCGACACACCCGTTACAGAAACCTGGCTGTATCGATGGACCTCCAGCTGACGCCCGCCGCTGCATTCGAAAGCAGTGACTCGCCGGGCGCAATGCCGCCGGAAGCGCCCTTGGGAATGGCGGCGCAGGATTTAAGCTACCTGCCTTGGCGCCACGAGCGGCGCCTGATTTCCGCTGCGGTGCTGTACGCGCGCTTCATCCTGATAGCGGTCACCGCCGGCGTGACCATCTATGGGGTTTATCAAATGCTGCAAGTCGTGCGCTTCGCCAGCATGACGTTCCTGCAGGGTACGATGATTTTTTTCTTCGCGGTCTCTCTGGGCTGGATTGCGTTCGCGGCCGGTTCGGTTTTGGCAGGCGCCTCGAAGCGCCGCGACCCGATTCCTTCAGATCAGTCGCCCGCCGATGCCTCGCTCACCGCGCTGGTGATGCCGATCTATAACGAGGACCCGACGCGCACGGCGGCGGGGCTGCAGGCGATGGGCGAAGCCCTGCTCGGGATCGACGCACAGCGCGGTTTTGAGATCGTCGTTCTCTCCGATTCCACCAGCGCCGATGCGTGGATCAACGAGACGATCAGCGTCGCCAAATTGCGCGCAGCGCTGCAGGCGATCATGCCGGTTTGGTATCGGCGCCGTTGGCTCAATATCGCCCGCAAATCCGGCAACATCGAGGACTTCGTAACGCGTTGGGGTGGCCGCTACGATCACATGATTGTGCTCGACGCGGACAGCTTGATCGATGCACCGACGCTAAAGCGGCTGGTGCAAGCCATGCAGGCCGATCCAAAGTTGGGGATTTTGCAAACCGCGCCGCAACTCATCGGCGCGAAAACTTTTTTTGCCCGCTTGCAGCAATTCGCTGCATGCGTGTACGGCCCGGTGATCACCCGCGGTCTGTCGGCCTGGTCGGGCGACAGCGGCAATTACTGGGGACACAACGCCATCATCCGCGTGTCGGCATTCGCGCAATACTGCGGCCTGCCCAAACTCAAAGGCCGCAAGCCCTTCGGCGGTTTCGTACTGTCCCACGATTTTGTCGAAGCCGCCCTCATGCGCCGCGGCGGCTGGAAGGTTCGGATGACTACCGATTGCGGCGGCTCGTGGGAAGAGTCTCCGCCCACGCTGATCGACATCGCTGTCCGCGACCGCCGTTGGGCCCAGGGGAATTTGCAGCACTCGAAAATCATCGGCGCAGCGGGCCTGCGGTTCATTTCGCGCATGCACCTGGGCGTTGGCATCATGAGCTACTTGTCCTCACCCCTTTGGCTGTTGATGATCGGCATCGGCTTTGCACTCGCCATTCAGTCGCGCCTGATACGTCCTGAATATTTCAGCCACGATTTTCAGCTGTTTCCGACGTGGCCGCGGTTCGACGTGGCACTCATGATGGCGCTGTTCTGGTTCAGCATGCTGGTGCTGTTGATACCGAAGATGCTCGGGCTCATTCGCGCGCTGTTGTCGAAACGCATTCGGCGCGGCGCCGGCGGCGTCATCGGCGTAACCGCGAGCTTCCTGCTGGAGGCCATTCTGTCGGCGTTGTATGCGCCCATACTCATGGTGGTTCAGTGCCGTCATGTATTCGAAGTGTTCTTAGGAAGGGATTCCGGATGGAAGCCGCAGCGCCGGGATTCCGGCGGCACGACGTGGACCGACGCCTGGCGCTTTCATCGGCGGCACATGCTGATGAGCTGTGTCACCGCGGTGATCGTGTATTTCATCTCGCCGCCTTTGCTTGCCTGGGTATCGCCCGCACTGCTCGGCCTGTTTCTCGCAGTGCCTTTGTCACGCATCAGCGGCAGCGAGAGTTTAGGTAAATTCCTGTCGCGCTTGGCGCTGCTACGCACGCCGGAGGAAGTCGATACGCCGACATTGGTAGCCCGCCGCGAGGAACTGGTGCGCACCGGCGAAGAGTTGCCCGGTGACGGCTTGCGCTATCTGGCCCGCCATCGCGAAGCACGGCTTGCGCACATCAGCGGCAACCTGCCGCGCCCCGCCGATCCGCGCGGCCAACCGGACCCGCATGCCTTTACCGCGGAGCAGAAGCTGATGGATGCAAAAACGTTGGATGAGGCCTTGCATTGGCTGACGCCGGCCGAACGCGTCGAGGTCGCCGGCACGGCGCGCTCCCTCAATCAGCTCGCCCTGCTTCCCGACTCGGTCCAGCCCACGTTCTCGATCTAGGATACAAACTCATGGTTCGTCGACGCGAAATACTAAAGACTGCGCTGGTGCTGGCCACCGGGCAGCTGTCCTGCGGACCACTCGCCGGCGCGGCGCCGGCGCCAACGCCAACGACGCCGGCATCTCCGGCCGCGACAGGTACGGGACCTGCGAAGGCTTTTGATTACGCGTGGCTTAAAGGCCAGGCCCGTTTTCTGGCCAACAACTCTTTTCAAGCATCCAAGGACATCTTGCCGCCCACCATAGGGATCCTAAGCTACGATCAGTATCAGTCATTGAGATTTCGCAGCGATCGGTCGCTATGGGGCGATGCGGGATTATCGTTTCGCTTGCAATTCTTCCACGTGGGCAGAGGCTTTGCACAAGCGGTGCACTTGTTCGAAGTCATCGAAGGTCAAGCCCGCGAAATCCTCTACGACCCGTCGATGTTCGAGTTCGACAAGGCCGGCATCGATCCCGCCGTCATGCGCGATCACGCAGGATTTGCAGGATTTCGGGTGCAGTTCGTGACCGACTGGAAGGCCGACATCGCCGCATTCCTGGGCGCGGCTTACTTTCGCGCGGTGGGAGGCGATACGCGCCAGTATGGATTGTCGGCGCGCGCGTTGGCAGTGGACACCGCATTCCCCCGGCCCGAGGAATTCCCGCACTTCACGGCTTTTTGGTTCGAGCGTCCGGCGAAGGGGCAGGGATCGATGACCCTGCATGCGTTGATGGACTCGCCCAGCATTGCCGGGGCACTGCGTTTCCAAATCGCACCCGGCGGCACGCAGATCATGGACATCGACTCCGCGCTGTATCCTCGCAAGCCCATCGAGCGATTGGGCGTCGCGCCCCTCACCAGCATGTTTTTCTACGCCAAAAACGATCGGCGTGCGGTGAACGACTGGCGGCCGGAAATACACGACTCCGACGGCCTGTCGATGTGGACCGGCGCCGGCGAGTGGATTTGGCGGCCGCTGACCAATCCGGCACAAAATCACCTGAATTCGTTCTTTGATGAAAACCCGCGCGGTTTCGGTTTGCTGCAGCGGGATCGCAACTGGGATCACTACCAAGACGACGGCGTGTACTACGATCGGCGGCCGAGCCTATGGGTCGAACCCAAATCAGGCGGCCGCGGCGGCTGGGGCAAGGGCGCGGTGCAATTATTTGAAATTCCAACAGCCGACGAGACCTTCGACAACATCGTGGCGTTTTGGAATCCGGCTGAAAAGACCAAAGCCGGGCAAGAGATGCTGTTCAGTTATCGCCTGTACTGGGGCACGCGCATGCCCTACGCATCTCCTCTGGCGCAAACGATTGCCACGCGCACGGGTATAGGCGGCACCGTGGGCCAGAAGCGCCAGTACTATTCCTGGCATTTCGCGGTGGATTTTGCGGGCGGTGAACTCGCAGCGCTGGCGAAGGATGCCAACGTCGAAGCGGTGATCGGCACCTCCAAAGGCACCACCGAGCACGTCACGGCGCACTATATCGAAGAGATCAGAGGCTACCGCGCGCTGTTTGATGTGAGGCCGCCGGAGGAGAGCAACGACGTCATCGACTTGCGCCTGTACCTGCGCATCGACGGCCGGCCGCTGACGGAAACGTGGATTTATCAATGGATGCCGCCGTCAGTGAAGGAGCGCAAAGCGACGTTGGGCTAGCCCTAGCCGATCGCGCCCAGCGCCACGACGTGCTCGCGGCCGGAGACCACGACGCCGCCGGGCTTCTCGACGGTGACGGCAAAGGCCGCGGGCTTGCGCACCATCAGTGTCGCGCGAATCGGAATCACGACTTCAGCCGCATTCGCGGGCACATCGAACACGCCGCCATCGACCGGGTAGCGCTTGTCGCGTCCGGCGTCGAAAATCCATATTTGATACTGATGCACCGCCGGGTCGTTGGCAGCCAAACCGGCGAAGTGCAGGAAGCCGCGTTGTGTGGCCGGATCCCATACCACATCACCGGTAAGGCCGGCCGCCGCGGGATCCTTGGTTGCAGCCAATGGAATCTTGAGTGAATCGGACTTCGCCAGAAGCGCGGCGCGTTCCTCGGCGGGCGTCGGCGGCGCCGGCGGCGTGGGCGCAGCGATCACGGGAGGCGGCGCCGGAACTTCGGCCACCGGCACCACCGGCGGCGAAGGCGATCGCTCCCAGCCGAATATCGCCAGTACCAAACATGCCGCAGCCGCCAGCCATCCGTAGCTGCCATATCGATTGGCGCGCGGCGTGGGAGTCGCCGAAGCGCGCGCCTGATCGGCCTTGCTCGAGCGCGCGGCGGCGATGTCGCCGACTTTATCGACCGACGCGAAATGTTCAGAAGCCTGCTGCGCCAACGCTTTCGCCAAGCCGGAGGGCAGTGGCGGCTCCTTTGCGCCACCGACCGGTGCGCTTGCGGCAAGCGTAACCGCGGCGGCCGCGCGTTCGAGATCCCGCGCGTAGGCGCTCGCCGTTTCGCTATCCAACACGTCGAGCGCGCGCTGCTCAGCCGGCGACAAGCCCTCGGTGACTTGCTTGATGAGCAAATCCACCATGGCTTCGTCGGGCTGACCTTGAGGACGCGAGTCCGACATCACCCCTCGCTTAAGACGCCTGCGGCATCTACGTTCATATATTCACGCACCTTGATCAGGCCCCTGCGCATAAATGACTTCACCGTGCCCAAGGGCATACTGAGCCGAGTCGCGATTTCCGACTGGCTCAGGCCATGCAATAACCCCAACTCTAATACCTGCCGCTGTTCGGGGCGCAACTCCGCCAGTGCCCGGGTTGCTTGCTCAGCCTCGACCGAGATTTCCGACGCCGTACCGGGGTCAGCCCACGCGACCGTCTCCAATGCTTCGACCGGATCCATCGGTGGTTCGGCGCTGCTCTTGCGCAGCCTGTCGATCAAGCGGCGGCGCGCAATCATCGCGATGAACACCTTATCGGATCCCTGCGATGCATCAAAGCGGCCGGCGCTGCGCCAGATGTCGAGAAAGATTTCCTGCGTCGCGTCTTCGGCATCGGACGGCGTGCGCGACAGTCGCCGCGCAATGCTCCACACCAATGGACCGTATTGGTCGATGCATTCCCGCACGGCGGCGGAATCGCCGCTTGCAATGCGTTGGAGCATGGACGGACTCATCAATTGCCTCGTAAGCTTATTCGTATCACGCGTACGGACGGATTCAATCAGGTTGGGTCCTAAGGTTATTTGCTCGGCGGCTCGCAGCCCGCATGACACCAAACATCAACTGCATGATAATGGTAAACCGGGCACCCGGATAATCTTCGCCCGCGGTTTGGCGTGTCATGAACTCAAAACAGGGTCAGTCCTGGTGGTTTAGGGGTAGCGTCGGCGTGCTTACGCTGGTCAGCGGAATCGCGCTCTTCACGGTGTCGGGACTCGGCATTCATTCGATTGCCAGCGTCCTGGTCGCCTTCCTTTGTTTGCTCGGACTCGAGCGGCTTTATTCCGGATTGCTGGGGATCGTTATTGTTTTGCTGCAAGCGCGGCGCGCCAAGGCGAATCGCGACGCTTCCTGATTTTAAGCCGCGGCGCGCCACCATCGGCGGCGGCGGCTACTTGCCGCCCGGTTTTTGAAACTTGAGCAGCCGCAATTTTTGAGTGTCGCCGGCCGGACGGCGCAGCTCGCTTTCGCGCTGCAAGTACGGCAAGGACTGCTTCGGGTTCAAGATCACCCACCGCCATTCGCTGAGTTGCTGCTTGAGCAGCGGCAACAGCGCCGGTTCGGATTCCTGTTGCGCATCCGCAGTGGGAATCAGCGTTGAGCAATACAGTTCGAAATACTCCGTGAACAGGGTTTCGTACTGCTGCATCGGATCCAGAAACGCGGGATCGCGGACCAGATCGGTGCCGAGATGACTGGCGCATAAATAACTGCACGCCTTGCGCACGTAGACCGTATGTTCGACGATGACTGCATGTTGATAGAGCAGCGTGCGATGAAAATGCGCGAGTATCTTGGCGCGCGCGGCGCCGCGCACGCTGTGCTTTTTCAGATATTCAAAAAGCGCCTTGCCATGAATCAGGCGCAGCGACGCACGCCTGAGCGCCACCGCTTGATTGCGCAGGACGACAAAGTCGGCCACTTGGCGCATCAGACCCGAGTGCTCGAGCTCCCACGCATGCCAGGACTCCGGCGTCGCAAGGACGCGCTGCGCGACAACGTGTTCTTTGGCGTCGTTGCTGCGCAGCGCATGTTCGAGGCGAACGGTGGACTCGCGCATGAGTCGCGCGTGACTGAACGCGCTGCGTTGCACCAGTAATTCTCCCCGCTGCTCTTGTATGAGCGCTATGAATATGTCGAACGCTGAGCTTAGGCGGAAAGGCGCGCGATGCGTAAAAGTCGCTAATGCGCGACGTCGGACAACTCAGTGATTCGCGGTCAGTACTGCCGCGACAGGAGCCAATGGGCCAGGGAGCGCAGTGCGTCCGCTCGCTCGCCGAAGGGTGCGAGCGCATGAATCGCTTGATTGTGCAACAGCCGCACCCGCTGCTGCGATGCAGATATGCCGATGATCGCCGGATGCGTGGGCTTCGCGCGCTCAGAGTCGGCGCCGGTCGCTTTACCCAGCATCGATGCATCGCCCGTGACATCGAGCAAATCGTCCTGGATCTGGAATGCGAGACCCACCGCATTCGCAAAGCGCGACAGCGCGCCGTAGAGGTTCGGATCCAGGGGCGGCGCGCACTCGGCCGCCATCAGTACACTGGCGCGAATGACGGCGCCCGTCTTGCGCGCGTGCATGTCTTCCACCTGGCCGATGTCGAGCCGAAGACCCTGCACCGCCAGATCGATCGCCTGCCCTCCGGCCATTCCCAAGGTCCCGATGGCTTGCGCCAGCATGTCGATTAAGCGAAGCCGTATTACGGGGGACGCCGGCAGCTTAGGGTCCGAAGCCAGCAACTGAAACGCCAATGGCTGCAGCGCATCTCCCACAAGAAGAGCCGTCGCCTCGTCGTAAGCCTTGTGACAAGTGGGCCGGCCACGGCGCAAATCGTCATTGTCCATGGCGGGCAAATCATCATGCACCAGCGAATACACGTGGACCAATTCGATGGCGCAGGCTGCGGCCTCGACGTCGTCCTCAGACAATCCCACCGCCCGAGCGGTCGCGAATACCAAAGCCGGACGAATCCGCTTGCCGCCGCCCAAAACGCTGTAGCGCATTGCCTCATGCAAGCGGGCGGGCACCATGTCGGCCGCGGGAAGCCGCGCCGACAAGGCACTTTCCATGCGAAGGCGCCAGGCTTCCAGCTGGGTGCCGAAATCGTCTACATCTTCCTGAAGGATGCGCCGATCAGCAGAGTCGTTCACGACCCTCGGCTCACGCGCTTGATGTCGCTGAGCGGAATCGCGGTGACCGCGGCGAAGCGCGTACCGCCATCGGTGTATTCGAACGGCAACTCGGGCGCCATCGGGCCCGCAACGCGCGGTCCACGCAGCGAAGTCAGCAGCGCCTTGACGGGATTGCTAAACGCATCATTGACCGCCGTTCCCTCAAATCCGCAGTGGGCCATGCAGTTGTCGCAACGCGGGTTCTTACCGACGCCGTATTTTTCCCACTCGGTATCCTCGATCAGGGCCTTGTAGGTGGGGGCATAGCCCTCGTCGGACAACAGGTAACAGGGTTTCTGCCAGCCGAACACGTTGTAGGTCGGATTGCTCCACGGCGTGCACTGGTAGGTCTGATTGCCGGCCAGGAAGTCCAAGAACAACGCCGAGTGATTGAACGACCAGGCAGGCTTTCCCGCGGGCCGCCGGCTGCGGCTAAAAATGTTACGGAACAACTGCTTGCTGGCGTTGCGGCCCAAAAACACGTCCTGTCGCGGTGCGTGGTGATAGCTGTATCCCGGCGACACAGTGATTCCCTCGACGCCCAGCTCCATGGCGGTATCGAAGAATGAGGCCACATCGTCCGGATCTTCGCCGTTGAACAGCGTGCAATTCACCGTCACTCGAAAGCCCTTGCCACGCGCCAACTTGATCGCGTCGACCGCCTTCTCGAAAACCCCCTCCTGGCACACCGACTCATCGTGACGCTCTTTGTTGCCGTCCAGATGGATCGAAAAAGTCAGATAGGTCGAGGGCTGGTATTCGTCAATATGCTTGGAGAGCAGAATCGCGTTGGTGCACAGGTAAACGAATTTGCGCCGCGCGACGATGCCGGCGACGATCTGCGGCATTTCCTTGTGAATCAAGGGCTCGCCGCCCGGTATGGATACGATGGGGGCGCCGCATTCATCGACGGCACGCAGGGCATCTTCCACCCCGACCCGCTTCTGCAGGATTTCCTTCGGATAGTCGATTTTGCCGCAGCCGGAACACGCCAGATTGCACTGGAACAGCGGTTCCAGCATCAAAACCAGCGGGTAGCGCTTGTCGCCGCGCAGCTTACGCCCGGCGATATAGCGGGCAACCTTGTACATTTGCAGGAGTGGGATGGCCATGCCCTATATTACCAGCACCGCTTGCCGGTGGTCGCGCCAGATTCGGGCCCATTCCAGTTTGAACCACGGGGTAAAAGTTCCGCCTTGATCCGCAGCAATTTCTCGATTCAGCGCCGTAAGGTTGATCCAGCGCCAGGCGCGAATCTCGTCGGAATTCGCCTTAATCGGCTCGCGGCACCGTCCTACAAACACCGAACAGAGCTCGTTTTCCGCGCCGGTCGCATCGAACTGGGCCTGATATTGGAATTTGAACAGAAAATGCAGCGGACAATGAATACCGAGCTCTTCGTACAGGCGTCGCTGCGTAGCCGTCTCCATGGTCTCATCCCCGCACGGATGACTGCAGCAGCTATTGGACCAATACATCGGCCATAGTCGTTTGGACGCCGCGCGCTGCTGTATCAACAATTCGCCGCTCTCATTAAAAATGAGCAATGAAAATGCGCGATGCAGGACCCCCTGGCCCTGGTGACATAACTTTTTACTGAGGAAGCCGACGCTGCGATCGGCCTCGTCCACCAGAATCAGTTCATCCTGATCCAGCGCAGATTTGCTCGCAGGCGCAGAATCGTTCATAACGAACCGTTCTCGCGGTACCAACGGATCGCATCCTCGAAGGCCTCAACCGGCGGGCGAAAGTGGTAGCCCAGTTCACGCGACGCTTTTGCGCTTGAAAAAAACATGCGCTTGCGCGACATGCGCACGCCCTCCAAGGTGATTCGGCCGCTGTGGCCGGAAAGCTTGGCGAAACCTTCCGCCAGGTATGCAATGGGGAGCACCACGCCGTAGGGCAGCCGCACGCGCGGCGGCTTGCGCCCGACCAGCGTTGCGATAACGCCCAGGATTTCTCGTAAGGTCATGTCCAGTCCGCCCAAAATATAGCGCTCGCCCGCCTTGCCGCGCTCATACGCCAGCAGGTGCCCGGCGGCGACATCATCGACGTGCACAATATTCAATCCCGTATCGACATAGGCAGGCATCCTGCCGGCAGCCGCGTCGAGCACGAGTTGCCCCGTGGGCGTGGGCTTCACATCCCCGGGCCCCACCGGCGTGGAGGGGCTGACGATGATGACGGGGGTTCCCGCACGCGCCGCTTCCCTGACGACTTCTTCGGCCATGTACTTCGAGCGCTTGTAGTGGCCGATCATATTCTCGAGCGAGTTCGGCGTTTCTTCATCGCCCGGCGTCCCGTCGGCCGGAATTCCGATGGTGGCAACACTGCTGGTGTAGACGATGCGTTGCACGCCTGCACCGCGCGCCGCATTCAAGACGTTGCGAGTCCCCTCGACATTGGCTCGATACAACTGCGCGGGATCCGGCGCGCCCAGCCGATAATCCGCGGCAACGTGGAACAGGCCGACGCACCCGTGGGCTGCGCGCTGCAGCGATTTGAGGTCTGCGAGATCGCCTTCCTGCACTTCAACGGCGAGGCCCTTCAAGTTGCGCCGATCCGAGCCTTTGCGCGCCAGCACGCGCACTTGCCATTGCGCGGCCAGCAGCGCTCTGGCAACCGCCGCGCCGACAAATCCCGTGGCACCCGTGACCAGCGCTTTCAAGCGAGGTGAGCACCGATCGCACGCAAGGAGCGCATGGCGATGCGATAGCGCTGCGCGAGGCGAATGAGCGCGGCAATCTCGCCGGGCGCCACAATCAGGCCGGCGATCAGGCGGCCTACTGCTAAGTGGCCTGCGCGGCTGGCATTGACCACGGCGCGCGGCAAGGTATCCGCGGCCGTATCGACGATGACGCGCACGGCGATAAAGGGCAGGTTGTGATGGGAGGCAATGGCCGCGACGGCCGCACTTTCCATATCGACCGCTGCGGCTCCCGTTTCGTGAAATGCCGTGGATTTGCCTGAGGGTGTGTCAATCGCACGAGTGCTGGTCAGCAAGTTACCCGCACTCACCGCACGCAAGGGACTGACCGCGGCGGCGACGCGTTCGCGCCAGGATCGGGCTGCGACGAACCGGGTACCGTCAGCAGAAATCAATTCGCAGGGCAGAACGACGCTTCCTGCCTCAAGCGCTGGATCAAGGCCGCCGGCCATGCCGAACGTCATGAGCGCGGCGACGCCGGCGTCGATCAGTGCGCGCGCAGCCGCTTCGGCCGCATCGCGGCCGATACCACTGATTGCCAATAGTGCTCCATCGTCAAAGGCGAGCAATTCGCTCAAGGCCGGCTCTCCGCGCCGCTGCATCGAGGGTCCCAGCGCGCGTGCCTCAAGCTTAAGCGCCGCGACGACGCCCACTCCGCTCAATGATGGGTTCCGCGACTCAATGAGCGATTCCGCGGCGGGTGAGACTGCGGTAGGCGGCGAGCGCCCACAGCGGAAAATAAGCTGAATAGCCGTGGTAGCGCAGATAAAACACCCGCGGAAATCCCGGAGCCGTGTAGCTCGGGTGGCTCCACAGGTCATCCGCTTGCCGGGTGTGCAGCAAGTACTCGGCGCCGCGGCGCACCGCCTCGGATGACGCTTCGCCGGCCGACAGCAGCGCCAACAGCGCCCAGGCGGTCTGGTACGGCGTGCTGCCAAAATCTTCCGCGGCCCGCGACTGCAGCGCATAACTATCGTTGCTCTCGCCCCAGCCCCCGTCGGAATTTTGTTGAGCTTTAAGCCACTTCACGGCGCGCTTCACCATGGGGTCATCCGCCCCAATATGCGCCTGCGCGAGCGACATGAGCACCGACCACGTGCCGTAGATGTAATTGGTTCCCCAACGGCCGAACCACGAGCCATCCGCTTCCTGCTGCTTGCGCAAATACGCAACCGCACGACTGAGCGCTCGCTTATCCTGCGGCCGGCCGATGCGCGCCAGCACGGTAACAACGCGCGCGGTGACATCGCTGGTGGGAGGATCCAACAGTGCGCCATGATCGGCGAAGGGAATCTTGTTCAAGTAGTAACAGGTATTGTCAGCATCGAACGCGGCAAAGCCGCCGTCGCGACTTTGCATCCCCACCAACCAGTCAAGCGCACGGCGGATGCTCTCATCGTAGCGGACTGAATCGCGCGCCTGATGCATGGCCCAGGCAACCACGGCCGTATCGTCGAGGTCGGGATAGAAATCATTCGCGAATTGAAATGCCCAACCACCGCCGGGCAGATCGGGCCTTCTGACGCGCCAGTCGCCGGGTTCATCCAGCAGCTGCTTGGTTTTCAACCAGTCGAGCGCGCGGATCGCTGCCTCGCGTGATGAATTATCACCGGCTTCCTGCATCGCGAGACAGGCGAGCGCGGTATCCCAAATCGGCGAAACGCAGGGTTGGCAATAGGCGCCGGAGGGACCGACCACCAGCAGCTTCTGCAGCGCTCGCTTGGCGGTGACGCGCTGCGGGTGGTCTTCGGGATACCCTAAAATCACCATGGCTTCCAGCGCATTGACCATCGCCGGGAAAATCGCGCCCAGTCCATCCTCGCCGTTCAGCCGTTCAAGGAGCCACTCTTCAGCGCGCTTGGTCGCACGCTCGCGAATGCGCGCCGGAATCAAGGGATCGATCATGCGTCCCACATGATCAAATAGCAGGAATGCCTTGGCGAGCATCCCGCTGCGCTTAAAATAGTGCCGCTCTTTCTCGGGCGGCGTCGTGAACAACTCGCGGATGCCGATGTTGCGCGGATTCTTCGCCTTGGGCTTGCGCGTGCACAAGATGAACAAAGGCACCATCACCGTCCTCGACCAGTACGAAACCTTGTCGATGTGAAACGGAAACCACTTCGGCAGCAGCATGATTTCCACGGGAATGTAGGGCACGCCGCGCCAGGGCAGCTCGCCGAACAGCGCCAGCGCGATGCGCGTGAACACGTTGGCGCGGGCGGCGCCGCCGCGCTCCAAGATCGCGGCGCGGGCCTTCACCATGTGCGGCGCTTGCGGGTTGTCGCCGGCGAGCTTCAAGGCGTAATAAGCCTTGATGGTGCAGCTCAAATCCAATTCACCATTGTGATACAGCGGCCACCCGCCGTGCTCGGCCTGGCGCGCGCGCAGATGATTGGCGATCTTGGTTTCGAGCGGCGCATCGATCTCATCCAAGAAGTGCATCATCATGATGTACTCCGCGGGAATGGTGCAGTCCGCCTCGAGTTCGTAGAGCCAGTAGCCTTTTTCGTTCTGCTGCGCGATGAGCGCGTCGCGCGCCTCCGCGATGGCCCGGTCCAGCGGCGAGGAATCCGCTATGCGCTTCAGCGTGTGCGAGACGATATCGCTGCGCGCGTCCGGCAACTCCGCCGGAAACGGAGCGGGTTTCGGCGAGGTTCGATTCACGAGCCTGAACTCCCGTAGCGGCGCAGCGCGTGTTGTTCGCGTTCAGCGTCGTTGTCGCTCATGACGGGCGGCGTCGGTCGCGGCCGGCGTGCTTCCGGGACTCGCGCCAGCGGGAGCCTGCGCGCCGCCAGCGCAAATAGGCGCCGCAACATCCAATCATTGCCGATGAAGGTGTTGGTCATGAGCATGGTCATGCTCACCGCGGTTCTCGATACCTTGACCTGGGCGCCGGCGGTGAAACCGGGGTTATGCGCAATTTTGCGCAAGGTGAGGACGGCGAGACCGATCGCCCACAGGCAGAAGCGGCGAATACCCTTTTCCTTGCCCGGGATTAATAATGTGTAATCCAGCGCATTGCGCAAATGCGCATGGGCAAGTGCCACGAGCTCGGTCATACCTGCGCTGAAGCGCGGATCGTTGATTTCGTTGGAGACTTGCGCAAGATCCACACCGTGTCGAGAAAACACTTCCTGAGGCAGCCAGCAGGCGCCGCGGCTGCGGTCTTCCCAAACATCCTTGAGAATATTCGTCATCTGCAGCCCTTGGGCGAAGGAGGCAGCAAGGGCGACGAGCGCCGCACGGCGGCGCGCGATATCCACTGAATAATCGCAGAACAGGTCCGTGAGCATCTCGCCCACGACCCCCGCGACGTAGTAGCAATAGTCGTCCAAATCGCTCGACTTAGGCAGGCCCCGGACGCTGGCATTGAATTGGAAGCGTGGCATGCCATAGCACATAAGCTCGACACAGCGCTTAATGGCGCCATGCTGGGCTTCGCCTAATTTCGCCGTCACCCGAACCACGCGGTCCATGTTGCTGACCAGATCGCGCTCCGTCGGCAAAGTCCGATCCGACAGCCGGTGCTCCAGATCGCGCGCCAGGGCCTCAGGTTCGCCGATTCCGCCCACCACCGCACTGAAACGCTGCAGGAAGGCCAGCGTCTCGGGGGCAGACAGCGCCGGTTCGTCCTCGATGGTGTCGGCGATTCTGCACAGCAGGTAGGCGCTGGTGACAGGAATGCTTAAGGCAGGCGGCAGTTGCGGTATGGTCAACGCAAAGGTGCGCGAGACATGCGGCAAAATCTGATCCTGGTAAACCTCATCTGAACTGACGGAATCCATGCTGGCAGTATCTCGGAAACCCGTGAAAATAGCATCATGTCAGCCGGTCAGCGATGGTGCAAATCTGCAACATCCACTTTAGTCCCCATTGCCATCAGGGTGCGGCAGTATAAACTGGAGCGATATGGACGTTCCGGCTGTCAGCTATCCCCTGCTCGAAACTATTGCCTCCCCGGCGGACCTGCGCCGCCTGCCGCCGGGCAAACTGACCGAACTGGCTGGGGAACTGCGTCAATTTCTGATTCATAGCGTCGCAACCCGCGGGGGACACTTTGCCGCAGGATTGGGCACCGTCGAGCTCACGATTGCTCTGCATTACGTCTTCAACACCCCCGATGACCGCCTGGTCTGGGATGTCGGCCACCAGGCGTATCCGCACAAGGTGCTTACGGGCCGGCGAGACAAGTTACACACCATAAAGCAGGACGCGGGGCTCGCGCCCTTCCCAACGCGCAGTGAGAGCGAATACGACACGTTCGGCGTTGGGCACTCCAGCACTTCGATCAGCGCGGCCTTGGGGATGGCCGTCGCGGCAGCGCAACGTGGCGAGAACCGTCGAGTCGTCGCAATAATCGGCGACGGCGCCTTGACGGCGGGCATGGCGTTCGAAGCGTTGAATCACGCCGGCTCTCTGCCTGCGGATCTGTTGATCGTGCTGAACGACAACGACATGTCGATTTCGGAAAACGTCGGCGCGCTCTCTAATTATCTGGCACGCGCGTTGTCAGGCAGGATGTATTCGCACCTGCGCGAGGGCGGCAAAAAAGTCTTGAAGCAAATGCCCACGGTTTGGGAACTGGCGCGCCGCTCGGAAGAGCATTTGAAAGGCATGGTGCTGCCGGGCACGTTGTTCGAGGAAATGGGCTTCAACTACATCGGGCCCATGGACGGTCATGATGTGAAGGCGCTGGTCAACACGCTGCGCAACCTGCAAAAGCTGCGCGGTCCGCAGTTCCTGCACGTCGTGACGCGCAAGGGCAAGGGCTACGCGCCGGCGGAAGCGGACCCGATCAAGTGGCACGGGCCGGGCCCGTTCGATCCTGCCAGCGGCATGATTTTCAAGGAAGCGAGCACCGGACCTTCCTATTCGCAGATTTTCGGCAAGTGGCTGTGCGACATGGCGGAGCGCGACTCAAACATAGTCGGCATCACGCCGGCGATGCGCGAAGGCTCAGGCCTGGTCGAATATTCGAAGCGATTTCCCGCGCGTTATTTCGACGTGGCGATCGCCGAGCAGCACGCGGTCACTCTCGCGGCCGGCATGGCGGTGGAAGGCTTGAAGCCAATCGTGGCGATCTATTCCACGTTTCTGCAGCGCGCCTACGATCAACTCATCCACGACGTCGCGCTGCAAAATCTGCCGGTGGTTTTCGCCGTCGATCGCGCCGGCCTGGTCGGCAGCGATGGCGCCACGCATCAGGGCAGCTACGACCTGTCGTTCCTGCGCTGCATTCCCAACATGACCATCATGGCGCCGGCGGACGAGAATGAATGCCGCCAAATGTTGTACACCGGCACCACCTTGAATTCGCCGTCGGTGATTCGCTATCCGCGCGGCACAGGACCCGGTGTGCCCGTCGCCGCGGAAATGACGGCGCTTACCTTAGGATCGGCGCAGCTGCGCCGCGAAGGCCGCAGCGGGCTCGCCATACTGGCATTCGGCGCGCTGGTCGACTCGGCACAGAAAATTGCGGAGCGCTTGGACGCCACCATCGTCAACATGCGTTTCGTGAAACCCCTTGATGAGAAGATGGTCCTGTCGATTGCCTCACGGCACCGCGCCATCATCACCATCGAGGAAAACGCCATCAGCGGCGGCGCAGGATCAGGCGTGGGTGAATTGCTCACGGCTGCCGGTTTGCAGGTGCCCCTGCTGCACATCGGCATTCCCGATCGCTTCATCGAACACGGAACGCGCGATACCTGCCTCGCCCGGGCGGGACTCGATCTGGCGGGACTCACCGCCCAAGTCGAGCAGTGGTGGGCGCTGCAGAGTCAGGCGCGCAAACGTTCGGCGAGCAGCGGCTGACTACTTAGCCTGCTCCATCAAGTAGGCGAGAAGAACTGGCAGTGCCGGCGCCGTACGCGGCCACTGCGCGCGCTCGTAAGCCTCGACCAAACGAACCTGAGCTCTGTCTCCGCATCGAAGCTTGATTTATCATTAAGCATATGAGTACGCAGAGACCAAAAAAGCCGTTTTCGATGATTCGCGAGTTTCATCTGGCGGATTGGTTCACTCTGGGCAATGCCATCTGCGGCACCGCGGCCATATTTTCTACGATTAGTTATGTACAGACAGCGGTCGTGCGGCACGTCTATTTTGCGTGCGCGTTAGTGGCGTTAGCATTGCTGTTTGATATTGTGGACGGACACGTCGCGAGATGGCGCGAAAAGTCGTCAATTATGGGCCGTGAGCTCGACTCTCTCGCGGATGTCATTTCCTTTGGCGTTGCGCCAGCCATGATCGGTTATAGTCTTGGCATGCAAGGATTGTACGATCGCATCGTGTTGGTGTACTTCGTTGCCTGCGGAGTTTCGCGTCTGGCTCGATACAACGTCACGGCTGAGGCGTTTTCCGGCGACGCCGGAAAAGTGACCTTCTTCGAAGGGACACCGATTCCAACGTCATTCCTCTTGGTGTGCCTTTTTGCCGTCGCGGCCTGCGTCGGTGCGATTGGTGAACAGTTGTGGTTCGGTGAACTCAAACTCGGCGGACACGTACTGCATCCGTTGACGCTTTTGTTCGGGTTGTCGGGGTCTTTGATGATCAGCCGAATCCGCATACCAAAACTGTAAGGCCGCCCGACAGCTTTAGCACAGGAGATTCGCTAATGCGGCGCTTTGCAGCATCGTGACAGCCAGAATTAGATGATAAACCGCCGTTCCCTGCTGACCGCCGCGGCCTCCTCACTAGCCCTGTCGACACTGGGATTACCGCTTCGCGCATTGGCCGCCGTCTCGGGACTGAAGCTGGGAAAGCCTCAGCCGTTCTCATTCGACGGGCTGATCAAAGAGATGCAGCAGCGCGCCACCACGGCCTACGTGCCCGACAAATCGATGCCACAGGGAGTGCTCGACCGAATCGGCTACGATGAGCACGGCAAGCTCAAGTTCAGCCCCGAGCACGCCCTCTTTCTCGACGGTCCGGGACAATACCCGGTGACCTTCTTCGCACTGGGCAAGTACTTCCGCACCCCGGTGCACATGTTCGTCCTGTCGGCTGCCGGCGAAGCCGCGAACGCCAGCGAGGTCCTGTACGACCCCGCCTACTTCAGCATGCCCGCGAAAAGTCCCGCGCGGGAGTTGCCGAAGGGCGCCGGGTTCGCCGGCTTCCGAATACAGGAAAGCCGGCTGGGCGATGTCCGGAACCTCGACTGGCACAGCAACGACTGGGCGGCCTTCCTCGGTGCCTCCTATTTTCGCGGCATCGGCGAGTTGGGCCAGTATGGCCTGTCCGCGCGCGGCATCGCCGTGGATGTATCCACACCGGGACGGCGCGAAGAATTTCCCGACTTCACCCGCTTCTACTTCGAGCCACCGGCGGACGGCGCCAACCACATAGTGATCTACGCGGCACTGGACGGTCCCAGCCTGACCGGCGCATATCGATTCCTGCTGCAGCGGGACAATGGCGTCGTGATGGAAGTCGAGGCGCGCGTGTTTCCACGGCGGGACATCAATCAACTCGGCATCGCACCCATGAGCTCCATGTTCTGGTTTTCCGAGACTGCTAAGCCGACCGCCATCGACTGGCGGCCGGAAGTGCATGACTCGGATGGACTGGCGCTTTGGACGGGCGGCGGCGAGTACATCTGGCGGCCGCTGAGTGTCCCCGACCGCCCGTCAGTCTCCACGTTCGCCGACAAGACCCCGCGCGGCTTCGGCCTGTTACAACGCGACCGGATCTTCGATCACTACCTCGATGGCGTGCGCTACGATCGCCGCCCGAGCCTGTGGGTCGAGCCGCTGGGCGACTGGGGCGAAGGCGCGGTCCAGCTCGTCGAGCTGCCAACCAACGACGAGACAGAAGACAACATCGTCGCCATGTGGGTTCCCAAACAGCCGGTGACTGCCGGCTCCAGCCTGCTCTACCGCTATCGCCTGCAATGGTGCGCGACCGAGCCCCACGAGACAGACCTCGCGCGTTGTGTAGCAACGCGTCTCGGCCGTGGCGGCGAGCCGGGCAAGCCACGGCCCAAGGGTGTGCACAAATTCATGGTGGAGTTCCTGGGAGGCCCGCTCTCAGAACTGCCATTCGGTGTCAGGCCCAAACCCATTCTGTGGTCATCGTCGGGTACCTTCTCCTATGTATTCACGGAGGCTGTGCCCGATGGCGTACCGGGACATTGGCGGGCCCAATTTGATTTCACCGGCACCGGTCCCAACGTCGTCGACATGCGGCTGTATCTCAAGAACGGCGAGCAGACTCTCTCCGAGACCTGGCTGTATCAGTTCCATATCAGTCCACCGTAACGATGACTTTGCCGCGCGCGTGCCCCTGTTCCAGGTACCGGATCGCCTCGGGAACCTCGCTCAATGCGTAGCGCCGGTCGATGACCGGGGTAACCTTTCCCGCTTGCATCCAATCGCGCAGGGTATCGAGATCTTTGGGATTCAACTCTGCCAGTATAAAAACGATCTTCTGACCGACGAAAGAGGAATAGAGCTTCGCGCCGATCAGGTCCGACATGGGCCCGAGCCACCGGCCCTTGTCCAAGGATCCGACGATGACCAACGCGCCGTCAGGCTTCAACACGCGCCGATAGTCGGACAGCGAGTGCGTCCCCACGGTGTCGACGATGAGATCGTATCGTTGCGAAGCTTGAGTGAAATCCTCGTGGGTGTAATCGATGACCTCATCGGCGCCGATGGATCGCACCAGACCTAAGTTCCGGGTACTGCAAACACCGGTGACTTTGGCGCCGTAGACCTTGGCAATCTGCACTGCAAACGTGCCGACGCCGCCGGATGCGCCGTTGATCAAGACGCTCTGCCCCGCTTGAAGTTTTCCCTTGTCGCGCAGTGCCTGCAATGCCGTGACGGCGGCGATGGGCACAGCCGCGGCCTGTTCAAAGGTGATGTTGGTCGGCTTCATGGCCAGCGAGCCCTTCTCGGCAACGCTCACGTACTCCCCGAAGGCGCCGCCGCCGCCGCCGAACACTTCATCGCCGGGCTTGAACCGCGTGACGTTCTTGCCAACCGACTCCACCGTGCCTGCGAAATCAACCCCCATGTGAATGCTTTCGGGCTTGCCCATTCCCGCCATGGCACGCATGAGGTAAGGCTCGCCGCGCATGTAGTGCCAGTCCAGAGGATTGACGGAGGCCGCGTGCACCTTCACGATCATTCGGTCGTCCGCCACGGATGGCTTGGCAATTTCCTCGAGCTTGAGTACCTCGGGCGAGCCGTAGCAACGGTAGACGATTGCTTTCATCGGCGGCGTACCGGCCGCCAAGGGCGGAGCGGCTGGGCAAACAGAGTTATGACTCAAAACCAGCGCCAACGAGGATCCCGCTACTACCAGCAGGATCGCCACCAGGCTCAGCACTTTATATCGACGCTTCATGATCGACCCCTTACCGCGTCAGGCGTGATAACCGCATGTCCTACTTAGCCAGCTCTCTTTTTGGATAGAAGGGATATCGACTCAAGCCATCCGAGGGCGCCTGAGGCCGATACTTGGTGTGGCAGGCCTCGCAGACCTCCTGAAGATGATCCGCGGCGATGGCCATTTTCTTCTGATCCATTCCCTTCACGGCGTTGCGAATTTGCAATGCTGTCTTCTGCATGTCGCGAACCCAGGTTTGCCAATCCGCATTGGCCACCCACTTGGCGTCGTTCGTACCGGTGCCGCCGCTTGCCAGCAGCGTCGTCGCGGCAATTAAATTGACCGCGTCTTGATCGGCCAGTTGCCAATCATCTTCGGACAACTTATCTGCGCCTTCGGCGGCCCAAATGCCGTCAGCGGGAATTTCCACTGATGCGCGCATGACATCGAGTAGGCTGATGGGCAGAGTGAGTGGGCGCACGGCCGCCGCGGCGGCGGGTGGTTTTTGCGTGCCGCCCGCCACGAGACTCGATGCATGCCCTAAGCATGCGAGTGCAGCCCCTGTCGCTACCAATACAGTTTTGATGCGGATCACGCAGCGCTCCCCCGGAAAATGTGGGCCATCACCTTAACGCGCTCCCGCCCGCTGCAGCAAGGCTGCAACCTCGCGCAGGTTTTCCTGCTTCGCCTGCTGCAGCGGTGTGCGTCCGGCGCTGTCGGCGATGTTGGGATCGGCTCCCCGATTCAGGAGCAGCCGCACAACATCCAGTTTGCCTTGCATGACTGCCAGCATGAGCGGGGTGCGGCCATGTTCGTCGCGCGCATCGAGCGCCGCGCCCTGGTTGAGCAGCGCCGTTGTTCGTAGAGTGTCTCCCGAGGCCGCCGCGGACTGCAGTGCCGCGGGTTGAGGCGCGCTCGAACTGGCAACGCGAGCGGCATTCTGCGAAGCAGCCAGGGGGGCAATCTGAGGGGCCGGAGCAATGGGCGCGGCCGGCGCGTAATTTTGCGGATAGATTTTTTCTTTGGGTGACACGATCGGTGAGGCGGCGTCTGCTGCTTTCGAACTCTCGCGCGTCGCCTGAGTAACGACAATTTCCTGCAGGGGCTCTGAAGCATTGGGAGATGCCTGCAACGACTCAAGCTTGGGGCGCTTCGCTGTGTTGCTGACCGAAGGTGCCGGTGGCGCGCTTTCCCACAGGTGCGGTGCAAACAGAAGAGCGGCCACCAGCGCGGCGCCCGCGGTACCAAAGGCCGTCATTTTCCAGCGGGAATCGTTGGCGGCGGGTCGGGATGCATCAAATGGCTGCCCGCGTACTTCCTTCGCGCGCAGTTCGGCCGCGCGGCGGCCCTCGGCGAGAATGGCCGCTCGCACCGCTTCGCTTGGCGCGGCGGCCTCCGTGTCACTGGCACGCCGGTAGCGTTCCAGTAATTCCTTATCTTGTGCGCTCTCTTTCGACGTCATGCGTAGTCCCACAATAGCTGACGGAGTTTCGTCCGGGCATAGCGTAGCCGGCTCTTGACCGTCTCGAAGTTGGACCCGGTGGCGATGGCAATTTCCTCCACACTGAGTTCACCTTCTGCTTGCAGCAGAAATGCGGAGCGTTGCTCGGGCGGCAACTGTGCCACGGCGTCCAATAAAGCCGCGGCCTCCTCCTGCGATTGGACCTCGGCGGGCGGTTCGAGTTTCGCATCGGCCTCGAGGCTGTCCAGTAAGCTCGATCCTTCTGAGCCTGCCGTGTCGCCCGCATCCAAGCTTTGCAGCCGGCCATTGGCGCGAATCATATCGACCATGCGGTTATGGGCGATGGTGAATAGCCACGTGGTGAATTTCGCAGTGGGTTGATAATCCACCGCGTTGCGCACCACCGCAAACCAAACCTCCTGCATCAGATCATTGGCGCTGGCCTCATTTCGCAGGTTGCGGTGCAGGTAGCGAAACACACGTGATTCGTGCCGCCGATACAAGTTATCAAAGGCAGCGGCCTCGCCGCGGCCAAAGCGCAACATCAGATTCTCGTCACTCTCCTGCGACAGGCTCATTCACCCATTATCAGCCGCCCGGCGGATCCGGTACATACTTTGGGGAGATCGAATCGGGAAACGGATTTGGCCCGGATCGCCATGCCGGCCGCGAAGGTACGACTCCCATCGCCACCAAGTTCTCGAAGCTGTCGTAGCGAATCTTGATGACTTCATTCGGCGAACTCGACAGGCGGTCAAACTGCGTGTTTTGCACGTACGATGCCTCGCGCGCGCCGTGCCCGGTACCGAGCTTTTCCGCCGGTGCCCTGTTCGTGTAGGGCTGGATTTCTTCTAACTTTGGCGCCGACGACGGCGACGCCAACGACGCTGCGACCGGCGGATTCTGCGGTGCTGCGCGCGCGGCGCCCTCGCTGCGGTCCCGGGACGACTCATCGGACCTCTGGAGAGCCTCATATTGAGGAACCCGCGTGGGGCGCTCGAGAAACAATGCAACGCCAATCACGCCGATGTTGGCGGGTCGTCCGGTGCGCTCGGCGTAGGAGCGGCCTGCTGATGTAAAATTAAAAGCGGCGATTTCTGCATCGCTTTTGCGCCATCCAGCGATTTCGTAACTTTCGCCGCCTCCGAGTACATAGCCGCTCTGGCCCCACGCACCGGTTTCGCCGCTGATCACATTGATGCCGTCAACGGCGGTGACGGCGAGCAAGCGCTGCCCGCGGTAATTCTGAACCATGATCGAATAGCGAGCACCGGGTCTGCCGGCGACCCAATACTCGCCGCGGCATCGATACGTCGGCAACACGTTCCCCGTATCGCGATCGATGATTTGAATATTCGCGAGGCTGCCGACTGCCTGCGCTTCGATTGCGATACCCATCAGAAGGATTCCCAGCCATACGCGTTTCATGTCGATCTCCGGTGTTGCCTGTCCCACCTGAATCGATGCACCTGCCGGAAAGGGGTTAAGATTCTCGCGAGTTTTCGCTAGGGGACCTTAGAATGCCGGTCAGTTTTACATCTCATAACATAAGATTGGATGATGGTTCATTTACCAAGCCGGACGTCGGCTATTCGATGGACGTGCATCCTTGGTTTCTGGCGGCAAAACGCATGCTCGATGCGACATTTCCCGGCGATAAGCGGCATTTGCGCATCGCCGATTTGGGCTGCCTCGAGGGTGGCTACACGGTCGAATTTGCACGTCTTGGTCTTCAAGCACTGGGGCTCGATGTACGCGAACTGAATATCGAGGCCTGTCGCTACGTGCAGTCGAAGGTCAACTTGCCTAACTTGGAATTCGTCCGTGACGATGTGTGGAACATTGCGGCCCATGGCACCTTCGACGCAGTGTTTTGCTGCGGACTTTTTTATCACTTGGACAAGCCGCGCGAATTCTTGAATTTGCTCTCGCAGGTGACCAAGCGGTTGTTGATTCTTCAAACGCACTTCTCTGAGGCCAAGGATTCGCCGAGCTTTATTCGACCACGGCGATTTCGGCGGGCATTGGCGCGAATATTCCCGCTCAAGAACACCGGAACAACCACTCACAAGCTGTCCTTCTTGAGCCAGAACGAAGGCTTGCCGGGTCGGTGGCTGCCCGAATTTCGCAGCAAACGGGCTTTCTTGGATCGCGACAACCGCCGTTGGGCATCCTGGAACAATAAGCAGTCGTTTTGGATTCAGCGCGAGTACCTGCTGCAAGCGCTGCGTGACGCCGGCTTCGACTTGGTGCTCGAGCAATTCGATAGCCTTGGCCCGAATATCGCATCCGAGATGATCGAGGGAAGCTATCGGACTTCAGGCCGAAGCACGTTCATCGGCATCAAGACTGCGTACGCGTCGGACGCTTCAAAGCCTGTGGCATCGCCGGGACTGCGGCAGTCTTAAGGTGATTGCATCAGCCATTGCTTGCCCAAAGCCTGCGAATGGTGCTTTAGTTCGCTCCTTTCATACTGAGAACGCACAATGAACTTCAGACTGATCCGCGCATGCGTCGCTTTGCTCACCGCGACCGCCTCAATGCTGATCGGCGGCTTAGGTGTACTCGCGAACCCGGTGCCTCCGCCAGCGCCGCCGGCGTCCGGCGGCGACATACCCACGGATTTCAAGATGGCCACCGAGGCCGCTGACTATGTGAAACGCGACGTCATGATCTCCATGCGTGACGGGGTCAAACTGCATACGGTCATCATCATCCCGAAGGGGGCCGCGCATGCGCCCATGGTCCTTGACCGCACGCCCTACAACGCCAACAAATTCACGACCAGTGCCGACAGCCCTCGCCGCGCGCTGGTGCTCCCCTTGAGCTACGGCGAACTCGCTGACGCCGGCTACATCATCGTCGTTCAGGACGTTCGCGGGAAATACAAATCCGAAGGCGATTACGTCATGAGTCGGCCGCTGGCGGGGGACTTGAACCACACAACGGTGGATCATTCCACCGACGCCTGGGACACCATCGACTGGCTGGTGAAAAATGTCCCGGAATCCAATGGCAAAGTGGGCACCATGGGCACCAGCTATGACGGCTTTACAGTGCTGATGAGTCTGGTCAATCCGCATCCGGCCTTGAAGGCGGCCGCCCCGTTCAATCCGATGGTCGACACCTGGATAGGTGATGACTGGTTCCATAACGGCGCGCTGCGCCAAACCTATGCCGACTACATCTTTGAGCAGACAGCCGACAAGTCATCGGACAACAAATGGATCGCGCCCCGCTATGACGCCTATGGCACGTGGCTCGCCATCGGCTCGGCAGGCACTTTGGGAAAAGCGCTTGGCATGGACCAACTGCCTTTTTGGCAGCGTCTCACCGCACATCCGGCGTACGATCACTACTGGAGCGAGCAGGCTGTGGACAAGATTCTTGCCGCACGGCCGCTCACCGTACCGACGCTGTACGTGCATAGCCAGTGGGATCAGGAAGACATCTACGGCGCGACGGCGGCATTTGCCGCGACCCGGGGTCAATCCGGTGCGGGCCACGACAATTCCTTTCTCGTCATCGGACCGTGGCGCCATGGTGGCGGCAACGGCGACGGATCGTCCCTGGGCGCCATCAAGTTCGACGGCGATACCGGCCACTGGTTCCGGCTCAACGTGCTCTTGCCCTTCTTTGACTCTCATCTGAAGGACGGCGCTCCGAAGGTTGAGATCGCGACGGTAACTGCCTTCGAGACAGGTGCCAATGTGTGGCGCCGCTACGATCAGTGGCCCCAATCCTGCGCCAGCGGTTGCCCCTTCAAGTCCGCACCGCTGTATCTGGCAGCCGGCGCGAAGCTGACCTTCGACAAGCAACCGGCGGTCTCGCCTGCGTTCGATGAATACGTCTCCGATCCGGCCAAGCCCGTCACTTACCGGCCACGGCCGATCCGTCCGACCTACGCGTCGGACTCGACCTGGCGGCGCTGGCTGGTCGATGACCAACGCTTTGCAGCGGACCGCACGGACGTATTGACGTACACGTCAGATGTGCTGACGGCGCCGCTGCGCATCGCCGGGCAACCGGTGGCGCACCTCTTTGCCTCAACCAGCGGAACGGACGGCGATTGGGTGGTC
>Ga0182024_10004529_pt1 | contig 31890 bp, 27 predicted proteins | sample P32metaG_FD_120480 | JGI IMG/M metagenome (GOLD analysis project Ga0182024, IMG submission 120480) | Permafrost microbial communities from Stordalen Mire, Sweden - P3-2 metaG (Illumina Assembly) | ecosystem: Environmental > Terrestrial > Soil > Wetlands > Permafrost | place: Sweden: Stordalen...
GAGCAACTGGCCCTGATCGCGCCCATGGCCGTCGGCGCGCCCATCCACATCCACATCGCCGAGCAGGCGCGCGAGGTGGAGGACTGCGTGGCCTGGTGCGGCTCGCGGCCGGTGGAGTGGCTGCTGAACCACGCACCGGTGGACCCATCGTGGTGCCTGGTCCACGCCACCCACATGACCGAGGCGGAGGCCGATCGCTTGGCGGCCAGTGGCGCGGTGGCCGGTCTCTGTCCGATCACCGAAGCCAACCTCGGCGACGGCGTTTTCCCCGCGCCGCGGTTCCTCGCCGCCGGCGGACAGTTCGGGATCGGAAGCGACTCCAATGTGCTGATCGACGCGGCCGAGGAGTTGCGCACCCTGGAATACGGTCAGCGCCTGACGCGCCAGGGTCGCAATATCCTGGCCTCGCCGAAACGCGCCTCGGTGGGCGGCGCCCTCTTCGCCGGCGCCCTGACAGGCGGCGCGCGGGCGTTGGGAATGGCGCCCAAGGGCCTCGCCGTCGGCGCCCCCGCCGACATCGTCGGTCTCGACGCCGCACATCCCTGCCTGATCGGCCGCCGCGGCGACGCCCTCTTGGACGGGTGGATCTTCGCGGCCCGCGGCGGAGCGGTGTCGGAGGTCTGGCGTCGAGGGCGCAAGGTGGTGGAGGCGGGCCGGCACGTCCGCCGGGACGCGATCATCGCGGCCTACAGGCGAGCTCTCCTGAAGCTGCTCGCCGTCTGAGCGCCCCATGGGGGGCGCCGGGGCGACCGTGCGAGATTCAATTCAACCACAAAGCTCGCGAAGCACACGAAGAAAGGCACGAAGTGTAGATTTTGCGCTTCGCGCGCAGCGCAATCCCGTTCTTCGTGTTGTCCTTTGTGTCCTTGGTGAGCTTCGTGGTTGAAAATCTTTTCTCCCCACCGAACCACCGCCCGATCGGCCGCCCGCTCCATTGCCCCGCCGCGGCGCGGCCCTACCTTGAGGACCAGCGTACACCACCCTGCCAGGAGACATTCCATGAAATACCGCCAACTCGGATCGAGCGACCTTTCGGTCTCGGAGATTTCCCTGGGGTCCTGGCTGACCTTCGGGGTCGGCGTTGAGCGCGAGAGCGCCGCCGCCTGCGTGCGCCGGGCGCTGGACCTGGGGATCAACTTCATCGACACGGCCAACGTCTATGGCCGCGGCGCCGCGGAGACCTTCCTCGGCGAGACTCTGGCCGGCGTGGCCCGCGACTCCTACGTCCTGGCGACCAAGCTGTACTTTCCCATGAGCGACACCGACCGGGGCCTTTCGCGGGCCCAGATCGCCAAACAGCTCGATGCGTCGCTGCGGCGCCTCAAGGTGGATGTCATCGATCTCTACCAATGCCATCGCTACGACGACGCCACGCCGCTGGAAGAGACCATGGCCGCGCTCAGCGAGGCGGTGCGCTCGGGCAAGGTGCGCTGGCTCGGTTTTTCGGAGTGGCCGGCCGACAAGGTCCGCGCCGCCTTGGCCATGGCCGATGTCGAGCGCTTCGTCTCCAGCCAGCCGCAATACTCCCTGCTGTGGCGACAGCCGGAGAAAGAGATCATCCCGCTCTGCCGCGACAACGGGATATCGCAGATCGTCTGGTCGCCGCTGGCCCAAGGCGTGCTCACCGGCAAATACGACCCAGACGCCCCGCCCCCGGCGGACACCCGCGCCGCCAGCGAGGCCATGGGCGGCTTTATCACGCGGCTGATGGCCAAGCCGGTGCTGGAGGCGGTGCAGAAACTCAAGCCCATAGCCGCGCAGGCCGGCGTGTCGCTGACCCAGTTCGCGCTGGCCTGGGTCCTGCGCGAACCCAACGTGGCCTCGGCCATCATCGGCGCCAGTCGCCCCGAACAGGTGGACGAGAACGCCGGAGCCTCCGGGCTGACCATCGATCCGACCCTTTTCGCGCAGGCCGAGGCGATCGTGGCGGCGGCGCGGTAGGGGGCTGGGGGCGCCGGCGCGTTCAGTGTGCGAGAGACGCACCGAGCGCATCGAGCAGATGGCCCGTGCCCTGCTCGCGTGAACCCGCATCGTCGTAGCCGTCGAGGAAGGCGCCCTGTTCGGTGACCGTCAGGGTGGTCGCGCGCCCCTCGGCCCTGAGCTGCATGGTCGCCAGGGAGACCGAGATCTTCTTGTCGTCCATCGTCATCTCATAGGCGTAGACCAGCCGCTCGTTTTCGATCACGTCGAAATAGGTCGCATCGAAAGTGGAGACCACGCCGCCCTCCCAGCGGCCCGTCAGCCGCTCGCGGCCGCCGACGCGAACGTCCATATGGCGTTCCAGGAGTTCCCACCGGCCGGACGGGCCAGCGAACCATTTCTGCTTGGCGCCCTGGTCGGTGAGCGCCTTCCACACCCGCGCGGCGGGCGCATCGTAGGTGCGCTGGAGGTGGAAAGTGGCGTGGACCACGGAGCGGACGCCGGTATCGCCGCCGCCCTGCATGCGCACGACCTCCTTTTCGAGCTTGTCCAGGGTGGTGCGCCAGCCCTCCGACGCCCCCGCCACCATGGGCGCGGCCATCGCCGGATCGATGAAGGCGTAGGTCTGCGTCACATCCAAGCGGGTCCCGCCGAGAGCGTCGGAAAAGTCGACCTCGGTGCGAACGCCGAACAGCGGCCGACCCGCGACGTCGGTGACCTGCATGTCGATCACCAGGCGGGTGTGCGGCGTCACCTCGACGAACGTCCCGCGTGACCAGTGCTCTTCTCCCGAAGGCGAGCGCATGCAGACGTCGAACGCGCCGCCGACGCGCATCTCGATCCTGGCGTCAGGGACCGTGTATGTCTCCGGGCTGAACCAGCGCTTCACGTGGTCGGCCGAACTCCAGGCCTTGAACACCGTCTCGCGCCGGGCCTGCAGGGTGCGTGAAAGCCTGAGCGGCGGCGGCTGCGCCACGTCTTTGTCTGTTTTCGTTTCATTGGCCTGAGCCATTGCCGTCTCCTTCGTTTTCCAGGGTTTTCAGGTAGGCGCCCAGCCGGTCGAGGCGGTGATCCCACTCGATCCGCCGTGCGTTGATCCATTGCTCGGCCTGGCTGAGCGCCGAGGATTCGATCGCGCAGGTGCGCACCCGGCCGACCTTTTTCGAGCGGACCAGCCCCGCCGCCTCGAGGACGCCCAGGTGCTGCATGGCCGAAGGCAGCGACATCGGTAGCGGCCGCGCCAAATCGCTCACCGCCGCCGGACCCCGGCTCAACCGCTCCACCATGGCGCGCCGCGCCGGGTCCGCGAGGGCGTGGAACAGGCGGTTCAGGTCCGGCGATTGGTTAAGCATACGCCTAAGTATCAGGGCGTAGACAGTTAGGCAATCGCCTTAGTATCACACGGCTCGCAATAAATCGAGACTGCACCGTCCGACGCCGAATGTAGCCGCCGGATCGCACCTCACGCCGGATGCGCCAAGGCTTCCGCCTCCGCCGCCAGCAGGCGCACGGTTTCGGCGTGGCTGGCGCGGGTGATCTTGTAGCCGAAGAGCAGGATCACGGCGAGGACGTAGAGGGTGACGATGACGGGCGCGTAGACCAGGGCCATGTGGGCGATCACCGCGAAGGGCACCTGGCCCGGTTTCGCGCCGGCCGGAAAATGAATGAAGCCGAGGATCATGGCCGCGGCGAAAATACCGATGCCGGAGACCGCCTTGGCGATCAGGCTGGAGGCGGAAAAGTACAGCCCTTCCGAGCGCCGGCCGGTCTTCAGCTCGCCGTCCTCCACCACATCGGCGATCATGGCCGACAGCAAGGTCGTGGCGGCGATGTAAAGGGCCGTGGACATGACGGCCTGGCCAAGCAGGATGGCGAACAGGACGGGCGAGCCATTGGGCGGCAGGAGGCCGGCCAGCCGCAGGAAGAGCGGCGTGGTGCTGATGGCCACCGAGAGCGCGATAAGTCCCATGGCCGAGGCGCGTTTGCCGAACCGGCGCGACAGGCGCGGAGCGCTCATCAGGGCGATGATGGCCGACGCGAACACGCCGGTGGCCAGGATGGCGATCTGGTGAGGCGTGAACTCCCAGAAGTAGGTGTTGAAATAGATGTTCATCGAGGCGCTCAGGCCCGCCGCCATGGAGGTCGCCAGGCCCGACAGGGTCAGAAAGATGAAGGATCGGTTCGACCAGGTGGCCGCCATCTCGCGGAGGGTGGCCAGAACGGTCATGCGCCGCCTGGGCGGGACCTTGAAGCCGGGAATATGCCGGTGGGTGCCGGCGGCCGAAATGAGGATGGCCGCGAACATGATAATCGAAGCCAGAAGGGCGTAGCGGGTGAAGCCGACCGGATTGGTCTGGCCGACCGGATGGCGGGCGTCGGGCACCAGCAGAAAGGTGAAGGTCACCACGTAAAGCGCCAGCCCCCCCATCCAACCGAAGAAATAGCGGTAGCTCAAGAGGACGGTGCGTTCGTCGTAGCCCTGGGTCAGTTCAGCCGAGAGGGCGGAACTGGGCACCTCGTAAAAGGTGATGAAGGTGCGGATGACGATGGCGATGCCGGTCAGGTACCAGAAGAGCTGCGCGTGCGACCAATGCGGCGGGTTCCACAAGGCCAGATAGGAAATCGCCACCGGCAGGGCGGCGGCGTACATGAATGGGTGCCGCCGGCCCCAGCGGGAGCGCCAGTTGTCCGACACCTGGCCGACGATGGGATCGAGAAAGGCGTCGAAGATCATGGCGATCATGATCGCCGCGCCCACCAGAGGAGCGCTCAGGCCCACCACCTGATTGTAGAACAAGAGGAGCAGGTAGCTGAAGCCGTTGTCCTTCACTCCGAACGCCACCGAACCGACCCCGTAAAGCAGCTTGGTGGAGAACGGGAGGGGCGCCCTGACCCCGACCGCGCTTGGCGCTCGAGCGGCGATCGAGCTTTCCAATCGCGGATCGATGGCTTCGGGGTTGACCGTCATTTGGCGATCACGCAGCCATAGGGCGGCGAATAGGTGGCCTCACTGACCGTCGGACCAAGGCTCGCGGTCACCTTGCCGCCGTCCGGCGCTCCGGCCCGCTCGACCGCCACGGTGAAGGCGGTTATCTCAGGCCTGAACTCGGCGCGGCAGGAAGCCTCGGCGCGCTGGACCACAAAGAGGCACGAGCAGAGCTGCTTGGCGATGTAGGCCGCGCCGATCCGCACGATGGCGGGAGCGGGAGCCGGGGCGGGAGCCGGCGCCGCGCCGGACAGACCGGGGGAGGCGAGAAAAAAGGCCACCACCAGGCAACGGTATCGCCGATTGCGCGCCATGCGTCTTGCCTCCTAAACTCCGCGCCCGGGCGAAGCGGGGAGGAAGGTGGCATGAAGCGCAGGGACTTCGCCATAGGCTTGAGCGCCGCCGTGGCCAGCGCGCCCTCGCCGGCGCGCGTCGCAAGGCGCCAGACTCCCACCGCCGGCGACTGGCCGGCCGGACCTGGCCGCGGCGACCTGACCGCGGCCGCCCGTGCGTGGGAAGCGGCGTCCAGCGGCGCGGTCAAGGCGATCGGCCGCGGCGACGCCCTGCTCATCGTCCAGGACGGCGTCCTCGTCTTCGAGCGGTACGGCGAAGCTCACGGACCGGCGGTGCGGCATATCGCCTGGTCGATGACCAAGTCGGTCACCCATGCCCTGGCCGGAATCGCGGTGGCGCAAGGAAGGGTGGATATCGACGCTCCGCTTCAAACGGTCGCCCATCCTGATCGCAAGCTCACCCTTCGCGCCCTGCTGACCCTGACCGACGGGCTGAAATGGAACGAAGGTGACTACAATCCCGCCAACTCCGACGCCACCAAGATGCTCTTTGGGCCGGGGCGTTTCGATGGCGCCGCCTATACGGCCGCCAAATCTCCGGCCTTCCCGCCGGGGACCCATTGGAACTACTCCACCGGCGCCTTCCAGTTGGCCGCCGCCGAATTGCAGGCGAGGCTTTTCCCACGCGCCCTGACACCGATCGCCCGTCGCGCCGAAATGGCGAAGTGGATGCGCCACAGCCTGTTCGATCCGCTGGGCATGACCACCGCCGTGCCTGAATTCGACGCGGCGGGGACCTTTGTGGGCGGATCCTTCCTCTACGCGTCGGCGCGGGACTTCGCCCGCTTCGGCGAGCTCTACCGGCTGGACGGCGTCTGGAAGGGCCGGCGCATATTGCCAAGCGGATGGGTGAGGTTCGCCCGCACGCCGAGCGTGCAGCCGGCCTATGGCGCCGGCTTCTGGCTGGAGGCCAAACCCGACAACAACCCGCTTTCTCTGATGGGCGGGGCCGGACCCATGGACACCTTCTCGGCCCAGGGTCACGGCGGGCAGGTGATCGCCATCGTCCCCTCCAAGGCGCTCGTCGTGGTGCGGTTGGGGCTGATGGACGATGACGACAAGGCTTGGAAAGCGTTCGGGGAATGGCTCACTCCGATCGTGAACGCGCTAGCCGACACCGAACCGGTCTGAAAAGCGAATCGCGGGACGCCCAGCGTCAGCCTAAAACCTTCGCCAGGAACCTCTGACCCAGCGTCAGGCCGGCGTTGTCGATGCTGTGGGGGAGGCCTGGCGAGACGTGGCTGGCGACCTCGAAGCCGAGTCGCCCGAGGGCGTCGCGGGTCTGATAGAAGGCGGCGATCGGGATCATCGGATCGGCGTCGCCGTGCACCAGCAGGATCGGCGGCCTTGTCCTGACGTCCGCCGCCAGGGCCGCCTCGTCGGCCAGCATGCCAGAGTAGCCGACGATGCCGGCCAAAGTACGCTCTCGCCGCGGGCCGACCTGCAGGGCCATCATCGTCCCCTGGCTGAAACCAACCAGGGCCAGAGCGTCCTCGGTAAGGGCCGCCTTGGCCAACTCGGCGTCGATGAAGGCGTCCAGCACCGGGCCCGCGCGCCTCGCCCCGGCCGCCCGCGGCTCCGAACCGGCCAAGGCCCACCACTGGAAGCCGCCGGGGGCGCCGGGGCAGGGTTCGGGGGCGTTGGGAGCGACGAACAGCGTATCGGGCAGAGCGGCGCGCCAGTAGGGCGCGAGCCCGATGAGGTCCGCGCCGTTCGAACCGTAGCCGTGCAGGAGCATGACGATCCTTTTGGGCGCGGCGCCCGAGGCGGGCGCGATTCTCGGGCCGTCGATCATCTTGCTGGGGGTCATGACGGCCTCGTGCCCGCCCTGGGCGACCCAAGTCAAGCGGCCACAGTGACTCGCCCCGGCTCGGTCGTGTTAGAGGCAATGTGTGGAACGGCGAGACATAACCGCTGAGGGCCTCAGGGTCGCGATCGGCTTTCCAAGCGTGGTCATGCTGGTGATCGGCGGGATCGTCGGGGTCGGCATCTTCGTCAACCCGGCCGTCGTCGCCCGCGGCCTTCACTCGCCGATCCTGGTGCTGGCGGCCTGGGGGCTTGGCGGCGCGGTCGCCCTGCTGGGCGCCTTCGTCTACGCCGAGCTCGCGGCGCGCATGCCCGCCACCGGCGGGGAATACGTCTACCTGCGCGACACCTATGGGCCGCTGGCCGGCTTCCTGTTCGGCTGGACGACGCTGCTGGTCGTCCAGGCCGGCGGCATGGCCGCCGTCTCCATCATTTTCGCGAAGAATCTCGACGTCCTTTTCGGTGGCAAACTTCCGGAGCGGGCGGTGGTGGTGGCGGTCCTCGCCGGGCTCGCCGCGGTCAACTGTTTCGGCGTCAGGTCCGGCAACGCTGTTCAGGCGGTGCTGGGCGCCTTGAAGGTCGCGGTGATCACGGCGGTGATCCTCGCCGGCCTGCTGCTCACCGGTCATGCCGCGCCCCTCTTGGCCCCCGCCGCGCGCCCGGCGCCGAGCGGCGATCTCCTCAAGGCCTTCGGCGCCGCCCTGATCCCGGTGGTGTTCAGCTATGGCGGATGGCAGAGGGCCGCCTGCGTGGCGGGCGAGATGAAGGACGCGCGCCGCAATCTCTCTCGCGCGCTTGTGGTGGGCGTGCTGGGCGTCATCGTGCTTTATCTCCTGGTCAACGTGGCCTGCCTGCGGGTGCTGGGCATCGAGGCGCTGGGAAGGACCCTCACCCCCACCTCGGACGTGCTGCGCCAGACGGTGGGCCCGGTTGGCCTGAACCTCGCGGCCGCGGCGATTGCGCTTTCCGCCCTTGGTTTTCTGAGCCAATCGACCCTGACCGGCCCGCGGATCTATTTCGCCATGGCCAGGGACGGCCTGTTCTTCCGTCGTGTGGGCGAGGTCGCCAAAGCCAGCCACGTTCCGGTCGTCGCCATCCTCATTCAGACCGTATGGACCGCCGCGGTGGCGCTGTCGGGCAGCTACGAACAGATCCTAAGCTACGTTACCTCGATGAACTTCCTGTTCTTCGGTCTCAACGCATCCTGCCTCTTCCTTCTGCGCAAGCGGGAAAGGGCGGCCGGGGTGGGCGCGACGGAGGATGGCTTCCGCGCCCCCTTTCACCCTTGGAGCACGGGCCTGTTCATTCTCGCCTGCGGCGTCGTGGTGGGAAGTTCGTTCTGGGCCTATCCCATCAACTGCATGATCGGCTACGCCATCCTCCTCCTGGGCGTGCCGCCCTTCCTCTATTGGCGCGGCAAGGCGCGAAGAGCGCGCGCGCCATGATCGAAGCGCCGCGCGCCATGCAATCGGACTACATGCGCTTCGCCAAGCTCGAGACGGGCGCCAAATACAATCTGGCCAGCAGCGGGGTGGCCGACTGCACGCTGGCCGACCTCGGCGTATCCATGGCCGATCTGGAGCTGCACGGCGTCAACGCCTACGGCTACGCGCCGCTGATCGAGCGGATCGCCCGGCGATTCGGCGTTCCCGCCGCCTGTGTCGTCACCGCCTCTGGATGCTCTTTCGCCAATCACCTAGCCCTGGCGGCCTTGGTTTCGCCCGGCGACGAGGTTCTGGTGGAGGAACCGGCCTATGAGCTTCTGGTCTCGACCCTGGGCTATCTTCAGGCCAAAATTCGTCGCTTTCCGCGCCATCGCGAGGCTGACTGGCGGCTGGATCCCGAAGCGGTCGCCGCCGCCCTGACCCCTCGCACGCGCCTCGTCGTCTTGACCAATCTGCACAATCCCTCCGGCGCTCTGACCGCGCCATCCGCCATCCACGCCATCGCCGAAGCGGCGGCGCGGGTCGGGGCCATGGTGCTGGTGGACGAGGTCTATCTCGAGCTCATGTTCGAGGACGGGGAGGCGATGACCGCCTTTAGTCCAGACCGCAATATCGTGGTGACCAGCAGCCTCACCAAAGCCTATGGCTTGAGCGGCTTGCGCTGCGGCTGGATCCTGGCGCCGGCGGACTTGGCGGAGGCGATGAGACGCCTGAACGATCTGTACGCCGTCGTTCCCCCGCACATTGCCGAACGCCTGAGCGTGATCGCCTTTGACAAGCTCGGGGCCTTGCGCGCCCGCGCCGCTCTTATGCTCGATGAGAACCGGGCGGCCTATCGCCAGGTTCTAGGCGAGCACCCGCGGCTCGATCAGGTTGTGTTCGACCAGGGCACGACCGTATTCCCCCGACTGAGCCGCGGCGGCGGAGAGGACTTTTGCGCTCTCCTTAAGTCGCGGTTCGAGACCAGCGTCGTTCCCGGCCGATTCTTCGGCAGGCCGGATCACTTCCGAGTCGGTTTGGGCGGGGACCCGGCGATGACCCGATCCGGCCTTGAGCGCCTCGCCTCGGCCTTGGCGCCCTGATCTCTTTTTGTTGGGGGCGTGGCGGGAACCATCTATAGCTGCGTTGCAGCCGAGCCTGTTGGAGACTGCGGATGGGAATGCAAAAACCCTTGTCGAGCGGAGTCGCGCGCGCCGCTAATCAGAGAGACCGGCCCCAACAGATTGGAGCGGTAAAGTCTCAGGGCGGGGGCCGCCACGAGTACATCATGCTTCGGCAGGCCGAAGCCCAAGACAAGAACGCTCGGCTGATCACGGCGGTGCGGAGCCTGGAGACAATCCTTTCGGCCGCACTCGAGCGCGACGCGCGCATCGCCATGGACGAGCCGCGCGGCGAGCCGACGCCGGCCGATCTGCCGGCCGAGCTGAGGGCGCCGTCCGCGCCGGATCGCGAGCGATTCGCGCCGGCGTCGCTGGGCCTGCTCGCCGGACTGCTTCCTGGCGCCAGCTCCAGGCGCGCCGCAGCCGCCAAGGCGAGCGAGGTCGCATTCCAGGGCGCCGTCGCGCAGTGGGAGCGGGCGCTAGCCCGGCAAGCCGCCGCGCTTGGTCGTCTGAAGGCCGAAGCCGAAACCCACAATCATGAAATTGAAGATCGAAAATCGGCGCTGAAGGCGGGAGAGCCGGACGCCGTGCGGTGGTATGCCGAAAAGGTCCTGCTCAATTCCCCATACCCCGATCACTTCCACAAGGAACTTGCCGTCGGGTATCTCCCCCAATCAAGAGAACTCGCCATCGAGCTGCGCGTGCCGGCCATGCCGGAAATCGTCCCGACCGTAGGGCGCTACAAATTCGACAAGACGGGGGACCAGATGGTGGGTATCCGGAGGGCCCAGGCAGATCGCGCCGCCCTCTACATCCTCACCGTTTCGCAGATGGCGCTGCGCACACTGCATGAAGTGTTCAGTACGGACCTCGATCGTCGTATCGAAGCCGTCAAATTGCAACTCTACAGCGTGATTACCGACCCCACCACCGGCAACACGGTCAAACCTTCCATCATAGCCGTACGCGTCACGCGAACGCAGTTCGACGATGTAGAGCTCGCGCGGGTCGAGCCAATCGCCTGCCTTCGACGCCTGATGGGCGAGGACGGGGGCAAACTACCGGCGTGGGACGGATCAGCCAGTCCGATCTGGGCAGATTCACCAGTACCTGAATAAGGCGGCAGGCGAGCCCCTCATCCTTCCACCCCCCTACGGGCGTGGGCCGATGGCCTTCTCCCGGGTGGGAGAAGTTTTTTTGAGTGGCGCTCGAGATGTGTGATCCCGCAGCGGGCTCAGCATGCCCGTCTGATCATGCGCCGGCGCCGCGCAGTTCAGCCTCAAACGCCTCGTCGCTGACCGAATTGCGGCCGATCAGCAGGCTGCAGCCGATGTAGTCGCTGACGTAAGCTCCGGTCGACCCAGACCACCACCGTTCAAGGATGTTTCGACGCCGATGCCCCACGACCACCAGATCCGCGGCGATCTCCCTGGCGAAGGCGCCGATTTCCCGCGCCGGCTCGCCCGCCACGAGTTTGGCGACCGGTTCCAGTCCGAGCAGCTTCAGCCGCGCCACGCCGCGGGCGAGCAGATCCTTGTAGCCGTCGATCTGATGGGCGATGGCCCCGGCGTGCACCCCCTCGGCCAGTCTAACCCCGCTCGTCCGGGGAACGACCGACAGCACAAACACCCTCGCCCCGCATCGCTTGGCCAGCAAAGCGCCTTCGCGAAGCGCCACGGCCCCTTCGATCGAGCCATCGTAGGCGAGGAGAATGCGCTCATACATTAGCGACACTCACCACCAACGCCCGGCCTTTGAAATCAGCCAAGGCGCCGAAGCTCCCACGCAGCGGTGTCCGCGGCGGCCGGACGAAGCCCGCCCGCCGGCCGGCGCCGAGGGTGGCCGAGCATCCGTCCAACTACACCTCGCGGCCGACGAGGTGGCGATCGTCATCGAAAAAGCTGTGGATCGAGGCGTGGACTTCGGTGTGCGCACATTCGGTGCATCTCCAGGTGTCGTTGGTGAAGGCCTTATCGTAGCCGCCCATCTGACGCCCGCGCGTTATCAGCCGCATCGTGTGTTTTCCGCATTTTTGACAAGCCTCCCCTTGGTCTTGCTCCAGCCGCCGTTCCAGCGCCTCGATGCGGCTTTCCAAGGCGTCCGCTCTGGCGGGCGTTTCCTTGATGCGTTTCCAGATCGGCAGCTTGTCCAACAAAGCGAGAATGTCGCCAGTGTCCGCGCTCATCGAGGTCTCCCCATTTCACCATGTTCGAAGGCGGCGTCACGCGTTTCGCCCGCCCAAGATCGAACATATCGCCGTGGAGCGCGACGCGCCACGAGTTTGACTTAAGGCCGCGCCGAAACGAAACGATCGTTCGCCGCCCGGGCCCTTCGCCTGAGCGCGATTGGCCTTCAGCTGGGTCGAGCTCATGGGCGCGCGACCGCCTCAGAACCGCGCTGGCGCGCCCATGGCGGTCACGTTGGGAGGAATGTCGGATACGACCACCGCGCCGGCGCCGACAGTCGCCCACGCGCCGACGCGGCGCTTTTCGATCACGGCCGCGTTGGTCCCGATCAGACAGCCTTCGTCCAGGTGGGTGTCGCCGCTCACCGCCGCGCCGGGCATGACACTGACGTAGTCGCCGACCCGGCAGTCGTGGCCGATGATCGCCATGTTCGAGATCATGGCGTGCGAGCCGATCACCGCGCCGGGGCTGATACAGGCGCGGGCCAGGATCACGGCGCCCGGGCCCACGGCCACGCCGGTTGGCGCCCACGCGCTCGGATGGATGACACAATAGGGTTTTAGACCCGCCGCCTCGGCGCGGATCGCGACGGCCTTCCTGCCGACCGGATAGCCCACGGCGGCGACGAAATGGGTGACATCCAGCTTGGACAAATCATCGATGGTCCCGATCTGGCGCACGCCCCGGTCCTTGAAACGGCTCATGTCGATTTCAGCATCGGCGACGATGCCGGAGACGATCCGCGGGCCGCCGTTCGCCTCGATCGCCTCCAGCGCCCCCAGAATATCGCTGGCGTGTCCGCCGCCGCCCACCAAAACGAGCCGCACTTTTGTCGTCCTCCGTGGTCTCGCCAGGTGGCGCGGCGGCTTTCCGACTACGGAGCCTTGAGGGCCGACGTCCGGCGTTCGTAAGGGGCCCAAGACTCCCCGTACGTCGAGTCCTGCGATCGCCTACTTTGTGTCCCCAGACATCTGCTTTGCCATGTCGAGGTGGGACTGGATGGTCGGGGCGGTCTGCGCCGCGAAGGCCTTGAGCGCGTCGTTGTCGCCATGGTCGGCGAAGCCCTTGAACAGGGTCAAGGCCTCGTCGTGCGCGGCGACCTGCTGGTCAACGTAGGTTTTGTCGAAGTCGCCCGGCGCGGCCTTGTTCAGGTTGTCAACCAAGCCCTGGCGACGTGCGTCCATGGCGGTCGGGGCCGTGGCGTTCGCCGCGCCGCTGGCGAGGATCTTCTTCAGCGCCGCCGTGCTGGCCGAATGGTCGTGGACCATCTTGGCGGCGAACGTCTTGATGGCCGGGGTGGTCGATTTCTGCCGCGCGATCTGGGCGGCCGCTATTTCGTACATGTCGCTTACCGCCGCGCCCGTGACGAAGCCAGCGGTGGTGGTGGCGCCGGCGGTGGCCGCCACGGCGCCGACGGCCCCGGCGGTAGCGTCCTGCGCCCCCGTGACAGCCGGATTGGCGGTTGTGACCTGGTCGTTGGCGGCCGGGGCCGGGTTGGGCTTGGTGCAGCCCGCCATCGCCAAGGCGGCGGCCAGGCCAGTGGTCAAAACGAGATTATGGGTGCGCATCGAAGGGCTCCTGTGATTCTGCTCACGAAAACTTGACGCCGCCGCGATGGTTCCGCCGGGTGGTTAAGTTCCGAACAGTTCCGTGCATTTTTGATGCGGCGTCCCCCATTTTGTCAGCGGTCCGGCAACTGCCGCGGCGGGACCGCGCGCCGCGGCCCAACAAAAAAATGCGGCGGGCATCGCTTCGCCGCGCTCCGCGTGGGCGCCCGCAGAAGCTATGGCCCGCGAGAAGTCCGAAGCTTAACGGCGTGGAAGAGCCGATGTTGACGCCAATCCATGCGCGCCAACCGCCAAAAAGGCCGCCAGGTGGAGGCGGAGAGGCGCCTCCCTCTGCTCAGCCTATCTGCGGTTGCCGGCCGCCAGCGGCGATCCTTACTATCCCGTGCCGAGGCCGGAGAGCCGGGCGCTGTTCAAGCTCTATGAGGCCCTGGCGATGGGTCAAGGAAGGCAGTCGATCCTGAGCAGACATTCCCTTGTCGGATTTGTGAGCCGGGCAAATGCTCATTTTAGAACGAATGGCGGAATATCAGATTCCTCAGGGCAATGAACGTCGCTGGACTTAATTGACCTCGTCTGGAAGAGTTTGGCGGCAAGGTGCTCTACGCACGCGTTGATGTCGGCGTGAGCGCCCTGAGTAATTAAATGGGCTCCATGGGGGAAGCTCTTCAGCACCTCGTCACCCCATCGCGGCGGCGTCACGGGGTCGTGGGCGCCGGAAACGAGCAGCACCGGAACCTCCGAGGAGAACCGCGCATAGTAGGATTTGGGGAGCCGGGCGGTCGGCCAGACCGCGCAGGCGCTCATCTGGCCTCGGACGCGTTGATCGCCCAGGAACGTGCCTGCCGTCGCCGGGGGAATGTCCGTCGGGCTGATGCGTGACACGTCCTCCGGGCACGTCACCGAAAGCATCAGCGCCAGAGGCGAGTATTGCCGGACGCCTTTGCCGTTGCTCAGGGCGGCCTGGGCGAACGCGGCGTAGTCCCCTTCGCGCGCCTTCCTGAGCAACAGGGGCAGGCGTCGGGCGGTCGCCATGTCGTAGAGCTGGAGCCGGACGCCCTCCGCGAATTCCGCGGCGTCAAGAGTCAAGGACATCGCCGCGCCGGTCTCTTGATCCTTGGGCGAGACCCTCGCGGGCCTGGCGCGAAGGGTGTCGAGCACCGCCCGCAGGTCACCGGCTGGATCGGGGAAGGCCGCATGGCAGGCCGTCTGGCGCGCGCATTCGGCGACGGTGAGGTCAAGGGCGTTCTGCGCTGCCGAGGCGTGGTTGAGCGGCGTCCGATTGTCCATCGGCAGGATCCCGGTCAGCAGGGCGGCCCGGACGCGCCGCGGGTAGGCGTGGATATAGGCGATGGCCGCCCGCGTCCCATAGGAGCTTCCGACAATGTCGATCTGATCGGCCCCGAGGCGCTGGCGAAGCTCGTCCATGTCCTCCAGGGCGATGGGGGTAGTGTAGAGCTTCAGATCCGCCGTGTGAGACAGATGCATCGCGCAGTCGCGCCAGAACGCCTGGGCTTCCCCGAACAGGGGCGTCAGGAAAGCCTGGGCGGCGGCCCCCGTGAACGGGCAATCCAGGCGCGAGCCCTCCCCAGTGCCCCGGAAGTCGAACATGACCAAGTCGTGACCCTGCCTCATCCAGGCCACGGCGGGATCGCCCGCGGCGTCGGTCGCCGCTTGGCCAGGACCGCCGACCAGCAGGAACACCGGCTCGGCCGGGCTTGGCGTCAGCGACGGAAGGACGACCACCTTGAGCGAGAGCCGGCGACCTGTGGGATTCGCACGATCCTCCGGCACGTTCAGTGTTCCGCAGCGAGCGGCGGTCCGACTGCGTCCGACCTGGCAATCAGACAATTCCACCGTTCTCGGCGGCGACCGTGAACCGGCCCACGCCTGAGCCGCCAGCGCCGCGACGGCGAGGACAGTGAGGGCCGTGATTCGCAGATGGCGCATTGGGAAATTCCAGCCGGTCATGAAAATTCTCAAGGTCTCGCCAGTCCGCAACGCCAGCGTGCGGCCAGGGACCGGTCCCCTGCAGCCGAAGCGAGGCTTGCATCTGTAAGGTGAGATGTAAACGCGCCCGCAAGAGGAACAGCTTGACGAGGGTGTGACGGCGCAAGTGAGAAGAGACCGTCCGCAGACCACCCTCCTGCGACCTTCGGAAAGTCCGCCTCCGGGCGGCCCGTAACGCTCCGCGTCGAGCCAGAGGGAGCTTCGCGAGTGGGCGCCAAGCGTCAGATTTTATCCACTAGGTGACGGGCGGATCTGCCTGAGGGACAACGTCGCAATTGATACATTGCAATGGCCAAGCTCTGCCACAAGCCCGGCGTCTGATCGGGAAAGACGCCAGCCGCGCTACTCTGCCTTACCTCATCTCGCCGGTGTGGCCGAGCGAATAACGTCCCGGTTGCGGCCAGACCGTGAGACCGTGGGGGGTCGTTCCAACGTGAATAAAATCGAAGTGGCCAGTGGCTGTATCGATGGCGTAGACGACATTGTCGAAGCGACCCGACAGCCATAGCCGTCTGCCGTCGGCGCTCACGTTCCCCATATCGGGACTTCCGCCGCCGGGTATGGGCCAAGTGCGCTCCACCTTTTTCGTAGCAAAATCAATTACCGAGACGCTGCCGGGTCCATGTGGGCGACCGGCAACTTCGTGCGATCCGCGATTGGAAACGTAGAGCTTGGCGCCATCGCGACTGGGGTAAAGGCCATGGGCGCCCACGCCGGTCGGTATAAAACCGACCTCCCGGAACTTCTGGCCATCTATCAGGCTGACGCCGTCCGTCATCATGTTGGCGACATAGAATAGTCTGCCGTCTGGAGCGATGCGGATGTCCTGAGGCATCCCCGATTTTGCGAGCTTCAGGTAGCCCAAGACCTTTCGGCGCTCGACGTCGACTTTCATGAGTCCGCCGCCAAATTCACAGGTGAAAATGGCGTAGCGTCCGTCAGGCGAATAGTCGGCGTGGTTGATCCCATCGCACCCCGGCGTGGGTAGCGACGCCTTAAGCTTCATCGTGTGAGGGTCGCGATACTCGAGCCGCCGCCGGGATTCCGCGACGACGATGGCCGAGGATCCGTCGGGGGTGAAATACATATTATAGGCGTCTTCCACCTCAAGGATCCGGGTGGGCTTGCCGGTCGTCGGGTCGATGGAGGTCAGACTGCCGGGGATGTGGCCGTCAGCGCTGCCGGTGACCCACAGGGTCTTCAGGTCCCACGACGGCACGACATGCTGCGGCGCGCGTCCCACCATGTACCGATCGACGACTTTCAGGGTCGCGGGATTGATGACGTAGACGTCGTTCGAGCCGATATTCGGCACATAGACGCGGTTCAAGGCGCCGGCGACCGACGGGCTGAGCCGGCCGGCGCCGGTCTCTCGATAGACATTGCTCGCGCTCTTGGCGGTCCCTCCACGCTGCTCGGCGAGCGGAGAACAAGCCACTACCGCAGCCAAAAGGAGAGGCAGGCAGGCGAGGCGGCTCACAAGCACGCGATAGGGCATGGAAGCTCCACTGGGAAGGATTGGTCGCGGAAAGCGCGTCGTCAGGGTCGCGCAACGGCGATTTGAATGGCTTTTGTCGTCTCTCGGATGATCGCGTTCACGCCTATTTCGCCCAGCGCGGCGGTAGCCCCGGTTGGGTCGCCGTGGACGCCGTCGGCAAGGCTTAGTCTCCCGCCCGTGCGGATCCGCTGGGCCCGAACCATCTGGGGATCGATGGCAAGGGTGAGGGCGGTGTCCGCCAGACCGGCGTGAGTTCCGATTTGGGCCAGCGAATAGCCGCGCGCCCTCAACGCCGCAACGTAGGTGGTCTGGGTGGCGCGGTAATATTGCGGTATAAAGTGAGCCCGGGCCGGTGATTTCACCCAGTGATGGTTCAGGTCGTCGGCGACCGCTTTCAGGTCCATCTGGTAGCCGCCATGGTCGCCCAGAAACACCACGTCCCTGAATCCGTGAAGTTTGAAGCTCATCGCCGCTGATTCCAGCGTTTGCCTAAACACCTCCGGCGGAATGGTGATTGTGCCGGGAAACGCCATGTGGCCCGTGGGCGGCTCGATCGTTCCCTCCGGGACGTAGGAGACCACGGGGGCGACGATCGCATTGCCAAGGGATCGGGCGATTCTTTCAGCAAGGTATCTGACGCGGGCGTCGTGCTTGCCAAGCGCCATATCTGGACCGCTCTGTTCCACGCCTCCAACGGGGACGATGACTGTTGTCTTGCCAGCTCTGATGAGCGTGCGCAGTTCGGTCCAGGTCAAGTCTTCAAGGCGGACGGTTGTCGGCGCCTGCGCCAGCGCGGCGGCCGGCCCGCAGGCGACGGCCATCATTACGAGGAGCAGGCGGAGGCGCGGGCGGCGGTTCCATCGCGCCGTGACTGGGGGAAGCCTGCCACTTGGTGAAGTGGCCCCGACAAAGTGCGTGGCCGTGGCCCTCAACCTACGTCACGCGCGGCCGACAGGACGTTCATGGGCTCGCCCGTCACGACCACCCACGCGTCGGCGACCGGGGTCATCACCTCCTGGCTAAAGGCGCGTGGCGCGTGGATGCGCAGGTCGTCGAGGAGAGCAATGACCCTGTCACGAGAGTCCCAATAATCCATCAAGCCCAGTGGACCCAAAGGACCCGTCGGATTGAAGCATCCGACGCTGACCAGGAAGAGATCCGGCGGATGGGCGGGGTGAACGAGGATGTCCGTGCGTTGTCCGGTTTGCGCCAGCCGAAAGCCGGGCATGGGTCCGACACCCGGGGTGGCCGTATGAGGTCCGTAACCTATCGAGCGATAGCGACCGAACTGGGTCCATACGGGATAGCGTCCGGGGCCCACTCTGCGACCGCTTCCCTCGTTGGCATTGTCACCTGGCCCATTGGGCTCGCACATATATCCGCTCAACACGGGTTGCGCCTTTCCCAGGTGATAGACCTGATAGCGGCTGTAGGTGCGCGTTTTGGCGTCCGCCACCTGCAGCCCCAGCCGTTCGATGGCAAGCTCCCATCCGCTCCCGGTACAGGCGGGCGCCGGAACGGCGTTGACGATACCGGAGAGCATGGTGTCTCCTTTTGCGCACCCGCGCCTGCCGCGCAAGGAGCCCGTGGCGAGCCTTGCCGACTCATCGGGTGAGATGCCCCAAACGCCTTCGGATACGCCAGCAGGTTCAACAACCTGTCGCCCGTTGAGAACCCTCGGCGTTGGCACACGCGGCTGCGATAGCGCGCTCTAGCACGACTTCCGGGCTTCGATTCGCGGGCCCAGTCCGCGGCTGAAGAGACCACCGCCAGTTCTGACGCGAGCGGCCCTTTTTTACTCGAACAGCGACAACGGTGCTCTGGTCGCCTGGCTTCGTGGATGCGGGAAGGGTTTCCGACGGGTTTGGGAAGTAGCCGGCAGATGCCAGGCTGGCTGGTGGTGCTGTCAGTCTAAACCCAACTCGTCTCCACTTGGCGCAGAAATCCCAAGCCCGACGTGGCCCTATCGTGTGACTGACCGCCACTGGGCCATGGCCGTCGAGCGACCCACCGAGGCTGCCGAGTTGGGTTGTCCAGGCCGGGCCATGCCGCCGCTCCCGCCCCACCGGATCCGGCGCCAATCGCCGTCGCCATGGCGCCTAAGGGATCCGGAGACATCGGACATCTTTAAGCGCTGGCGACAGAGCGCCTCTTCGTCCAGCCCTCGGCGTTGCAACACTTCGGGATTGGCCTCACCATGCCCACGGTTTGACAAAGGGGTGTCGATGAGCGGCGTGGAGGACCTGCTCGGGGGTATGGGCGGAGAACCAGACGCCGAGGCGCGGGTCGAGGACGCGCGCGCCGAGATCGCCGGCGACGGCGCAGCGACGACGATCGCCATCGGGCAAGCCGACAACGACCCCAAGGCGCGAGCCGACGCCGACGGCTATCTGAGATCGCAAAAGACCCTGGTCGATCTTCAGATCGCGCACTTCGAGGAGCAGCACCGCCTCACACACCAGGAACGCCTGCTCGCCATCGACGCGGCCCGCCGCAAGCGGTTCGCCGACCGATTGAGGAACGTTCTGCAGGTGTTCGTCGCCATCGGCGTGACGCTCGCCGCCCTGGCCGTGCTGGTGATGATCCATGACGCGGCCACCGCGCGATCGGTGGTGGTCGATCCCTTCGCCGCCCCCGCGACCTTGGCCCCGCGCGGCGTCACCGGCCAGGTGGTGGCCAGCGGCGTGCTCGACCAGCTTCAGCTGCTTCAGGACGCCGCCCGTTCGGCCAGCAAGGGTCTGAGCGCAACGAACGCGTGGTCCTCCGATGTGAAAATCCAGGTCCCGGACACCGGCGTTTCGATCGGAGAGATCGACCGCGTGCTGCGTCAGCGACTGGGCCACGATGTGCACATCGGCGGCGACCTGGTGCAGACCGAGACGGGGGGTCTCGCACTCACCGTGCGCGGGGACGGCGTCCTGGCCAAGACCTTCGAGGGCGGCGCCGGAGACCTCGCCGCGATCACCCGTCAGGCGGCTGAGTACGTCTACGGCCGCTCACAACCCTTGCAGCTGGCCGAATACCTCACCAACAACAACCGCTATGCCGACGCCCTGGCCTTCCTGCCCGGCGCGTTCGCGCGCGCCGGCGACGACGATACGCGGGCGCATCTCGCGAACAGTTGGGGCAATGCCTACGGCGGCCTGAACAACCCGACGGCTGCGGCCGCCAAATATCGGCTCGCCATGGCGCTCAAACCCAACAATTGGGCGGTCTGGGGCAATCTGGTCGAAGTGCTTCCAGGTGAGGAGGCGCAGTGGCGCGAGAGCAAGAAGCTTCTGCGGGCCGCGTTCAGCGCGCCCAAGCGGGAGAGGCCGGAACTTCGCCATTTGTCGAATGCGGCGGCAATTGTCTGGGATCTGCCGTTGACGCTGGTCGCCAATCTGCAGGAGGCGACGCATAACGGCGGCGTGGGAACGAGCAACAGCATCATCGGACCGACGATAGCGGACTCGTATGGCCTCATGCACGACTTCGCCTCGGCTGATCGCTTCATGGCTCAGAGCGATCCGAACGACCCGTACACCAAGGCCGAGGCCGATCTTCTGCCCGCCTATGCGGCGTTGGACAGTGGTGACCCAGCGGCGGCCGCGGCGCCGCTGGAGCGGTTCTGGAAAGCGTGGCTAGCCGATCCAAACCTGCAATTGGCCGATCCCGACACGCCCTGCCTTGTCGGCCTCGCTCTGGGCTTCTCTGGGCAAAGGACCGAGGCCGAGGCGGTGTTCAGGCGGACGGGATCGTGGTCTCGCTGCTATGCCGCGCATGGCGACGAAATGGAGCACGCGGGCGACCTCGCGGGCGCCCTGAACGTCTGGGCCGAGGGTCTGCGGGTCGCACCCGATCTGCCGCAAGTCTATCTGCATCGGGGCATTTCTAAGTTTCGTCGCGGCGATCTTGCCGGAGCCGCGGTTGATCTCGCCGCCGCCAACCGAAGCGCGCCGCACTTCGCCGACCCGCTGAAGGCGTGGGGAGACCTGTTGGCGCGCCAGGGCCGCTGGCGCGACGCGCTGGCCAAATACGACGAAGCGCTAAAGTACGCGCCAGCTTGGCCACAACTGCGTCAGGCAAGCCGGGCGGCGCGAGCGCGCCTGGAATAGCTAACCAGTAGCATTCAGGTAGCGGGGCGCATCTCCACCGCCCGCGACTCCGGTAAGCCGCATGGTCGGCGATGTGGTTATCAATGCGCTATGAGACGAAGGCGACGCGGACAAAGCGTCACGACAGGGGACCACCAAGACGTGAAGCGACGACCCAAATCGAGCGCGTCGCTAGCCCGGCGGCTGCTCGCCTCGGCGGCCCACGCGGCGATCTGTGCAGCCGCGTTCAGCGGATCGGCCTTGGCGCGGACGCCGGATCGTCCGGCGAGTGTGTTCATACCCTATGCCAGCATGACCCACGACCAGACCGAGCTCACCCGGTCGCCGCAGCTTCGGGTCGGCTTCAATGGCGGGCGGAAACGGACCTTCACCATGGACACCGGGTCCACCGGGATCGTCACATCCCCCGACATCTTAACGCCGCCGGCGGGCGAACTTCCGTCGGGACCCGGGACCCTGACCTATAGCAGCAGCGGTAGGGTGCTGAGCGGCCAGTTCTACATCACCGAGGTGCAGATCGGGACCGGCGCCGCTTCGGCGACGGCGAAGGTTCCGGTGCTGCTGGTTGAACAGGAGACCTGTCTGCCAAACGCGCGGAATTGCCGACCCGTGAGTCCGCCAACTCACCTGGCCATGTTCGGCGTGGGCTTCGGACAGGAGGCCGCCGGCCAGCCCTACGGGGGAACCAACAAGAACCCGTTCCTCAACATCGTCGAGATATCCGGTCGCGCCGTGACGCCGTCGCCGGGATATATGCTGACCGCGCAGGGCGTCACGCTCGGCCTGTCGCCCGTCGTGGAAAAGGGCTTCCGCCTCGTACCGCTGACCTGGAACAAGACGTCAAGCGACTGGGACCGGGCGCCGCTGAGCGTGCGGGCCAGCGGCCCGGGGTTCGCCGGCTGGACGGGCGCGGGAACGGTGCTGATGGATACCGGCGTCGGCAGCATGTATCTGCGGCCGCCTCTCGGCGAGACCGTTCCGACCATTCGGCTCGGTTCGGCGGTGGGGCCCTGTATCAAATACAAACCCTGCCCGGCGCCGGGCGTCACCATCCAGGTTTCGATCGGAAAGGGCGAGCCCCTGTATTCGTTCACCGTCGGACCGGACGGCGTACCCGTGGCGGGGGAAAAGGCCGCGCCGCAATCGGTGACGGTCGTGCATCCGAACAGCACAGGCGCCTTCGTGAACACGAGCTTTCATTTCCTGAACCGGTTCGACTACCTGTACGACTTCAAGTCCGGCGCCGTCGGTTTCCGCCCCAGGGCTCCACAATCGGCGAGCTTACGCCCCGGACGGTAGGAGGCGCCCGACGCGCCAAGGGGCTGGCTGGTGGACGCGCCTGGGATCGAACCAGGGACCCCCTCGGTGTGAACGAGGTGCTCTCCCGCTGAGCTACGCGTCCGGCAGGGGAGGGGCTAATACCGGCTCGGCGGGAGCCGGACAAGGGCGCAGCAAGCGCGCGCAGGCGGCCGGCAGCGCGTCGAAGCGCTCGATGAGGATGTCGGGCTTCAGGTCTTTGGCGGCGATCTCGGTGTAGCCGAAGCTGACTAGCACCAGGGGGATGACGGCGGCGCGGGCCGCGCCGGCGTCGGAGGCGGAATCGCCCACCATCACCGCGAAGTCTCGCCGGCCTCTGGCGCGCTCGACGGCGGCGATCAGGTGCCTGGGGTCGGGCTTGGCGGCCGGCGCCGCGTCGGGGCCCACGATGGCCGCGAACCGATCGGCTAGGCCCAGGGCCCTCAGCAGGGCCACCGATAGATCGGTGGGCTTGTTGGTGCATATGGCCAGGCGAACGCCCGCGCCCGCCAAAGCGTCCAGCGCCGCCACGGCGCCTGGAAAGGGGCGGCTGTGATCGGCGAGGTGGGCGCGGTAGTGGTCGATGAATCGATCGAACAGCGCCGGCGCCCGCCCCTCGGCGATCGCGGCCCCGCCCGCCGCAAACCCTTTGATCAGCAAGGCGCGGGCCCCCTGGCCGATCATCGGGCGCGCCCGGTCGAGGGCGAGCGGCGGGACGCCTTCCTGGGCGAGCACGACGTTGAGCGTGGCGACCAGATCCGCCGCGGTGTCGACCAGCGTGCCGTCGAGATCGAACACCACGGTCGCTCCGGCGAGGCCCGAAGGGTCGAAGCGCAAACCAAACTCCCGAATCGAAACGCCTCGCGGTTTCGGCTAAAGCCCCATCCATGGCAAGGCGCCCCAGCCCAGCGAGGATTCGCCCATGACCGCCACGCCCCACCGTCCCAGAGCCGCGGTGATCCTCGCCGCCGGCAAAGGCGAGCGGATGAAGTCGCCCGTCGCGAAGGTGCTGCACAGGATCGGCGGACGGGCCATGGTCGATCACGCCATCGATGCGGCCGTGGCGCTCGGGTGCGCGCCGATCGTGGTGGTGGTGGGGGTCCATTCCCCGGCGGTGCGCGCCCACGTGGCGGCGCGTCTGGGTGAAGGCGCGATCGCCGTTCAGGATCCGCCCCTGGGCACCGGCCACGCGGTGCTGGCGGCGCGGGAGGCGTTGGCCGACTTTGCCGGCGATGTGCTGGTGACCTACGGCGATGTGCCGCTGGTGACGGCCGATACAGTGACGCCCTTGTTCGCGCTGCGTGAAGGCGACGCCGACGTCGTGGTCCTGGGTTTCGAGCCGGCCGACGCCCGCGCCTACGGCCGTCTGGTGCTGGACGGCGACGGATCGCTCCTCGCCAGCGTCGAAGCGAGGGAGGCAACGCCTGAACAATTGTCGATAACCCTCTGCAATTCCGGGATTTGGCTGGCGGATGGGCCTCTGCTCTTCGATCTCTTGTCAAAAGTGCGGAACGACAACGCCAAGGGCGAATACTATCTGACCGATATCGTCGTCCTGGCCCGCGGGGCGGGGAGCAAGGTGGGCGTCGCCTTCGCCGATGCGGAAAGCGTGGCGGGCGTCGATTCCCAGGCGATGCTGGCCGCCGCGGAGGGCGTGTTCCAAAGCCGCCGCCGCGCCGCTCTGCTGGCTGACGGGGTGACCATGGCGGCGCCGGCGACCGTTCACCTTTCGTGGGATACAAAGATCGCCGCCGGCGCGCTCGTCGAGCCCTATGTGGTCTTCGCTCCCGGCGTCACGGTGGAGGCGGGCGCGGTGATCCGCTCGTTCAGCCATCTCGAAGGCGCCCTGGTGAGGGCGGGCGCGCTCGTTGGACCCTACGCGCGGCTAAGGCCAGGCGCCGACATCGGCGCGGGCGCGCACATCGGCAACTTCGTCGAGGTCAAGAAGGTGGTGATGGGGGCGGGGGCAAAGGCCAACCACCTGGCCTATCTGGGCGACGGCACGGTCGGGGCGGGCGCGAACATCGGGGCCGGAACGATCTTCTGCAACTACGACGGGTTCGACAAGTTCGACACCCATGTGGGGGAGGGGGCTTTCATCGGCTCCAACAGCGCCCTGGTCGCCCCGGTGACCATCGGCCACGGGGCCTACACCGGATCGGGCTCGACGATCACCAAGGACGTCGCCGCCGACGCCTTGGCGCTGGGGCGCGGCCGCCAGGTCGAAAAGAGCGGCTGGGCGGCCGCGTTTCGGGCTCGCAAGCGCCGGGAAAAGGCCGCCGGATGACGCCCGACGAGCAGAAGCGCGCGGCCGGCGAGGCGGCCGCCCAACTCATCGAACCAGGCATGACCGTCGGCCTCGGCGCCGGATCGACGGCGGATTGGTTCGTCAAGGCGTTGGCGGCGAGAGGCGTCGCCGTCTTGGGCGTGGCGACGTCGCAGGCGACCGCCGACCTGGCGCGCGGCCTCGGCATCGACCTCATCGATCTCGATGCCGCCGGTCCTATCGACCTGACGGTGGACGGGGCGGACGAAGTGGGCCCCGCTCTGGCCCTGATCAAGGGCGGCGGGGCGGCGCTGCTGCGCGAGAAACTGGTGTGGATGGCCTCGCGTCGCCGGATCGTCGTGGCGGACGCCGGCAAGCCGGTGGAAAGGCTGGGCAAATTTCCTCTGCCGATCGAGGTGGTGGCATTTGGACACGCCACCACCGCGGCTCGCATCGCCGGCGTGCTGGAGGCCTTGGGCATCGACGCCGCTCCGATCCTTCGACGGCGCGACGGCGCGCCCCTTCTCACCGACAGCGGCAATTTTATCTACGACGTCGCCTGTGGGGCGATCAGTGATCCCGCCGCTCTGGCGCCGGCCCTCAAGGCCGTGACGGGGGTGGTCGAACATGGCCTGTTCCTTAATCTCGCCGAACGGGCGCTGATCGGGACCGACCAGGGCGTAATGACCCTCTATCCTTGAGCGGGAGCTGGATGTGGCGAAGTACGACTACGACCTTTTCGTCATCGGCGCCGGCTCGGGCGGCGTGCGGGCGGCGAGGCTCGCGGCGATCAGCGGCGCGAGAGTGGCCATCGCCGAGGAGGATCGGGTCGGTGGCACCTGCGTCATTCGAGGCTGTATCCCAAAGAAATTCATGGTTTATGCTAGTGAATTCTCGCAAGCCTTTAAGGTAGCCGAGGGCTTTGGCTGGTCGCACGGGCGGACGCATTTCGACTGGAACGCCTTTCGCGACGCCAAGGATATCGAGATCGCCCGGCTGTCCGGCGTCTATGTCACCAATCTCCAGAACGCCGGCGCCGATCTGGTGCATTCGAGGGCCTGCCTGACCGATGCGCACACCATCGTTCTGGAACGCGACGGCGCCAGCCACAGCGCCGAAAAGATTCTGATCGCCACCGGGGGCTGGCCGACTCTGCCCACCGATCTGCCCGGCGTCGAACACGCCATCACCTCCAACGAAGCGTTCCATTTCCCTGAGCTCCCCAAGCGCATCCTGATTGTCGGCGGCAGCTATATCGCGGTCGAATTCGCCGGCATTTTCAATGGTCTGGGTGTGGAGACGAGCTTGATCTATCGCGGCGCGAACATCCTGCGCGGCTTCGACAACGACGTGCGCGCCCACCTGGCCGGCGAACTGGAACGGCGGGGGATCAAGGTGATGCTGGGCTGCGAGCACAACGCCCTGGAAAAGACGGCCGGCGGCATCGTCAGCCACCTCTCCAGCGGGGCGGCCCGCGAGACCGATCAGGTGCTGTTCGCCACAGGACGCGCGCCCTATACGGCCAAGCTTGGGCTGGACGCGGCCGGCGTGGCGACGAACGCCCGCGGCGCCGTCATCGTCGATGAATTTTCCAAGACCAATGTCGACAACATCTGGGCGGTGGGCGATGTCACCGACCGGATCAACCTAACCCCCGTGGCCATCCGCGAAGGCGCCGCTTTCGCCGAGACCGAATTTCGCGGCCGTCCCACGCGCTTCGATCACGAAACCGTGGCCAGCGCGGTCTTCTCGCAACCCCCGGTGGGGGTCGTGGGCCTTTCCGAAGCCGACGCGCGCCACGGCGGACGCAAGATCGATATCTACCGCTCGGTGTTTCGGCCGATGAAGGCGACCTTCTATGGCGGCGAGGAGCGAATGCTGACCAAGCTGGTGGTGGACGCGGCCTCGGAGCGGATTGTCGGCTGCCACATCGTCGGACCGGACGCCCCCGAAATGATCCAGATGGCCGCCATCGCCATCAAGATGGGCGTCACCAAGACCCAATGGGACGAGACCTGCGCCGTCCATCCCACCGCGGCCGAAGAGCTGGTGACCATGCGCGAGCCCTACGCGCCGCCCGGACTGGCGATGGATGGGTAAGCTGAGCGCGAGAACCTTCGGATTTTTGCCTTCCCTCCCCATCTGAGCTAATAGCCGCGCCCTTCACAAGGCGCCTTGAAGATGACTTCCCGGTGGACGCCCGCGTCCTGGAGGCGGCTGCCCGCTCGGCATCTGCCCGATGACTATCCCGACGCCGCCGCCGTCGAGCGCGTGGAAGGCGAACTGCGCGCCATGCCGCCGCTGGTGTTCGCGGGCGAAGCGCGGCGCCTCAAGGGATTGCTGGCCGACGTGGCGGCGGGCAAGGCCTTCCTGCTGCAGGGCGGCGATTGCGCCGAGAGCTTCAAGGAGTTTTCCGCCGACAACATCCGCGACACCTTCCGCCTGATCCTGCAGATGGCGGTGGTGCTGACCTTCGCCGGCGGCAAGCCGGTGGTGAAGGTGGGCCGCATGGCCGGCCAGTTCGCCAAGCCCCGTTCGGCGCCCACCGAGACCATCGGCGACGTCACCCTGCCTTCGTACCGGGGCGACAACATCAACGCCATGGAGTTCGAGGCGGCGGCGCGCACGCCTGATCCGGAGCGGCTGCTGAAGGCTTATTCGCAGTCGGCCGCCACCCTCAACCTGCTACGCGCCTTCGCCGGCGGCGGCTACGCCGACCTGCACAACATCCATCGCTGGACCCTCGGTTTCGTGGAAGGCAGCCCCCAGGGCGCGCGCTACCGCGAACTCACCGACAAGATCACCGAGGCCCTGGCCTTCATGGGCGCCATCGGGGTGACGCCTCAGAGCCATCCAGGTTTGCACAGGGTGGAGTTCTTCACCTGCCACGAGGGGCTGCTGCTCGGTTTCGAGGAGGCCATGACCCGCGTCGATTCCACCACCGGCGACTGGTACGACGTCTCCGCCCATCTTTTGTGGATCGGCGATCGCACCCGCCAACTGGACGGCGCGCACGTGGAGTTCATGCGCGGAATCAACAATCCCATCGGCTTGAAGGTCGGCCCGACCCTGGAGGCTGAGGAATTGCTGCGGTTGATCGAGGCGCTCAATCCGGCCGACGAGGCTGGCCGGTTGACCCTCTACGGCCGTTTCGGGTCCGACCAGATCGCCGCTCGGCTGCCGCCCCTGATGGAGGCGACGCGGCGCCAGGGGCGCCAGGTGGCGTGGGCCATCGACCCCATGCACGGCAATACGCTCAAGGCCAGTAACGGTTACAAGACAAGGCCGTTCGACCGCATCCTGTCCGAAGTGAAGAGCTTCATCGAGATCGCGCAGAGCCAAGGCGTTCACCCCGGCGGCGTGCATCTGGAGATGACCGGCCAGAATGTCACCGAGTGCCTGGGCGGCGCGCGATCCTTGGGCGAAGGCGAACTGGGCGACCGCTACCACACGCACTGCGATCCGCGCCTCAACGGCGAGCAGGCCTTGGAACTGGCCTTCCTGGTGGCCGAAAAGCTGAAGGTCGATCGGACGGCGGGCGCGGAGCGGGCGGCGGAGTAGGCTGGCGCTCCCCGGGGTGGCAAGCCCGCCACGCCACGAGCAAATTCCACCGGGCGTCTTGCAACAAGCGTCCGGCGCGATCAGTTTCCGCGCCCCTTATTTCAAATGGTGTCTGAAATGCGCGGCCCCGCCGCCGGCGCGGCCGTCGCGACGGGCGCGCCGCGCCTCATTCGGTCTGACCTTGCCGAGCTGCTGCATCTGGCTGGCCCGGTGGTGGCCGCGCGCGTGGGCGTCATGACCATGGGGCTCACCGACGCCCTGGTGGTGGGGCGTTATTCGGCGGTGCAACTGGGCTATCAGGCCCTGGGCTGGGCGCTGGTCAGCGTGGTCGTCGTGACCGCCATGGGGCTGTTGACGGGCGTGCAGGTGATGGCCTCGCGGGCCATCGGCGAGGGCCGCCCGCGCGACGCCGGGGCGACGCTGCGGCGAGGCCTCGGCTATGGGCTGTGGATCGGGCTCGGCGCTTCGGCGCTGCTCATCGTCGGCGGACCCATGTTCCTGCACGCCGGCTGGATATCCAGAAGCCTGGCCGATGGGGCCACGGGGCCGCTGATCGTGCTTTCCCTGTCGCTGCCGGGATTCACCCTTTCGGTGGCCGCCGGCTCCTGGCTGGAGGGGCTGGGGCGGCCGCGGCCGGTGATGGTGTTCATGTGGATCGCCAACATCGTCAACCTGGCGGTCAATCTCATCCTGGTTCCAGGCCGCCTTGGGCTGCCCGCGCTCGGCGCGTCGGGCGCCGCCTGGGCGACGTTCTCGTCGCGCTCGCTGCTGACCGGCGCCACCTTGATCTACATCGCCGTCATGCCCGACGCGCGCGCCCTGGGGGTGTTTGACAAGCCGGCCCGCGACAGGGTCCGCGAGACCGCGCAGCGGCGCATCGGCTATGGCGCCGGCGCCTCGAACTTCTTTGAAGTGGCGGCCTTCGCCTCCATGACCATGATCGCCGGCTCGATCAGCGCCCTGGTGGTGGCGGCCTACACGGTGGTGTTGAACGTGGTTTCATTCGTGTTCATGGTCCCCCTGGGCTTGGCCACCGCGACCGCCGTGATGGTGGCCCGCGCCTATGGCGCCTCGCGCCCCGCGGCCCTCAACCGCGCCGCCGTCATCGGCTTTGCGGTCACACTTGTGTTCGGAGTGGCGGCCGCCCTCGTGGTGTGGCCGAGCGCCGGGGCCATCGCTTCCAGCTACACCTCCGATCCGGCCACCGTGGCCATGGCGGCCGGCGGCCTGGTCCTCGCCTGCCTCTTTCTGATCCCCGACGCCTTGCAGGTGGTCGCCGCCCAATCCCTGCGCGCCCGCGCCGACGTGCTCGTCCCGAGCCTGACCCATCTGATGAGCTACGCGCTGGTCATGGTGCCGCTCGGATGGACACTGGCCATCGCGGCGCATCTGGGCGTCGCCGGCATCATTTGGGCGATAATCGCCGCCAGCTTCCTCTCCGCCGGCCTGTTGCTGGGCCGCTTCTGGATGCTGGCGCGGCGGGATTAGGCGGGCAGGATCCACCCCTCCTCGTTCTGCGCGTCGGCGATGGCCTCCGTGGACGCGCCCTTTGGCGATGCGAACTGCGCGCCGAGTCTGCCCGCTTCGTCCAGCCTGGCGAAGTGTTCGGCCACGGCGCGGACCTGGGCGGCGTCCTTGGCTTCACCGGGCAGGGGCTGGGCCTTGATCCGCGCGGCCGAAACCTCGGCGGCCACGATGTCGACGCCGGCTAGGTCGGCCTCGCCGAGCGCTCTGAAGCCGGTCTCGAACGGCCACACCGCCATCGCCTCGCCGTGGACGAGCTTGAGGCGGCGGACCATCGGGATGCCCAGGATCGCCAAGCCGCCCACCGCGCCGCTGTAGTAGAGCTTCCAAATCGAATTCGCGCCGGCGGCGGCTGCCTCGACGTGGCGGAATTCGGGCAAATCCCCGGTTGCGTGCTCGCGCCCGCGTTTGGGCTGCAAGGTCGTGAGCGTGTCGCGCGGCGGGCAACCCCAGAAGGGAAAGGGACCGCCGGTCAGCCGCCGGTTGATCTCCGAGCCGACGCCGAAGCGATTATTGGTGTTGTCGGCCTTGTCCTTGACCATGCGCGCCAGCTGATCCCACACCGCGCGCCAGGCCGCGCCGGCGGGGAGCTTCAAGGCGCCGGCCACGCCGCGCGGCAGACCCAAGGGGAAATCGAAGCATACCAGCGTGCGCTCCCGGCGTTTGGCGCGTTCGGCGAGGATGGCGCCGAGCAGCTTTTCCCCCGCGGCGCGCGTCGCCGCGTTGTGAGCCTCGAAGGCGAGGCGAAAGCGGAGATCGCGCTTGACGACGCCGATCCAGACGGAATCCGCCCCGGTGGTTGGTTTGGACGCCGCGCTCCAGCGCACGGCAACATAGGCGTTGAACAGACGGGCCACTTAGGGCTCCTGTAGGCCGGGTGAGTGGCGCGCTCTTTAGCTCCTGGCGCGCGCCAAGGCCAACCTTGGGGAGAGGGACGCCATGGCGGCGAAGGGAACCGAGGATCCAACGTCGGGCTTGGCGGAGGTATTGCGCCGGCTCGACGAATTTCGACCGCCAAGCCCACCCTTCATCGTCGGGGTCACCGGGGCGGTCGCCAGCGGCAAGAGCGCCTTCGCCGCCGCCCTGGCGGCCGCTATGGCGGGCGTGGCCGGTCATCCTCGCGTCGAGGTGGTGTCGACTGACGGATTTCTTTTCGCCAATCAGATCCTGGACGAGCGCGGTCTGACCCTGCGCAAGGGTTTTCCGGAGAGCTACGATGCGGCCGCGCTGGAGGGCGCCCTGACCGGCGTGCGGCTGGGCCCGACGGATTTTCCCGGCTATTCACACCTCGCCTACGACGTCGATCCGGCCCTGACGCGGCGGCTCGAGCGGCCCGACGTGCTCATAATCGAGGGCCTGGGCCTTGGCCCGCACCTCGCGCGGCTCGACGCGCTGATCTATCTGCATGCCGCGGAGAGGGATTTGGAGGCGTGGTTCATCGCGCGGTTTCTCAGGTTGTGGGAGGCCGCGGAGCATGACCCCGCCTCCTTCTATGCACGTTTCAGGACGCTGGACCGGGAGGGGGCGGAGATGTTGGCGCGCTCGGTGTGGGGCCAGATCAATCTGCCCAACCTGCGCCTCCACATCGCGCCTTTGCGCGCTCAGGCGGGAATCGTCGTCCACAAAGGCGCCGATCATCGAATCGTCGAGCTGACGGCGGGCGGAAGGGTCCATCGTCTGGGACGTAGCAAAGCGGCGCCCGCGTCTGCTAGCATCCGCGATGAGACAATCGGAGGACAATGCATGACCCAGAACGGCGCCTCGGTGCGCGCCCTGGCGCTGGTGGGACCCACCGGCGGCGGCAAGACGACGCTGCTCGAAGCCATGCTGTTGGCCTCCGGGGCCATCGACCGGCGCGCCGGCGGCGGGGCGGCGGACAAGGTGGGCGACACTAGCCCCGAGGCTCGGGCCCGCGGCCATTCGGTCGAACTCAACCTCGCCGGCTTCGATTTCCTGGGCGACCGCTACGCGGTGATCGATTGCCCAGGCGCGGTGGAGTTGGCGGCCGAAGCCGACGCCGCCCTGCCGGCCGTCGATCTGGCGGTGATCGTCGCCGAACCGGAAAGCGCCAAAGCGATCCTTTTGCAGCCGCTCATGCGCCAATTGGAGCAGCTCGGCGTGCCGCGTGCTCTGTTTGTGAACAAAATGGATCAGGCGCGGGGTCCCCTGGACGCCCTGCTGGCGGCGCTGGCGCCGGTCAGCGCCGTCCCCCTCGTGGCCCGCCAGTTGCCGATCGTGCAGGACGAGCGGGTGGCCGGCTTTGTCGATCTCGCCCTC